>Ga0307478_10000236_pt1 | contig 63371 bp, 62 predicted proteins | sample atmos_gasesECM4C_2_FD_203713 | JGI IMG/M metagenome (GOLD analysis project Ga0307478, IMG submission 203713) | Hardwood forest soil microbial communities from Morgan-Monroe State Forest, Indiana, United States - atmos_gasesECM4C_05 | ecosystem: Environmental > Terrestrial > Soil > Temperate...
TCTGGCTGAAAATGCTGGATACTCGTGTCACGGCGGTAGTGGTCCTCCCCTATGGTTCACGTCTCTCAACGCAAACCGTAGCAGAGTTCTACCGCCGCCGCTTAAACCCTAATTTGGACAAGACTGACGCCTACTATAAACTTGCGAATCCCCGAGAGCAGATCGAATCGTATGTTTACAACGTGATCTTGGGGCATGTGCCCAAAATGAATCTAGACGATGCTTTCGAACAACAGGGCGAGGTAGCTCTTGCCGTTAAACAGGAGCTCGATTCCACGATGGAGCATTTCGGTTATTCGATAGTAAAGGCTCTGGTCACCGACATCGTACCCAATGAGAAAGTCAAAGAGGCAATGAACGATATTAACGCGGCCCGTCGGGAGCAGGAGGCCGCGCTGGCTCGAGGTGAAGCAGACAAAACCATCGCTGTAAAGAGGGCGGAGGCTGAGGCCGCCAGCAAGAGACTTCAAGGCGAAGGAGTCGCGGCTCAACGCAAAGCGATCATCGATGGCTTGAGCGAGTCTTTCGAGGGCTTTCAGAAGGCTGTGGTCGGTTCTTCTTCCCATGATGTCATGTCACTCGTCCTCCTCACGCAATACCTGGATACTCTAAAAGAAATCGGGGGCTCGGCCAAAACCAACACCCTTCTGCTTCCGCACAGCCCCGGGGCGCTCAAGGACTTGTTCAGCCAGATCCGAGACGGCGTAATGACCGGCGACTTGGTGTCCTCTATGGGCCGATGATTCGTCCATAGTCCCGAAGTTCCGTTTCAACCAGTCCGCTTGACGCCTGATGACTGGTTTAGGCGAATCCAAATTCTAGAGAGGAACTGCAACGATGAAAATCTTACAATCTCGGCTCATTCTAACTTATGTCTGCCTTGGGGGAGCCCTGCTAGTGCACAACCGGAGCCTGGGCGCCTCGCCCAAAGATTCCACATCTCCAGCACATAGGAGCACCACCCTGCCAGAGGCATTTCTTGCACACACTACGCCAGGGGCGGGCGCTCCTACGCCTGCGAAGCTTTGCAGTGCCGTCCATCATCTCAGCTTTAACTGGAGGGACACGGTAATGGTGCCTGATAACTGGAAGGCCCCGACGTGCCAGAACCTGGCAAATTCTCTGGGCGCAACTCAATACCAATTAGGTTGCGCAAACTCCGGCTCGTTTTCCTGGGGCAACAGGCAAGGAAGCTTGCCCGCAGACAATCAATGCGGTTGGTGACTTTCAGCCGCGACATCCAGGGAATAATTCAGGTTGAAAGGTTGAACCCTATGAAATTCTTGAATCGAGTGTTTCTGGTGATGTTGTTTCTTCTGCCGGCGCTTTGGGCGTCTCCCGGTCGAGCCCAAACGAAAGGGCAAAAGCCAGAGGATAAGGCTGCCGCATCTCCTAAAGAAGACGCAAGAGAGAAAAACATTCAAGAGTACGTGAATCTCATGCGCGCCGACGTGAGGCAGCAGAAGGCCGAGATTATGGGAGCGGTCATGCTCCTGAGTGCTGCAGATGCAACAAAATTCTGGCCGATCTATAGCGAGTATGACGCTGAGTTGACCAAGCTGAACAACCAAAGGATCCAAAATATCAAGGAATATGCCCGCACTTACAACCAGATGACGGATGCCAAGGCGGATGAGTTGATTCAAAATGCGCTTGCGTATCAAAACCAACGCTCCGAACTTCTCGCGAAGACCTACGGCCGCGTTAAGCAGGCCGTGGGAGCAGTTACCGCTGCGCGGTTCGTCCAGGTTGAACACCAATTGCTGCTGCTTATCGATTTACAAATTGCTTCGGCTTTGCCTGTGGTCGGGCAGGGTTCAGAAATTCTAGCAGCAGGAGATAAATGAGATGCGAACTTCATTCGTTTGGGCGGCAACTTTGCTGACTGGGATGACCATTGCGCACCCCAGGGCGGCGACGACCGCGGTTGCGCAAAGTCGAAATCGAATCACAGTTCCTGCCGGTACGCGAATCCTCATCCGAATGATCGATTCAGTGGACTCAAGCAAGCAAAAGACGGGTGAGCGCTTCAGATCGAGCCTCGAAGCGAACCTTCAAGCTAACGATATGGTCGTAGCGCCTCGGGGCACGATGGTTTATGGACGCCTAGCGCAGGCTTCATCGGCGGGGAGGATGAAGGGGAGCTCTCAGCTGACTCTTGATTTGACCGACATCGTGATCAACGGTACCGCGTATCCCTTGTTAACCAGCACCTATGAGATCAAGGGCAAGGGAGAAGGCTCGGAAACCGCGAAAAAAGTAGTCGGTGGGGCGGGACTGGGCGCGCTCATTGGCGGGATCGCAGGCGGAGGGACAGGAGCGCTTATCGGCCTAGGCGCCGGGGTGGCTGGTGGCACCGCCATCGCCGCATCTAAGAAGGGCGAGCAACTCGTAATCCCGAGCGAATCCTTGCTTGAGTTCAGGCTTGAGCAATCCGCGTCCCTCCCGGTTGGACGGTAGGCCTGGACTGTAGCTGAAGCCGTCCCTCCCGGCTCGAGGCCGGCAACGCTTCCAAGTGGCACTCGTGTTTTTATTTCGGCTTGAACTTACGGAATATTTCCGGCGCGAACTTTCCCTGGGAGTAACTGGATAGCATCCCTGTAAGTTTTGACAGGGTTCATGGATTTTCGGAAAACATATATTTCGCGCAGCTGGGTTGATCGGGGTTCAACCCGTCCACGTTTTTGGGGTCCGATTCCAATTAAAACGGCCCGGTGCCATGTGGTAGTTCCATCTGATGTGGCAAAACTCTCGATGCAAAGCAAAGGTGGCCTAATGCGAATCAATGCTGAAGCAGAAGCCTGCGAGAAATCACCTGAGAAGTTTGGGGACGCTAAGATCCTCCAAGGGTTGTTGGTCGCGGAGAACGTTCAAAGTTATTCTCATTTTGCGAGACGTTTGCAGGAATTGGGATGTGAATGTGAGTTTGCAACCTCTTACCAACAGGCCTGCTCGCGACTTGCGACTGAAGACATCTCCTTGGTGCTAAGCACCACTCGGTTGCACGGCAAAGACCTCTTGCCCCTAGTTGATTTGCTCGGGCGCTCGAAGGTTACGCTTTTCTACACGCATTCGGTGGAGCTGGGCTGCTGGTGGCTGCCAGCCCTTTGGCGCGGTCACCGATGCTTTGGTTCTTATGCAATTCCTCCGAGCCAGTTTGTCTCTGCTCTCGAAGAGCTAATTAATGAAATCCGACGCGATAAAGAAACGAGAAGACAGGGCACGGCGGTCGCTTCCGATTGGCCGTTATTCACAGCGCGCGGCGGTGAGTCGGCGAATCAATAACAACCGGTCCCGCGGTTTTGAAAAGTTGCCCGCGATGGCCAAGTTCGCATGGCGATAATTCGACTATTCCCGAGGGTAATTCCAAGGGCTAATATTTCGCTTTTAATTCGCGGGCGATGCCCTGGTTTCTGCTTACGAAATATTTATATTATTCTTTGGAACCTTTTGATGAAGAGAGCCGTATTAAAGATGCCCCAGGACGGTCCGAATGCAAAACCCGACAGCTGAAGGGTAGGATAGTTTTCCCTGACGCGAAGTGCGCCAGCTGACCTTCTCCCAGCCATGGAAGACCCACAAGCAGAAGCGGCGAGGCCGGAAGGGCAGCTCCTCTACGGAGCCTTCAGAGCGAGTCCCATCGGGATTGCTCTGGAAGACTTAGAGGGGCGGCCTTTCTTCGTGAATCCAGCTCTTTGCTCCATGCTGGGATTCAGTGAAGAGGAAATGCGTCGCAAACACTGCGTAGAATTTTCTCCATCTGAGGACGCAAAGAAGGATTGGGCCCTTTTCGAGCAGCTGCGCGCAGGTGCGATAGATCACTATCAAATAGAGAAGCGCTTTTTTCGCCGAGACGGCTCGCTGATCTGGGGGCGCTTGAGTATTTCTTTGTCGAAGGATAGCGGATCTCCGCTAGTAGTAGCGATGGTAGAGGACATCACCGAGAAACGTGCGGCACTTTTCGCTGTGCGCGAGAGTGAAGAGCGGTTTCGCCTGGTTGCCAATAATGTTCCAGTAATGATCTGGATGTCCGGCCCGGACAAACGCTGCACCTACGTTAATCAGAGGTGGCTGGAATTTACCGGCCGCTCTAGCGAGGCGGAACTCGCCAGCGACTGGGCGGCGGGAATTCACCCCGAGGACTTTGAGGGCGCCTTGGAAGCCTATACGCGGGCATTTGACCGGCGGGAGCCGTTCCAGATTGAGTATCGGCTCCATCGGAAAGACGGGGAGTACCGTTGGGTTTTCGATCATGCCGTCCCGAGGTTTAATGAAGACGGTTCGTTTGCTGGCTACATCGGTTCAACCATTGATGTCATGGAACGCAAACGTGTGGAAAACGAGCGTAGGTTGGCGGAGGACAAGCTGCAAGAATACGAGAGGACTGTGGAGGGCTTGGAGGAAATGATCGCAGTCATTGACCGGGAATATCGATATCTGATTGCAAATAATAGGTTTGTGAGAATACGGAATATGACCAAGGAACAAGTTGTGGGGCATTTCGCCTACGAAGTATTGAACAAGAGAGTGTTTGAGGACGTCGTCAAGGAAAAAGTGGATGAGTGCTTCCAAGGCAAGGTCGTCAGGTACGAGATGAAATATACGTATCCAGAGCTCGGCGAGAGGGATGTATTCGTCTCTTACTTTCCTATTGAAGGCGCAACTACCGTCGATCGAGTAGCCTGCATCGTGCAGGACATCACCGAACGCAAACGGGCGGAAGAAGCTCTTTCCACGGTAAGCCAAAGGTTGATCGAAGCGCACGAAGAAGAACGTACCCGGATTGCGCGAGAACTCCACGACGATATCAATCAACGTGTCGGATTGGTGGCGGCCTATCTAGATCAATGGAAGCAAAGCCTCCTTGCCGTGGCACCTGAACTGGCTCAGCAGATCGAGGAAACACGCGACGAAGTCGAGCATCTCGGGAGCGACATTCAGACTCTGTCACACCGTCTTCACTCCCCGAAACTGGAACTCTTGGGGCTCGCAGCGACGGCCGCTAGCCTCTGCAGGGAGGTCTCCGATCGGCAGGGTGTGCGAATCGACTTCGACACCGAGAACATCCCGAAAGACGTTCCGGAGGAGATCTCCCTTTGTCTATTCCGTGTCTTGCAAGAAGCCCTGCAAAATGCCACGAAACATAGCGGCTCGCGCCACTTCCAAGTTTTACTCCTAGGCAGATCAAACGAGGTCGAACTGACTGTGCATGACTCGGGGATTGGCTTTGAACCTGAAGAGGCCATCAAAGGAACGGGGCTTGGGCTAACCAGCATGAAGGAACGCTTGAAGCTCGTCGACGGGAAGCTTTCCATTGACTCGAAACCGCAGCACGGAACAACGATTCGGGCTCGCGTTCCGCTCAGTTCCAAAACGAGGTCCGCAGGGGTAATCGGCTGATTATCGACATCCAGGGTTGAACCCCATCTGAAATAGCGCGGCGATCACCTGGAGTTCTAGCGTACGCCTCCGAAAGCCTCCCTTAGGTGAGAAAAATGACGCACGCCGGACTGCCAACGGGTGTGTATTTTCCTGTGAGCTCGAGCTTCTTGTGCCTGATTCGAAATGTGGTTAGGGCGTCAGTGCGCTCGTTGCTTGGAGCGAGTACAAAATATCGCCGTTGGGATGGAAAGCAAAATGGCGCGGCCCCGTCCCGCGGCGTCAGCGACACACACGTCGGAGAGACCAACTGGCCTGTGGTTCGGTCCAGGGTCCAGATGTAGATTCGATCCTGACCGAGGTCAATGTCTAAGACGAACTTGTCCGCGGTGTCAGACTCGATCATTTGCGCGTGAGGAGCGGCGCGTCCGCTGATGGCGAAGCTGCCCAATACAATTGAGAGAGGCGCAGCGTCCAGCGGATGTTTGCCCTATGATTTAACAGCGACTGAGTTGGCCCTTCCACCTACCGCCCGAATCTCCGAATGGCCGGATGGAGGAATGATGCAGCGCTCGCAGAGTCAGCACGGGAACGGAGTTGCTGACTCCATGATACTGCCGTGGAAGTCGAACGAATGAAACGCGAGCACAATCTCGCCAGGCCGCGTGTCCCATCCCAAGAAGTTTGCGACGGCCTCGTACGCTACGAAGCACATTTGAGTCGTAAGATCGACAGGATCCTGAACCGGCCCGAGGTGCGCAGCGGATGCGCAAGGGGCAACGGCTGCCGTCTCAGCACCTCCTTGAGATCTTATCTCTTCGTCGATCGCCTCGAGGTGATCCAAGCTAAACCGAAGGAATTCTTATTCCCTCCATCCGAGTTGTGGGGTAAATTGTGCATATTCTTGATGAGATTCTCCCGACTTTCCTGGGAAGGTTTCATGGGCAAACGTAAACGTTATATTTCCCGTAGGCAATTTCTAGAGGGTACCGGCGCTGTTATCGCTGCGGCGACCGCCGGACCCGCGCTCAATCTGAAGCTGCCCGCCGCGAACCCGCCTGCGACCGATGATGTTGCACCCGGTGCGCCCAGCACGGCGATTCGGCTTGTGGTGAATGGCACTGAGCACCGACTGGAGGTGGAAGATCGCTGGACTCTCGCTGAGCTACTCCGCGATCATCTCGGTCTGACGGGTACGAAGATCGGTTGTGACCGTGGAGAATGTGGAGCCTGTACGGTACTGCTGGACGGAAACCCTGTTTACTCATGCAGTAATCTGGCGGTTTGGACCGACGGGCGTGAGGTCCAGACAGTTGAGGGTCTTGCCCATGGAGAGCAACTCGATCCGCTTCAGCAGGCGTTCGTAGAACACGACGGGCCGCAGTGTGGATTTTGCACTTCGGGACAGCTCATGAGCGCTAAAGGATTGCTCACACACAACCCTCATCCGACCGCGCACGAGGTTCAGGCGGCCATGGCTGGCAATATCTGCCGCTGCTCCAACTACAACCGCTACGTGGAAGCTGTGTTGGCGGCGGCCGCCACCAAGGATGTCACGGCGTCTAAGGGTAATTTGGGCCACTCAACGGCATCGACCAAGTTGGGTCCAGAAGTCTCCGCCACAAAACGCCGACGCAATTCAAGAGTTTCGGACACCGTTGCAGGAGGCGCGCGATGAGCCGGATACCCGCTCTCGGTTCACTGAAGACGATCGGCCATTCCACTCCTCGTATTGACGCCATAGAACGCGTCACGGGCAAGGCTACGTATAGCGGCGACGTCCATCTCACCGGGATGCTTTATGCGCGAATACTGCGCAGCCCTCATGCTCATGCTCAAATTCGCAGAATTGATATCTCTAAGGCCTTGGCGCTTCCTGGCGTCAAGCTGGTCCTGACGCACGAGAACTGCACTGTCGTTTGGGGTGCGGGCTCGGTCTCGGGCGGAAGACAATACGTAGACGAAATCAAGAAAATCACGCGCCAGAAGCGCTATGTCTTTAATAACCCGGTGCGCTTTTTCGGTGAGCCTGTAGCAGCCGTAGCCGCGACCAATCGGCATATCGCGGAAGAGGCCCTAAAACTCATCACGGTCGAATACGATGCCCTTCCGTTGGTGCTCGATCAAGAGGAAGCTCTTCGCCCGGAAAGCGTCAAGATCTGGCCGGATGGCAATATCTCGCTCGATGCCAAGAACGAGGCCAAACCGGAAGTATATCGGCGCGGGGACGTCGAGGAGGGCTTCCGCAAAGCAGACCACGTATTCGAGGATCGCTACACCACAACCTACGTACACAACGCGCAGATGGAACCTCGTGTTTGCGTCGCGAGTTGGGAAGGGGACAAGCTGACGCTGTATACCCCGACCCAGGGCACCTCGAATTGCCGCCATGACATGGCGAGAGATTTGGGGATCCCCGACGAGAAAGTTCGCGTCGTCTGCCAATACATGGGTGGAGGGTTCGGCAACAAAAACCAGAATCAGGATGCTGATCTAATTGCCGCAATGCTGGCTAAGGAAACTGGTTCGCCGGTGAAGCTGGAACTGTCGCGCAAAGAGGATTTTATTGGTGTGCATGGTCGCTGGCCGACGACTCAATACTATAAAGTTGGGGTCAGCAGCGACGGCGTGCTCCAAGCACTTCAGTTGCGCGGCTATAGCGGTATGGGGCCGTACCGCAAGAATTCGGGGGGTATCGCTGGAATCGAACTCTATCAGTGCCCCAACGTTGAGAGCACTGTCTATCCCGTCTATACCAACCGGGCGGTTTCCGGAAATTACCGAGCGCCCGAGTTTCCTCAAGGGTTCTTCGGCATCCAGTCGATGATGGATGACGTCGCCTACAAGATGAAGATGGATCCGATCGAGTTTGTTCTGAAGAATATGACACGAAGGTCTAATGATGAGGTGCCGTACTCGAACTACACACTTGAGGAGTGCATCCGCAGCGGAGCAGATGCCTTCGAATGGAAGAAGCGTTGGCATGCGCCGGGGGCGGATTCAGGAGCGATCAGGCGCGGTGCCGGGATGTCCTTTATGACAATTCGATCGCCTCTGGGGCAGAGCAGCGCAGTGATTCGTCTCGATTCAAATGGTAGGTACACCGTGTTCGTTGGCGTTACCGATATAGGCGCCGGTGCCAAAACCACGATGAGCATGATAGCTGCCGAGGAACTGGGTGTTCCGCTGTCAGATGTTGACCTCGTATGGGGTGACACTGACCGTTGTCCTTACTCGGTGGGCGAGTCAGGTAGCCGTACAACGGACATGACTGGGTATGCGGTCATCGAGGCTGCGCGTGATCTCAAGCGCCAGATTGCGGAGAAAGGACTGCCGAAGGGCGAGAACGCGCTGATCGCTTCCGCTTCGCCAAATCCGAAGTCAGAAGGGAAAGTGCGCAAAGCGTTCGGTGCGCACTTTGCGGAAGTGGAAGTTGATGCGGAACTCGGGCGGGTGCGGGTTCTCAAATATGTTGCCGTCCATGATTCCGGCCGCATCATGAATCCATTGACTGCAACCAGCCAGGTGAAAGGCGGCGTGACGCAGGGCATCGGGATGGCATTGCACGAGGACTTGGTCTACGATCGTAGCAGCGGACAACCTCTAACCGCCGGCTATTACGGCGCGCGGATCATGACCCATCTCGATGCGCCCGAGATTGAGGTGATCTTCATTGAGAGCGACGACGGATATGGTCCATTTGGTGCAAAGTGCATAGGTGAGGCTGGAATTGTTCACGCCGTGGCGGCTATTGGCAACGCCATCTTCAATTCCATTGGCCGCCGCATGAAGGATTTACCGATCACCCGCGACAAGATCCTGGGGGCACTGGCATGAAAACCTTCGCCAACAAGAACCCGCAGACTCTCGAGCAGGCAGTTTCATTCGTGCAGCAGGCGCGAAAGGACGGACAAGCACCGTCAGTGGTCGCCGGCGGCAGCGATCTTTTGGGGATGGTGAAGGACTTTCTTATTAAGCCGGACGTGCTGGTTAACCTGAAAACGGTCAAGGGGCTGGACCAGGTGGCACCGACGGCGGGCGGCGTAGACATCGGCGGTCTTATCACCCTCAATACTCTGGGCAGCCATCCTTTAATTCGAAGTCAGTACGCGGTGCTGGCCGAAGCGGCCGAAACAGTAGCGACGCCGCAGATTCGCAATGTTGGCACTCTGGCCGGAAACGTTTGCCAGCGTCCGTGGTGCTGGTACTTCCGTAATGGTTTCCCGTGCCTCAAGAATGGCGGTGACACCTGTTTTTCCATTGTGGGAGATAACCGCTTCCATGCGATTTTTGGTGGCGGGCCTAGCTACATCGTCCACCCATCAGATACTGCTCCCGCGCTGGTTGCCCTCGACGCGAAATTCCGGATCGTAGGACCGTCGGGTGAACGTGTAGTGCCGGCGGCTGATTTCTTCGTTTTGCCCCAGAAGGACGCCACGAAAGAGAATATCCTGGCTGCCGATGAAGTGCTCGCTGGAGTGCAATTGCCGCCCACGCATGCTGGCAGGCGGAGCACCTATAACAAAGTGCTCGACCGCGAAGCATGGACGCACGCTGTTGTCAGCGCGGCTGTCGTGCTCGACATGGACAATGAAATCTGCCGGAGAGCGCGTCTCGTATTGGGCGGTGTCGCACCGATTCCGTGGCGTTTACCTAAGGTCGAAGGTCTGATCGTCGGCCAACGCATTACGCCGGAACTGGCGGCCAAGGCGGGTGAGGCGGCGATCGTAGGGGCTCAGAAGCTCTCAAAAAATACATACAAATTGCCAATGACGAAAGCGCTAGTCCGGCGCGCCTTGCTTGCGCTGGCAACACGCACATAGAAAACTGGTCAACTTCTTTCACCCGGTGCAGATCGTGAATCGACGCGACTTGCTCTTGCTAGGAATAAATCGAAGGAGTCGCTCGGTCGAACTCTCCTGCGAGCGGCTTTACATGAAGTTCTGCGATTCTCAGCTGGACGACTCGACACACGAATTGTTTGAACGTCTCGAGATTGAACTTCGAGGCATTGACGATCTCCGTCTAGTCGACACGGCTTGGCTGACGTGCCAGGTGTTTAGAGATCGGCTCGAGCCACTCTTGATTTCCGTACAAGCCCGCGGAGGGCGAGTCACACATTTCCGTGAACCCATAAAAGCGGCGGAGTCAGATCCCTAGCTAGCTAGGACGGAGATGCCATTGCCAACTACGCTCGACCGGTTGAGCTGGCGCCCCTTCTCGATATCTGGCTTTTCAGCACCAGTTGGATTGGGCCACATTGCGAGAATCCCGGCGTACCGGACAGGTCCGGACTATTACCCACATGCTCGGCTTTCATGATTTTCACTGACCCCTTTTGGGGCGATAATTTCCTTGTCGCCAGCCAATCCGGATATTATCGCTTGGGCGTTCGGCAAACTCACGACATGAGGCCGTAATGAAACTGCAGAAGCCACTCGAGGTTCCGAAAGTTGAGATCGATCTGTCACGAATCCAACAGCTTTCACAAGAGCACGACAACGAAAACTGGGAATTCCGGTCGTGGCTAAAGCAGTACGCTCCAGATGACGTCGATGGCATTGTCAAGACCCTGAGCCAGAAATACTTCGCCCTCATCGACTGCACGCAGTGCGCAAATTGCTGCCGATCATTGCACGCGGAATTCAAGAACAATGAGCTTCACTTTATTGCAAAGACGCTTGGCCAGTCGATAGAAGCATTCCAGAAACAATCTATGTCAGAAGGCAAGGTGAATCCGCCCTGCCCGATGCTTAATGGAAAGCTCTGTTCCATTTACGAGAATAGGCCAGACGTTTGCAGGTCGTTTCCTCACCTAGAACAACCAGAGTTCGCATCCCGACTGATAGGCGTGATTAACAATGTGGCCATTTGTCCGATCGCGTTCAACGCTTTTGAGGAACTAAAAGCCAAACTTGCATGGCGACGCACCTAGCGTTTCGAGATGCACGGTGCTGTGCGAAATAAATGCAATCTTGTAATGTGCTCCGGGAAGGATGGAGGTCCGTACTAGAATCCACTTTTCCGATTATCCTTATCGGAATGTATGTGGCTTTTGCAGTTCTGGGCACGAAACCAGACGCCCGTTCGTGAAGGGCGCGCAGGGGGACACATCTTCTGACGGAGGAAAATTACGAAGTCACCCTGGCAGCTGCGGACTGTCTCCGATTTGTACGAACCACACCAAAGTTTTTCTGATAAGCGGACCAGCCAGCCGAACGTTCCATTTGTCCTAGCACGCGGACATAGGCTCGTCTCCGGTGTAACCGTCGCCAGAGGGGCACCCTGATTGGAATCGGTATCTTGCTGGCTGCCGCCATCGCTATGCTCTGGATTGCTAGCCGGAAGCGGAAGCTGGCAGTTCTTACTTCGAGCGCCGCCTTGAAGGCCGACGCCGGAGAATCTGCTCTGTGTGGTTACATGGCTTGGATCGCTCTCGCAGGTCTTGCTGTGAACGCCATTTGAGGCAAATCGTGGGCCGACCCTGTCGCAGCCTTGGCCATAACTCCTCTAATCTAATTCTGCGAGAAGGTCGGGAAGCCTTAAAATTAGAGCGGGTATGTTGCCACTCCTCGGATTGATCCACAATGGATCAGAGTGAGGCTGAGCCTTACTTCGGGTTGTTGATGGGATGGATTACCGGCGTAGCCAGCGCATTTTCAAACCCCACAGATACCTGACCATCCTTCCGGACGTTGTTCACCAAGGCCGGCCGGAAACATGCAATGCAGGTTCCCCCTCCGTGCCGAACGCTCGGATAAACGATTCCCGCCGATCCTTTGTCTAGGAGTTCCCCTGCCAACTTTTGAGATGTTGCATAGCTGTTCGGATCCAAACATTTGGCAAAACGGCAATCGTCACGAATATCGTGAAATTCTCCCCGGAAATCTGCCAAGAAATCAGAATAAAGAAACGCTTCCTTTTCTTGCCAGTTGATCTCCCGCAACTCTTCTGCCTTATGAAACGCAACCTCGATTCCGGCCGTCTCCTGCGAAAATCCCGCATACCAGACCCCTCGTTCTGGTCCGTTGAAGCGGCTTCCGAGAGGCTTGGCGTGCGTGAATGCCGCATTCACGATGTGCGAGTAAGAGAGCCCGAACACAAGTTCCCGGACCGTGATGCCAGGCAGAAGCCCAGACTCGCCCAGCAGGCGCTCGTTAGTCGCGCCATCGAGCTCGAAGAGAGCATTCAACTCATCGGAATCAGTGGTCAGTCTGTTGAGGACAGTTTCTTTGTCGTATGCGGAGGGAATCAGTCGATGAGTGTCGTCCTGGAGGAGACGCGAAACATGCGGAAGCACTTACATTCCACCGCGACGGGCGTCGAGGAGTTGTCTCACTCTCAGCATAGCAAGCATCCCGCCTTTGATCATGTAGGTGAGAGGCTGCTCTCCGCCAAACATTGGATTCGTATTTGGCAAATGCACCCAACGATCAGCCAGTTTCTTTCCATAGAGAATGTTGAGTGCTTTGAAGATGCCCGTGAGCAGTGAAATGCGGGTCAATCGATCCTGATCAAGTGCTCTCGAACCTGCTTTCTTCAGCTCGTAAAACGCGCCATTCGACATGCCTCCGAGTAATTGCCTGGCATCTTCGTCGCGCAACTCCCACAGCGCGGCGATCTTCAGGAACCCCTTAACGGCTGATGGGCTGAGCCGCTTTGCAACATCCCTATTAGAGAGGTCTGCCGGTCGGTCCCACTCTAATCTGATCAGAGGCCGATTTAAACTCGCCATTATAGCTCCCGACGACTACTCCAACTATGGAGCATTATACATACAATAATGGACCGAGGCAAGCCTGGGGGCATTCAGGACCCTCGGTAGTCTCTTGAACCACAGCGTTGATCGCCGCTTATATGCCCACACATGTTGGACTTGGGAAGTTTGTGTGACGCTTCTGTGGCTCATGCTTCTCCTCACCTGGGGACAACGGATTTGCCACCAGAGCGACACACAGGAACTACCACGTCGCCCAAGTCCCTAGACGGGATTATCGGAATGTATGGTCCGCCGCAGGGTTGCAAGCGAAAAATGAGCAATGGCACTTGGTCTGCGCTAATGTATTCGGCCTTATGTGGCGAGTCCTGCCGAGCCGTCGAGAGCCTGTACCAGCGCGTCGCGGATCTGTTCCACGACCGTCAAGCCTGATGGTGGTCAGCTGATTCGTCAATTCCATGCATCTTCAACCCACTCAATAAACCGCTGTTTAGTTTTTGCAAAGAGAGTTGTGTAGTAGGACTGGGCCGATCAATCGGCTCCTGGAGCGCCTTTTAATGGCACAGCCAACCACGAATCAGCCCTCATCAACAACTGGAAAGCGGCGGAGCTGGCGTTTCCCCTTCATCTCCCCGGTGGAAGCGACGTGGCAGGAAGCAGACGGTAAGATTTTGCGGGAATCCGGAAGGGCCACTGAAGTGAACGCTCAGGGTGGTTTGTTGGAGATGAAGATTTACCCTGCCGTCGGAAGTCAGATTGAGTTGAGGAATCTCCTTTCGCAGGAATCCTCGCGCGCCCGCGTTGTCGGCGTCCGTCGTAACAGCGAGGGCCGCTTGTTAGGGGTTGGCGTGGAACTCCTTGTCCCCAGTGAAACCTTCTGGGGCAGGCATTTCCGGCTAAAGAAGGCCTGCGCCGAGCTTGTCGAATCTAGAGTATGACATGCGCTCGGGCCCGGTCGATCCGAACATCCTCCGGGAGTTCCGGGATGCTATCGACAATGTGCGCAAGACGGCGTGGGCCATTCAAGAGTGGCAGGAGCGCCAATCCCGGCAACAAGATCCAAAGACCGTGCTCCCCTTGCTTACAGCTGAGCGCATCCGCCGCGCTACTCAGCTATGCGACTCCATAACTGCGGACTCGGCCGCGCACGAAATAGCTCGCGAAACCGTAGGGATTGATGAATTCTTCCAGGCCGTCGAGCGTGTCCACCAGAGCCTCCTTCATTTCTTCAAAGAACGCAAAGACTATCGCTGATAAACCGTCCCTCGTCGTAACTCCCGAAACTTAGCGGCTCGCGGGCCACGCATTCCGATGAGAGGGCCTCACAAGACCTATGGTCGCTAAATTCAACTCGGAGGGGCTTCGACTACAATTGCGATAGATATCCGATATACCTTGGCACGGCTTATATACTCCACACGGAGCGATGTCAACGATGATGACGGTATTGTTTTACTTCTCCTTGACAGTTCTCAAGACCGGATGCTATCTAACGCCAGCAATTCACCGCCGATTCAGGTGTTCCTTGGAGAGGTGAAAAGATGAAAAGGTCGTATCGGGCTCTTCTTGCCGTATTCTTTCTAGCGATTGGCGCTCATGCTCAGACGGACGACCCGCCGCTTCGACTGATACACACTACACTCTTGCCTGGATATGTAGGCGATTTCGAACATTTTGCAGCGGACATCAAAGGTAATCGCTTGTTTCTTATTGCGGAGGATCACAAGACGGTCGAAGTTCTTGACATCCGAACGGGTGAACGGATTTATACAATTACCGGCTTTGGACAGCCACACGCCATCGAGTATCTCGCCGATCCCAATTCTCTGATCGTGACCGAAGGAGATCAAGAGTCCGGGGCGGTCGATCTGGTAAGCGCCAGCAATTACAAGATCCTCGACAAAATAAAGTTGCCCACCGATGTGGATGGCGGTGTATATAATCCGGTAAAAAAGTATTACTACGTGGACAGCGGAGGCCAAGGAAAAGACGCTAAGACACATCTGCTTAGCATTATCGATACCCAAAGTTTCAAACACATCGGTGATATCACTCTCCCGGGCACCAAGTCCGAGGCCATGGCTATTGACCATGCTGGCAAAAAGCTCTATGTCAACCTTCGAGATCCCGATGAAATTGGAGTGGTGGATCTGCTGACGGGCCAATTAGCCGCCAGATGGCCAATACCGGAAGCCAAGAGCCAGAATGCACTGGTCCTCGATGAGCCGAATCATCGCTTGTTCAGCGCGACGCACACGCCGCCCATTTTTTTTGTGTTCGACATTGATACTGGCAAAGTCATTGTGAGTTTGCCGTGCGCAGTTAACAGCGATGACATGGGCTATGACCCAGTGCGCAAGCGCATTTATATTACGGGTGATGGGAGCGCGAGCGTAATTAAACAGCAGGACGCGGATCATTATGTGAGCGTCGCGGAAGTGCCTACCGGTTACCGAGCCAGAACATCCATATTTGTGCCGGAACTGAATCGGCTTTACCTCGGCGTGGCCAGCAAAGGGAAGCGTGAGGCAGGAAAGCTGGCTGTCCCCGAGCCAGGGTCCCAAGTCGAAGTCCGCATCTACCAGGCACAACCCTAATCGCGTGCTAGATATTGTTATCGTTGTGGAAAACTGCTGAGTCGAGATTCGGGTCACGCGCAGGTTAATTATGCATTTCCGAGTTTGCTCTCATGGCATTCGGACCTGGATATCCCTTCCCAAAAATCAAGCTTCTTGGGACTTGGGCAACAAAGAAGGGGTGAGGCGCTATTGCTTTCATAGGAGGGTCACAATGATTTCGAAAATTATCAAAAATGTTCTTTGGGCGGGAATTCTGGTTAGCACGTTGAGCGTTTCGCGCTTCGATGCTACGTTGAACGCACAGCAGTCCGCCACGAGCGCTACAGAAGCTCTGCAGAAGGCCCGTGTTTTGGGTCGGCTCGCTGAGGCGATGCCGGCTGAGCACAAAGGAACAGCGCCAGGTTTCGTGCTCGATCCTGCCTGGCCCCAGCCCTTGCCTCACCACTGGGTGATCGGCGATGTTGGAGGAATTGCCGTCGATAAGCACGACCATATTTGGGTTTACCACCGTCCCCGTTCGGTCAGCTCCACAGATAGCGGGATGCAAGGCGTAGCGGGCATGGACGCCAAGGGCAAGCCAATCAGTGCGCTCGGATTCGCACGGCCTTATGGGCAGATTAACGGCTGTTGTATGCCTGCGCCATCGGTGCTCGTGTTCGACAAAGCAGGCAAATTATTGCAGTCCTGGGGCGGTCCTGGTGATCCAGGCTTCCTGGAGACCAAGTGCCACGAGCAGGACGGTTGCGTCTGGCCTGCACGTGAGCACGGCATCTACGTTGATCAGAACGACTTTGTGTACGTTGGCGGCAATGGCCAAGCGCGCAATTTCCACGGTCAGTTTCCGTGGGCACCGAATTTCGGAAACGATTCGCAAATCCTGAAATTCAAGCCGGACGGCACGTTCGTCTATCAGATCGGCACTGCAGGCGCGAAGGGGCCGAACAGCAACGACACCAATGGCGGCGTCAATGGGACGCCCGAGCCTTACTGGCCGGCGGACATGGTCGTCGATCCAAAGACGAACCTCATGTACATCGCGGACGGGTATGGTAACCGGCGAGTGCTCATTGTAGACGCGGCGACTGGGAAGTACGTGGGTCATTTTGGCGCTTACGGACAGAATCCTGTCATCGGTGAAAATGGCGGCGGTGAAGATGTCGGTGAGGGCTCTGGCTCGTGGCCCGACGATTTCAAGGCCGGTAATATGAAACCGAAGTTTTTCCGCAGTCCCGTTCACTGCGCCAAGCTGGCCAATGACGGTCTGCTCTATGTCTGCGATCGCGGCAACAATCGTGTGCAGATATTTAAGGCGCCCGAGATGGGAAAGCCCTGCTCAAACCCGGATGGTGAGGTAGGCAAATGTGGTTTTGTGGGCGAGATCCATGTTGCTCCTCAGACCATCGGCGGCACGTCGGGTACGGTGAATTTCTCGACAGACTCAAAACAGAGCTGCATGTACGTCGCCGATCTGCTTAATGACACAGTCTATGTCATCAACCGGCAGAACCTTACGGAACTAAATCGCTTTGGAGGTGGTGGCCGCCAGGCGGGCGAGTTTCACTGGCCGCACATGGTGGCTGTCGATTCCGAGGGAAATGTTTACGTGGGCGAAGTTGATGGCGCCGCGAGAACCCAAAAATTCCTGCGCTATGGTGCAACTGGCTGCAGTGGCATCGGTAATGCGGAAGTGGGCAAATACCTCGAATGAAATAGACATGTCGGCGGCCCAGAGCGGGTCGCTCTTTTACCACATCGGCCTCGAACGCGTTTTCTGCCTCCCCTCTGTACCTATGCGATGATTACAAAAGCGACCCAGCACGACGAACAAATCTTCAAAACAAAGTGCACTATGTACACTTTGTGCATGATTCGGTCTTCAGAACATATCAGGAACGGTGCGCTCGCATTTCCTCTAAGTCGAGCCTATGCAATCTGCCCCTCCCTATAGGCATCACAGAGATAAACAATTTCTATAGATCGTCGTCGTCGTAATCGCCGTTCAATCGATCACGAAGGTCTCGGTCACTCTCATTTTCGAAGAAACGGTTGCTCCTCTGCCAAATTCGGCTGAACGGGAGACGGCGCGGGGTCCTTCTCGGGTTGGGCCGGCGGCTGCACGACGTCAAATGTGTTGCGGTCCGTGGCTTCCGTGGACCATTTGCTTGTCGATTCATCAGTTGTCGCCGTCTCGGCGTTTTGCGGGTCCTGAACCTTGCAAAACTCGCATCGTTCCCAAGGCCTTTCCGAAGGAAGATAATTAGCAAGACCGTCGATCCCATAGCGAGATACTAGCTCGTGAATGCGCTTTCGCGCGGCACGATCAAGACTACCCACCGTCCCCGAACTAATTCGGTTGCGAGCGGCGAATAAGCCCAAGCGTGTTAGTGCCCGACCCACGCCCTTCGCAGTCAGCCGAAAGCGCTCGCCGGCTCGCTCAAGATTTAGGTTCACCATCTCGGTCAAATAACTGAACGCCAGTGTCCCCTGCTCCGGCTGAAGGTGAATCAGCTGGAACAAAGTCTCAAGAACGGCGGCATGGTCCGGAGGCAACGACTCGGTGTGCAAGTCGTTCTGCTGCCCCATGCATTCCAACAAACGCGCGCAAGCTTCAGGGTCCTCGGCGATTGGAAATGCCAATGCCTCGTACAAGTCCCGATTGCGCGAACGCAGGTTTTTGCCGCCGGGGATTTGCGTCAGGGGGAGGGAACTGTATTTTTGAAATCGGTACATTAGGAGTCGACCTTGGAGCGAGTCAGCAGCGGCGACAATCTCTGGATCGTTAAATCTCAGCAAATCGGTACGTGAGGTCTCCTGCATGGGAATAATAATGCACCTGCTATTCAACGCGCCATCCTCGGGCAATTCTGTCCACGTCACAACTTTCGAACCATAGGTGCTGTATGACTGGCTCAAGGGAGAGCCGGTGATGCCCGGGGTGGTACCCGATCGCAGGAGGTGGATGAGCTTGCGCTCCAGCCCCATCGTGGCGGTGTTGTCAATCAAGACCGTCGGCATAAGGCGATCACACATCCGGTAAAAAGCTAGGGAAGAGATATCCGATACAAGTATGCTTCTCCGGCAGAGCAAGCGCAGGACATTTAGCGCGGTTGTTTTCCCTGACTGCGACAGCCCCACGATCGCAACAATCGGCGCGATTGGGAGCCGGTCCACGATCCAGGTGGCCAGCACGAAGCAACCCAACAGGAATCGGTACTCCGGGTCAAGGTCCAAACAGCGGGAAATCAATGAGTCCATTTGTTGCAGAAGACTCTGCACCGAGGCGTCCTCGCCGATTTTTTGTGCGAATCGCACACGACGGATGAGATCATCTTCTTCTGGCGGGACTAACAATCGCTTTCGAAACAAATAAGACCTGTTGTCAATAGACACTTTCTGGCCCTCATCTTCGTAAGAGGCGAAGACGAGGCGGGAATCCATCGTTCGCACCAGCTCAACATACAACCCGTTGCCTCCGACAAAATCCGTCTCGACAACCGCCTTAGCTCTATTGTTGCCCATTACTATTTGTACCCTCCACGACGCGGCGCCAGGAATAATTTATGTCTCTATAATACTGATAAAGCTTGGATCTTCATGGAATTAACGCCGTTAGTTGACGATTTGGATAACGGCTAGAGGTATCGGCACACTTTAATCGGCTTGATCGTTGCCGGGCTGTTGGGGGCTACTATTAGCGTCACCAGCGGTCCGGCCTGGGGGGAGGACTCGTCAACGGAGAGTGAGCAGCCCATGACCTCGTTCAAATCAGGGTACGACATTCTGAACGATCACGGTTCTCTTGCCCAGCAGGGGGATCAAAATTCCGTACGCGAACTCGCGGATGCGGTTTTTAGTTTCCCCGCGGCTCATCCGCCCATTCCAGCCGCTATAGAAAGGGTCGGCTTGGTCGAACGCGACGACCGTAAACGGAACGAACAAGAACTCGTTCAATCTTTTATGTCAGGGAGAGCTTTACTTCCTTTCGCTTCCACTCTCAGTTCCTTCGCGCCCTTCCGCAGCGCCTCAAGCGTGCGCGGTGGATCACCCGCATTCAGCATCGACTTGAAAACTGCATAGACATCGGTTTTCGAACCAGCTTTTCGCAGAGTAAATTCGTCGTTGACCCATACGTACACGATCACCCGATCCTTGGTGGAAAATCGAAAGAACAGGCGATAACGCCGATGGAGTTTCGCGCGAAACCAGTGCCGATTGTCGGGTCCCAATGTATCGCCTTGCCGAAACTCCGCGGCATTGGGATCTTGAGGAATAATTTCCGTGACATGGCGATGAATCGTCGCCAAAAGTTTGGCTTTGGGATGTTCCCTGTAGGCATCCGGCTGGCTAATCGAAAGCTTTTCTACCGCTTCCGTGAGTCTCTTTAGCTGGGTCTCAAAAAGCGGATACTGGAACAGTCGCCAGCCGTTCACTTCCATTTAGATCAGCGCCTCGTCTCCTAAATCCTCCTCAGGAGAGGTGTTCACATTGTTCACAAGCGTGCCAATTCGCTCCATCACACCGGCACCGAGCGGTTTGATGTGTTCGGGTGAACGCTGCATGTCAGCCGCCAGAAAGCTCATGAACGAGGAAAGCACGGGATCTTCTTCCGCGCTCTTTCTTTTTGGTTTGGGATCGGCAACCACGAGCATGCGCCCCGGTCCAATGATACGGGCTTCCACGTCACCGCTGAATTCGGGATGACTATGGAACAGGGCCCGCTCGAAGCGCAAACCGAGAGAGTTGCCAGTCTTGGCTTGCTTGCCACGATATACGACGGCATCCCTCACTGCCGCTACCGCATGCTCCCTTTTCTTGTGCCGTACTCCAGCCTTTACTTTCGCCACGGTGCGCCTCCTCAAGCCCATACGTTAGCACACTCGTACTAACAATGCAACGTAGAGGTTAGCACGTGTGTACTGCCGGTTAGCGCATCGCAGGGCCCTACTCCCGATCAGGAGCACCCGCTCGTGCCGCAATTCACGCATTTGTAGCAACTTCCATTCTCTACCCATCAAGCCGTGCTGTTTAACACGTTTCGCCCTTTGCGCGAGCTGGCCAGATTCCGATAACGTTTCTCAGGCGGAATGTTGGTTTAAGACTATAGCTAACAGAGCGATTATCAGTCACGCTAGTTCGACGATTCCGGGCAACGACTCCGGGGCGCAAAATGGAATACCGTCACCTGGCTGGTGCTGAGCTTCGGGGCCGGGCTGAGGTTGACAGTACAGGGCATGAGGAATAGGGTTTTGCGGGAAGAAGGAATCAGGAGGAAGCAAGTATGAACAAGATGAGGAAACTGGTTCTGGGGATGGCGGGGGTTGCGGCGCTGGCCTCGTTTGGTGCGCTGGCGAGGGCGCAACAGCAGCCTCAGCCGCTCAAAGTGACGAAGGTGAAGGAGAACGTTTACTGGGCCCAGGGCGGCGTGGGTTCGAATGATGGATTCATCGTCGGCACCACGGGCGTCGTGCTTGTGGATACCAAGACCACCGTGGATTCGGAAAAGGGAGTGATCGCCGAGATCGCCAAAGTCACTCCAAAGATGGTGAACACGGTGATCGTCACCCATAGCGACGGCGATCACGTGAACGGGCTGGCCGCGTTCCCTGCGGGGTTAACCATCATCGCGCAGGAAAACTGCAAAAAGGAGATGGAGGCTTCGGCCGGCGGCCGCAATCCGGCGCCGCAAGATCGTCTTCCCACCAAGACCTACGCCAAGACGGATAAGCTGACCGCTGACGGCGTGCATATTCGCCTCTACCACTGGGCGAATGCGCACACCAGCGGCGATACGATCGTGTATCTGCCCGATGAGAAGATCGTCTTTGGCGGAGACCTGCTGGTGACCAACCGTCCCGATACGCTGATTCACCTAGAAAAGAATGGCTCGGCCGCCGGATGGATCGAAAATGCCAAGGGCATGGTGGGCCTCGACGCGGATACCTACCTAACCGGCCATGGCGAGATGATGACCAAGGACGACGTGCAGAAAAAGCTCGCGTTTATAGAAGACAAGTACAACAAGATCAAGACCATGGCCGCGCAAGGCAAGTCGCTCGACGAAATCAAGACTTCGCTGGGCGAGCCCACGGCGGCGCCACCGCCAAATGCGAATGGCGCGCCGCCCGCGGCTACGTTGACCGAAGTGATCTACAAGGAAGTCGCGAAGAAGAGCTAAGCGAAGCCGAGGTTTTTCGTTTAGGCGGGCGCTTACTTCGTCGTGGGCGCCCGCTTTTTTCTGCCGCGCCGTGTGACCTGGCGGGATTTTCGGTAACTGGCACACATTCCGAAAACTCCTTATCAGGCGGTAGGCAAAATGCAAACTACGGCAGCCTTAATCCAGCGGTGCTGCACTCACCACGAAACCCGAGTACCGGAGAGGAGTAGAACATGCCTGCTGCTTTGTCTCTTGCCGTCTTCGGCTGACGCGCGGGAATTGGCCAAACAAATTCGCCGGTTGCTTCCCTACTCACTGACGGTTACAAGCGAATTAGCTTCACCACAAAGACGCGCCCGTCGCTGCGAAAGCCGTCGCTCGGTGCTGGATGCGTCTTTCCCGGCTCTCCCACGGACGCGGACATACCCGGAGCGCTCCACCAATCCTGTTGTCCACAGCGAATTGCCAAGAAAATCTCTCTCGTCGTCCACGTTCGGATCTGCAGCGTAGCTGACTGCTCCGGCGCTATTGTCCCACCAAGGTCCTTCATGCGACGCCGCGCCAACCCAAAGTGACGCTTAATTTGTCACTGAACATTCTGGCTCAGCAGGATTCCACCTGATAAACAGGTGCCGGGCTTATCGAAATGTAGCTTTTTCCGCGCTCCTGCACTCTTTGTCAGTTTAGAAGATTGCCAACGGATTAAGCGGCGAACCCGTTCCCAAGGCGATCCGCAACGGGGCGGCCGAGAACAGAAACTCATAGCGATTCAACTGCCTTGCATGCTCGACGGCTCGTTCGAAATCCAGATTATCGAAAATGCTCACCCCCATCGCGACGAGCGCCAGGCGATGAAGAGGGTTTGTGACCGTCGGCGGAAAGCCCGTAGGCAAGACGTCATTCGGACCGTCGCATCCGATGAAGGATACGCCGCGTTCTTTCAAGAAGTATGCTACGTCGGCGTGATAACCGGCGAAGCCGGTATCCCTCCCCCACGGTCCTTTCTCAGCGCGCCGTTTCCACCTGCCCGTGTACAGAAGGATCACGTCGCCGGGAGCCACTTTGACATGCTCCAACTTTTCCAGGGTTTCGAGGTCTTCCCGATGGACAGGAGTTCCCGGTTCAAGCCATCCTTCTGGCGCGGCCTTGCCGGGCAAGAGCGTCGCGTCGAACAGGATGGCACGCGTCACCACGCCGTCTCTGAGAGCCGTAATGTTCCCTTTCGGGCAACCGCCCGCAGCTTTGACGTCTTCCATCGACCGGCCATTATACCCCTTGCCCTCATACATGATGTGACAGTCCACGGCATCCAGATGGCTGTGGACCACGCCATGATAAGTGCCCGTATATTGGTAGCGATCCGTGGTGCCCGTCGCCGTGACGTCGTTCAGAGTCCTCTCCAGAATGAAAGGCGCATCCGCGGCCTTTTCCTGGGCGACGTCGTGCGCGAGTGAAATGGCCACGCCTTCCTTGGCCAAAGCGAGGGCCTGTTTCCGCTTCGCGGGTGTAATCAGATTGGCGGCGCCGAGTTCGTCGTCATCTCCCCATCTTCCCCAATTGGAAAGTTCCTTCATCGTCCGGCGAAAGTCCTCTTCGTTTGCGATAGTCGGCCGTGTATTGCTCTGGCCCTGTACGTAGGGGACGAAAACGAAAACCACCACACCCAACACGATCAAACCAATCACCAGGATTCTCATGTTTCCTCCTGAGTGTAAACTCGGGCGAAAGCCCGCGTTCCTTTCTAAATCGCGGCGGATTCAAATGATGCCGTTAAGTTTTGCCGATCCAGAAGTCGCCGAGTTCCGAGGGGCGGCGCACCCGAAGGAAGTTTATACACTTGCTCGCTTTAAAACAGTATCTTCGAGATTTTCCACCGCTGGCGATTGATTCCGCCGAGAAACGGCGTTATCGGAGTGCGAGAATCTGGCAAATCCGGCATGACGAGAAGTGATTTATAGAGAGTTGCACGGAGATGGCCCTCGGCTAACGATCTCTTAGAAAGGAGTGCCGGATAAGTTTTCACATCCGGGCATCCCAAGATGTAAAACTCGAACCCGTAGGAAATCCTTGACTCCTCTCCTGTATCAACCTAGACTGTTCATCTAGAAGAATTGCAGGAGATTTCTTATGCGCATGGTGGGGCTGTTTGAGGCCAAGCAGAAACTCTCGGAACTCGTCGACCGCGCCCGGGAGGGCGAACGGATCGGCATCACCCGGCGTGGGAAGCTAGCAGCTATCCTTACGTCGGCTCCTCCCGAAATCAGCTTGAAAGGCGTTTTCGAGGATATCGAAAGTATTCGTAAACGTGCCAAGCTTCCGCGCGGCGTGAACGTCAAAAAACTTGTCGAGGAAGGCCGCATTTGAAGCGTTTCGTCCTCGATGCCTCCGTATCCCTTCGTTGGTTTCTCGATGATTCTGTCTCGCCTTATGCCGACCGCGTGAAGCATTTGCTCATTAAAGGGGGCCGAGCGGTGGTCCCCGCGCTGTGGCACCTTGAGATGAGCAACGGTTTGGCTGTCGCAGAGCGGCGCTCTATTCTGAGCACCGCAGATGTCGATCAAGCGCTGCTAGATATCGAACAAATCGTGGCTCAAGGAGTGGACACAAGTAGTATCTTTGTTTCAAGTCGTCAAGCGTTGGTAACGGCACGCGCATTCAAACTGTCCGCGTATGATGCGGTTTATTTGGACTTGGCGCGGCACGAGAGGGTCCCGCTCGCCTCGCTGGATCAGAGACTTCGTGCGGCCGCTGGACAAGCCGGATTGGAACTTCTTCGCTGAGATTGAATCAAGGCTCGACAGAAATAAACATGGTCAGGAATTTAAAATAAAGATATCGGTCAGAAAAGAACGCCACGAGGCAAGCTCTGAGAGGCGCGGAGGCTTTTTCCCGACAGCAGCGCGCTCCTGTACTCGACTTACATCCTATTCGACCGCACGCTACGGTCTTAGCGGGCTACTGCATAAACATCACTAACGGCTGTAAGCGGGCTACGCCTACAAAAGTTAAATGAGAGGCCTTGCCCACTACAGGGTTTAGTGTATTTGGACGGGCGGCTGTATCGCGTACGCCTGCTCCGCAGACGCAAGAGCGTAAGCGACCCGAACCAGGCTGTTGGCGTTTTGGAACTACAGTAACCTGCGTATGGCTACTTACAATGTTCTCGGTATAAATGAACCGTCTATGTCCAAAGGCCAGTGGTTTCAGGACTTGTCCGAGCAATTCGAAACGCTGGCACATGATCTGAGCGTCTGCCAAGACACGAAACAGCGAAAGCAACTGCTCGAAAAAATGAAGGCGATTGTCGAAAAGATGGATCAACTGACTAGAAATCATCAAGCCATCAGATAACTTCTAGGGACCAGCTAGACAGCCCCGGGCTCTACGGCCCAAGCAACGCTTAATATAAGACCACTCAGATTGCTTTGTCGGAGGTCCTGCAATGGATGAGACTGCATTCCCTGTTGTGGTTCCTGTAAAGGCGGAATGGCAGGAGTGCAGCGGCAAATCCATCAGAGAAAGTGCGCAAGCCAAGGAGGTAAACGCTCACGGTGGTCTTCTGGACATGAAAGCTTATCCCGCTATCGGTCGCCAACTGGAGATAACCAACCTCATTTCGGGCGAAGCAACCCAGGCGATGGTAGTTGCTATTCGAGGTTCCAAGGATGCCACGACCCGAGGAGTTGCTATTGAGTTTCTCGTTCCCAGCGATGGGTTTTGGGGCGTGAATTTCCAACTCAGAAAAACCACCGCGGAGCTGGTCAAGGTCGAGCAGTCCATCAAGTCAGGCGGTGTAGAGCCGCGCATACTGAGAGAGTTCCGCGACGCAGTGGACTACGTCCGCAAGACCGCATGGGCAGTCCAGGAATGGCAAGAGCGCCAGTTGCAAAGACACGATCCGCAGACTGTGCTCCCCTTGCTGACTGCCGAGCGTCTCCGCCGTGGCACCGAACTCAGTAAGGCGATAGTGGCGGACCTGGCCGCGTACCAAGTAACCCGCGAAACGATAGGAATTGACGAGTTCTTCAGGGCCGTCGAGAGTCTGCATCGCCGCGTCGCGGAACTATTCCAAGACCGTGAAGCCTGACGGTGGCTGGATGGGAAGCTATACTATGAGCGAGCCACTAGAAAGCGACCAGCCGCTTTCGGCCCGAGACAAGAAACAAGGATTTGACGGACATGGACACCAAACAACTTCCCACACAACCCGCACGTGACCGCTTTATCGAATTGGGCGACCAGTTCAGCCGTGTGTACTCGGAACTGAGAGACTGCCGCAATCGAGGCGAGCGACCGCGCCTGTTGGCCGAGATGCGTTCAGTCGTGATTGAAGCTGACGATTTGGTCCAAAGATATCACGAGAATTTCGATGACTGGCGGCATTACGAATAAGCCTCACTGAGCCGTGTGCTTCAAAGGGCAGACTTGGCCTTTTTCCCTGACTTCGTTTTGCGGTGTTCTCAGGATGGACAGCGCTGGCAAGCTCCGTGGTACACCCAATGTTATCGATGAGGCGTTAGATTGCCCCCTTCCAAGGGGAGCGAATGGATGACCACTCATACTTGGAGCGATTACGCGAACTGACGAGCGAGTTCGCCCAAGAACAGAATCCGCTTAAGCGAGAGGAAATCCTAGAGGGAATTTTGTCCTTGGTCGCAACTCGGGCAGGTGCGCAGGAAGAGAAACAGGAAGAGAAAAGAGTTCAAGACCCCCTCCCACCATCTACACAAATGGAATAACGATTCTGAGTTGCAGGTTTTTATTTCAGGGTTAGTCGGGTACTTGCCGGATTGCTCGCTTCGGTTTTGCTCGGCAGTCTACCAACCATCTTGGAACCGACCCCAGCAATCTTGGAGAGACTTAACAACGGCTTGGTCATTTAGCCGACGGAGTCTCACGGATTAGGCTTTCCCCGCTCGCTCCCGCCTCACCTTTGCCCACCGCAATTTCTGAGCTTTCGCAATTTTATTGCGGGCGGCAACGGAAAGCGTCCGCTTATGTCCAGGCCCATTCGTGGTCACCGAATTTGCTCCAGATAGTTCCCTCAGGACAGTGATCGCCTTGTCCAACTTCGCAAGGTCGCTGTGCACCTTGGCTCGTTCCACCTTCAGCGCTTTCAGTGTCCCTCCTAGTTCAATGCTGGCCATTTAGTCTCCCTTAATCATGAGTGATGATACCCGGAGAGGTTACCACGGACTGATGGCGAGATGTCAACACTCTGGCGAACTTTGTAGGTGGCCACAGGGTTACCGCAACTGGCCCACATTCAGAGGCAGGACCCGTGCGGACTCGAACCGAGCGGCGATGCCCAGTACGACAAGCTCTAGCTATCGCTAAACACCGACCGTACACGCCTGATTTAATCTAGATTCGCGGCCCGCACGCTAGACCGTCGAATTGCACATGTCTCGCGAGCACTGCTTATGGCGAGCTTTCAATCAAACGATGAGTTTTTCTCTGCGTTGCTGCAGCAGATAGAGCGATGGTGTGACCAGCGGCGGCTCCGCGAGCTTGCTCTGTTGTTGCCAGGATACACATCCTTCTTTGGCTTAACGGACGATTGGGCAAGACTATATGAGGCCTTAAAGGCTACCCGCGCCTTAGGGCGTGAAAGGTTTAGCGACACAGAGTGGCAACTGGTAAACGATCTGGTTTCGGCTGCCGAACAGGCAACTTTCCGCCGCTAGATGTGGATGCGGAAAGATGGCCGCTCCGAGGTTAACGAGTGATGGATGCATTTCTCGGTCTAGTTTCCGTCAGCGGTCTGTTATGCGTCTTATTGATCCTTGAATTGTTTTCCTATCAGCTGCGAAGGCGAAAGTACCGACAGATTGCGAATGAGTTGGGGGCACAGTATCAACCGCAGGGTTTGTTCAACTCAGGGAAAATCGCAGGGGCCATCAATCAAAGAACATACGCGGTTGAGACCGAAGACCGAGGACGGGCGGGTACGTGGACCACGGTAAGAATGCAGTGCGTGAATAAGGGAATCCCTCTCCACGTTCACGGGCACTTTTTCAACCCTTTTCCCAACTGGAAATATGCTTTCACGTTGGGCGATAGAACGGAGCGCGTGTTTTTCACGCATTTAGCGCTGCAAAATGTGGGAATTCCTTTGGAAGAGAGATTTCGGGTAGAGGTACAAAGTTTGTTTCAGGAATTTGCGCTTCTCAATTACAGCTTTTTGAGAAAGGGACGTTTGGGAATTGACCAAGATTCGGTGGTTTTCACGATCAGAGGCGCTCTCAGGAAATTGGATCTCGTCCAGCAGATTCTCTCCGTATTGACAGGAGTCGCTGATCGCATTGAAGCTGCACCCGTCCTCTAGTAACCCGTCCCTGCCCCAGCCGACTAGCCCGATTTGCAGGCTCGAAAAGAACTACGCTCGCAATCGCAGCCGAACTGAAAACAAAGAGCTTGGGGGGGTGCTCCATGGCTGCACTGGGCTTTCATAAAGTTTCGCGGGCCGCAGGCCCTCTAAGACAGGTGAAGAATTACAGGTGAAGCTTTCGTCGGATTCCCGAGAAAGCTCTCTGAAGTATTGAAAAGAATGGTAGGCCCGTGCGGACTCGCTTGTCCTGAGCTTGCCGAAGGAAACCGCAGACCTAGCAAGGGCAGGCGGGTCGGCTCCTGCATTAACGGTTTCGGGGCCTGCTCAGCATTCACTCAGGCCTGCATGCTTGCCAAGTCGCCCTAGCGACCCTCTACACCAGAGGCTTCGGCAGTTTCGTTGCCTCCACCGCTGCTCTGATTTGCTACCGGGTGGAGCGAACCAGTTCCCGGGCGGGTATACCCCACTGTGGACCAGCGCCTTTCACGGCGCACTCGATAACGCCGTTTGTCAGACCTATCTTAGGGGGTTTGAATGGCGAAGGGTCAGGGCGTCGAAGTTGATTTTCTTGCGCCACAAGCAAAAGCTGCATCCCGCCAAGCATTGGCCTGACGGTTTGCCATATCACGATCTTGAAACAATATAGATACAGAGGTGGACGCAGCTGTCTCGGTTTTGGACCCTTCGGAAGCGGTGAAGGTAGTGGTATTTGTGGTTGAACTCACAAGAGGCAGCAGAACGAGGAAGTATGGCGTGACTCGTGTATTTCCGTAACCTGTCTCAGGTCTAGAACGAATCATGTCCACCTGGAGATAGCTTAGATTAAATGAGACCGTCGTTTGAATATCGCTCTTTTGAGTCTTAAGGTTTTCGGCGATTTTGACGTTGCATCCGTCAAATTCCATTTTGGCAGAAGCGAACGCCTGGTATGTGCCCCGGGGCGTTGTGACCGTGTAGGAGACAGTTTGGAGATGGTCGGAAATCCAAGTCAAAAAGTCCGCTGCTCGCATGCCCGCACGAGCAATCAAGCTACCGCCGAAAAATAGTACTGAAAATAACGCTCCTTTTCTCAATGTGTTCATGAAACCCACCGCGACGATGATCGCAGCTTCGGTGGGCCCAGTGCGATGGCTCGGAGGTACCAGGGATCCAGTACTCTTGTAGGTGCGAAGGGGTCAGCATCGCAGAGAATTGAATGACGTGGCATCGTCCCCGGCTCACTGTTAATCTTACTGTCGGTCTGCGATGATTCTGGCGAGGCGCTACGCCAAAACTTCCACAAAATCGCCGCACCTCCGCCAACTGCCACAAACCCGCCAACCAAGAGTCCGCAAATGTACGCCTCAGTTTCATCAGCGTCGGTTGCTCGCGGTCCGAAGCGGCTCCAAAGTAATCACCTCCAAGAAGTCCACCAAGTCCCAGCGGAAACGCCATCAAAAGCGCAAGGAGAAGCGCCGTTTCACGCGTCTGAGCTTGGAGTTTTCTCTCATCACCGCGCCTGCATTGTCGTTCAGTGAGCATAAGCGAGAATGCGGAGGGCCGGTCGGCCATAGCCTGATTGCGTCGGCTTAGCGGAATGCGCGCCCGTTAGACCGCTATTTCGTCAGGAGCTTTTTCACGCTTCTGCCGGTACATCATCGTATCGGCTGTGCTCAGCAACTCGGTGATAGAGAGCGGGTGCTGCGAATCAACGTGGACTGTGCCCACGCTGATGGACAACTTCCAGGGAGTGTCGCGATCGTTGACGATGCGCAGCATTTTGTCGAAGTGGGCGTTGATTCTGACTAGGCCAGCGGGAGAGCAGTCCAGTGCGAGGACGGCAAATTCATCGCCTCCCATGCGCGAAACGATGTCGGTATCGCGAAATACGGCAACGAGCACTTCGGCGGCCTTCTTGAGGGCGCGATCCCCGGCGGAGTGGCCATATCCATCATTGATCGCCTTTAAGCCGTCCACATCGGCAAAAACCACCAGCAACTCCCTGCGACCGGAGCTGGCCAGCTTGATCTGTTCTTCGGCGAAGACAAGGAAGCCCCGGCGATTGTACAAACCGGTGAGTTCATCCTTGAGGGAAGCCTCGTAAAGCATGTTTTTAGCTTTCCGTTCCTCCTCGAGAGACTCTTCCGTCTTGTTCAATTTCCGGGCAGTGAACCACACCAACAGTGACAACGCCGCCACGTTAACCGTGACACTCCACGCATAGCTCAATTCCGCTCCGAACAATCCTGCTCGCTGCCCGCGCATCCTAATCCAGGCGCCCAGAATCGGAATGACGATAACGGCAGGAAGGAGGCGGCGCGCCGTGGCGCTTCCCACGAACTTTCCGGTGAGATCGCTGGCGATTCCCACGCGGGGGCGCGCAAAGAAAATGGCGACGCCCATCATCACCAGAATAAAAGCCGTAAGCACAGCAACAGGCGTATAAGAAAAGAGTCCGTAGACCGCCGTGGCGCCACTGATGTAGCCACTCAACGACATCGTGGCCGCAAACACGGCCGAGAGGCTGAGCAACTGCGCCGCGTGCGCTCCCAGCCGCCTTGCCGAGTCCAGCAGGAACAAGGCAACGCCCAGCACCAAGAAGGTCATGGCCGTGACCGGTGGCATGCGTCCCGGGAAGCGGGCAGCGATGGCACCAAGGCCGTCGCTGAACAGGAACCGGTCGATGCGTAGGTCGACGCCAACAGCGTACTCGATCATCGTAGTTGCGCCGATGCAAGTCACGAGGGCGCCCAAAAACAGGCCCCCATGGCGGTGTGCCCGGCGCGGCGGATCGGGCAGCAGCAACCACAAGGACGCTCCCAAGAAGATCAGCCCGAGAGCCGTGTTGACTTCCATGGTTGTCGAGCCAAGAAGCGCGGACCGCAGAAGCCCGACGCGAAAGATCCAGCCGCACAGTACGAGGCCGCCGATAACAATGGATGCAATACAAGACGCGTTGCCATACTGCCGCAATCGCGCCAAGCGGCGCCATCTGGGATCGAGCATGGAGGTTCCAGGCATATCAATGGGTCAAGAACGAATAACCGCGAGAACGGAAGAACACCCTGGCAGTCGAATGGCGAATGGAAGGGCAGTTTCTAGTCTGGCAGAGACCGTTCCAAACGCAAGTGTGCTCCTATCGCACGGCATACAACTGGACACGGACTCGGAAAAGGGCGCTCGCGCAAAATCTTCGAATATTCGCTCCGAGGCGAGATCGGGTGTAGCCGTCTTCTCGTCATGTGGGATTTGCCAGATTCCCAGCTAGCGAGAATCCCGTTATCAGGACCAATCAGTTCGGTAAGTCACTTTTCACTGATACATCTGGCATATCACCGTCGCTCTGGGATAGATTTCACACTGGAGAGTTCATGGATATTCTGTCGGCAATTAGGTGATGGAGGACGAAATGAGGAAATGTCTCAGCCTCGTGATTCTCTTGTTCTTTGCGTCTGTCGCGCCAGCGGCCGCGGGCGGAAACATCGCCGGGACTGTCAAGGGACCGGACGGCGCTCCTTTCAAAGCTGCATTTGTGCGCGCGCAGAATATGCAAACCAAGATGGTCACGATCGTCTTGTCCAACGCCCAGGGAAAGTACCTCATAAATAATCTGGCTCCTGGCACGTACGATGTCTGGGCCACTTCCGTCGAATACAAAAGCGAGCCCGCCAGGCGCAGCAGTATCAAAGTAAGCGACGGACAAGTGCTGAGTCTGGATTTTACTTTGCAAAAAGGCACGGTCCAATGGAGCCAGCTCACCAGATACCAGGCCGGGATGCTCCTTCCCAAACCGGCGTCTGAGCCGGAAGCGAAGGATCGAGACGTGCTCCTGCAAAATTGCTTTGGATGCCATGGGATAAGTAAGTGGGGAATGCGCGCCGACCACGATGGCTGGGCTAGCGCGATTGGCGCGATGCGGGCCGTGGGAGTCGCAGACATTAAGCCTGAAATCGCGGAGCAGGCTGCGACTTATTTGGCGAGCGTCTTCGGCCCAGACTCCGACACTCCTCCCTCTCCGATGGAATTGCCGGAGTATAAGTCCGTCCGGCAGGATCATGAGAGTTGGAGCGACGATGCTCTGAACATCATATATGTGGATTATCAGTTGACTGGAGAACCCAAAGATCGTCCCGGAACAGGCCGACCGGACAAAAATGGATTCATCTGGGTGGAGATGGGTGGTGGTTTAGCGAAACTGAATCCGGAAACTGGTGGATTGAAAGTATTCCGGTTGGATGATCCGTCGCGGCCTTCCATTCATGAAGTGTTCCCCACTGCGGATGGCTCGTCGGTATGGCTGACGATACAAGATCAAAACGCACTAGCGCGATTCGACACGCACACGGAACGATTCGACCCAGTGTATAAGGATCAGTGGGACGGGCCAAGGCCCAGGCAAACCAACACGATTGCTCCGTGGCCTCAGTTCCGAAATAACGACGTTGAGACCATCGGCAGCGGGCCAAGAACCCACACGGCCGTCGCCGATCCGGCCGGAAATATCTGGGCCTCTGGCAGACCGCTCAAAAAATTCGATATTGAAACAAAAACATATACCAACTTTTCAGACGTTCCCGATACATATGGAATTGCCGTGGACAAAGAAGGAAACATTTGGGCAGGAGAGTTTACGGCCAGGGATTACCGCAAACTTGTTAAAGTGGACTCCAAAACAAATAAAGTAACCAAGTACCGGCCACCCAATACCGACGACCAATTGAATGGCGCGCCCCGGCGCGTAAAAGTTGATTCTCAAGGATACGTCTGGTGTGCCGATTATTTCGGCGGCAACCTCACGCGATTCGATCCCAAGACCGAAACCTTCAAGATTTTCAAGATACCGGGGCCGACCCCAACGCCGTACGGAATGGGCGTGGATCACAACGATAATGTTTGGTATACGTCGTTCTACACCGATGTCACCGGGAGACTTGACCCCAAGACCGGCAAGTTCACCGAATATCCTTCGCCCTACGCAGAAAGAAGTACAAGGGACCTGAACGAGGATTCCAAGGGAAGAATTTGGTATGGAGCGGAAAGCCTATTCAGAGTGGGTTATATGCGCCTGCGAACTCCATCCGAAATGATGGCGGTGCAAGATATTAAATAGCAGGTTTCGACGGCCACGAAGTGCTTCCCATATATTTCCAGCACTTTCCTTTAAAGGGTTGGGTTGGCCGTTGATCAGGACCGATGTCGAAGACTGAAGAGCTGCGTTTTTTTTTCCTGTGCCGTGTCTGAAACGGTCAACAGAGCCAGCGCAAAGGCGAAATAGGTAAAGCTCACCGTAGATAGGCACGGACCTGGTCTCTTTTAATCGGACCATTTGATCGGAATGCGGGTCGGATCACCACTTTCAATTCACTCGTGGCGCACCGATGTGCCCCTTGTGATGTACGCGGCGTGATTGTTGTGTCGCCAACCTACGTGAATCGAATTCAATCTTGGCTAACTCCTATTTGGGCCAAATCCTCATAAGCCCTCTGATCGTTATGCGAGAGGCACTTACTGGTAAGCCGATTTAGCTGTCGGGCCCTTGCGATTTCGCTGGGGCCTGCTTTGGCCGCAAATTCATTGTGGCCAGAGCAGGAGGAAGCGTACGATGCGCGAGTTAGAGGGTGTCGATTGGGTCGAATCAGAGCGGTCGGAGGAAGAGCCGAAGAGGAGGATCAGTGTTATGAGCGAGAAGCGGAAGTTGTGTCTGAGTGCAGGTATCGTTTTCTTTGCGGGTGCGGCGTTCACGATTGCTGGATCGCACCGCGCTTCGGCTACCCCGCCCCGACCAGCGTCCAAGGTTGAGGTACCGAAGTTCGTGGTGGACCCATCTTGGCCACACATCCCGAACGGGTGGACACTGGGCCAGGTGTCCAGCGTGTCGAATGCCCCCGATGGCAACATCTGGATCTTGCATCGCCCGCGAACGGTGAAGCCCGGTGTGAAAACAGGGCCGCCGGTGATGGAGTTCGATCAGGCGGGCAACTACATCCAGGGCTGGGGTGGGCAGTCGGGGGATCGCTATGCTTGGCCTTCGACCGAGCACGGAATTACCGTGGACTACCAAGGAAATGTCTGGATCAGCGGCAATGGGAATGACGATCAGATCCTTAAGTTCACGAAAGACGGGAAATTCATAATGCAGATCGGTCATCCCGCCGAAAAGAAAAGCAACGCGGATACGACGAGTCTTTGGAGGCCAGCGGACGTCTACGTTTATCCCAAGACCAACGAAATCTTCGTTGCCGACGGCTACGGCAACAAACGCGTCATTGTCTTCGATGCGGAAACGGGCGCGTACAAGCGTATGTGGGGCGCATTTGGTAACACTCCGATGGACGACCCCCCGCGTCCCCCGGCTTTGACAGGTGAAGCCGCAAGAGCCGCAGCAGTTGAAGAGGAAGCCAAGCGTACGTTGGCCACGGGGTTTGATCCCAAAGACCCAGGGCCTTCGCAGTTTGTACCACCCGTGCACGGCGTCAAAGTCTCGAATGATGGGCTCGTTTATGTCGCCGACCGCGGCGGCAAGCGCGTGCAGGTGTTCACAACCGATGGCAAATACATAACCCAAGTATGGATCGACCGCTGGTGCCTGGCAGTTGGAGGCGGGTGCAATAACGGCAACACGGCCGCCAGCGTGGCATTCTCGGCGGACCCAGGGCAGCGCTTCCTGTATGTCGCAAGCAGGAGCCCTGCACGCATCTGGGTGTTCGACCGCAGGACGCTGCAAGCTCTGGACTCATTCGGGCGGCCCGGCATAGCGCCTGGCGAGTTCGACACCCTCCATCACATGACAACCGATAGTAAAGGGAACATCTACAGTTCAGAAGTCGAGGACGGCAGGCGAGTCCAAAAATTCGTGTTTAAGGGACTCGTTTCGATGCCTGTACCAGTGGAGCTGAACTGACCAATTACCGGAACAACGATGGAAGCAAGGCTTGGCTCGTGGAAGGCGCCACGATTGAAAGCCTAGCTGTTGCGCTTCTACAGTTCAAAACCGCTCAAACCATGGCCCACGTGCCCAGGTCATTTCTTCGACACCGTTTTCGGTTCGTCGGGTGGAATAAAGTAGCCGACCTTGTTGTTGAAAGGTGTGCCGTACCACATCCGCCCCTCAGAGTCAGGGAGGAGTTCCCGAATGCCATTTCCCGAATAGGGGAACGGATATTCAACAACTGCGCCCGTCTTTGGGTCCAGGCGCCCAAGAATGTCGTCATCGTACGAGCTGTACCAAACAAAGTCGTTGCGATCCACACCAATTCCGTACGGCGTTGGGTCCGGGTCGGGCAACGGGAATTCCTTGAAGGTTTCTGTTTTAGGGTCGAAGCGACCAATCTGACCCGCCCACCACTCACCAAACCATATGATCCCCTTGGAGTCTGATGTGATCCGCCGTGGGCCTGCACTCTTAGGATGAGTTTGGGTATTCCCGATTTCTTCAGGCTGGTCTTTATTGATGGAAGCAAGCCTCACGCTTGCTGGCGGAGTCCATCTCGTAAGTTTTAGTGTCTTGATGTCGACCTTCCCGATCTTTCCCTCTTCTAGTTGCGCGAACCAGACGTTGCCCTCTTTTTTATCCAGCTCTAAGCTGTAGGCGTGTCCCCCTTCGGGGAACTCCGTAAATTTTTCTGTCTTGGGGTCAAAGCGCCACAGATTGCCGCCGTTAGCCCACAGATTCCCCAACCGATCCATCCGGACGCTCCCTGCTCCTCCTCCTAGTTTTTCTGGCCCACTCCCCGCTTGTTTACAAGAAGGGGGCTCGTAGTCGGTAAACTTCTGCGTTTCAGGATCGAACTTGTTCACCTTGCACTGCGTGTCTTCGACAAACCATACCATCCCATCCGGAGCCTCTATTACTGAATGAACGTGCAACGCTCTCCTGGGGCGTGCCGCGGGTGGGACGCTCCATTCCTGAATAGCGCCCGTTTCAGGGTTGAGACTGGCGATTCGATTCGCCGTCCATGCAAAGGCCAACCAAACATTTCCTTTGTCGTATGGATTTGCATCCCATGGGATGCGGCCCGGTCCCGGCAGATCATAGTCCACGTAAATCATCTTCAAAGCCTCATCGCTGAACTCCCCGTGCTTGGCTTTCTCATACCCGGGAAGCTCGGCAGGAGAGCGTGAGAATTCTGAATCTGCGCCGAACACTCGATTGAGGTACGGGACAATCTTATCGGTATCCTGATCCGTAATTCGCGGATCTCCCACACCCCCAACACGGTCTCGCATCAAGGCGACAGCGTTGCGCCAACCGTCCTCATCGCGACGTGTCCCAGCGATCTTCGTCTGAAGTCCGTGGCAACTCATGCATCTGGTAAACAGCACCGTTTTCCCCGGGTCGTCCGGCAACAGTGTCTCGCCCTCATGAATCGAGAGGTCAGACCATCGCACTATCCCCTTCTGCATGGCGAAATCCAATGAGACGGGCTGCGCCCCGTCCACCATCAGGCCAGTGCGCGGGTCGCTCTTGTAGCCCACCGCGGTCGCCCGGACCTGATACTTTCCCTCCGTAAGGTTTTGGATCCGGTATTTCCCCTGCTTGTCGGACAGAACACTTACGGTCACTTTACTTTTTTCGTTCTGGGCCCGCACAAAAGCTCCTCTGAATGGCGAACCGTCCGGGCCTTTCACCGTACCCGATATTGTTCCCACTGAAGCACCGTAGCTAAATGCCGCAAACACCAGCACCAAACCGAGAGCCCTAAGTAGTGAGTTCATTTGTTCGCACCTCTGAGTCTTTCGCGCCGTCAGGCGGACGCTCTCTTATCTTGTGTGTCCCTGATTTCATCACCCCTGGGCGTGGCCACTTGCGGATAGTACCACTCCCAATGGTCACTCAGAGTTTCGATACGAAAGAATCGATTAGACCACGCCAGGGCGTCTATGCCGCCGAGCCAGGACCATGACTCCTGCGAGCACCTGTACAGGCGTTCACCAGACCTGGGACCTCCCACTTCCCTGGTTTGAGCCACCATCCGGTAACGCCGTTATCAGGCGGAATCCAGCGCGGTCGACGGAAAATTTAGACTACGTGTTTGGGAAGAGACCAGGAGAATCGCCTCTGCGTGCCAGATCACTTCCGTCAATGGTTTTTGGGTCCGCCCCATGCATGGATGACCAGCGCAACAGCTATTACAAGTGTGAGCCCCTCGATCAGGAGCGCACATGAAGCAAACCGCTTTGCTCGATCAAATCGGGCCACCAACCGACTGATCCCGATTCCCACAAGAATAAAAGGCAACCACATGAGCCTGTACAAACAAAGAATAATTAAGCTCTGTCTCACATGATTTTCGCCAAGAAAGAGCACACCCAGACAAACTGGCGCACTCAGGCTGAGACCCAACAGGAATTTGGAATATGCGGTATAGAAGGGCTCAAACTTCGCAGTGACCCAGATTAGAAAGACGGTCGGGACCATGAAGAGACAGGCGATGAAGATCTGGAGGAATGCGTCGCCAGCAGCCCACATGCCACCAGATGCCTCAGCGGGATATTTGAGTTCCTGCAGGTGCCGCCCGTAGAGTAAGGTCGTCGCAACCACCAAAACCGCGGCATACCCCAAGGCAATTAATCCCAACTGCACTCGCCATGAGATAGATTTCACAATAGCATTCTACCGTCCAGATGGTCAGGGCCGCGCGACGGAGTCACTTTGAGAGTGCGAAAAGCGCAAGCTGCGGGGACGCTTGCGTCTCGGCTACATTCCGATAATCCCTGCCAGCTCAACCGGTCGATGCAACACTATCTGGTATAAATCTTTTCTCTAAACGCGGTGTTCATGACGCAAGCGAGACGAGTGAAGCTTTCTGGGGCACAGAGGGCCGATATGTGGGGCCGTTGGAAGGCGGGCGAAGGATGCGACAGCCCCTCAATGCGAAAGCCAAATCCCTCTCGGAGGCTGTTGCTCTACGCCGGGCTTGCTGTAATCGCAGACACCGTTCGGGAAGATAGCCGCCAGCCGGGCTTTCTCGGCAGCGGAAAATGTCACCTTGTAATCGCCGAAGGCGATGGCCTTGAGCTGGCATTTGAGGACATTGTTGCTCGCCGGCCCGCCGGCCACCGCCCGTGGCCCCGCGAAGGTCGGATACATCTCGTTGCACTTTCCGCCGATAAATGTTTGCGGTTCGATGATGCGTTCCCCGGAAGGCGTCCAGCACGAGTCCACGAGATCCGCTGGTTTCGCGCGCAAAATCCTGGCCAGAATGGGATCGCTCGACGTGTCCCTTTGCAGATTGGTCAGCCACTCGTCCATTTTCGCTAAAGCGTAGTCGTCCACCGGCGTATCCGAGCCTGTCCCTCCATGCAGCAGCATTACGTCGTTGGCGAATGTACCATTCGCTTCTTGCAGCCGTTCCCGCAGCGAAAATGAGTGGTACTTGAGATGGTTGTCGCCGTCCGGCAACTTGTCGCGATAGGGGCGTACATCAACGATTGGCAATCTCGCCAAACCGCCGCCCGCATTCGTAATTAAGCCGTTCTGGTAGGCCCCGCGCAGAGCCAGCGGGTCGGCAAGAGAACGCGTGCTCACAATATTTCCGTCAGTGTCGTACCCGCCGATCTTCTCATTCAAATCTAGAAATTGCTCGGCCGTAATCGCGCCATCATTGAGCGCCGCCAGCCCGTACTGCACTCCAGTATTGTCAATCGGGCGGCGCGCAAAGCCGGTCTCGGGATCGCGTCCGTACATGTTGATGTTATGGTCGTAGATGTCGCAGCGTGTCCCGGAACGATTGGTCAGGGCATCGTAGCGTAGTGATTTCGCCAAATCCGGCGGGCAATACTCCACGGGGTTGATTCGTCCCGCGAGGGGAGCCGATGCGGTCACGTTCTGCAGTTCGGCGACGCCGGCGATGGTGCGCTTCTGTTCCTGTGTGAGCGCTTCTCCCACCTGTTTGTAGTAGTGGTCCAGCAGCCGCGCGTCAGTGATCATTTGCGTCAATTCCTGCACGTCGGGGAAGGTCATGCTGGGAATGATGCCATCCAGGAGGCCAGGATAATTGTCCGCGAGCTGATTCTGCTGGTAAGAGCCGCCCGAAGCGCCCCGCCCAAACGTAAACACTGGCCTGCCGTAAGCCTTGATGAAGCGCTCCTTCACCATCATCATGGTTTCAGCCGCGATCACGTCGTTGCAACTGTTGCCAGCGACATTGAGCGTCGCGCCCGCTTCGGCGTAGCCCTTGCCCACGACGGCGTCGCTGATCACTCCGCGTCCCAAACCAAGGGTTGTGCCTTGCTTGAACCAGCCGCCGACGCAGCCGCCGCCGAACGAATAAAGCAAGCGCCTGTTCCAGCTCTTCGGCGGCGCCATCGGGCCAGGCTCTCCGGTCGCCGGGTCATGCAGTACCGCAAACTGATAGATCGCGCGATTGATCGTGCCGGTCTCCACCCGCACGACAAAGGGGACCTTCTCACCCATCGTCGTGGTCGTCCAAGCCACGTCCGGCGGCAGCGCGATGAGACTCGGCAACGGCTTCAAATTAATCCCGCTACCGCCGCGTCCGCTTCGGCCGGTAGAGGGCGCGGGAGCCGTGGATTTATACACGTAAGTGACGACCATCTTCACCGAACAGTTCCCATCCAGTGCCAGGCCAAGCGAACTTCCGTCGGGCAGTTTAAAATCCTGCGTCTGGCAAAGAAACGGCTGCTCCTGCGGCCCCGAAAAGATTGGCCCAGTGATGGGATAATTCTTCAGCCGCAACTGCTCCGCCGGTCGCTCCCGCTCTTTGTTGTCGGGAAACACTGCCAGCGTGTTCTCTCCCGCCTTCAGCCCCGTCACCAACCCCCTCAAGGTGTGCGCGGCCGGGTCCGAATGAAACATCGCGCTCACGTCCTGGCCATTCAGCCGGATCGTGGCTTGATCCAAGGCTGCGTCCGGCGGCACGGCAACCTGCACCAGTGCATCGCCCCCGCTAACCATCTCCGGCCGGCTGGAAAGCACCGTAATGTGAAATTTCTGATCGGCTGCGGCGCCACTCGTATGGAACATCGCCATGCTCACCGCGCAGCCAAACAGCAGTTTGACCGTCTTCCTCATGATTCCATTCCCGTTTTAGCGCGAATCAACGGCGCACGCTAGGAAACATATTAGCGGGAACTTCCGATTTGGGCCGCTTTTTCGGGCATCGTACGCTTCCTCCGCGTTCGGCACAACGAATTTGTCACCAGAGCATGCACCAGGAAAGATAGTGGGGTCCGACCGCTCGTTGTTGCGGTCTGCCGAGTGCCCGTCTTCTGGGCCATATCCTGATAGTTCTATAGAAGGGGAAGTCAAGGAAGTATTGACTACTCTGGATCAACCCTGGTTCTGAGCGCCTGCTGCCAAGCCCCCATCGCATAGTGTCACCATCCCGGACGGGATATCTGCAGCCAAGGGGATTACTGTGCTGACGCGCGTGATATCCAGCACTTCGCGTACACGGGGCCGTAGCCCCACGAGTACGAAACGCCCACCTGAGTTCTTGGTGGACGTGTAAACGCCGACGATGAAACCGATTCCTGCAGAGCCGATGTCGAGCACTTCGCTGAAATCGGCTAGGACTTTGTTGCAGTTCGCTCCCTTGATTTCATCTTTTTTGGCCTGCAGGTATTCGTGATCTGCTGTGACCAAACGCCCTTCGCAGCGCACGAGGCAAATTTCGTCTTTCTGTCTGATCTCGATGAGCATTGGCTTACTAAGGGGTCTTCGTTCTGATATCGTACGCCCTACATGAGCGATCTCAAACGCATTTTGATCGTGGACGACGATCCCGACATACATCGATTGCTCAGGGTAGCGCTCCAAACGGGCGACCGGCAGATCGAAAGCGCCTACGATGGTCTTGAGGGTCTGCGAAGCATCGAGGCGGTAGCCTATGATCTGGTGATAACTGATGTGAACATGCCCGGGCTGGACGGGATGGCTTTGACGGAGCGCGTTCGCGAGGTCCGGCCAGAAATGCCGGTGGTGGTGATGACAGTAGCCAGCACGCCCGAGAACATCATTCGGGCCATCCAAGAACGCGCCTTCAGCTTCTTCAGTAAGCCGTTCACCACTACGGCGGTTGCCGAAATGGTTGAGCGCGCTTTGAGCAGCAAACCATCCGAAGACGATATCGAAGTACTCTCGGCGCGCCCCAATTGGCTGGGGCTGCGGCTGCGCTGCAAGATGGAAACTGCCGATCGCATTCTGCGATTTCTCCGGGAGATGGGCATGACCCTCCCTGCGGCCGAGCGGGAAAACATCGCAGCCGCGTTTCGCGAAATCCTGCTGAATGCGATTGAACACGGCGCGGGGAATGATCCCAACAAGAGAGTCGCGATCACATATGTTCGTGCGGAGCGCGCCCTGCTCTATTATGTCCGCGATCCCGGCAAGGGCTTCTCCTTTGAAGAACTCGCCCACGCCGCGGTTTCGAATCCGACGAACTCAACGATTGAGCACACAAAAGTGCGCGAGCGGCTCGGATTGCGACCCGGGGGCTTCGGACTTCTGATGACTCGCCAACTTGTGGACGAGATGATTTACAGTGAAACTGGAAATGAAGTTCTGTTGATCAAATACCTGCGTTAGCTCTCCGCATTAGATCACTTCTACCTGCTGGAGATATACGGAAAGTTCGGCCACCTGCGATCGAATCGCGCTGAGATTCCTCTCTTTGGCAGCTTGGTGTATCGAAGCGCCAATTTCTGTGATCCGGGGAAAGCCGTAGCCACGACCGGTCCCACACATCTTGTGCCCCAACTCGCCAATCATTTCATAATCCAATTTTCCCAGAGCCGCCAGAATGGCGCGCACATCTTCGCGCCGATTATCCAAGTAGGCTGGAATTACCGCACGCAAGCCGGGTTCAGCATGTATCACAATTTTTTCGGGCAGTACCGCAGCTCCTGTTTCTGGCCGAACCGCATATTTCCGGACCGCTTCGAGCAGAGTCCGCAAGCGGATGGGCTTTCGGAGAGACGCTGTGCAACCAGCATCGATAGCCTTCTGAAGCTCGCCTTCGAGCACGCTAGCGGTCAGTGCGATGACGGGGGTGAGCGCGCGCCCCTGTTCCTCCTCCCATGCTCGGATACTTCGCGTGGCCTCATATCCGTTCATTACCGGCATCCGAAGGTCCATGAGCACCAAATCGTAGGCATTCAAGCAAATCTTTTCTACAGCGATTTGGCCGTTCTCCGCGAATTCCAATCGGCATCCAAAATCCTTGAGGTACTCACCGATCAGGAACCGGTTCTCCTCAGAATCATCCACAACCAAAATCCGCAGAGCGCCTAGGGAATCTAGCGCGGTAGGGAGCGGGGTGACCTGGTGTTCAGGCGGCAACACAGCAGTCGCTAGGCCAAGCTTTGCCGTAAAATAGAATGTAGCGCCTTCACCCGGTCTGCTCTCCACCCAAACCCGCCCGTTCATCAGCTCGACCAACCGCTTGGAAATGGCCAGCCCTAAGCCTGTGCCACCATATGCCCGTGTGATAGACGCGTCGGCCTGTGTGAAAGCTTCAAAGATTGCATCGAGCTTCTCCGCTGGAATACCGATACCGGTGTCCGCGACGGAGAATTGAAGAGTACTTGCCGCGGAGCTTTTCGGATCGGGCTCGACACACACCAGAACCTGACCGGTCTCGGTGAACTTGATGGCGTTGCCGATTAGGTTCAGCAGCACCTGGCGCAGCCGCTCGGGGTCGCCCCTTAGTCTTAGCGGGATTTGAGGTGCGATGTTGTAGAAAAGGCCGATGCCCTTTTGCTTGGCACGCACCGACATGACTTCAGCGACCGAGTCCAGCAATTCGGCCACCTCGAAATCACTCTCTTCGAGGGTGAGACGCCCGGATTCGACTCTCGAAAGATCTAGAATATCGTTGATCAAGGCCAGCAAGTTATTTGCAGCTTTCTGGAAAACGCGGACATATTGCCGCTGTTCGGTGTTCAGTGCGGTTCGTTCCAGCAAATCGCCTGTCCCGATGACAACATTCAGGGGGGTCCGGATCTCATGGCTCATTCGCGCCAGGAACTCGGTCTTGGCTTGATTGGCTGCATCGGCTGCTTCCTTGAGTCTCTGAATTTTCTGTTCCGCCTGCTTGCGCTCGGTAATGTCTCGCCCGGAAGCATAGATCAATCGCTGCTCCGGAAAGGGCGCTGCGTTCCATTGCATCCATCGGTAAGAGCCATCCTTGGCGCGATAGCGGGCTTCAAACGAGATCAGGCATTCGTCCGCAAGCATTTTCTGGAATTGGGCCATTGCCGAGGCGCGGTCATCCGGATGCACAAATTCGAACAGGGGAACTGCTTTCAACTCCGCCGCACTAAAGCCCAGGGCGCGCTCCCAGGCGGAATTCACGATCTTGCGATACCCGTCGTAGCCCGTGATGCTCAACATATCGGGAGACAGCGTAAAGAATCGGTTCAGACTCTCTTCGGCATGCTTTCGTTCGGTGATGTCGCGCGCGGCGGCATAGATCAATTGTTGTTCGGGAAACGGCGTCGCATTCCACATCATCCACCGGTAGATGCCGTTCTTGGCGCGATACCGGTTTTCGAAGGATATCGTGCTGTGACCTGTGACCAGTCCCTGCATCTCAGCAGTCGTCGCCGCCCGGTCGTCGGGATGTACAAATTCAAGGAAAGGCGATGAGGTCAGCTCATCAACGCTATATCCCAGCACCCGCTCCCACGCAGGGTTCAGCCGCTTGAAGTAGCCGTCATAGCCCGCGATGCACAGCATATCGATCGACAACGTGAAAAACCGGTCGAGCACGGCATCATTGCGTGCCGCCGGCTGCACGAGATCTCCGAGACGTTCCTTCGGGGCACTCACACCTTGGCTCCTGCTATGTGATTGGGCCAAGACTTCAGTCTATCGCTGCCTCGTCACCCGGACACGGACCAGCGAATTATACTCTGGCCGATCACGTCGGATTCATTTTTCCGGACGGCGGTGCGGTCTGTTCTCGCTCGCTGGACTTGAGCATACCCGCCGACGGCTCCTGTTGCCAGCTCGTGCCCCAGAATATCGTAAAGATCTCAACCGATGTGATTGGAGGTCCATTGCGGTAGACCAACTTAGGAGCGGAGAAGCTGACTCCCGCTCTCAGAATCAGGAAATCTTAGCGTCCAGCTGAGGCGGCAGGTTGCCCCTTGCGCATTTGTTGCAACCGCTCGAGCCGGTTCAGGATCCTGGGAACCTGGTGACCATGACCATCTTTCTCAAGGATCCGCGTTATGACGGCGAGTTCCTCAAGGCGCGCCGCGAGATGTTCCCGGACGGTAAGTTCCCTTCAAGTACCTCGATCGGGTAGTTCGGCGGTTTTAACTCACGGGCAATGCCCGAGGCGGCATCCGCGCTTCTTGATGTCGTGAATGTCCTCGAGCTGCGGAGGGATGAAGCCCTCGCGATTCGGCATTTTGATGGCTGGCAATGTTTTGGCGTCGATGATGTCGGTTTCCTTGATGATCTCGTTCTTATAGAGCAAGAAGGCTGTCAGTGCATAGGCTTGGCCCGATTTGAGCGAACCTTCCTGCCCTCTTGGCATGGCTTTGTAAATGAAATCAAAGATCGTCGTTGCGAAGGCCCAGTAACTTCCGATGGTGAGCACGGGTTGCGGACTCGTGAGCGTGCCCCTGCCGCCAACCAGTCGCGGAGCCATCTGCGATCCCTCGCCTGCAGTACCGTGGCAAACGACGCATTTTTCCGCAAAGATCTCCGCGCCTTCCTTCGCCGTCCCGTTTCCAGGCGGCAGTTCCTTTCCCGCCGGACCCACGGCCGTATCCCACGCTCGGATTTCATCCGGGGTCGGGGCGCGGCCAACATTCTTGTAATTGGGTGCCTGTGCCCACGCGGCATTACCAGCCATCAGCGATGCAAGGAATACAAAAAACCTATAGAAACAACACATTGAGCACGCTCCCGTCCCGGCTAATCTTCCATGGCTGGATGGCGTTGAAGTGGCCGATAAGATTCGTCGAAGTATTGTAATAATCCTCGCCAATGTGCCAGATTCTTGAGATTTCATCACGCGTGGGCTGCACTTCATCGCGCTCGTCGGTGCTTCGTGACTGAAGCACAACTTCCTCACCGTTCCATTCCCAGGGAAATACGAAGCGCGTATGGGCCTTGCGAGCCACGGGATCCTGCAGCTGCGCCTCGTTCCACGTCTTGCCGTTGTCGATGGAAATTTCGACTCGGCGAATCGCTCCGCCACCCGACCACGCCAGCCCACTGATTTCGTAGTATCCCGGGCCCGCCATTTGCTGCCCACCCGATGGCCGCGTGATCACGGACTTCGGCCCCAGTTCGAATTGGAACCAGCGCGCCTTGCCGTCAAGCCTTAAACTGGGATACTTCGTGCTTTCCCGCATATCCATATACGGCTGGTCGACCAGCTTGATTCGCCGCAACCATTTCACGTTGTTGATGCCTTCCCAGCCGGCGACAATCAGGCGCAACGGGTAGCCCTGCTCGGGTCGCACCGCCTCGCCGTTCTGTCCATACGCAACCAGGCAATCGTCCATGCCTTTCTCGATGGGAATGCTTTTCAAGTGGTGTGGCGGATCAGCACCTTCGGCGATCATCCACGTTGCGGATTTCTGCACGCCAGCTTGTTGCAATAACAATGACAGCGGCACGCCGGTCCATAAGCTGCAGCTGGTCAGGCCATGAGTATCCTGCGCAGTCGCCGTCGGAGCCCGGCGCGCCGCCCCTGTAGGGCCGGTCGGGCCGCTGTTGGCGTTGCATTCCACGAAATGGAAACGCGAAACGGACGGAAGGCGCTTCAATTCATCGAGGCTGAAGATCAACGGACGATCCACCATGCCGTGAATGAGCAACCGATGCTGCGCCGGATCGATGTCCCGTGGCTCGTGTCCGTGAGAAATCGTGAAATGCAGCGCAGCCGGCGTGATCATCCCCAATTGGTATTGAATCGGGTTTCGGAAACCGTAGTCGCGCGTGCCACTTTGGCCCTCCGGGGGCCATAGGTGTTTTCCCTTTCTTGTCCAGCTTTCGAAATGAGACCGCTGGCCATACGCATGTAGCTGCTCAACTGTTTCGGACGCTGGTGGCGTAGCACCCGCAGGCGTCATTGCACCTGCCGCCAATCCTGCCAGCGCAGCGCTGTTTTTCAGGAATTGCCTGCGACCAGATTTTTTCGAATTCATCGGATCCTCCGTGCGGTTATCAGGGGAAAAGCATGTCCTCGGCGGTTTATACCAAAAACTGATCCGGCACGAAATTTCGGCTTCGCAGATCGAGTGCCACGCCACTTTGAATTGCCGGAATTTCCGTTTTTGCCCGCCAGCTTGGCAGGATGCTACACCCATGAAGACACGGCCGCATCACAATTCACGTCGCTTAGAGGTCCCGTTTATTTTGAAATAGGTATGATCAATCGCTTTTGCAGATTGCCAGCCTAGCGCGGACCATTTTCCCTGCTAACACGGAAATCTTGAAGTCCACCTATGAAAATATTCGAGAAATTACCAGACGGGTGCCCACTGTGGCGAGCCTGCGTGTCCGGAAGGAACAAAGTAGAGCGAAAAATCCAGGAGCTAAGAGAGCGTTCGGAAAATGAGTTTTTCGCGTTCGAACTTCGTAAATAGAGCAGCGTCAGAGATCGGTTATGCGGCAGCAAGGAGAGCCGCTAGGCTGCAAAAGCGGGTCGTCAGAACCCGGCGATCCCGCTGGGCCCGCTCTAGTGGCAAATTCGTTGTGTCGAGGGCAGGAGAAGCGTACGATTCGCGAGTCAAAGGTCCAAATCGGAGTGGCGCTTCGGGGGAGCATGTTCTCGGAATCCAAACTGATCCACAATTGCATGGTCCTCTTACCGCGTAAGTGGCGGAATGTAGTAAACAAGCCCATGACGATGCGGCGCATTGTTTCCATTGTCGCGCTTACCCTCACGCTTGGTGTGCCGACGCCCGCCGGACAGCCGCAAGCGGCGCCATCTCCTGACTTCGAGTTTTTCAAAACCAGAGTTGAGCCTATCTTCCTGAAAAAGCGGCCTGGCCACGCGCGCTGCTACATTTGCCATGAGGTAGAGTCTGGGGGGAACGGGGCGGGCACTGCATTCCACCTGGAGAAGCTCTCGCCCGGGAGCACCTTTTGGAGCGAGGAGCAATCCCGTCGCAACTTCGAGGTTGTCTCGCGGCTGGTAACTCCCGGCGAACCGATGTCAAGCTTACTCTTGAAGCATCCGCTTTCGCGGGACGCGGGCGGCGATATCTCCCACGGCGGAGGCAGGCAATTTGCATCGCAGAACGACCCGGACTGGCTGACGCTGGCCGAGTGGGTTCGCGGGCGAAAAGCAGACGGTGCTCCTGACAAGTAACCGACGGTTGGCAGGAGATTGGGAAATCACCACGCCCGTTTTAAGGTAGCTCCAACGTGGCGTTCCGCTCTGGTGCCTCCCCGACCTGGATGCGGGTTACCTCTTTCAGACTCTCAACGTCGATGACGGACACCGTATTGTCCGCGCGGTTGCTATCGTAGACCGTCTTGCCGTCGGGAGAGAATGTGATCCAGATCGGGTATATCCCGGTACGGACATGTCCCAACAGCTTGAGATCAGGAAGAGAGTATGCAAAAACAGCATCGGCGAGGGTGCTGTTAACCCAAAGCGTCTTGTTGTCCGGCGTGACGCCCATGCCGTGTGAGAAAACGCCTCTTGGAGGGGACTGCCCGCCCCCTTCGTCGGGAAGCTTGATCGTAGCTGTCACCTTTCGCTCCGCAAAATCCACCACTTCAAACCCGTGCAAATAGGAAGTGTTTAGGAATATCCGATGCGTCGAGCCGTCAGAGTTCCTCTCGAACGCCATGGTGCGAACTATATTGTCAAATTTAATCGACCAGACGGCTTGTTCAGTTTGAACATCAACCACGGTTAATTGTTTGATTTCTTCCGAGCCCGCGACCACATACTTGCCGTCCGGCGTCAAGGAAATGTCATGGAGGGGGCCTGTGTCAGGGATACTCTTGACCCTCTCGAGGGACCTCGTGTCGATAACGTCCAGCACGCCGGGCCGTGAACGGATGCCGACAAAGACCCACCTACCATCCTTAGTAACCGCTATGGTGTTGGGGCGGCCGCTGAGGGCCACTTTTTTGATAATCTTCCCGGTCTTTCGATCCACAACGTCGAGCACGTTCTCAGACTCAATGCTAATGTAGACTCGACTTCCGTCGGGAGAGAAGCTAACATCATGGGGCACTTCAACGTCTTCGATCACTTGTACGATCTTGTTCGTAGCAGGGTCGATGACATCAACCGTGTCTCCCGCGTGGTTCGTAACATAGACGCGGAACGTCTTCGCCGACAAAGGTAACACCATCAAGAGCAACCCCAGCAGGAACCACACCTGACTTAGCCCGCTGCAATATCGATTCATAGCGGTTGTGCTCATCGTGACCAGCGCTCCTTAGACTCCAGTGTAAGTGTGGGCGGCGCTGAGTCCAAAAGTCAAGGCGGTCTAATCCACCGTCATCGGACTGGTTGACGTCATCGAGGATGCCGTTACTTCAGTTTGAGGCTCGCAAGGTCTGGAATGGCTCGATCGATAAACGCCCGGCCCTGATTGCCCGATGTGCCGGAGTGAGCGATGTGACGCACTGCGTCAATTTCGCACGTGCTAACGAGGTGCTGGTGGCTGTGCACGGGGGCGGGCACAACATTGGCGGAAATGTGGTCTGCGATGATGGAATTAATTAACCTATTCTGACGAACCTTCCTTCTTCTTGACATGAGAGAAAACGCTGGGGGGAATTTGGCGCCTTCCTGTTCATAGCCCACTGCGCCAAACCTCAAAGCTACTTCCGTATCGCGTGGATCGAGATGGACAGCACATTCATCTAGCTTGTAAAATCCGGGGCAGTCGTAAAGATTGCCCACTCGCGTTTGATCGCTACCGCACAAAGTAAGGATATCTATAATCGAAACCACGATCCCGTTTCCCCTGCACCGATTGCCAGCCTTGGCCGCTTCTTCGTGATCCGCTGTGTCGATAGGCTCGTCTGGAAAGGAGCGAAGGTGGAGGCGAAGCTTTTCAAACTGCTCCGTTGTCTTTATACCCGAAAGCAGCTCTTGCCGAACCAAACCAATAAGTCGCGCTCGTCCCTCTCGAACGAGTTCGGATAGTTCAGCAACGATGACTTTCTCAGGGGCATTCAGGCTTGCGGTCTTCCGTCGGAGTGCAAGGCACCAAACCGATGTGTCTACGAGGACATTCATACACGCTTTGCCTTACGCTCGCGTTTGTAATTGTAACCAGGCTCGTAGTCGATCGTTCCGAAAAGGGAAAGAATTCCCTGTTGCTTACGACCCTTGATGTATTCCTCCAATGCGGCGGTAACGGTTTCTCTTTTTGTCCGGTGCCCGCCCACTTTCTGAGCCTCTTCCAATAGGCGGTTGGCCGGGTCATTGGCAAAGGTACGCGGGGATTACACTACTGTGAGGAATTTTCCTTCTTCTGGCGAGAGAGTAACCGCTGAAGATATTTAGGTCACTTCCCCTCTGTAAGCCTCCAGAAACGAAGATCTGACAAATTTGTGACAAGGTCCTCCCCTTCACGCTTTGCAAGGTTGTGGAATTCCCTCCTCAGATTCGCGGGAAGCCGAAAACCAATCTGTTCATCCTTGGCTGAAAAGCAAATGCTGTAATTCATGCTCTCAATACCCAGCCCACTGGAACTGGTCCCGAATCGTCTGTGCAAGGTCTGACTTGCTGACGCTGGTGACGCTCTGAAGGTCATCCGGAAAGAAGATCGCGTCAATTAATCGTGCCTGCAGCAAGAAATTGTCCCATGCCTCCTTGAGCTTGTCTGAGCAGAGGGCTACCCGAGGTTAGAAACAGGCGCGTTCTTAAGCTGAAGATTAGAGGTTCTAGTACTCACAAACTTTGCCTCCAACGCGAATTGGTCTTGACATGTAAGATTTACCAGTTTAATACATCGCGCGCGAAGTTAGGATGGCACATTCCCATTGATCGGGTCGCGGAATCAACAAGGACGCGGGTCGTCCAGTTAGAGTCACGCGCCCACGAGGTGTTATGAAAAAGACGCTTTGCTTGGCAGCGTTTTTCCTGGCGGTTGTCTTTTTTGTCCAGCCTGGCTTTGCCGCCGGCGATTGCTACCCGGGGAATGGCGTACTCATTGGTGCGGGGCCGACATCGGCCAATGGCGAATTTAGCGCAAGTGTAACAAATATGGACACAAATAGACACAGCACTTCGGACGTTAGTCGCGGAGGTGCGAATATCGATGTCGAATTTAATGCAAATATCGGAGGCCCTAACACCACAGGTAACAACGGGACGTCAACAGGAGGAATGACGGTCACGATTACCTGGCTTGACTCCTCTAAGACTGGAGGGATAAACCAAACGGTGTTCCATGCGGGATGTGTGCAATCCATCGTGACTACTCCGAACGGAGAGTTCGCTGGCGTATTTGAGGGACCCGTTGAAAATTTCCCAGGCTACCCCGCGACCAGGAAAACGGCTGTTGCCAGAGTTGAGGCCTATCCAGACCCATATAATCCGGGGCGTGTCGAGCTCGATTTCGAGATTGAACTAGGCTACACATGCTTTGTGGATGTGTACCCCTTTGGCAGCAACGTTGGCACCGGCGAGGGAACTATCGAACTAGAGAAAGTTTACATAAATAACTTAGACCCAACAAATTTCAAAATCAATAAAAACGGGCTTCACGGACGGGGGAGCTACCCCGATGATACCAGCTGCTTTGTGGAACCGTAAACAGAATGGATGCCGAATATAATCGGTTTCTTCGACGTGAGCGGACTATGCGCTACGGTACCGACAGAGGTCGGGAAGTAGCTGCCGGCTAGTCGCTCGCATGTTACGGGTCAGGGCGCCTGCGGAGACCGATAAAGAGTCGGGGCCTAAGCGTGGAAAAGGGACGGAGGAGCGAATCGCCCGACACAAGATGTCGGAGCTGGAGCCACGTTACAATTAAATTTATATATGTGGTAGGTTGCCGAGTCGAAAACCTCGACGTTTGCAACTTGGAAGCTCGCCCGATAAAGCTATGGGCGCTCCTTGCTCTGGTGGTCTTGTTTTTCATAGGCTGCACCCAGCAAGAATTGGAGGCGCCGCCGCAAACCGTCCCAACTCAGGGTCAAGCAACACCGGCCGCCGATTTAAATCGCCCCAATGTGGTAAGGCTCCGAGGGATATTGAGGGATAACGAGGGAAAGCGCGTGACGAGCGTTGCTGGGGTCCTCTTCGCAGTTTATGAACTGCCAGAAGACGGAGCACCATTGTGGCAGGAGGTCCAAAACATAAAGGTAGATGACCGCGGAAACTTCACGGTCTTCGTGGGTTCAACCACCAAAGAGGGCATTCCGGCCGAATTCTTCGCGAAAGGAAAGACATACTGGCTGGGAAAGCAGTTGCTTCTGCCCGGCGAGATAGAGCAGCCGCGCATCCGACTGGTCCGCCCGCCGGTTGGCGCAAGGTTGCGCAGGCCGTGAGGGTAGCGAGGCCGGAACTTGCTTGCAACCCAGAAACTGCCAGGACCAGGAATGGCCGAGCAAAGGATTAAATTGAACGGGCGACGGCCACGATGATAAGAGTTGCGACGTGGACCGCGACCTTGACTTGGGTAATCCTGGCTTTCCGGTAGGGGCTCGGGTCGCTTACGTGGCTCATGAAATAACTCGCCCTTCTGACGCGTGGGGCTCGGAGCGGAATTAGAAAGTCAATGCTCCAGGCGAGCTGAGACCAAGAGGAATATTTCGCGCGAGGATACTAGTGATACCTACGTGGGTTGAATTTGAGGCTTCAAATGCCGCACCGCTCTTGTGTTGCAAGCCGCCGCTGTGCCGACGAAATGGCAATCCTGCCTTGTTCGAGTCGCCTGTCCAACTCAACTTTGATTCAAGGGTCGCGATAGGACAGAAATCCAAAGAAAACAAACTGTGGCGGCCCGTATTCCAGATGTTGCTATTCGTCGTTCTGTCGTTGAGCGTTTGCACCCTTCAAGCGAACAGCGAGCAAGGCCTACGTAAACCAGTCAAATTGACTAAGGAAGGCCGCACCTGGGCTGAACACGTACTTAAAGGACTTTCGCTCGAAAAGAAAGTCGGACAAATGTTACAGGTCCGCTACTATGGCGACTACAAGGATTTCAACAGTGAAGGATACCAACAAGTGCGCGATGAGGTGCAGAAATACCAGATTGGTTCTGTCCTTCTTGTCGTGCATTTTAACCATGCGGATCAATTGAGGAGCTCTCCAAAGAATGCGGCAAAAGTCGCCAATCAATTGCAGACTGATTCCGAGCTACCTTTATTGCTTGCAGCCGATTTCGAGCGCGGGGTGGCATCGCGCGTTCGGGACGCGCCTGAATTTCCATGGCCTATGGCGTTTGGGGCGGTGGGCGATCGTTTCCAGGTAGAACGCTTTGCGGCAATAATGGCGCGGCAAGCCCGCGCCATCGGTATTCAGTGGGCGCTCGCCCCCGTTGCGGACGTTAATGACAACCCCGCAAACCCGATCATCAATGATCGGTCGTTTGGGGAAGATCCCGAACAAGTCGGTGAGCTGGTCGCCGATTTCATTCGCGGCGCGCATGAGAACGGCCTGCTCGTCACGGCCAAACACTTTCCTGGGTACGGAGACAGTTCCGTTGACTCACACCACGCAGTCGCATCAATCGATGGAGACTTGTCGCATTTGCACGCGATCGAGCTCCCTCCGTTCAAGAAGGCGATTGAAGCCGGAGTGGACTCCATCCTTCTGGCCCACGCGAGAGTACCAGCCATTGATCCGAATCCCGCTAAAATCGCCACTATCTCTTCAAAGGTCGTGACCGAGGTCCTCAAACACGAGCTCGGGTTTAAGGGCGTCGTGCTCACTGACGCCATGCAGATGGCTGGCTTAGCCGAGCTCTATGATCCGCAGAAAGGCAGCCCGCTGGCGCAGGCGGCCGTTGACGCCATTAAAGCCGGCTGCGACATTATCATGATGCCGACAGATCTCGACGGCGCCTTTCATGCAATCGTGAACGCGGTGCGGAGTGGCGAGATTCCAGAATCGGATATTGACGCGTCCGTCCTCAAAATTCTTGAAATGAAAGCATCGGTAGGGCTTGACAAGTCCCGATTGGTGGACGTCGGGCGTGTATCGTCCTTAGTCAGCAACCCCGAGGACATGGAGTTTGCCGAGCACATTTCCGACGAAGCCGTTACTCTGGTGCGCGAAAACGGACGGACGCTCCCACTTCAGAAATCTAGCGTGATTTCAGAAAGCACTGAAGGACCTGTGGCCAGCTCACAGACGAATCGGGGTGTTGTGGCGATTCTTCTCGCCGAGGTGCTGGAGAGCAGCAATGGGCATTCATTTGAAACAGCTCTGAAATCGCGATGCCCGGATGCTGAGGTCTTCTATTTTGATGGCCGATTCTCCGTCGGCCTGACCCCTCAAATACTCAAAGCTGTAAGTGAAGCTGCTAAGGTCGTCGTCGTCGCATACTCCACAGCCCGGCAGATACGCGTGAACGGAGAGTTGGTACAGTCTTTTGGGCCTTGGGGCCCAGGCCGGTTGCTGCAGCAGATACTCACCATCGCCCCCGAAAAAACCGTGGTCATCGCTCTCGGAAGTCCTTACCTCATCGAGAATTTCCCTGAGATTCAGACGTATATCTGTACTTATGCGATGGCAGCTTCATCTGAAGTCAGCGCCGTGAAGGCGCTTTTCGGCGAACTGCAGGCCCGAGGCAAGTTGCCGGTTACTTTACCTGACGTGGCTGCGCGCGGTTTCTCGCTTCCGTGGCCGGTACAGCAGCACCGGTGATAATAGGATTTTCAGACGGCACATTGCCGAGCGCGAGGATCCAAAACAAGATTGTGTGCGATCTTGAAAGTCATGAAGCCTTCCGCTGATCGTCGAAGAGGTGTGCGTCACAAAGTTGTGCTTGCTCTTGCGATTTGTTTTGGCGTTATGGGCATCTACGAGGGCTTCATCCTGTTTCAGGTCCTACGCCTGACACGGTGGAATCCCGCCACAACAGCTTTCATCGAGAAGCGGAGTCGGGAAGCCGTGGGACAAGGGAAGGTGCCCCAAGAGCGGATGGTATGGATTTCGTCCGAGCGCATTTCTCCGAATCTGTTGCGCGCTGTGATTTCGGCAGAGGATCCGCGGTTCTGGGTACACGGGGGGGTGGATGTAGGAGCAATGTGGGAGGCGCTGAAAGAGGATTGGAGAGCACGACGGTTGTTACGAGGCGGCTCCACGGTTGACCAGCAATTGGCCAAGAATCTATTTCTTTCTCCATCCAAGAACCCTTTACGAAAAATCCAGGAAATTATTGTGGCATTGGAGATGGAAAGATTCCTCGGTAAGAAGAGAATTCTGGAAATTTATCTAAACGTGATCGAATGGGGTGATGGCATTTATGGAGCCGAAGCGGCCGCTGAGCATTACTTCAACTGTTCAGCCTCTTCGCTTACGCTCAGGCAGGCAGCCTATTTGGCAGCAATCATTCCCGGGCCTCTCGGTGCTTACAATCCGGTCAAGCACCCTGGCCGCATACAGCATCGCTCGTGGTTGATCATGAGGCGGGTTCAACAATCCATTTAAACTCTTGTAATCAGATGTGTTCGCATACATCAGGATGCCCATCGGCGGACACGTGGCCCCGTAGGGAGTCCTAGTGAGCGGCCTGAGCGATCAATTGAGCCACCTTTGAGGTGGTACCCACAGGCTCGCCCGTTACCCCCTTTTGCACAGTTTGCAAAACCGATGACCGCAACTCTCGCAGACCTGCGTGAACTTACGCGTTCGCTTTCCACATTTGCAGCATTTCAGGGTCACTTTTTCTCCCCCTTTGCGGCCATTAATTCTTGTCAAGAAAGGTTATCTCACTAACTACGGGGAACCTACACTTCGGAATCTTGCTCGGCTTTCACGGTCGCGATTCCGTTGCCCGGCAACGAACCTGAAGCCTTCAATTCTCTCGCTTTTTTCCTGCCAGCGGCCATTGCTGCTTTATCTGTATCAAAACCTTTCCCCGTTGACCCGTTGATGCAACAACGTGGTTTGCATCGCGGATTTCATAAAACCATGTCATCGGATTTTCCCCAATTCATTATCCGGCTGAAGCGGCGCACACCCTGCCGCTTACATTTGTGAAGTGCCTATTCCACAACTGCCAGATGTGGTCTCCGAGGGCATGCGAATAACTCGTTCAGCTCGCAATTGATAATCCCTTTTCGTTTTTCCACCATAATGTCGCCTGAACAGGGATTATCGTAAATATCCGCAACCGCGGTCAGTTGGTCCAGAACATTGCCTTTCAAAGGGTCCAAATGATTGGTAGGACCTGCGTCAGGTCAGCACACGTAACATTGTTGCATTCTGATCCTGGTTCGCGTGGCTCCTGCCTGATAATCGACCTCGGCTCACATAAGCTCGGAGCCCTGTCGCAGATTTCGGCCTGGCTTACCACCGGTGTAGTACGCCAAGTGAGAGCAAGACCACCCGCCCTACCTGAGAAAGTCCGGACCCCGCCTTGCCACATACAGGCCAACTACGGACAACTACCTCAAACTTATTTGGCAATTACCACTTCTTTGTGATCGGGAATTTTGTCAATTTCACTGGTATCCAGATTGAGGTGTCGGCTCACCAGCAAACGCGGGAGCCGTCGTATCCATTGATTCAGCGAGACATCGGCGAAATAGCTGCTCTTGAACATCTCAAGGAAGACGAGATCCTCAGTTCCAGTGTTCTCAATAAAGTGCCCTGCGACCCTGGGAACATAGCCAACATCGTTGGCATTGAAGTTCATGGTTTGGGCGTCGCCGGAGGAGGCGAACACCGTCATCCGTCCACTGCCGCTGATGTAGTACTGCCACTCGGAAGCGTTGGGATGCCAGTGCAACTCGCGCATGCCACCTGGCTTGACTCGAACCAAAGCTGACGCAATTGTCTTTGAAGCAGGGAAAACGCTCGAATCCACTACGCGGGCATCTCCACCTGCTGTCTCCACCGTTGGTGTCATCGCCTTCATGCGGAAGGTGTAGTCAATTTTTGACGCCACCGCTGCGGCCCCGACAGCCCTTTTGTCGTCTGAGAGCGACCCGGGAACCGTTCCCGGGAAGATGTAGAGTCCCTCAAGCCCCTGCTGCTCAGGCAGGCTGCGCACTGCCGCGTCCGAAAGTTTGCAGTTTTTTGAAACCACGTCGGGCGGCGTGTGAGCGAGCCAGCCTGAGATAAGGAAAGTTGTGTATTCTGAGAAGGTTCCTTCATCGAAGACAAGAAGGAACTCGCATCCATCCGGCCCCAGGCCCTGGATCGAATGCGGATAGCCCGAGGGGAAGTACCAAAGATCTCCGTCACTGACGTCGTCAATAAAGATTGTTCCGTCAGGATTCATGACAGTCACTCGAGCGTTGCCGTAAAGCATGTAGGCCCACTCGTTCGCGGTATGCCAATGCAATTCGCGATAACTGCCAGCGGTCAAGCGCATGTTCACGCCCGCCAGATCCAGCGAGGTGGGCAGCTCCGCTGAAGTGACCTGCCTTGTCCATCCGCCTTCCTGAATGCGGCGATGGGCGAGGTCAAAGGAATACCAGAACGGGGCTAGAACTCCTTTGTCCGTTACCGGAGGCACTTCAGAATTGGGATTCTCGCCGGCGATGGCTTTGTTGATCGGACCTGGATTGCTTGCAGAATGGTCCTGCTCGCCCTTTTGTATGGCGGTTCTGTTTTGGGCGAGACCAAGAGGCCCCATCACCGCGCCCGCGCTGAGGGCTGCGGCCGCGGCCCCTAATAACGAGCGGCGGCTCATGAGATCTTTCTGGTCACTTTTTTGCATGGTTGAATTCTCACTTTCGATTAGGGGTCAAGGCTACTCAACTTTGCGCCATGTGGCTGCCAAACCTGTGCTCAGTGGGCATCTGCTGGCTCGCGCTCCCGCAAAACGATCAACGGGACGAACGCGTCCACGCTACCGTTCACTGGTTTCTCTCACAATCCGCCCGCGGATATACGTTGGGCTTTCTAGCGATGCCCTCCGCCTGCGTGGCCGCGCCCATCACGCATCTCATTTCCGTGGATAATGATTAAAGGCCTTGTCTCCACGTTCCGGGTGTGGACCAACGTAGCCGTGATGCGGATCGAAACGGTTATCAACGTGGCCCTGGAAGTCGTGCGGACCGTGGAACCAAGGACCGGCTCCGATGAACACGCCACCGCTGAACCACTCGGGCCCGTAGTACCCGTATGGGGCGCAGTCGTATGGGGCGGAATCGTAGTACCCATACGGGCAATCCGGTGCTGCTCCGACATTGACGGAGACCTGTGCATGTGCCGGGCGCGGAATGCTCAGCAAAACCACAACTAGGGCAGGTACGGCAATAGATTTCCAATATCGCATAAGTTCCTCCTCACTCCGGAAAAGCAACCCAATTGCCAAATTTGTAATGACTGAGAGATGCTCATAACCCAAGGCAAGGAAAGCACGAACATTGGAAACCGCCTGAGGTGACCCTTTCCCGGAGTGACCACCGGCCGACGGGTGTCCAAAGATTGAGACCGATGCTCGTAGGGCAACCCAATAACTGCGATCGGAGCCGTTCTACTTTTTCCTACATTCAATTCACTTGCCGCGATCCTTCGCTCCGCACAAGTTTGGCATTCCTAATGCACATCTCGGTTAGCGTCCGCCGCAAAGCGGCTTCGTTCTCACGGGCAAAAAGCCATTCAAGCCGCAGAGACATACAACGGCATTTGACAGCGGCTTGATGTAGGCGTCCGCGAAGAAGAAGGGAAAAATTGCACGATGCGCAAACAAACGGAAAAGCCGCTGTTTCCTTTTTGGGCCGAGGATCGGGGACTGAGCTTCTTCCTCGCGTTTCTGGTGATCATGACCATTTTTGTTCCGATGGTTCGCTTGTCACGATACGGGCGGATTGGAGTCGACCTAATTTTCGCGCTCATGTTCCTCTCGGGCGCTGTCGCGACTATTCGCAAGAGAATTTTGATGTATCTAATCATGGCGCTAACGGTTCTGGGGTTTACAGCGGACTTGATCGTCGAATTCAAGCCGTCGCTCGGCTATTGGGGTTGGGATACGGCGCTGAAGATATCGGGCCTGGCCATCCTGGTTGTTATGACTCTGAAGCACACGTTTCGTCCGGGTCCGATTAGCGTTCACCGGGTCATGGGCGGAGTGGCTGCTTACTTGCTGATTGGAGTCACTTGGGCGTTCGGATACAAGCTGCTCATGGAAGAGCGTCCCGACACAATCCATTTCCAGTCGTTTCTCGGCGGAATCCCTACAGGTGAGCCGAGCCCTTTCATCTACTTCAGCTTTTCCATCCTGACCAGCGTTAGTTATGGTGACGCTTATCCGGTATATCGCGTTGCACGATCGCTGGTGACGGCGGAAGCGCTTATTGGACAACTCTATCCTGCGATCCTGCTCGCGACATTAGTCGGGATGTCGTTACAAGCGCGGCCGAGCGCGGGAGAGGGAGGCTGAGGGGAATCCCCTTGAAAGTGTTTCGCGTCAACTCCCGCTTCGGCTCACTGCGCCCAGGTCATAGTCGGTCTCTTCGGTCCTTAAACCATGACAGTCTGGGACTCGGTCTGGCGTCCAGCGATCATGCGTGCGGCTCTAAGTTCGCGAATGGCGACCTCGATGCTCGCGAAAAGCGGAGTGTTCACTTGTCAGGATGCCTCTGCTGTCGCCGTGTTGGCCAAGCCCCTCGGAGCGTGTGGTTCTTTCATCCGTCATACTTTCGTGCCCTCCCAGACTGGGCGTGTGTCCCATCTTTTCCTTCTGGGCTCGGAGGTAGGCAAGGGAATGAGGGTTCGGCGTAGCTTCGCACGGGACCTGCTCGACAACATCGATGCCGGCATCAATCAATGCGCGAGACTTCTGGGGATTGTTCGAGAGAATACGGACTTGGCCGATACCAAGATCACGCAAGATAGCTATGGGCAAGCCGAAGTCTCGGTAATCAGTCTCGAAGCCCAGTGCGTGGTTCGCTTCGACGGTGTCCAGGCCCCCATCCTGTAGCCCGTAGGCCTGCAACTTCGCAGTCAAGCCGATCCCTCTCCCTTCCTGGTGCTCGTAGATCAGGAGCCCGCACCGCTCACGAGCGATCACTCGCATGGCCAGTTCGAGCTGCTCCCCGCAGTCGCAACGCAGCGAACCCAGCGCATCGCCAGTCAAGCACTGCGAGTGAATACGTAGCAGCGGTACGGTCCCGGACACCTCGCCCAAAACGAGCGCGACTGCAGTCTCAAACCGTTGAATACCGTTGCAAATTTCTTGCTGGAACCCGATGGCTTGGAACTCTCCCCATTTGGTGGGCAGTCGCGTGGCGGCCACTCGTCGAAGCATCCTGGACTCGGCAGCTTGTTTCATGATTCGAGAATCTGGCCGCGCTATTGCGCCAGCAGCTGTTCGTCTATCGCGACCTATTCGTCAATCGCCACGTTGGCGACGCTGAAGTCGTTGGATCGATCCCCTTCCCCCTGCACCGATTGCCAGCCTTGGCCGCTTCTTCGTGATCCGCTGTGTCGATAGGCTCGTCTGGAAAGGAGCGAAGGTGGAGGCGAAACTTTTCAAACTGCTCCGTTGTCTTTATACCCGAAAGCAGTTCTTGCCGAACCAAACCAATAAGTCGCGCTCGTCCCTCTCGAACGAGTTCGGACAGTTCAGCAACGATAAATTTCTACAAGAGATTGAGGTCAATCATGCGGTCGTAAGCGCCTTGCCTTCAGTTCAATCCTCTGGCATAGTATGTAATATCACTACATTGGAGCAAATCATGGAAAAGCCTGTTACTGCAACGGACGCAAATCGAAAGTTCTCTAAACTCCTACGCAGCATTCGGGAGGGGCACAGCTACGTTGTAACGTCGCACGGCAAGGCAGTCGCCAAAATAGTACCCGTCGACAAGAATGCTACCGTAACACCCGGTGCTCGGTCTGCACTATTGAAGAGATTGCGATCCGAACCCGTTGTCACCATCGGCCGTTGGAGCCGGAGTGAGCTGTACGAGGATGAGCAGTGAGGCTAGCACTCGACACGAACATCTTGGCCTACGCCGAAGGCGTGAATGGGGCTTCGATGAGAAAGGCAGCCCTGGAACTCGTGCAGAGACTGCCGGAGGGCGCGACGCTCTTGCCGGTGCAAACGCTGGGCGAGCTATTCAACCTGCTTGTGCGCAAGGCTAGACGAACGCCTGCCAAAGCGCGTAAGGCGATTCTCAGCTGGCAAGATGCCTTTCCTCTGATTGAGACATCGGCACAAGTGATGCTTGCGGCTGCAGATCTCGCCACCGATCACCAGTTGAGTATCTGGGGCTCAGTGATTCTATCTGCCGCCGCAGAATCGGGCTGCAGGCTCCTTCTTTCGGAAGATCTGCAGGAAGGTTTCACTTGGAAGGGAGTGACTGTTACAAACCCATTCGGACCCTCAAAGCACGAACTTCTCTCCGCGCTGCTCGATGCTAGGCCTGAATCTTGAGACAAACCGCCACATCCGCGCGATCTCATTGCTCAAATGCGCCTCGAAGCGCACCGGAGGCGCGTCGCCCGCAACAAGTGTTAGTGAGCGGCTTGAGCGATCAATTGAGCCACCTTTGAGTTCGTACCCACAGGCTCGACGAACAGCCAAGCGAGTGCAAAAATTCGTGCTCCTAAACGGAAAATAGGGATCACGTGTCCAATCAACTCGGCTTGCGGAACCACGATTACATCAAAGATTTCCGTCGCAAGACGCGACTCACGGCGAACAGGCCAGACCCGAGCAATATGACAGAACTCGGTTCGGGAGTGACGAGTTTGTGGTCGCCATCGTCACCGTCGTCACGCGTATCGTGTTCATAGGGGTCGTCTAGCTCGACGTGGGTGCTTTTTCCATCATCGGGGGGCCAATGGCTGTTCTCAGCCACGAAACAGCCATCGCGAAGGACACACAACGGGACCACACGACTCCGCAAGTACCGATCATTTGAAGCTCTTTCCCTGGGGTGGAGACGGATTCGCAGTCCAAATGCGGGGCGCTGCTGAGCATCCCCGCGCGTTGTATTCATAGCAGATTTGTGAGCGTAGATAGTGACAGGTTCCTGGTCTGGCCAAACATTCGCAAGAAGATAATGACCCAGGTTATCAGTAGTGCTCGATGACTGCAACGGACAGTTCACGGCGCGCGTGTGTGGAAGTTCGACTTCACAGGTCTTGCGGCGCCCTCACAACACGGGGCTCGATGTCCCATTCCGATAACTTGACTTCTCATCATCCAAAGTGATTTCCCAGCCCTGCGGTTTTCCACCTCAGGCCCTTGACACAACCCACACGCTTAGCGACTATCATGCGGCATTTTGACCGCGGGAGTGTGCATGGCCGAAAAGGCAAGCGCCGAGATGATCGCCAACCTCTCGCGGCGCACTTTCTTAGCGACCGCCGCGGCGGGACTCGGCACATTGGCGACCGCTGAAAGCACGTCCGCGCGTCCCGACATCGTGAAGACCGATTTTTCGACGCTTCCACCTTACGGTAGCGGCACCATCCCCGCCGGCATCCGCTCACGCCAGATCGCAAACGTGAACGGCCTTACCGTGCATATTTTGGAGGCAGGTCACGAAACGCCGGGCCGGTCGGCGGTCTTGCTCTTACATGGCTTCCCGGAGCTCGCCTATAGCTGGCGGAAGGTGATGCCTTCTCTGGCGGCCGCCGGCTATCACGTGATCGCCCCAGATCAGCGCGGCTATGGTCGCACCATCGGCTGGGACGATTCCTACGACGCCGATCAGGATCCGTTTCGCATTCTCAACATGACACGTGACGCCATCGGACTCGTCTACGCGCTGGGCTACCGCTCAGTGGCGATGGTGGTCGGGCACGACTTCGGCGCACCAGTCGCCTCCTGGTCGGCGCTCATCCGGCCTGATATTTTCCGTTCGATCACAATCATGAGCTCGCCGTTTGAAGGCGCGCCCTCGCTGCCTTTCGACACAGCGAACGGCGCGCCCCTGCCGCGCCCGGCAATGACGGACGATGAACTCGATGCTGAGCTCGCGAAGCTCAACCCACCGCGGAAATACTATCAGAACTATCAGCGCACACGCGGCGCCAACGACGACATGCTTCATGCGCCGCAAGGTCTGCACGCTTTCTTCCGCGCCTATTACTTCTACAAGAGCGCCGACTACAAGGGGAACAATCCCCATCCCTTGAAGGCGCGCACCGCCGAGGAGATGGCGCAAATTCCGACCTATTACGTCATGGAGAATGACAAAGGCATGGCGGCGACCGTTGCGCCGTTCATGCCGCCCGCGGATTACGTCGCGAATTGCAAATGGCTGACCGAAGCCGAGATCGATGTGTATGCGACCGAGTACGGCAGGACTGGTTTCACCGGCGCGCTGCAGGGCTATCGCGTGCGGCGGGGCTCCGATCCCAGAAGCATCGCTGAAATGCAAACCTTTTCGGGCCGCACCGTAGATGTGCCCTCTCAGTTCATCGCGGGAAAAAGCGACTGGGGCGTCTATCAAACGCCGGGTGCAGTCGACAAGATGCGCAATAGCGCCTGCACGCATATGGCCGGATTCCATCTTCTCGATGGTGCCGGACATTGGGTGCAGCAGGAGCAACCGGAACAAGTGAACGCATTGCTCGTTCAATTCCTGCGCGATTACGCTAAGCCCTGATCGCACGCGCCTCAAACACAAGCACTCCAGTATGGGCAATGTCACCGACGGTGCGGACGGGGTTTAGCTGAATAGATCCTGATACGGGATTATCGGAATCTGGCCAGCTCGTGCAACGGGCGAAAAAGCCATTCCGAGAAGCTTCTCATTTCCGAGTGTGCAGCGTCATTCGAATCCCGTGTCTAGGACGAAGCGTAACGAGTGGTTCCACTTCCACCGGATGCCCGGGCACTAGTCGAAAGCGAAAACGCTGCGCAATCGTGCCAATCACAATCGCAGCTTCTAGCAGCGCGAATCCCTGTCCAATGCAGCGCCGCGGCCCATCTCCAAACGGATAGTAAGCCCCCGCGGGCAGACGATTCGCAAGACCCTCGATCCATCGTTCGGGACGAAACACGTCCGGATCGTCAAAGTAGCGCGGATCACGATGAGCCACCCGCTGCGAAAACAGGATCGTCGTTCCCGGAAGAAATTCGTATCCGCCGATCTGGCAAGGCTCAATTACTTCGCGCGCCGTGATGTACGCCGGCGGGTAGAGCCGTAGAATTTCGCTCATCACAGCTTGCAGATAGAGC
>Ga0307478_10000237_pt1 | contig 63042 bp, 59 predicted proteins | sample atmos_gasesECM4C_2_FD_203713 | JGI IMG/M metagenome (GOLD analysis project Ga0307478, IMG submission 203713) | Hardwood forest soil microbial communities from Morgan-Monroe State Forest, Indiana, United States - atmos_gasesECM4C_05 | ecosystem: Environmental > Terrestrial > Soil > Temperate...
GTGCGGTCGAGGCAGGCCTGGTTGTAGACCTCGTCGGTGCTGAGGTGAGCGACAACGTCCTTGACGGTCCAGCCTCGACAGTGGCTTCGTGCCGACCAGCCACGCTGATCGAGACCATGCAGATGCGCCCGGAGCCGGCGGATCTCGCGGTCGTATGCCGGGAGTGGGTTAGCGCTTCTTGGGCCGAGGGCTCTTGCGCTTGCCGTGGGTGGCCTTTGCCGCGGCTGGTTGCTTGGGGTCCCGCGGCCCTTCGATCGCACCAAGGGCCGCCAGCGCGATGTTGGTTTCAGCCGATGACGTTTCGGTGGCCAGCTCTGCTCCCTCGAAGAACCGAGCTTCGAGTTCCTCCCCGATGCGTTCGATCACGTTCTCCCGCTTGGGCTTTTTTGCAGCGGCTTTTTTTGGGGCGGCCTTCTTGGCCATCCAATCAATTCTAGGGTGACGTCACGGGTGACGCGGATGGCGTCGGCGTCGGCGCCGGCGTACTGCTCGGGGCCGGGGTCGGACTCGGCGTTACCCCGCTTGGGACGATCGACGGGACTGGCGACAGCAAGTCGCTGGGGGAAGGAGATGGCGAAGGCGACGGCGTTGGGGGCGGCGCCACGCACTCGGTCCCTGGCAAATACAGCTCCTTTTCGGAGCTCCCCGGAGAGGCGCTCGAGGTCGCCGACGGCGACGCCGAGGGAGATGGGGAGACGTTGGCGTTGTTCTGGCACGCGGTCCCGTCGACCAATCCGCTCGGGCGCTGGAAGCTTTCCACCTTGAAGTTCGCCTGGCTCAGGCCGTTGTTGATGAAGTCCTTGAGGACGGAACTGCCGACCATGGTGCCGAAGACGCCATGCATGTTCTGGTCGCCCGGACCTGTATGGCCGACCCAGGCGCCGATGACGAGGTTCGGCGCGTAGGCCATCATCCAGGCGTCGTGATAGTCGTTCGTCGTCCCGGACTTCCCGGCGAACGGCTTGTTCCAGCCGAGGTTCCAGGTGCTGGAATAGTCCTTCAAGATGTAGGTGATCAGGTACGCTTCCTGGGGCGTCAGCACCTGCTTGGCTTGCGGCGGACTTGGCTTGTCGAGGGTCTTGCCCTGCATATCGTCGACCTCGAGGATCGACACCGGGTCGTGACGAGTCCCGCCGGACGCGAAGACGCCGTATCCAACCGCGTGGTCGAGCATCCGAACCTCGCTCGAGCCGATCGCCGTCGTCACCTCGCTCTTGAGGTTGGTGGTGATGCCCATGTCGTGCGCCAGCTTGATGACGCTGTCGATACCGGCGGACTGCATGGTTTCCAGCGCGGGGATGTTCCGGGAAAGCAGCAGCGCCTGGTGCGCCGTGATCATACCCATGTTCCGGAAGTCGAAGTCGTGGAATTGCCCGCCGGCGAAATGACTTGACGTGTCGTCGAGCAGGTTGCCCATCGTCAGTTTGTGCGAGCGGAAGGCTTGCTCGTAGGCGTACGGCTTGAAGGATGAGCCCGGCTGCCGCAGCCCGGTCACCACGTTGAACTGGCCCTTGATGTCGTTGTTGAAGAAGTCGGCCGAGCCGACCATGGCCAGGATCTCGCCCGTCTTCGGGTCGATGGCGAGGAAGTCGCCGTTGTCGGCGCCCAGCGACCCCAACTTTTGCTGCCCCACGGCGACCGCGTGCTCGGCGGCCTTCTGCAGGTTGAGATCGAGCGTGGTCTTGACGGCAAAGCCGCCGCGGCTGACGACGCTGGGCCCGTAGAGAGACTCCAGCTGCTCGAAGACATAGTCGACGAAATGCGGCGCCTGGCTGCTGCGGCTCTCGCTGAACACAAACGTCAGCGGCGCGTCCTTCGCCTGGTCCGCTTGAGCCTGGCTGATATCGTTCTGGCGCACCATGGCGTCGAGCACGATGGCCTGTCGCGCTTTCGCCCGGTCGAGGTGCAGCGCCGGATCGAGATAGCTCGGTGCGTTGGGTAAGCCGGCGAGCAGCGAGGCCTCCGCCAGACTGAGCTCGCTGGCGTGCTTTCCGAAGTACACCTGCGCCGCCGCCTCGATGCCGGTGGCGTGATGACCATAGAAGATGGTGTTCAGATACATCGTCAGGATCTGGTCCTTGGTGTAACGGGATTGGAGCGAGACCGCGACCATGGCCTCGCGGAGCTTCACCAGCAGCGATTTCTTCGGTGATTGGAGGACGGCGATCTTGGCCAGCTGCTCGTCGATGGTGCTGGCGCCCTGCGCGGGACGGCGCGCGATGGTGTCGATGATTCCCGCCTTGACGAGCCGGGCCCAATCGATGCCACCGTGCTGGTAGAAATTCTTGTCCTCGACGTCAATGGTGGCCTTGCGCAGGAGCGGGCTGATCTGTGCCAACGTGACCGGGTTCACGCGCGCACCCTGGGCGTTGCGCTCCTCGATGGCTGTGCCGTGGCGGTCCTGGATGACGATCGTGCCGCCAGCGAGGTCCAGCTTGCTCGGGTCGGGGAGCGTGGCGGCCGCGTAGGCGACGGTGCCGAGGACGAGCAGCAGGATCAGCGCACCCGCGACGCCCGCGACGGTCAGCCAGTTGCGGCGGATCTTGAGCCATTCAACGCGGTCCTGGAACCAGCCAGCCGACTTGGCTGCTGAGGCGCGTTTCCGCGGGCCACTCACGGGCCCGCCCTGGGGTGGAGTCGGAGGGCTGGTGTCTATCGCTTCTTCGAGACGGGCGCGCGCTCGCGCTCTGGTGGAGTGCTCGAGCCGCTAACCAGCCGGCGCGCATAGCCAGACGCCAGCGCGGTGAGGGCAGCCTCGGCAGCGCTGATCAGCAAGCGTCGCCCGATGCTCTCCTTGGATTGGATTTCGACTTTGGTTTTGCCATCCGCCTTGCCGATACGCCGCTGCGCCGATGCCCAGGCCTGGGCATCGCTGCGGAAGTCGTCCAAGCGCTCCCGGAGGTCGTTCAACTTGAGCTTGCGAGCGAGTTGCTCCGCGGGCGACCGGCGGCGTCGCGTCCGATAGCCGAATACGGCAAAGCCGGTAAGTGCGAGGATCACCGCACCGATCGCGAACTGAAGAGCGCGGTTGGTCTGGAGTTGCGTCTTGACATCAAGGTTGCGCTTCGCGCGCAGCTGCAATGCCTCCAGTGTTTGCCCGAGGTGGGCGCGGGTCTGATCTACTTCCCGTTTCGCTTCAGAACTTGTTTGGCCCACTCGGCATCCTCCTTGAGTGTGGTCATCGTCTTGGGCGGCGCTCCGACCTTCAGGTTGGCCTTGCCCAACAGTCCGAGAATGACGGCAAGAACGAGAAACACCGCGGTCTCGATGCCGGCGACCAGCGCGTGCGCCGGAATGACGAGCGCGATCGTGACCAGCAGCATGATGAAGAAGAGCAGGCCGCAAAACGCCGCGATCCCGAGAAAGATCGCCGCCCTGAGATTGCTGACGAGCATCTCCTTGATCTCGATCTTGGCCAGCTGAATTTCCTGCTGCACGAGGCGCACCGTGTCCTCGACAGCCACCCGGGCAAGATCGATCAGGCCACGCCGGCCGTTTCCGTTGGTCGCGTTTGCCGAGTCCGTGGCCGAAGCCCGGGGAGCAGAATCCATAACGCCCTCCATCCTTCCTTCTTCGTTGACCGCCGCCGATCGATACTAAGCTGCAAACATTATAGTGGGTATGTCGGCTAAACTGCCAATCCCGAGGAACATTCGCCACCAATAATGGGGAAGTGATTCAGCCGATCCCCGGCGTTCGGGGCGCGCAGGCGTATCTGCACCGCGGCACCGACGGGCTCGCGATCATCGACCCCGGCTACATCGGCAGCTTCCGGGCGGTCCTTCGGTTCGTGAAACAGCAGGCCCTGGGTCCGATCGAGTGGGTGATCCTGACGCACCACCACATCGACCATGCCGGGGCGGCGTTCGCCCTCTGCCAGGCGACCGGGGCGCGACTGGCGCTGCATCGCGACGACGCGCCGTATTTGCGGCGTGGCCGGCCGCGCAACCGCATGACATTGTGGGGCCTGGCCGAGCGCTTGCCGCCGCGACTCGCGAGCTACGTCATCGCCACGGCCGCCGGTGAGGTTCGGCTCCTCGAGGATGGCGACGTGATCGCCGGGCTGACGGTGGTGCACTGCCCCGGCCATACGCCCGGCAGCATCTGCCTCCACTCTCGATCGGAACCGGCGCTCTTTCTCGGCGACGTGCTGAACAACGAACGCGGGATCCGCACGCCACCGTGGACGGTCAATCATTCGCACCGGCGCGCGAGGCTCGCGCCGCAGCGGCTCGAGGGGTTGCAGTTCGAGCAGGCGCATTTTGGCCATGGACCTTCGATCCTTACGGGTGCGGACCAGCAGGTGCGCGCGTTCCTGACGCGTCGCCGGCTGGTGCCGGCGCCGCCGATCGGTCGGCTCTAGCGCAGGGCGGCCTATCCTGACGGGCGTGCTGCCGATTGACTTCCGGCGCGCGCTCGAGGGCGCCGATACCCTCCTGGTCAGCTCGCGTGAAGCCGGGCGCGAACGGGCGGTGCACACCTGGTTTGTCGTGACTCCGGATGGTGACCTCTACCTTTTCAATTACGCGTACGCGATTCGCGTGGCGCGCTGGCGCAACGATCCCTGGGTTCGATTGACCGTCCCCGGTGGCGGACCATCGGTCGAGGGAACGGTGCAATTCATCGATCCCGCCGACGTCGATGACGCGGTCCAGGCGCTGGTCGTGGACCGGTGGGGGATGTGGGGTGCGACCACGCCTGAGGGCCTGCGTCGGATGCTCCGAGATCGCTCGCACGTTCTCGTTCGGGTCGAGGTAGCGTAGGGAAATGCTCGGCCTGATCGGTGTTCCATCCAGCGCCGGCGCGCACGGCCCCGGCCAGGAGAAGGCGCCGGCCGCGCTTCGCCAGGCCGGGTTGCTCGGCGCGCTGCGCGAGGCCGGACTTTCGGTTGAGGACCTGGGCGACCTGCCGGTGACTCGCTTCGAGCCCGACCCGGCCCATCGCAAGAGCCAGAGCCTTTCGCGCGTGGTCGCGGTCGCGCGCCAGGTCGCCGAACGGGTGGCGGCGGCCGTTGATGGGAACCTGGTTCCGCTCGTGCTCGGCGGCGACTGCAGCATCACGCTCGGCGTCGTTGCTGGATTGTTGCGCCGGCAACCCGACCTTGGATTGATGTACTTCGACGGCGACGCCGACCTGACGACACCGGAGACGACCCATTCCGGCATCTTCGACTCGATGGGAGTTGCGCACCTGATCGGCGAAGGCGCTCCCGAGCTGGCCCACATCGGCCCACGATTTCCCCTCCTCGCGCCGGACCGGATTGCCTTATTTGGCTTTCAACCCTACGAGGTCGAGCCCCGGGAAGTGCTTCTGCTCGACGAGTCGGCGATCCCGCAGTACCCGGTCACGTCGCTCGGCGACCAGCCGGTCGAGCGGGCCGCTGAAGCGCTGGCGCGTCTCGAGTCGCGCGCCGCTGGGATCGCGGTGCATTTCGATGTCGACGTGATGGATTCGGCCGAGATTCCGCTCGCGAACTGGCCGCACTACGACGCGCTCGGCTTCGGCGATGCGATGCACTGCTTGCGGGTCTTTATCGGATCACCGAAACTGGCGGCCCTGGTGGTCACCGAGATCAACCCGGACCACGACCCGGACGGCCTCCTGGTGCGGCGGTTTGTCGATGCGTTCGCCGACGCGCTGCGTCCGGTCGCGGCGAAGGCGGCGCGACGCTAGCAGCGCGAGTCCTGGCAGCTTACGGGCTGTTTAGCTTTTCGAGGACCGCGGCGTGGAGCAGTCCATTCGTGGCCACGGCGTTGCCGCCTTCGTAGGTTCGCCGTCCGGCGAAGTCGGTGAGGCGTCCACCGGCCTCCTCGACGACGATCAGTGGCGCCGCCAGGTCCCACGAATAGAGCTCGGGTTCGAACATCACCTCACCGATACCTTCCGCGACCAGCGCGTAGCCCCAGAAATCGCCAAAGCCGCGGTCGCGCCACGCCGCGCCGGTCACGGCGTCGAATCCGCCTTCTTTGCCGACCGCGGCAAAGGCTGAGCGCGAGGCATAGAAGACCTGGGCATCCTGAAGCTCAGAGACGGCCGACACATGGAGGCGTCGCTTGCCCGACCAGGCGCCGCCGCCACGCACCGCGTGCCAGCGCTCGCGCATTGCCGGCGCCGAGATGACTCCCAGCTCCAACACGCCGGCACGCTCGAGCGCGATCAGCGTGGCGAACACGGGCGCGCCGCGCAGGTAGTTGTGCGTGCCGTCGATCGGGTCGATGATCCATCGGGTTTCCTGGTTCGACGTGCGGTCGCCGAATTCCTCCGCCAGCACGCCGTGCGTGGGGTACCGCGTTCCGATCCGCTCGCGCAGCTCCAGCTCGATGGTGGTGTCCGCCTGGGTCACGAAGGTCCGGTCCGGTTTCCGGTCGATCCGCGGCGCCTTGCGGAAGTGCCGCATCGAGATACGATCGGCGGCGTCGGCGAGCTCGAGGGCGAAGGTCGTGAGCTCCATGCGCTCGGTCATGATCGGATTCGCTCGCCGGTCGGATCGTAGAGCGGCTCACTCGCGACCGTTGCGGGCACCCAGCGGCCGAACACCTGCACGTCGACCCGGTTTCCCGGGGTGCACGCGGGCGGCAGGTAGGCATAGGCGATGCTGCGATCGATGGTGAACCCGTAGCCGCCACTGGTGACGCGGCCGGCAATGTCGTTGTTGACACGGACGGGCTCGCCGCCGAGCGCGATCGCCTCATCGTCGTCGAGAAGCAGCGGCCGGAGGCGCCGCGTGATCCCTTTTGCCTTCGCCGTGATCAGCGCCTCCTTCCCGATGAAATCGACATCCTTGTTGAGTCGAACCGCGAAACCCAGCCCGGCCTCATACGGATTGTCCTCAGGCGTGATGTCGCTGCTCCAGACCCGATACCCCTTTTCCAGGCGCATGGTGTCGATCGCGCGGTAGCCGCCCGCCACCATACCAAGCGGCGTGCCGGACGACCAGAGCGCGTCCCAGAGCGCGAGTCCATCCTTCGTCGCGCAGTACAGCTCCCAGCCGAGCTCGCCCACGTAGGTGACCCGCAGCGCGAGGCATGCCACGGGCCCGACGGCGATCCGCTGCGCCGTCAGATACGGGAACGCGTCATTCGACAGGTCGGCGTCGGTCAGTGGCCGGACGATGTCGCGGGCACGGGGTCCCCAGATGCCAAGACAGGCGTGCTCGGCGGTGACGTCGTCGATGACCACCGAGCCGTCCTGCGGTTGATGCTTGCGCATCCAGCCCAGGTCGTGGTTGCCGAAGGCCGTCCCGGTGACGATGAAGAAGCGCTCGGGGTCGAGCCGGGTCACGGTGAAGTCGCACTCGATCCCGCCGCGGCGGTTGAGCATCTGGGTGTAAGTGACGCTGCCGACGGGACGGTCCATCTCGTTGTCGCAGAGACGTTGAAGGAAGGCAAGCGCGCCCGGGCCACTGATCTCGATCTTGCTGAATGAGGTTTCATCGAAGAGGCCGGCGTGTTCTCGCGTTGCGCGGTGCTCGGCGGCGATCGCCGCCGACCAGTGGTGACCGGCCCATCCCGCCGGGCGGGTTAGCTCCGTTGCTTTGGCATTGGGCTCGAACCAGTTGGGCCGCTCCCAGCCGGATTTTTCGCCGAAGCTGGCGCCGAGCTCCAGTAGCCGTTGATAGGTGGGGGAGACGCGCAACGGGCGCCCGGCCTGGCGCTCCTCGTTGGGATAGTGGATGTCGTAGTAGGTCGAATAAACCTCGATGGTGCGCACCAGCGTGTAGTTCCGATTCCGGTAGGGCGTGCCGAAACGCCGGAGATCCATCTTCCAGAGATCCAGGCTGGGCTCGCCATCGATGATCCACTCGGCCATCGCCTGGCCCATACCGCCGGCGCCGGCGATTCCATGGGCGCAGAAACCGGCGGCGACGTAAAACCCGCGCACCGTCGATTCGCCGAGGACGAATTCATTGTCGGGCGTGAACGCCTCCGGTCCGTTGATGAGCTTGACGACCTCGCCCCTCTCGAGTGCCGGCACCCGCGTGATCGCGTTGTTCGAGAGCGGCTCGAAGCGTGGCCAGTCCTCCGGCAGCAGCCGGTTGTTGAAGTCCGGGGCGATGCCATCCAGGCCGAAGGGGGAGGGGTCGCGCTCGTAGCCACCCATCACCAGCCCGCCCGCATCGCGACGGAAGTAGACGAGACGGTCGGGGTCGCGCATCGTCGGCAGGTCTTCCGGAATCGGCTCGGCGATGCGAGCCAGCAAGTACTGGTGCGCCATGGGAATGATGGGGACGGTGATGCCGGCCATCAGGCCGATCTCGGGTGCGAACATCCCACCGGCGTTCACGACCACCTCGGCTTCGATCGGGCCCTGGTCGGTCTCGACGCCGCGGACGCGGCCATGATCGGTGTTGATCGCGCTGACTCGCACGCCCTCGCAGATCCGCGCGCCGCCGCGGCGTGCCCCTTCCGCGAGCGCCAGGGCCAACCCGCTGGGGTCGAGGTATCCGTCGGTGGGGATGAAGGCCGCCCCGAGCACGCCGTCCAGTGTCATCAGCGGGAAGCGCCGCAGCGCCTCCTCCGGACTGACCAGCTCGAGCGGCAGACCGAAGCTGGTCGCCCAGCCGGCCTGGCGCTCCAGCTCCTCCATCCGCTCGAGGGACGAGGCGAGGCGGAGACTTCCAACCTCGCGCCAGCCGATGTCGACACCGGTCTCCTCGGTGAGCCGCCGGTAGAGGGCGACGCTGTTCATCATCATTCGCGTGAGCGGCAGGCTGGATCGAAGCTGACCGACGAGGCCCGCCGAATGGAAGGTCGACCCGCTGGTCAGCTGGGCGCGCTCCAGCAACACGACGTCGCGCCAGCCACGCTGGACGAGGTGGTGGGCGATGCTGGTGCCGCCGACGCCACCACCGATGATGACGACGCGAGCGCGTTCGGGCAGCGTCACCCGGCGGCCTGTCGCAGCCAATCGTCGTAGCGCGGATCGCCGGCGGCGGTCAGCAACCGGTCGAAGTGCTTGCCCGCATAAGCGCCGAAATCGAAGTCGAGCTCGGAAATGGCCTGCTGGAGCACGCCCCACATCGCCTCGCGGTAATCCGACATGAGACGCATGAGGCGGAGCCGGGCGTGCTGGCCCCTGGTGGTCCGGCCGAAATACGCCGACAAGAGCCGACTCTCATCTTCATCGGAGAGCTGGTGGTTGACGGCGAAATTGCCGAAGTCGAAGAAGCGGTCGCCCATCCCAGCATATTCCCAGTCGACGATCCGGATCGAGGATCCGTCATCGATGAAGTTCGCGTTCAGGAGATCGTTGTGGCAGAGGACGGCGGGCTCCTGCCGCAACGCGCGCTCGATATCGAGGGCGATCGGCCGGGCCCGCTCTTGCGCCGCGGGCAGCTTGCCGCCGTGGCGGGTGGCCGTCAGTGCATACGCTTCGACGACGCGGAACGGCGAGAACCCGGCCGAAATGCTCCCGGCCTGGTGAATGCGGCGCAGCGATTGTGCGATCCGCTCCAGAACGACCGGCTCGTGCACGGCGTCATCGCTAACCGTCCGCCCCTCGATGAAGCGGGTCACGAGCACCCCTTCCGGTTCGATGAAGGCCACCACCTCCGGGCCGATGCCGCAAGCGGCGGCCAGCCGGCTCGCCTGGTGCTCGAGTCCGCGATCGATGCCGAGCAGGCTGCCAGTCTGCGCTGGGATGCGCACGACGAAGACATCGCCATCGACCACGACGCGGTAATTCCGATTCGTGATGCCGCCGCCGAGCGGCTCGACCGTTCGCGAGCGTCCTGCCCAACCCGGCACCCGGTCCATGACGCCCGCGCTGAGGACCTCGACCTCCATGGGTCATAGCGTATCGCTGCTAGGCTGGCTGACATCGCTGCCCAGTCGCAAGCCCAGCGTTATCGGCAGATCAGCCGGGTGCTCGCCCGGCACGGTCTCGGCTTCTTCATCAGCGTGGTGGGGCTCGAGCGTTTCGTCCCCTTCCAACGGGTCTTCAACCGCGGCTACGAGCAGCCGCTCTCGCGCCCGGAGCACGTCCGCCGTGCCCTCGAAGAGCTGGGCCCAACCTTCATCAAGCTGGGCCAGATCGTCTCGACTCGCGCCGACCTGCTGCCGGTCGCCTACCAGGTCGAGTTGGCGAAACTCCAGGACGCGGCACCTCCGCTGAAGACTGGCGTCGTGACCTCGGTCATCGAGTCGGAATTCGGCCGTCCGGTGGATGCGGTGTTCGGTAGTTTCGATCCGGTGCCGCTGGCGGCCGCCTCCATCGGCCAGGTCCATGCCGCCACGCTGCGAGACGGCACGCCGGTGGTCGTGAAGGTGCAGCGGCCCGGCGTCATCGACCAGATCGAGCAGGACCTGCAGATCCTCCGCACCCTGGCGGCGAACGCCAGCCGCCGCTGGCCGGTGGCCGAGGAGTACGACGTCGTTGGCCTGGTGCACGAGTTTGCCCACACCCTGAGGGCCGAGACCGACTACATCCAGGAGGGCCGCAACGCCGAGCGCTTCAGCGCCAATTTCGGCGGTGACGACTCGGTCTACTTCCCGACCGTGTTCTGGGACGAGACGACGAATCGCGTCCTGACGTTGGAGCGGATCGGCGGGATCAAGGTCGACGACCTCGCCGCCCTCGACGCCGCCGGGCTCGATCGAAGCCGCATTGCCGCGAACGGCGCCCGGATGGTGCTCAAGATGGTATTCAGGGACCGTTTCTTCCACGCGGACCCCCACCCCGGGAACTTCTTCATCCAGCCGGGCGAGCGGATCGGCGTTGTCGACTTCGGCATGGTCGGTTCCGTCGGGCCGCGCGTGCAGGAGCAGTTGGTGTGGACCCTCCTCGCCTTTACGAGCGAGGACGCCGACCGCCAGGTCGATGCGCTCTACGAGCTCGGGGTCGCCGGCCGCCACATCGACCGGGCGGTGTTGAAGCGGGACGTCGAGCATTTGCGCGCTCGCTACTATGGCCGCCCGGTGGGGGAGATCGCCGTTCGGCCGGTGGTCAACGATGTCCTCGGGGTGGTCCGGCGTCACCGGCTGCACCTCCCAGCAGGGTATGCCCTGCTGCTCAAGACGGTGCTGATGCACGAGAACCTCGTCACCCGGCTCGATCCAAGCTTCGAGTTCACCGCCGTGCTAGTCCCCTATGCGCGCGGCATGATGGCCCGCCATTTCTCGCCGCTTGGGTGGGGGAAGTCGGTTGGCCAGGCCGGCATCGATCTGGCCCGGCTCGGGCTGGAGTTGCCGCAGCAGCTGCGGCGACTGCTGAGCTCGCTGGAACGCGGCGATACCGAATTTGCCATCCGGCCGTCGGGATTCGAACCGCTGTTGCGACGACTCGAGCGCATCGCCAACCGGATGGTGTTGGGGATCCTTGCCGCCGCCTTTGTCGTCGCACTTGCCGTGCTGTTGTCGGCGTACCACGTCCGCAGCGATCCGCAGACCGCCGCCATCTTGATCGTGGGTTTCGTGCTGGCGAGCGTGCTAGGTGTTTACGTGGCGTGGAGCATCCTGCGGTCCGGCCGGCCCTAGAACAGGTGCGTTAGACGTTTGCGGAGCAGCTTCACCCCACCCGGGTCGTGGTAGGGGGGAACGAGCTCCCGCATCCGGGCCTCGGCCAGCGTGACCAGGGACTCGACCGTCTGCCCGTCGCTCTCGATCGGCTCGCCGATGATGAGCCGCACCGGCTTTCGTAGCCAGAGATCCTGGGTCCCGGACAATGCGACCGGTAAAACGGGGACGTGGTTGTCGGTCGCGAAGTGGGCGAAGCCCTTCTTGAACGGCATCACCTCGCCCTCCTTTTTCCCGTAGTTGCCTTCCGGGTAGAGGGCGATGACCCCTCCGCGCTGCAGGCACTGGTTGGCGTGGTGGAAGAGCACCGTGTCCGGATGGGACTGTCGGTTGACCGGGATGTAGCCGCCGACACTCTTGACCATGGCCCATTGGAATTTGCGTGTCACGAGGGTGGTCGTGTCGCCAAGAAAATGCACCCGCGGCTCGATCGGAAAGCTCGCCAGGATGGCGAAGGAGTCGAGCCAGTTCAGGTGGTTGGCGATCAGGACATAGTTGCGGTCGGTGGGTATGCGCTCGCGTCCCTCAACCGTGATGCGGAAGAGCGTATGGAGTAGGGGCACCGCCCAGAGGCGCAGGGCTCGATACGCCCACGTGGCCTGCCGTTGCACCGGGAGAAGATCGGCGGGCGGCTGAGCCGGCGCCTGCATTATTTGATCGGGGCGCCCTGCTCCTGAAGAACGCCGAGGATCATCCCTTCACTCTGGTCGCGCGCCTTGCGATACGAGTCCGCGGATGAGGTCTCGCCGTTTTTCGGTGTCTCGCGCAGCAGGCGGTCGACCTCCTCATCGAACAGCGCCGACACCAGCTCGGGCGAGTGGGTGACCTCGCGGCCGCTGCTGTCGGGGACCTTGACCTGGTGCAGTGTCCGCTGGGCGATCATGTACCGGTAGATTCGGTCCGTCGCCAGGTCTTCCATGTAGCCATCGAGCAGGCTCGCGCCTTTGCCGTTGAGCACGCCGTTTCGATAACGGATGACGGTTCGGACCGCATCGCGCGTGCCCTGCAATGTGCGCTTCCCAACACCCTGCGGGCTGGGCCGCAGGTCGCGGTGAATGTCGGCGTCTTTGCGCCGCGCCTGGATCTGGTTGGGATAGGGGAACTGGTTGACGGCGATCTCGTTCTGATCGGGGTGGCCGGTCCAGGCGCCATCCATCAAGCTGTTGGCCTCGTTCTTCTTGTCCTGTTCGAGCACCTTGAGCGCGCGAGCATTGAGCTCGGCGTCCTCGCGGCTGGGGTAGAGCGCCGTCATCCCGCCGATGGCCAGCATGCCTCGCTTGTGGCAGACCTCGGGCATGACCTCCCGCAACGCCTGGAAGAAGGCAACGTCGTGCGGGATGGTGTTCCGGTCGGGGAGCACCCACTTCGGATCCTGCAGCGTGAAGTCGATCAGGCTGGCCATGTAATCCCAGCGGCCCAGGTTGAGGCCCATCATGTGCTCGCGCAGGTTGTAGGCGAACTCTTCCATCTGGTAGGCGATCGGGTGTGACTCCACCAGCGCCATACATTTGATGTAGTCCTGGGGCCAGCCGCGCGCCTGCGCGATAGCGCGGAACAGGTCTCGCCACCAGAGGGCTTCCTCGGCGGACTCCGACTTCGGGATGTAGATCGACAGCGGATGTTTGAGGCGCGCCGGGTCGACCTGGTAGGCGACCATGGCGACGTCGAAGAGGGGCGCCGGTATGCGCTCGCCTTTGATGACGCCGGCTTGCTCGAGGTGGAGGCCGCGTGGCCGTGTAAAGGTGACGGTCTTACTCTGGTTGATCGACATCTCGCGGTCGCGTTTCTTGTCGTGGTAGGTCAGCTCGCCGCGAAGTGCCGCGACGATGTTGGCAATCCCGGCGGTGATGTTGGGCCAGGCGTTGGCCACCGAGTCTTCCAGATCCAGCATCACGCCCGGTGCCCCGGAATTGAGCATCTTCACGACCAGCTCGGCATCGTCGGCGGGGCCGGTCATCTGGTTGCGCTGGTCCTGGCACCAACCGGGGAGGGCGACCCTCCAGCTGGCGGTGGTCGCCTCCGAAGGCGGGAGATAGCTGGGGAGGTGACCGCGGTGGGCTTCCGCGAGCACCTGTCGCCGGCGGGCGGCGAGCTCCTGCTGGCGTGGCGTGAAGTCCCGATGCAGTGGCAGCAGAAACTCGGTGAAGCCGCGCGGAAGGTCGCGCGAGGGATCGAGGTCCGGCGGCGCCTGGTTGATCGGTGGATCCGTCGGCAACACCGTCTTCATGCCCGTAGCTGACTGTAGCAGCGACGCGCCGCTACACCGGGCGGATCGCCCTGTGGGCGTTCAGGCGGCTTTGGTGCCGCGCCGCTCGTGCTCGCGCCGCTCCCCGCGGAGCGTCACCTGGACCTGCGAGTTTCGATAAATGTAGCCGCGGGTGATCGCCTGCTTGATCAGCCGCCAGTTGGCTTCCCGAAGCCACCGGCGCTCGACGACCAGTTCGACCCCGGCGAGAAAGAGGTACTCGCTGGTCAGAGTGGCCGTGGTATCGGGCCGCTGGGCCTGCCGAACGGTCTCGAGGTCGAGCCCGGGCATCAGCCAGTCGGTTGGGATCTCGAGGGCGGCATCGGCGGTTTCGTTGGTCCGGCCGGTGTGGCTCGCCATATAAGAGGGAACCTGAAAAGGCCGCCAGTCTTGCTAGGCGGGTTCGGTGACAGCCGGGAGGTCGATCTCGAACGCCGCGCCCTCGCCCGGCTGGCTGTCGACCTCGACCCGGCCGCCGTGGCCCTCGACCACCTGCCGAACCAGGTATAGCCCGATGCCGGTCCCGACCACGTTCTGCAGCTGCGGGGTATCGACCCGGTAGAACTTTTCGAACAGCCGCGTCCGGGAAGCGGCCGGGATGCCGATCCCATGGTCTTTGACCACCAGGTGGATCTTCCCATTCTGGCGATTGCCGCTCACCTCGATGCGCGGCGGTCCCTCGCTGAACTTGACCGCGTTTTGCAGCAGATTGTCGACGGCGGTGGCGAGCCGCTCGGGGTCACCCAACACCGTGAGGGGAGCTGGCGCCAGCTCCAGCTCGAGCGTCCCGTGTTTCAGCTCCACCTGCGGCCGGACCCGGTCGACGGCATCGCTGACCACGCGCCGTAAGTCGAGCGCCGCCATCTGCGGTGGGGCGGCGCCGTCCTCGAGCCGCGCCAGCAGCAGCATCCGCTCGATATACGCGCGCATCTCACTCGACTTGTCCAACAGGGTGTGCAGCGCTTGCCGGGCAAGCGGTGGCATTACGCCGAGGGATCCCTCTTCGAGCAGCGAGGCATAGCCGCGAATGACGGTCAGCGGGGTTCGCAGCTCGTGCGAGGCGATCTGCATGAACTCGCGTCGCGCCCGCTCCAATTCAGCCAGCGCCTCGGCACGACCGCGCTCACGCTCGAGGGCCTGCCGGGTGTCGAGCGCGATGGCGGCCTGGGCCGCGATCAGCTGCAATCGACGGAGCTGCTCGGGGCGCAACCAGCGCGGCCGCCGCCAGTGGAGCGCCACGAAGCCGACAAGCCGCTGGCCCGCCCGCATGGGGAGGAAGACACTCGCCTTGGCGCCGGCCAGCGCAGTACCGCGCTGCGCCCACTCCGGCAACTTCGCATCCGTCGGCGGGTCGGCGACGTACACGGTCACTCTCGGATCGGCAAGCCACGCGACGTCGACTGCCGATAGGGCCTCACCAGTGGGCGCATCTTCCGCCGGCCACAGACGGCCTCCGGTGGCCCCAACGTGGTAGCGTCCATCCGCCTGAAGCACGCGCAAGGTCGCCAGGTCCGATTGGGCGAGATCGTCGAAACCCTGCAGGATCCTCGCGTCGATTTCCGCGTCTCCATCCGGGCCATCCCCTGGCTGCAGGGCCTCGATCGTTGCCAATGCCTTGATGGTCTGCTCCGCTTCGGCGTATTGTTCGGCGTTGGCCAGGGCCAGGGCCGTTTGCGCCGCGATCGACTCCATCAGCCGCATGTCCTCGGTGCTGAGTGATCCCATCCCCAGGCGCGCCAACGACAGCACCCCAAAGAGCCGGCCGCGCGTCACCATCGGGACGCTGAGGATGCTCTCCTCGATCGGAGCCGTGCCCGCCGGGTAGACCATGCGCGAGTCCCGGCTGGCGTCAGGAACCAGCATCGAGTGCTGCGTCTTGGCGGCGATTCCAGTGATGCCCTCGCCGAGGGAAAGCGTCACGAGGTGCCAGTCGATGTCGGTGTACGGGTCGGCCCGAGCCACCGATTTGACCAGGACGAGACGCTCCGCCGCCTCGTCCCACCGATAGAGGCGGAAATGCTGATAGTCGATGACTCGCAGCGTCGCCTCCGCCACCGTATCGAGGATCTCCTCGGCGTCGAGACTCCGGAGAATCATGGGGGAAACGTCCTGCAGCAGGTCCTTGCGCTTCTCCAATAGGACCTGGCGGCCGCGGCTGATGTGGACGAACCAGATGACGGCAGCGGCGGCGAGAATCCCGGTGAGCAGCCGCACCCCGTCGCTCAGGTTTGCGATTAGAAACGCGCCCTGCGGGGCGAGGAAGTAGTAGTCCGACACGAGGACGACTGCCACCGTCCCGGCGATGGCTGGGCCGCGGCCGTAGCGCCACCCGATCGCCCCGACCAGCAGCACGAATACGAGCAGGAAGGTTTCGATCCGCTGGATCTGCAGCAGCCAGGCGATCAGGCCGAGTGCGGCGGCGGTGAGGCCAACGGCGGCAACGGCGATTCCGTAGGGGAGATAGCGGCGAAGCATCCACTCAACAATACCCGGTAACAGCAAATATGAACAGGGAGGTATCACCCTCGCTACGGGATCCCTCGGCATCGGTCCCTTTCTTATTTAATGGCGGCAATGCGAGGCGACCGGCCGACGAGGGAGATCCTGCTGGCCGCCGCGCCCATCGCCGCCGCGGTCTTTGTATTTGGCGCCTCCTTCGGGGTGCTCGCGGTGGCGGCTCGCCTGCCCACCTGGTCTGTCGTCCTGATGTCGCTACTGGTTTTTGCCGGATCGGCCCAGTTCGCGGCCATCGGCGTCATTGCCGCCGGTGGCAGCGTGCTGACCGCGATCTTCGCCGGTGCGCTGCTCAACCTTCGTTTCATCGCCACCGGCATCGCGATCGCACCATCGCTTCCGGGTGGGCGACTCCTTCGATCGCTGCTGGCCCAGCTCTCGATCGATGAGAGCTACGCCCTATCGGCTCGCGCCGGCACCCCTGGGCGGCCGGACGGCCGGACCTTGCTGGTGACCGGCGCGCTCCTCTACGTCGTCTGGATCGCCGGCACATCGATTGGCGCTTTGCTCGGCCCGGTGCTCGGGGACCCCAAACGGCTCGGGCTCGATGCCGCGTTTCCAGCCGGCTTCGTGGCGCTGTTGTGGCCGATGCTATCCGGGCGGCACGCGGTTCGATGCGCCATTGGCGGAGCCGCGGCCGCTCTCGCGCTGGCGCCATTCACGCCGCCGGGTATTCCGCTGGCCGGGGCCGCCGTGGTTGGGATATGGCTGGCCCGGTAGCGCTGGCGCTGGTGCTGGGCCTCGCCAGCCTCTCGTACGTGATGCGCGCCACCGGCGCCGTTCTGCCCAACCTGCCGGCAGCCGTCACCGAGCGGACGGGCGGGCTGGCGCCGGCGTTGCTCGCCGCTCTGGTTGCGATCCAGCTCACCGGCCCCAACGGGGTGATTCACCTCGATGTCAAAGTGCCGGCGGTCCTGTTCGCCGCCATACTGGCCGCGTTCCGGGCGCCGTTTATCGTCTGCGTCATCGCGGGCGCCGTAGTCGCTGCCCTTTTACGGGCGGTTTTTCACCTTTAGACAGCTACACGGTGACCGACGCGCCGATGCGCCGTCCAGCCGCTCGCGGCGCATTCGCGCGTAAGTGTGTGCGCTCATGTGCTCGCGCGAGCGGCATGCGGACGCCGGCGCTTTCGCCCGAAAGGGCGGCGCGGCGGAGCCGCGCTAGATGTCGTCGATGGACGTCCGGCTGGCCTGCTTAGCTTCACCGGCGCGGGCTCGACCCTTGTTGACCGTCCGTGCGGCGATTTCTTCCGCTTTGTTTTCGCCGGTTCCGCGCTCCTTCAGGCTCGCCTTGATGTGCTTGTACTGGCGCTCCCGCTTCGGGTTCCAGGCGCTCTGTGGCATGGCGGTCACCTCCTTCCTTGACAATACCGCTCGATCTGGCCATCATGAGGCGACTTCTTGAGGCGAACGTCTTACCCTACGTCCGGCTACAGCCTCGGGACGCGCGGCCGCCGTTCGGCGCGCGATCTCCGTGCTCGTCCGCGACGCCGCACGCCCGTGATCCGGCTCCTGATCGTCGTTGCCGTTCTTTTTCTAGGCAGTCGGGCGTTTTCGATGCTGCAGGCCCATCACGACATGCGCGTGCTCGCGGCCACCAAGCACACCCCAACGCCACATCCCGCGCTCGCGGCTCGGCCCGCGCCGACCGCTCATCCGGCGCCGACGCCGACCCCATCCCCGTCACGGCCGCCCGTCCCCGCCCAGCTGCCGCAGGTCAAGGTCCCGGTGTTCAGTACCAGCTGGCTGCGCACCCATCCGATTGCCGAGGTCCCGTCGATCAAGGGCCGGGCCGCGATCGTCGTCGACCTCACGGCCGGGCAGATCCTCTACCAGCAGGATCCGAGCACCCGATACCCGGAGGCCTCGCTGACCAAGATGATGACGGCGATGGTGGCGGCCGACCTTACGCCGCTGGACACGGTGATCACCGTGCCTCAGGCGGCGACGCTCGTCGAACCCAACCACATGGGCATCAGCACCGGGGAGAAACTGACCGTGCGCGAGTTGCTCGACGGCATGCTGCTCGACTCTGGCAACGACGCGGCCGAAGCGCTCGCCATGGGCATCGTCGACCGGGCCAAGTTCATCGACTTCATGAACCAGAAGGCGGCGGCGCTGCATCTGCGGTCGACGCATTTCACCAACCCCAGCGGCCTCGACGATACCGACCACTACAGCTCGGCCTACGATCTCGCCGTAGTGGGGGCGACGCTGCTCGCCGATTATCCGGACATCCGCGCCATCGTCGGATCGAAGCAGGTTTCGATCTACGCGACGCCGCAGCACAAGGCGTTCAACCCGATCAACATCGATCGACTGCTGTCAACGTACCCCGGCGCGATCGGCATCAAGCCTGGCTACACCGGGGCCGCCGGCTATTGCTTGGCCGCGGCCGCCACCCGGAATGGCCGCACCATCCTGGTGGTGGTGCTGGGAAGCACCCAGCATTTCACCGATGCGGCGACCCTCCTCGACTTTGGATTCAGGCATCCAGTAACCCGCTGATAACCCACTAAGATTCGCCTGATATGGCCGATATTGGCGAGATCTTCAGGCTGGCTATCCCCTGGGAGCATCTCGTCGTTCGCGCGCTCATCATCTATGTCGTCTTCTTCATCGGCCTGCGCCTCTTCGGGAAGCGCGAACTCGGCCAGTTCACGACCTTCGACCTCGTGCTTGTGTTGCTGGTCGCCAATGCGCTCCAGCCGGCGATCACCGGCCCCGACAACTCGGTCACCGGCGGCGCGATCATCATCGCCGTCCTGCTGGTCTTCAACCGGGGCGTGGCGGCACTCCGCAGCCGCTGGCCCTGGTTCGATGCGCTCATCGATCCTCCGCCGACCGTCGTCGTCCAGGATGGCGAGATCAGCAAGCCGGCGCTGGAGAAGGAAGGCCTGAGCATCACCGACGTCGAGATGGCCATCCGCGAACACGGCGTGAACAAGCTCAGCGATGTCACGCAGGCGGTGCTCGAAAACGACGGCAGCATCAGCGTCGTGACCAAAGGCAGCGGCGACCGCTATCGCCGTCGCCGTCGGGTCCGGTTCCTCAAGCGATAACGGTCGATGGCTGAAGAGCGCCGCATCGTGACCATTCTCTTCGCCGACGTCGCGGGATCGACGGCGTTGGGTGACGCCCTCGACCCGGAGGATGTTCGAGTCCTGTTGCGGCGCTACTATGACATCGCCCGCGAAACCGTGAGCGAGCACGGCGGCATCCTCGAGAAGTTCATCGGCGATGCCGTGGTCGCGGTTTTCGGCTTTCCGCACACGCACGATGACGACCCGCAGCGGGCGCTGGCGGCCGCACTGACGCTGCGCGACCGGGTTCGCGCCGACCCCCAACTCGGTGACCGGCTCCCGATTCGTTTGGGAATCAACACGGGCGAGGTGGTCGCCGCGCGCGAGAGCGCGACCGGGGATTTTCCGCTGAGCGGCGATGCCGTCAACGTGGCAGCCAGGCTGCAGCAGGCCGCCGAGTCATGGGGCATTCTCTGCGGCGAACGCACCGTTGCCAACATTCGGCGCGGGTTCGAGTTCGGGCCGGTGATCACCTTGGAGTTGCGGGGCAAGTCCCAGCCGATCCGCGCACTACCGCTGCTGAGCCGGTCGGATCGCCTGCCGGTCGCGACCCGCACACCGCTGATCGGTCGGGATGCTGATCTCCAGCAACTGGAGTTCGTCGCCAGCCGATCACTGCATGAACAGCGCCCGTTCCTAGTCAGTATCATCGCGCCCGCCGGTGTCGGGAAGACCCGGCTGCTCGAGGAGTTTCTCGCACGGCTTCCGGCGATCGAGCCGCGTGCCACCGTGGCCATCGCCCAGTGCCTTCCCTACGGGCAGCGCCTGACCTATTGGCCGCTGCGCGGCGTGCTCTATCGCTTGATTGGCGTGCCAGAAGATGCGATGCCGAAGAGCGTCCGTTTCGCGATTCGGGCCTGGCTCGAGGGGTCCGGTTTAGAGGCGATCGACGAGGAAGTCGAGCTGCTCGCGGCGACGGTCGGGGCCGGCGAGACGGAGGTCAGCGACCGCGCCGCGTTGCTTGCCGCCTGGCGAACCTGCTTCGAGGTCGCTGCCCGTCGCGCGCCACTCGTGCTCGTCTTCGAAGACCTGCACTGGTCGAGTGACAGCCTCCTCGATCTCTTCGAATTCGTCATGCAACCACGCGGCGACCTGCCGTTGTTGATGATCGCCCTCACCCGTCCCGAGCTGCTGGATCGCCGGCCGGGGTGGGGCGGAGGTCGCCGCAGTTACATGTCGATCTCGCTCGAACCGCTCAGCGACCGGGACACAGCTCAGCTGGTGGATCAGCTCCTCGAGGGATGCTCGCCCGAACTGGTCGATCGGATCGTGCGACGCGCAGAGGGAAATCCTTTCTTTGCCGGGGAACTGATCCGGTCGGTGGCGGAGCGTTCCGGCGCGGACCAGCTTCCCGACACGGTCCAGGCCACGGTGCTGGCTCGCCTCGACCTACTCGCGCCGGAGGAGCGCCGAATCATCCAACTGGGTTCGGTGTTCGGCCGCGCCTTTCGACCGCCAGGCCTCCTCGCGTTGGAGCCCACGCTGCAAGGCGTGGACGAGGTCGTGGACCGGTTGGTGGACAAAGATCTCCTTCGCTCCACGGGGACCGATATCTTCGCCTTCCGCCACATCCTGATCCGGGAGGTCGCTTACCAGACGCTGACGCGGTCGGAGCGAGGCCGCCTCCATGCGGCAGCCGCCGGGTGGCTGGAGGGTCTGGCAGGTAAGCGTGAAGACGCGCTCTCGGAGCTGATTGCCTACCACTACCGCGAGGCCGCGCTGATCAGCACGGCGCAACGTCACGGCGAGGCGGAAACCGAGCGGATCCGAAAAAAGGCGGTCGACTGGTTGACCCGTGCCGCCGATGTGGCTGCCGCCGCCGCCGCTTCGCAGGAGGGTTCGCGCCATCTGCGCGGCGCAATCGAGCTGGCAGAGGAGACGCGCCTGCCGGATCTCTACCAACGTCTGGGCGAGATGTCCATCTCAGGCGAGTTCGTGGTGGACGCCTACCAGACCGCCCTGCGTCTATGTCGTGAGCAGAACCGGCCGCCTCTGCAGCAGTTACAGATCTTGGCCAGCCTGCTGAGCCAGTACATGCGCTACCAGGGCTCGGTGGCGAACCGTCCGTCGGAGACGGCGATGGCCGACCTTCGGCGCGATGCACGGGCGGTTGCCCAAGTCGTGACCGACGAGCGCACCGTTGCCCTTTACCGGGCGGCTGACGCGTTCTTTCCCTTCTGGGCCAATGCGGCCGATCACGTGCCGTCTTCCGAGGAATTCGCCGAGAGCAATACGAGCGCCAGCCAGGCCCTCGAGGTGGCGATGCGGCTCGACGATCCGAACTTGCAAAGCATGGCGCTCGATGCGCTCGCTGGCACAGCGCAAATCCAGGGAGACTGGCGAAGCAGCCGCGAGTACTCACAGCAACGGATGGCTTTTGCAGATCGGCTGACGTTGGAAGAGAAGATCGACGCGATGAGCATGGTCACGTGGATCTCCACCTTGCTGGGGGACCTCGATGAAGCCGAACGTGTCTCCGCGCAGGGGCTGGCGCAAATCCAGCCAGGCCAGGTGCCCGCGTGGGTGTTGCATCTCGTGTGCTGGCGGATTTACACGCTGACGCTGCTCGGACGCTGGGACGACGCGCTCACCATGGCGGACCGCGCTCGTCAGCTCTGGATCGAATCGGGCCGACCCTCCTCCGGATACGCGCTCCGCGGCTTCATGTCGGCCATCGACATCGCGCGAGCACGTCAGGACGAACGCCAGCTCGAGGTCTACGGAACGGTCTTCGACGAGATCTCCGTGCAGTTCGCCGTAGGCTCACGCGTGCGTCGATGGCTGGGGTACGCCGGCTCGGACCTGTCCGTTGTCGAGGAGGCCGTGGGCCGGTATCCATTGGACCAGGGCGTCCAGCTCGACACCCTCGAGCGCGGCCTCAGCTATCTCGTGGATCAGGATCGCGTGCCGCCGATCGATCTGGCGGAACGCATTCTCAAATTTCAGCCCGGCGAATTTCCCATTCTGCAGGCACAGGCGGAGCGGACGATCGGCCAGGGGCAGCGCGATGTCGGCCGGCTCAGTCGGGCGCTGGAGTTGCTCCAGCGGGCGGGGGCAGTGCCATACGCGGCGCGAGTCCGCTGCGAGCGGGCGCTTCTCACGGGCGATCACGATGAGATGGACGCCGGCCTCTCCGTCCTCGAGCGACTGGGGGATGCACAACAGGTCGGACGCTTCGAACGCCTTCAGGTAGGCTGACCCGATGCCGCATTCGGATACGCTGGCGGTGCACGCCGGCGAGCCGACACTGGATCGGAAAGACGCGCCAGTGACCCCCGATATCAGCATTGGATCGGCGAGCGGCTACCCCGACCTGAAAACGCTCGATGCGGCGATGGCCGAGCATCGCGGCTATGGCCGGTGGGGGACCGACAACCACCGCCAGCTCGAGGCCGCCGTGGCCGCCCTGGAGGGCAACGGACTCGCGACTCCGCTCGAGGCGGTAGCGGTCGGCTCAGGGATGGCAGCGATCGCCGTCGCGCTCATGAGCGAGATTAGTGCGGGCGATCACGTGGTGGCGGCGCACGACTGCTACGGCACCACGCTGACCTTCCTTCGGAACGACTTGCCGCGCTTCGGCATCACGAGCACGATCGTCGACTTCCAGGATCTAGACGCCGTCCGTCGAGCCGTCACCGACCGGACTCGGGTGTTGCTCTGCGAGATCTGCACCAATCCGCTGATCCGAGTTCCGGACCTGGAGGCGCTGGCGTCGATTGCTCACGAGGCCGGCGCGCTGCTCGTGGTCGACAACACCGTGCCGACCCCCGCGCTGAGCCAGCCGCTTCGCTGGGGTGCCGACGTCGTCATCTACAGCGCGACCAAGAATTTGAGCGGGCACGCCGATGTCATCGGTGGCCTCATCGTCGGCAAGCCGTCGTGGATCTCGGGCGCGCGCGCCTTTGCCCACACGTTCGGGCCGAGCCTGGGGCCCTTCGATGCCTGGTTGACACTGCGCGGGATCCGCACGCTGGCGGTTCGGATGGCACGTCACACCTCGAATGCGCTGGCACTGGCCCGGTTTCTCCAGGGGCATTCGGCCGTCAGCCGCGTCAACTATCCCGAATTGGATACGAGTCCCTTCTGCGCGCGGGCCCGCAAGCTCCTGCCGGATGGTGCCGGCGCCCTCCTATCCTTCGAGCTGGTGGGAGGCAAGCCGGCGCTGGAGTCGATGCTGTCACGGCTGCAATTGGTACGGCTGATGCCCAGCCTCGGGAACGTCGCCACCACCCTCAGCCACCCAGCGTCAACCTCGCATCGCGGGCTGGAGCCGGCTGAGCGTGTTCGGGCTGGCATCAGCGACGGCCTGGTTCGCTGCTCCGTCGGACTCGAGCATCCGGATGATTTGCTGGGCGATTTCCAGCACGCATTGTCATGAGTCAATCGGCGCCGTATCGAAAGTCGGGCTTCTTCAACAACAAGGTGATGGGTCCCGTGCTGACCGCGCTCGGGCTTACCCCCGCGCTGACCGTTCGGGGGCGGACCTCCGGGCGGCGCTATACCATGCCGGTCCTGCCTCTGGATTACGAGGGCAAGACGTACCTCGTGGCGCCCCGAGGCAACACCCACTGGGCACGAAACCTGCGGTCGGTTGGCCAGTGCGAACTACGAGCTCCTGGAAGGAGGGGCCATTTCAAGGCGACGGAGATTCCCGTTGGGGAGCGTGGCCCCGTGGTTGCGGCTTACGTTCAGAAATACGGGACGAAGTACGGAGGATTCGTCGCCAAAGAGTTCGCCGCCCTCCCGGATCCGGCCGACCATCCGGTCTTTCTGATCGAGCCGGAACCGGGGCAGCGGTAACGCGCTAGGCGGTTTTGATTACGTAGGTTCCGGCGATCTTGTCGGCCCAGCCTTGCTTGTTGGGATCGAAGGCCACCCAGATCACGCCGATGAAGATGACGAGGAACGAGACAAACAGTCCGACGTACCGAATGAGCGCCTGGACGATGGTGAGGTCGGTACCGTCGGTTCTGATCACCCGGAGGTTGAGCAGTTTGTCGCCGACGGTCTGGCCCGGCCACGGGCTGCTGGCCGACCAGAAGTAGGTGAAGTAGATGATGCCCAGGAGCGTCTGGATCCCGGTGCGGCCGCTGGTCGAGCTGCTGAGGATGGCGGCAAGGATCGAGTTGACGACGCCGACGAGGATGCTGTCGATGATGAACGCGACGACGCGGATCCAGAAGCCGGCCTTGGCTCCGGTTACGGCGGCGGGCGCTGCTGCGGCCATTGACTACCTCCGACACGAATTGATGGACGAATTCGGCGGCAGTATAGCGCGTTAGAAGCCGGTGCGACCAAACGGCACCCTCGCCTTTCCACACTCGGGCTCGCTATTCAAAAGCCAGGTCCGCCGTTAGAGCGCCCTTAGAATTACTGGGTCATGCCGCACCGCGCGCTGTCCGTTTTCGAGAATCTGCCGGACCAGTCGATCCTGCAGCGGATCGGCAACACCCCACTGATCCGGATCCGCCTGCTGGAGAAGGAGTTTCCGCATATCACCTTCTACGCCAAGGCCGAGTGGTTCAACCCGGGCGGATCGGTCAAGGACCGGCCGGCGCTGCGCATGATCGAGGAGGCCGAGCGAACGGGCGAGCTCACCGTCGAGAAGGTGATCCTCGACTCGACCTCGGGGAATACCGGCATCGCCTATGCCTTGATCGGCGCTGCCAAGGGGTACCAGGTGAAGCTGGTGATGCCCGAGAACGTCAACGAGGAACGGCGCGAGATCGTCAAGGCTTTCGGCGCTGAAGCGATTTTCACCCCGGCGCTCGAGGGATCGGACGGCGCCATCCGCGAGGCGCACCGGATCAAGGAGTCGGCGCCGGGCGTGTATTTCATGCCGGACCAGTACAACAACCCGTTCAACTGGCGCGCCCACTTCGACACCACCGGGCCTGAAATCCTGGATCAGACGCACGGCGAGGTCACCCATTTCGTCGCGGGGCTCGGGACCACCGGCACGTTGATGGGGGTGGGCCGGTTCCTCAAGCGCCATAACCGGGCGATCAGAGTGATCGCGGCCGAGCCGTCTGACGGACTGCATGGCCTGGAGGGTCTCAAGCACATCGAGAGTTCGATCGTTCCGGGCATTTACGACCCGAGCGTCCACGACGAAAAAATCAGCGTGCCGACCGAGGCCGCCTACGAGTTGGCGCACGACCTGGCGCGATCCGAGGGGCTGCTGGTCGGCAACTCATCGGGCGCGGCGCTGTTCGCCGCCCGCGAGGTCGCGCGCCGAACCTCCGAGGGCGTGTTCGTGATGGTGTTCCCCGACGGCGGCGACCGCTATTTGAGCTCGGGACTCTACCGCCGGAAGTTTTGACGGTCCGAGTTCCCCGGTCGGTCATGGACCAGGTGCGGCAGCATCTCGAAGCCGGCTATCCCAACGAGGCATGCGGGGCGCTGCTTGGCCGCACGGATGGCGGCGATCATACCGTCGAGGAGTTTCGCGCAATGCGCAACACCATCACCGATCGTCCGTGGGATCGTTACGCACTCGACCCGCTCGAGCAGCTGCGGGTCCAGAAAGACGCCGAGTCGCGTGGACTGGAGATCATCGGGTTTGCGCACAGCCACCCCGATCATCCGGCCGTTCCGTCGCGGTTCGACGCCGAACACGGCTGGACCTTCTACAGCTATGTCGTGGCGTCGGTGCAGCAGGGAACCCTGCTCCAGGCGCGCTCCTGGCGGCTCGATGACGGCGGCGTCTTCCAGGAGGAGCCGCTTACGGAAACGGCTTGACCACCATCACGAAGACGATCAGGAGGGCGATCACCAGGCTGACGATGCCGTAGGTCATCGCCTGGCCGTCGAGCCGCTTGTAGGTCGCGCTGGCCACGCCTTCGGCGTCCATCACCTCGATCTGCTGCCGGACGACACGCGAGTAGAACCCGACCGCGATGACGATCAGCAAGGCGAAGAGGATCAATGCCGCGATCACCCACCCTCGGAGGCCCACCTGGCCGACCGCGAGGAGCAGGAGGCCGGTGATCAAGAGTCCACCGTACGCCGGGTTCGCGACTCGGTTGTCGATGAATTGGATCCCTTTCAGGGCGAATGGCGCGTGCGCCGGATCTCGCGCCCCCAACGTCTTCCAGACCCCATAGGTGATGTTGCTACCGACCGCGGTGATCGCCAGCAGGACGTGCAAATACTTGAGCAACGCGTACCAGGTGACGGTCATGGCGATACTCTAACTGCCGCAGGCGGGCGGCGTCGCCGCATAAATCGAGGTCACTTGCGGATCCTGACCGGTGCAACTGGTATCGCTCGCGAACCAGCCGCCTGCGGTTCGCAGCACGGTGATGTCCAGCTTCACGGTGCTGCCACCGAAGTCGAGCACGACGTGCGCGATGGCACCGGGGTTACCCTGCGGCAGCGCTTCGGTCGTGATGGTCGCCGACTGGTAGGTGTTCTGGCAGCGGCAGAGCGGTTCTGCCTGCTTGAACGGGTTCGCGTCCAATTGCGCGGCGAGCCCATCGGTCACGGGGCAGCTGTCGTACTTGCCGTTGGCGGCGCACCCGGCGCCACTCGGCGGGAAGAGGACGCCGGCGACCACCGCGGCGCCATTGTCATCGAGGTTGGAGACGGTGATGCGCCCGTTGACCAGCCCGGGCGTTGGGGCCGGAGTGGGGCTGGCCGATGGCGTTGGGATCGGCGTCGGGGTTGCCGCGGGCGGGCTGACCGACGCGCCGGTCATCGGCATCGTGCAGCCACCGAGCATCAGGGTCAGCGCGGTCAGCGCGAGAGGAAGCCGGCGCATGTCAACGCGAGATTGTACCGGTGCCGGATGAGATTTCCGGTAGAGTCCCGCCAGCAGCCGGGGCGGTCGTACGCCGGATTCGTTGGCGGCTCGTCAGGAAGACCCCCAACAGGATGACGGCCATACCGACCAGTATGGGGACCGTGATCGCCTCGTGGAGAATGCTCGCGCCCCAGAAGACCGCGGTGACCGGCAGCAGGAAGGTCACGGTGGTGGCGCGGGTCGCCCCGAGCGTGTTCATCATGTAGTAATAAAGTAGGAAGCCGATCCCGGAGGCGCCCGCGCCGAGCACGAGGATCGCCGCGATCGAGGCCAATCGCAGGTGCGTCGCGCCGATGGTGGGGAGGGCGGCGGCCAGTGCCAGCGGCGTCGTCAACGCCAGTTGCCAGAAGCCGACCTGCAGGGGGCTGACCCCGCGCAACCGTCGTCGCTGGACCAATGCCGCCACGGCATAGCAGGCGGCGGCGCCTCCGATGGCAAGCGTTCCGATGGTTGTTGCCCGCAGCGGCTGGCCGACCAGGTCGGGCGCGATCAGGACCCCAACCCCCACAAATCCAATGGCCACGCCGAGGTCGTTGAGTGGGCTGGGCCGCTCCGACGGAGTGACCCAGTACGCGAAGACCGCCGTCCACAGAGGCGTCGTCGCGTTCAAGATGCTGGCGAGCGCGCTGCTGATCGATTGCTCGCCGAAGCCGAAGGCAAACCAGGGCAGGAGGCTGCCGAAAATCGCCATCAGGGCGAACGGCAACAGACGCCGACGGGTCCCCGCGGTGAAGGGGCTTTGCCGGCGAGCCGCGAAGATGAGGCCGAGGGTCACCCCACCAAGCGCGGCGCGCGAGAACACCAGGGTCGCCGAGCTCATGTCCCGGACCGCGAGCTTGATGAAGAGAAACGACGTGCCCCAGATGAGCGCCAGCAATCCAAGAGCCAGGTAACCGCGACGCATCGCCTACTGGGGCTGGGCGCGGTGCCGGGCCAGGAAGTACTCCGGCACGGAGTTCATCGGCGGCCGTTCCTGGTCTTCGATCTCCTTCTGTTCGATCCAGTAGCGCTCGTCCTCGTAGTGGATCAGCTTCATCGTCTTGTTGACTTCTTCGAGGAGATGGATCCGGTGGCGATCACCGAGGTGCTTCAGTCCAACCTGCATGATCGCGAAGGCCATCTTCGAGAGGTCGAAAAGGGTCTGATTGCGATGCACTCGCATGCCGAGGTCGACCTGGGCGATGGCGCGCAGTCCGTACGCCTCGGATATCGCGAGCAGCAAGCCGAGCTCGACACCGTACCCGGTGAAGAAGGGCACGCTCTCGAGCACGCGCCGCCGGCCAGCGTACTCGCCGGAGAGCGGCTGCACCAGCCCGGAAAGCTCGGGAAAGAAGAGGTTGAGCATTGGCCGCGCGGCCAGCTCAGTCACGCGGCCACCGCCTTGCGCCTGAAAATCCGTGCCGAATTTCAGCGGGCGCCGGTAGAAGCCCTTGACGTAATGGATCTCGGGATCACTCAGCAACGGCCCGAGCAGGCCATAGACGAATTTGGGGTGGATGTTGCTGATATCGGTATCGACCCAGCAGATCAGGTCGCCGTCCAGCGTGAACAGGCTCTTCCAGAGCGCCTCGCCCTTGCCCTGGTTGACGCCGTAGCGAGGCAGGATGTCGCTGTGCTGCACTACGCGGACGCCGGCGCGTTCCGCGATCGCCGCCGTCCGATCGGTCGAGCCGGAGTCGATGACGACGATCTCGTCCAGGAGCGGCACCCGATCGATCAGCGCGTTCTTGAACGTGCGCACCACCTTGCCGATCGTGTCCTGTTCGTTCAGCGTGGGCAGTCCGAGGCTGATCTTGACCCCCTGCCGCTGCTTCAGATCGACCAGCCGCCGCAGATCCGCGAATTCCTTGCTGTGAAACGTGTTTTCCGCGAACCAACGGTCGACGCGCTCCGCCGCCGCGGCGCGGCTCTCCAGCCGGAACGGTCGATCCGGATCTTTCAAGGCCGTCACCGGACCCGCGGTCTTGACCACCATGACACTGCCGGGCAGCCGGCGCAGCAGACGAGTGATCGGCGCGCCCAGCACCATGGGGCGATGCATCAGGCTCAGGGTCGCGCCCAGCACGACCATCTGATGCTGCGCGGCCTCGCGGATGATCGCCTCGCGCACCGACGCCGACAGTAGGGTGATCCGGCGCACCGGGACGTCGACCGCGCTCGAGAGCTTGAGGAAGGCCGACTCCTCACGCCGTTGCGATTCGGCCGAAATCCGCGGGTTGAAAATGTGGAGGACGCAGAGCTCGGCGCCGGTATCCTTGCAGACGGTGGCCGCCAGCCGCAGTGCCAGCTGGGCGCTCGGCCCACCACGGACGGGCACCAGCACGCTCCGGATTGGGACGGTGTCCGGTCGCACCAGCGCGACGTCGCACGGGGGATCGACCAGCAGGTCTTCCACGGCGTTGACCCAGAGGCCGTCCTGCCGTGGCGCCTGGCTGGCCGCGGCTTCGAGTACGAGCAGGTTGGTGTCAGTTTCCAGCACCGCTTCACGAATGCCCTGTGCGGCGACGTGTGCGATCCGGACCTGGCCTCGTAGCTCGCCCGGGCCGCGTTCCGCGTAGCGCGTGATGCGGGAGAGCAGAGCGCGATAGGCGCGGGCCACCTCGACCCCCTCGCTGAGCGGGCGCTCGGGGGCCATCTCGATGACCCCGAGCAAGGTGCCTCGCGAATCCTCGGCATTGAGAAAGGGGGAGACCGCTTTCAGTAGCGGGCCGGACCGCGAGGGGTTGGTCGTGGGGATCAGGACCCGATAGTGGCTCACGAGCGCGAGGTCAGCAGGGGTTCGATCTGTTCGGTGATGATGCGGTCCCAGGCGAAGGCACCCAGCACGCGCCGACGCAGCCGCGCCGGCGAGGTGTCGACCGCGCGAAGCACAGCGGCGGTGAAGGCGGGCGCGCCAGACGACATGGCGACAAAGAATGGCCCCTCGGCCGCCACCTCGCGAAACGCGGGAAGGTCGGTGCAAACGACTGGCACGCGAAAGAGGGCGGCTTCGGCGAGCGGCAGCCCGAAGCCCTCGCTGGCGCTGGGAAGGATCACGACATCGCTCAGCATATAAAGGTCGGAGAGCGTGGCCGCATCGATGGCATAATCGCCGGTCGGTCCGGTGCTCTCCTCGAAGAGGAAGTGGACCGATCGCTGGAGGCCGAGCTCCTCCCGCAGCTCCCGCAGCTCAGCGACATACTCGAGCGAGCGCGGATTGTGTGGTCCGGGCGGACCAGTGATCAACAATTGCACCGTTCGGCCCGTGGCGAGCACGCCGGCAGCAGCTTCCAGTGCCCACTCGAGATTTTTGCGTTTCGTGATCCGCACCGGGGCGAGCATCACGACGTCGGTGCCGAACAATCCGAACCGGGTGACCAGCTCTTGCGCTCGGGATCCGAGCTTGAGGAGCGCCGCGGGGTCGATGCCGTTGGGGATGACGTGGCTTGCATCCAAGGTGGCGCCGGTCAGCGCGCGCCATTCCTCGAGCCGCTGGGTCGACACGAAGATCGACGTGATGTTGGGGTGCTGGCGGCGCAGAAGATCCCAGGGTTCGCCGTCGTGCATCCATGGCCGGTAGATCGGGTTGAGCCAGCTGATGTCATGGACCCAGGAGATGATGCGCGGCCGATTCGCCGCGGCGAGTGTCCAGAGTGCCGCGGTCAACGGAAGGTTGAAGTGGAGCGCCAGTGCGTTGTGGACGATCACGACGTCGAGCTCGGCCAACTCCGTCGACAGGCGCTCGATGATGTTGGCGCGAAGTGTCGCGAACTCTGAGGGGATCTCGCCACGGTCGAGCGCGTCGCGAACGGCGCTGACAGCGGTGTCGCGAGAGTCAAGCTCGCCGATGATGACGAGCTTTGCCGCCTTTCGATCCGGCAGGGGACCCCCACGGCCGCTGAGGATCGTGACCGGATAGCCGCGAGCTGCGAGCCGGGTGGCCTGCTCATAGAGGATGGTTTCGACCCCGCCGATGATGGGCGGGCTGGTGTAGTGCAGGAGCCCAACGCGTGTGCGAGTGCTCAACCGTACCTAGGTGATGAGGGGAGGTTCTTCGAGGATGACATCGAGGTCATCCGGCTTCTCCAGCACCTCGACGTCGGGCCGGCCGCCGTTGTACGTCACCCTGAACGACAGCTTGCCATTGCCGACGCGCATGCCGCGGATCTCCACACTGCGTGCCTGGCCGAACGGAACGGGGTTGAGGTAGAGCCGGCCGTCGGTGGTATCGGGCACGATGCCGAGTGCCGTTTGCATCAGGTGGAAGGCCGCCCCCGCACCCCAGGCTTGCGGGTTGCAGGAGACGAGGTATTCGGCGGGGCCGCTGTTGTATTGCCCGTCGCGCCGGAACCCGCAGAACAGCTCGGGGAGACGGTAGTCGGGCATTCGAACGCCGGCTTCCATGATGCCGTCGATGACCTGACCGGCTGCGGCGGCGTGCCGGTATCGGCGCATGCCCGCGGCGGCGATCGAGTTGTCGTGGGGCCAGATGGTGCCGTTGTGATAGCTCATCGGGTTGTAGTGCGGCGACTCCGATGAGAGCGTGCGGATGCCCCAACCCGAGAACATGTCGGGCGCCATCAGCCGATCACGCATGATCTCCGCTCGTTCGGGGTCGATGATGCCGGCCCACAGGCAATGGGCGGGATTGGACGTGATCGAAGCGATCGGTGCCTTGTTGCGGTCGAGCCCCTGGGCATAAAACTGCTCCTTGTCGAGCCAGAAGGACAGTTCGAAACGGCGCCGGAGTTCCGCCGCCTCGCGAGATAAGCGCTCCGCCGTCGCGGTCTGCCCGAGGCGCTCGAAGATGCGGCTCAGTCCGACCTTCGCCTGGTAGACGTACCCCTGCACCTCGACCAGCGCCACGGGTAGCTCGGCCGGGCGGCCATCCGGGTAGAGCAGCGAGTCGTGGGAGTCCTTCCACCCCTGGTTGCGCACGCCGCCACTGGCGCGCTCGGCGTATTCGACGAACCCGTCGCGGTCGGAATCGCCGTATTGGTCGACCCACTTCAACGCGCTCAGCACGGCGGGCAGGAGTTCGACGAAGAGATCCTGGTCGTTGAGCCAGTCCATCATTTCGACGGCGCAGACGAGGAAAAGCGGCGTGCTGTCGACCGATCCGTAGTAAGGGGTATGCGGGATCACCTTGAGGTTGGCCAGCTCGCCGTAGCGGAGCTCGTGCAGGATCTTGCCGGGTTCCTCCTCGCGGCTGGTGTCCACGCGCCGCCCTTGCTGCTGCGCCAGGTAGCGAAGGGTTCCGCGGGCAATTTCGGGATTGATCATCAGGGTTTGGATCGACGCAATCAATGCATCACGACCGAATGGTGCCGAGAACCACGGGATGCCGGCCATTGGAAACAGGCCGGTGTCAAATTCCTCGAGCAGGATTCGTAGGTCCATCTGGCTACGACGCAGTAGGCCGCGGTCCAGAAAGGCATTGTCGGTACGGATCCGGCTGGTGTTGTCGTGCCAGCGGCGGTAGGACGCCTGCAATGCATGCAGGGCATCGTCATAGAGATAGCTCAGGGTTGACTCGTTCTCGCCGATCACCGGGATGACATCGATCACCAGCGTCACGGTCTCTTTGGGTTCCAGGTGGAAATGCCAGGTCAGGGCGCCCTCGTGCTGGGTGGCTGGCGTTTGATTGACCACGACTTCGGTGCGGCGGATCACGCCGTCGCGGCCATCGTAGGTGTAGGTCATGCCGCGATCACCGACCTCGAGCGGCCGGATCGTGCCGCGGTACTGATCCTTGTATCCGCGGACATCGAACATGTCGCGAAAGTCGGCATCGAGTCGCAGCGAACACTCGATGTCGACCGCCTCGTGGCCGCAATTTTGAACGCCGATCCGCTCGTGCAGGCCGCCATAGATGAAACGGCTGCGCCGAATGCTGAGGCTCTGCTGGGGAATCCGGCGCTTGCCTTCATCAAGGAGGAGCACCGGATTGACCATCTGAAAGGTGGCGACGTAGCTCTCGTCAACGGATGCCGAGAGCAGGATTGGCTGTAGGCGGCTCAGCCGAAACTCGTAGGCGGAGAGAAAGCGGGTATCAGAATAATAGAGGCCGAGTCCGGTGGTGTTTCCTGCCGGGATGTCACCCATCTCATCGGACACCATCATGATCCGGTTCTCTTTCAGAACCACCCGGCCGTCCGACACGGTGCCTATTATAGGTTTGAGTTTTCGTCGCGCCGCCGGCGCGATTACAGATATGTTGATAATCCCACGGCCTGACTGATGGCGCTGCCTTTAGTGGCGATCGTCGGCCGCCCCAACGTCGGAAAATCCGCGCTCTTCAACCGCATCCTGGGCGAGCGCCGCGCCATCGTCGACCCGATGGCGGGGTTGACGCGCGACCGTCTCTACGCGGAAAGCGAGTGGCGCGGGCGCGGGTTTGTCATCATCGACACCGCCGGTCTGGTGCTCGGCAAAGATCGCGACGAGGTCCCAGCGCAGCGCGAGCTGCGGCGACGGATGGAGGAGCAGAGCCGGGTGGCGATCGATGAAGCGGACCTGGTGTTGTTCGTGCTCGATGTCCGCGAGGGGCCGACCGCCATCGATCACGACATCGCCCAGCTGCTGCGCAAATCGCGTCGCCCGGTTTTGGTGGTCGCGAACAAGACGGATGGGCGCGGGGGAGAGGCGTTGGCCGCGGCGTTTTACGAGCTCGGCCTTGGCGATCCATGGCCGATCTCCGCGCTGCATGGAACGGGAAGTGGCGACCTGCTGGATGCGGTCGTCGAACGGCTGCCGCCGCCGCAACCGGAAGTGGTCGACGATCAGCTGGCGGCCCGTGTCGCGATCCTCGGTCGTCCGAATGTTGGGAAATCGTCCCTGGTCAACGCGGTCGCCGGCGACGAGCGCAGCCTGGTCACGGAGATTCCTGGAACCACGCGAGATCCGGTCGACTCGATCGTGGACTTCGAGGGCAAGCGGGTGTTGCTGGTCGACACCGCCGGGATCCGCCGCCGCGGATTGACGAGCGGCGTGGAGCAGTACTCGCTGCTGCGGGGGCTACGCGCGATGGAACGCGCCGATATCGGCATCGTCGTCATCGACGCGAAAGACGGCATCACTGCTCAGGACGTTCACATCGCGGGCTATGTCGTGGAGGCCGGCCGCGGCCTGGTGCTGGTGCTCAACAAGTGGGACCTGCTGACGCCGGAAGAGAAAGAGGAGAAGGTCTGGCGTAAGAAGATCAAGGAGGCGCTGAGCTTTGCCCCGTGGGCGCCGGTGTCGTACATCTCGGCGAAGACCGGGCAGCGCGTGGCGCAGCCGCTCCAGGTGGCGCTGAAGGTGACCGAAGAGCGCCGCCGCCGGGTCGCGACGCCCGAGCTCAACAAATGGTTGCGGACGCTAATGGGCCAGCGCGAGACGCCAACCAGGCATGGGAAGCGTCTGCGCGTGATGTATGCGACCCAGGCCGAGTCGACGACGCCGACGTTCGTGTTCTTCGTCAACGACCCCGAGCTCGTGCACTTTTCATATCGCCGTTTCCTGGAAACCCAGCTACGACAGGCGTTCGGCTTCGAAGGCACGCCCATCCATATGGTGTTCAGACGCCGCGGAGAAGAGACCTAGGCCATTTTTCCCTCCCCCGCGTGTGGGTGCGAGCAGCGGTACTTTTCCCTCCCCCGCTCGCGGGGGAGGGCAGGGTGGGGGCTGTTAACGTCCCTCCCCCGCTCGCGGGGGAGGGCAGGGTGGGGGCTGTTAAGGTCCCTCCCCCGCTTGCGGGGGAGGGCAGGGTGGGGGCATAGAATATGCAGCGCGTCGGGGAGTGGCGCAGCCTGGTAGCGCACCTGAATGGGGTTCAGGGGGCCGCAGGTTCAAATCCTGTCTCCCCGATTTCTCTAAGACAACTCCTCCTGGCCGCGAGGCCTCATGTACCACTCCCGAAAGGAACGGCACCGGCCCTCATCGTCGAACTCGATCAGGAAGAGGTTGTCGTACTGGCGCCGGAGCTCGACTTTTGATGCATCTTTGAAATAACGGCTCCGCGCCTGGGCCACGGCGAGATTCCCATCGACGGCGACCGGTTTGTAATCCGCCTCATAGGTCCCGGCTGGGTCCTGGCCCTCCAGCAATGAGGCGACGATCGCGAGCCGGCCTTGAACGGGCTCATCGAATGGGAGAAAGGAGTAGGTCGCATCCTCGCTGAAGAGGGCGGCCACCGCGTCCGGATCGTACGTTTCCCCGGCACGGACGTAGGCGCGCAGCCAGGCGGCAACGGTCTCTCTGGTCAACATCACAATCGAGGTCGAGCCTACCGGCGCGCCTTCTCGAAGAGGCTCTTCAGATCACCCTCGTGCTCGGTGAGGAACAGGTGGACCTCGAGGAGGTCATCACCCGTGATCGGCGGCTGGACGCCCGTCGCGCGAGAGTGCAACTCAAGCTGGAGTTCGAACATCGCTCGGCCGTCCTGGGCGTTCATCTTGGTCCTTCCTTCATCATGGAATATTGATATCGTCGTTATCACTACATTACGAAGCCTTAGTGTCGGTTGTCAAGTTTGAGGCGCGTTCGCTGGAGATGGAACGGGCGTGGTCGGCCGGTGGTTTCGGTCCTAAGCCGGGCGAGTGGACCCGCGGCGGACCGTACGGAGCGCTAGGCCGGCCCCCGTCAGCAGCAGCAGCCCACCGATCAAGATCGGCCCCACCGAGAGGGGCAGGAACAACGGATTGTCGAGGTCGTTTTCGGCGAAGCCGAGAAAGGTCATCAGCAAGATCGAAATCATCCCGAATGCCGAGGCCCCGAGGAAGGAGCCCAACTCGGTGTTCGAGGCCAGCGGGACTTTCGTGCTATAAGCCGGCGCCATGATGCCCGACCGCACGCCGAACGCGATCAGCGCCAGGAGGGTGAGGCCGGCCGCTGCGGTGAAGATCACGGCCACCACGATCACCGAGGTGATCTGGCCCGAGGTGAGCCCGCCAAACAGGTTCATCCAGTCGAGCGACAGGGGCATCGGCTGAAATTCTAGCCCGAAGCTGGCGGGTTGGTCGAGTCGGCGGACGGTTCGAGCGCGGTCTGAACGATACGCTCCTGCTGCGCTTCGTGGGCGATGGCATAACCCTCGCTCGGGCTGGCGCGTTCTGGCCGGCCGGTGTATCGGAGGGTCAGGTGCTTGGGCAGCTTCGGCTCGAGGCGGCGCTTGACGTGCCAGTAGGCGCCCATGTTCATCGGCTCTTCCTGCACCCAGGTCAGCTCGCGGACCTTCGGATACTTCGCAATCGCGGCCAGCACGTCATCGGTGCGGAAGGGCTCGAGTAACTCCACGCGGATGATCGCGAGATCCTTTGCTTCCGCGCGGAGCGGACTGCCGATCAGGTCGTAATAGATCTTGCCAGTGCAGAGAATGATGCGCTGCACCTCCTCGCGGTGGTCCTGCATCGACGGGTCATCGATCACCCGACGGAAGCTGTGGACAGTGAAGTCCTCGAGTCGAGACAACGACGGGCGCAGGCGCAACAAACTCTTCGGCGTCATGATGATGAGTGGCCGCGGTCGGGTGTGTAATGCCTGGCGCCGGAGCGCGTGGAAGTAGTTCGCCGGCGTGGTCGGATAGAAGACCCGGATGTTGCCCTCGGCGGCGAGTTGCAGGAATCGCTCGAGCCGCGCGCTCGAATGCTCTGGGCCGCCGCCCTCGTAACCATGGGGAAGCAGGAGGGTCAGTCGCGATGACTGTCCCCACTTGGCGAGGCCCGAGACGATGAACTGGTCGACGATGATTTGCGCTCCGTTGATGAAGTCGCCGAACTGCGCCTCCCAGCACACCAGCGCCTCTGACGCATCAGAGCTGTACCCGTATTCGAAGCCGAGCGCCGCGTACTCAGACAACGGGCTGTTGTGTAGCTCGAAGGTGGCGCTCGCGCCGACCAGGTGTTGAATCGGCGCCCACTTCTTTCCAGAACGCGGATCGTGGAAGACGAGGTGGCGCTGACTGAACGTCCCGCGCTCGGTATCTTGGCCGGTCAGCCGCACCGGGATGCCGCCGGTGATCAGTGTGGCAAAGGCCAGCTCTTCGGCCTGCGCCCAGTCGATATCTCGTTCGGCCAGCGGCGCTTTCCGGCGTTCCATCTGGCGGAGCAGCTTGGGATGGACCGTGAAGCCATCGGGCACCGCCAGGAGCTGACGACTCAATGACTCGAGCACTTCGGGTGAGACGGCTGTCTTGATTTCCAGTTCGGGGCTGGCGTCCATGGGCGGGCGGCTGACCTGGGGCGCGTGCGCGGCACTGGCCTTGACGTTCTGGTGGGCGTTCGCGAGGCGGGCCTCGGCGGCCTCGGTGCGGGCCTGCGCATCCTCGGCGGTCAGGAGCCCCTCCTCGATCAGTTGTGCCGCGAAGACTTCCCTCACGGTCGGATGCTCTTTGATCGCCTCGTACATCTGCGGCTGCGTGTAGGCGGGCTCGTCCGTTTCGTTGTGGCCGAAGCGTCGATAACCAATCAGGTCGATCACGACGTCTCGCGCGAATTTCTGGCGGAAGGCGGTCGCCAGGCGAACCGCGCTGACGCAGGCCGTGATGTCGTCCGCGTTGACGTGGATGATCGGCAGGTCGAACCCTTTGGCAACATCGGATGCGTAGCGCGTCGACCGGCCTTCCTCGGGATCGGTCGTAAATCCAAGTTGGTTGTTGGCGATGATGTGCAAGGTGCCGCCGGTGGTGTAGCCCTCGAGCTTGGACAGGTTGAGGACTTCGGCGACGACGCCCTGGGCGGGAAACGCGGCGTCCCCATGGATCAGGATCGGTACGGTACCGGTCCGATCGAAATGCGGCGCGGGCCCTTTACGCCGGGTCTGCTCCGCGCGCGTCCAGCCCTCCACAACCGGATCGACCGCCTCCAGGTGACTCGGATTGGCGAGCAAGCTGACCGACACCTGCTTGCCGTTCGGCGTCACGTAGGTGCCTTCGGCTTCGGCATGGTACTTGACGTCGCCGGTCACGTCCGTGCCGCTCGGAAGGCGATCCTTGCTTTGCTCGAACTCCACCAGCAGGGATTCGTACGTGCGGTTGACGACATGGGCGATCACGCTCAACCGGCCGCGGTGCGCCATGCCCATCACGACCTGCCGGGTGCCATTGTCGGAGAGCAGTTGCAGCGTCTCCTCGAGCATCACGATCATCGAATCCAGACCCTCGATGGAGAACGTCTTCTGGCCCAGGAATGTCTTCCGGAGATAGCGGTCCATCGCCTCCACTTTCGTGAGGCGGCCCAGTAACTGCAGCTTCCGCTCGGGGCTGAGCGGCTGGCGGTAGCGCCCCGACTCGATCCGCTCGCGCAGCCAGTTGCGTTGCTCGTGGCTGGAAATGTGCTCGATCTCGTAGGCGATCGTCGAGCAGTAGGTCTCGCGAAGGTGGGTGAGGACCTCGGCCAGGTTCTCGCCGGGAACGCGCACGCGCAAGACGGCGGCCGGTACTGCCTCCATCAATTGCGGCGTCAACCCGTGGTTGACCGGATCCAGTGACGGATCGCCAGTCGGTGCACTTCCCAGTGGGTCGAGTCGCGCCGCGAGATGCCCATGGCTACGATAGGCGGCGACCAGCGCCATGCCGGCGGCAACCGCGCGCAGCATTTCGGCTTCCTCCGTCGTTGGCGCCGCGACCGCCGCTTCTCCTGCTGGGACCACCGCTCGGTCGGCCTCGCCGAGCCCGGCGGGTGGAACCACTCGCATCGATTCGAAGACGGACTCATAGAAACCGTCACCACCGGCCAGCAGCTCATCGATGCGGCGCAGGAACTCGCCGGACTCGGCACCCTGGATGACGCGGTGGTCGTAGGTGCTGGTCATCGTCATCACCTTCGAAACGCCGAGCTGACGCAGCCCACTTTCGGCGATGGCGGTGAACTCCGGCGGGTAACCGATGGCGCCAGTCGCGATGATCGTGCCCTGGCCCTTCATCAACCGGGGGACCGATGCCACCGTGCCGATCCCACCGGGATTGGTGAGGACGATGGTGGCGCCAGCGAGGTCATCCGCCACCAACTTGCCGATGCGCGCCTTCGAGACCAGCGTTTCGTACTGATCGCGGAACGCGGCGAAATCCAGGCGGTCGGCGTCGCGAATCACCGGAACCACCAGCATGCGGCTGCCGTCCTGACGCTGCACGTCGACGGCGAGTCCGAAGTTCACGCCACGCGCGACCCTCGCCGGGTTGCCGTCGATACGCTCGAAGGTCACCGCCATCGAGGGGACGTCCTTCACAGCGCGCGTGATCGCGAAGGCGATCAGGTGGGTGTACGACACCTTCTCCGGGCGCCCGGCTTCCTGCACACGCTGATTCAGTTGACGACGCCGTTGGTCGAGTACGTCGACTCGTACGGTGCGGAAGCTCGTCGCCGTCGGCACCTGGAGGCTTTCCTCCATGTACTTGACCAGCGCCCCAGCCGCGCCCCGCAAGGGAATCGCGGGGGGCTTTTCCCCTCCCGCGTTCGCGGGGGAGGGTGGAGTGGGGGCCTTTTCTTCAATAGTGGGCGCAGCCTTTTCCCCTCCCCCGCTTGCGGGGGGCAGGGTGGTGGGGACTTCAGCATTTTTCCCTCCCCCTCTGGGGGAGGGCAGGGTGGGGGCTTGCTGGCGCTCGACTGCTTCCGCGACGTCGCGACGGCGGATCGATCCACCGGGGCCGCTTCCCTTGATGGTTGCGAGATCGATTCCCTTGGCTTTTGCCAATAGCTCGGCCCCTTCGCTCACCTCGACGGAGGCGGTCTTCGGGCCACCGTTTGGCTCGGTCGTTTTGCCTTCCCCGCTCGCGGGGGAGGGTGGGGTGGGGGCCTTCTCCGTCGCAGCAGTCAGGGTCGGGGCCTTTTTTGCAGCTCCATCCCCGTCCGCTCCGACGGTAATTTCGGCCAGCGGCGCACCGACGGCAATCGTCTTGCCAGCCTCGGCGAGGATCTTGGTCAGGGTCCCGGTCGCGGGGGCGGGCACCTCGGCGTCCACTTTGTCGGTGGTGACCTCAACCAGCGCTTCGCCTTCTCGCACCGGGTCGCCCGGCTGCTTCAGCCACTTGGCGACGGTCCCCTCCGTGACCGACTCACCCATCTCCGGCAGGGTGACCTGCATGGTCGATTGGGGCACGGTGGAATTCTACCCACTAAACTTGGGTCCGAATATGACGTTCAAGTCAAAATTGCGAGCGAGCGAGGACGCCACCGGATCGCTGCTCTGCCTCGGTCTCGATCCCGAGCCCGATCTGCTCCCGCGGTCGGTTGAGCGGTCACCAACCGGTATCGCGCAGTTCGTTCGGACCATCGTCGAGGCGGTTGGTGACTCGGTGTCGTCGTACAAGCTCAACCTGGCGTTCTACGAGCGATGGGGGAGGGAGGCCAGCTGGTTGCTCGACCAGGCGATGGCGGCGCTGCCCAATGATCGCCCGGTGATCTTCGACGCCAAGCGCGGCGACGTCGGCAGCACGGCGCAGGCCTACGCGCATGCGATGTTCGAAGCCTGGGGCGCCGACGCCGTCACCGTCCATCCATGGCTGGGCTATGACTCGGTTGCGCCCTTCCTGGCGCACAAAGATCGGGAAGTCCTCATCGTCTGCCGGACGTCGAACCCCGGGGCCGGCGAGTTCCAGAACCTGCGCAGTGACGGCGAGGCGCTCTACCGGCATGTCGCTCGCGCCGGCGTTCGCTGGGACCATCACAACAACATCGGCTTCGTCGTTGGCGCCACTGCGCCAGCGGAACTCCGCGACGTGCGCCAGATTGCGGGGGATCGTCTCCTGCTCGTCCCGGGGATCGGCGCGCAGGGCGCCGAGCTTGGCGCGGCGGTCACCGCGGCGTTGCGAGCGGACGGACGCGGTGCGATCATCCCCATCTCGCGCGGCATTCTCTTCGCATCCGCCGGCGCCGACTATGCGAACGCTGCCCGCGCGGCGGCGCAACACTATCGCGACGCCATCAACGCCCTGCGGCCGGAGCCCGCGACGGCCCGAGGCTGACCCATGCCCGGCATCGTCGCCGGCGCCCTGGTGGCTCACCCTCCGATCCTCCTGGCCGAGGTTGGCGGTGCCCAGTCACAACGAGTACGGGCCACCGCCGACGCGCTGCACGAGCTCGACGGCATCCTTTCTTCGATTGAGGCCGACCTGGCCGTCGTCATCTCGCCGCATAGTCCGTCGAGCATGACGTCGCTTCCCGTCCGGCGCGGCGCTAATGCGGGTGGGAACCTGGCACGCTTTCGCGCGCCCAACGTTCAGGTAATGGCACAGGTCGACGTGGCGCTGGCGACCGCCCTCATCGCCGACGGCCAGCGGGACGGATTCTCGCTGATCTGGGCGGAGGAAACCGAGCTTGATCACGGTGTGGTGGTTCCCCTGCACTCGCTGCCGCGAACGATGACGAACAAGCGCTGTATTTTCCTTGGCGTCAGCGGCTGGCCGCTCCATCGCTTCATCGAGTTCGGCACCTGGTTGCACGGCCGACTCCGCGATCGATTCGCCATTCTGATCGCCTCCGGTGACCTCTCTCATCGCCTCACGCCGGACGCGCCCTACGGCTATCGTCCCGAAGGCCCGGTCTTCGATCGGCTGGTCATCGACGCACTGCGCGACCGGGAATGGAAACGGATCGAGGGCATCGACCCCGATCTGATCGAGGAGGCGGGGGAATGCGGCCTGCGCCCACTGGCGATCCTGCTGGGCGCGGCACGCGCCGCCGGTCTCAATTCGCAGGTCCTGAGCTACGAAGGTCCATTCGGCGTTGGCTACCCCGTGGTCGCTTTCACGGCAACGCCGGTGGCCGGCACCACGCCGAAAATCGGTCTCGATGTCCAGGCCCTCGGACGCCAGGCGATCGAGACTTATCTACGGACGCGCCGCCTGATCGAGCCGCCGCAGCCGATTCCAGTCGACCTGCAAGCGCCCTCGGCCGTGTTCGTCACCCTGCACAAGGACGGCGAGTTGCGCGGCTGCGTCGGCAGCGTGCATCCAACCGAAGCGACCGCGGCCCACGAATTGATTCGCTATGCCGTGGCGTCCGCGGTGCGCGATCCGCGTTTCGACCCGGTCCGTCTCGATGAGGTCGGCGCGCTCACCATCAAGGTCCAGTTGCTCGATCCGCCGGAGCCGATCCCGGATATCTCTGGACTCAATCCGCGGACGTACGGCATCATCGTCCGGCGGGGTGATCGTCAGGCCCTGCTGCTGCCCGGCATCGAGGGCATCGACACGCCCGAACAACAACTCCGCGCTGCCTGCGAGAAGGCCGGCATCAACCGCAACGCGCCGGTAGAACTCGAGCGCTTTCGTACCCGCACCCTCGAATGATCGCGCTGCTCGCCAACCCGGCGCAAATCGGGCATCAGGGTGAAGGCCATCCCGAGCGTCCGGAGCGCGTCACCGCCATCCTCGAGGCAATCGCCAGGTCCGACCTGGGCCTGGTGCCGGAAGCGGCCTCGGACGCGCCGGAGGCGTTGGTCCGCCGCGTCCATGACCCGAGCTATGTGGCGATGCTCGACCGCGCGGCGTCTTCCGGCGGCGGATTCCTCGACCCTGACACCTACATCACACCGCTGTCGATGGTGGCTGCCCGATCCGCGGCGGGAGCGGTCGTCGAGGGCGTGCAACGCGTCCTGGACGGAAAGGCGAAACACGCGCTTGCGGTCGTACGGCCGCCCGGGCATCACGCCGAGCATGCGAAGGCGATGGGCTTTTGCCTTTTGAACAACATCGCGGTCGGCCTGGTCGCGGCGCGCGACCGAGGCATTCGTCGCATCGCAGTTCTCGACTTCGACGTCCATCACGGCAACGGCACCCAGCACAGCTTCGAGAGCGACGCCGACGTCTTCTACGCCTCGACTCACCAATACCCGTTCTATCCCGGCACCGGGCGCGCGAGCGAGCGCGGCGCGCATGGAAATGTCCTCAACGTGCCGCTTCCGGCGGGCACCTCGGATCGGGCGTTCCTCGGAGCCTGGGAAAAGAAGATCGGACCGACGCTCGATGCGTTCAAGCCCGAGCTACTCCTGGTGTCGGCGGGGTTCGATGCCCACGAGGACGACCCACTCGCGGGGCTCGACGTGACGACTGAGGGCTACCGCGAACTTGCTCGGATGATCAATGCCTGGTCGATCGCCCACAGCGGTGGGCGTTCCGTCTGGGCGCTGGAGGGCGGCTACAACCTTCAGGCGCTGGGTGGCTCGGTGGTGGCTTGCCTCGAGGTTCTCCGCGATAACGCCACGGACAGTAACCCGCGCGTGGACAGCGCGGCCGATCGAGGGTAGAATAGCGGCTCGCCGGACTAAGTCTGGGAGGCAGGGAACCATGGCGAAGTCACGCGATAAGGGCAAGCGGGAAGTGAAGAAGAAAAAGAAGGAGAAAGCGCCAAAGGGCGCTCCGGCTCCTTTCAGCGGCGACGCCGGCTTCACTCCACGGCGCGAGCCCGGTATGCCTGGCTCGGCGGGAGCGCCGCCGGCATAAACCTCCGAGCGAGCAGCGCCCTGCTGGCGCTGCTGCTCCTCGTCACCGCCGTGCCCGCGCACGCGGATGATCCGAGCACGCTCGCCGATCGGCTGGCGCAGGTGCAGCAGGAGCAGGCACTGCAGCATCAGCGGCTCGCTGCGCTACAAGCTCAGCAGAGCCAGGTCCAGCTGACACTCGCCGGCTTGCAGCTGCAACTGGCGCAAAGTAACGCCGATCTTGCCCCGATTGCCGCACAGGCAAAGGCGATCGAGGCGCAAATCGCCGCCGCGCAGTTGCAGCTCTCGCACGACCAGCTCGCGTATCAGCAACACTTGCGCGCCTTCCAGGCCGACATCAAGACGCTCTACGCGTTAGGTGGCATGCGATGGTTCGAGTTCGTCTTCGCGGCGCGAAGCTTCGACGACCTGCTCAATCGCGCGATCTATCTGCAGCAGATGTCGGTGAGCGAGCTGCAGCTTGCCCGCAAACTCCGTGCCGAGCGCGACGCCCTGGATGCGCAACGCCGACTGCTGGTTCAGGCCCGCGCCGACCTGGCGCCATTGCTCGACGCGCTCCAGGCTCGCGCGAACGCAGTGGCGGGCCAGGTCGCCCAGGTCGCGAGTTACGACAGCCAGCTCGACAGTCAGCGTCGCCAAACATTGATCCGACTCGCCGGCCTCCAGGGGCAGAGCCGTTCGCTGCAGACGGCCCTCGATCGCTATGAAACCGAGGCGGCGCAGGCGGCGCTCAAAGGTGGCGGGGCATCATACGCGGCGACCTGTCCACCCGCCGCGCCGGCCGGATCCGTTCGTTTCTGCGGTCACGGATGGGGCCACGGGGTGGGACTTGGGCAATGGGGAGCGAAGGGCATGGCCCTTGCCGGCCTGAGCTACCGCTTTATCGACCAGCACTTCTACACCGGCACAACCTGGTCCAGTCTCGATACCGCCAACGCCCCGATTCACGTCGCCGTCCTCTGGGGAACCGCGACCTATCGCGTGGTAGCCAGCGGACCCGCCCAGCTCATCAGCGGAACGCGGGTGACCAACCTCGCCGCGGGCCAGAGCCTCTCGTTCTCCGCGGCCGGCGGGGTACAGAAGGTCGTCCCGACATCGGCCGCGACGCGCCTGACGCTCTACGGACCATCGGGACGCTATCACGCGTACCGCGGAACGATCGTGGCCCAGCCGAGCGGAGGGCTGCTCTACATGATCAACGTGCTGCCGATCGAGGACTACCTACGCGGCCTCGGCGAAGTGCCATCGAGCTGGCCGCTCGAGGCGATCAAGGCGCAGATTGTCGCCGCCCGCTGTTATGCGCTGACCCACATGGGGAGCACGTCCCTCTATGACGTCGACGACACCACCCAGTTCCAGGTCTACCGAGGGATCGATGCGGAGAGCACATCACAGAACGCCGCCGTCGATCAGACTGCCGGCCAGGTGCTGATGTACAACGGCCGTGTCATCGAGGCGTTCTTCTCGGCGTCCGATGGCGGACACACGGCCAACGTGTCCGATGTCTTTGGCGGCTCGCTCACGACCTATCCGTACTTGAAGGGCGTGCTCGATCCGTGGGACGTGGTCGCGCCGCGGCACACGTGGTACACCGCCGCCTATTCCTACGCCACCTTGGAGCGCGTCTATTTCAGCAACGCGGATGTCGCCACCTACGGCCACCTGGTCGGTCTCGACCTGCGTGACCGCGACGCCTCGGATCGCCTCAACACGGTCGGCCTGATCGGGACCCGCGGCGTCAAACGGATCGGCGTCTCGGCGTTCATGCACGCCTTCAACCGCTCAGCGCTGACTGGTACCGACGTGCTCTGGAATGAAATGCTCGGAACGACGCCGAGCTCGAGTTGGCCCTACTGGCGCTGACCGTCTAGGGCTGGCCGAGTCGCACCGAGCCGTCGGCCGCAAGCGGCCAACCTGGGTTGTGGGCCACCTCCCAGACATAACCGTCGAGATCGGCGAAGGCGCCGGTGTAGCCACCCCAGTCCGCGCGCGCAGCCGGTCGGACGATCGTTGCGCCGGCACGTTCGGCCTCGGCGAGTAGGGCGTCGACCTCTTCCGGGGAGCGGACGTTCTGCGCCAGCTCGATCCCCGGCGCGCCGTGGCCACCGAGTGCTGCCCATAGTCCGAAGATCATTCCGCCGGCCTGGAAGAACGCGACCTCGTCGTCGGGTTGCTGAGCGCCGGACCAGCCGAGTGCCTCATAGAAGGCTCGCGCGCGGGCAAGGTCCCTAACTCCAAGCGTGACGAGACTGATCCGTTGTTCCATTGGCCAAGTATGGCGCGAGTTTCAGCGGCTGGCCAAGCCGCCGGCGGTTTCGCCGCCGTCGATGATGATGGCCTGGCCGGTGATGTACGGTGCTTCGTCCGAGGCGAGGAAGGCGAAGAGCGCGGCGATCTCGTCGGGGCGAGCATGCCGGCCGAGTGGAATCTTTTGGTTGACCGTCTCGAGCATCGCCGGCGTGTACTCCGCCTGCTGCATCGGGGTGAGCACATAGCCCGGGCAGACGGCGATGACGCGCACGCTAGGCGCCAGCTCGAGCGCCATCGACTTCGTGAGCTCGATGACGCCGGCCTTGGAGGCGTTGTAATCGGCGTACATCGGATGCCCAACCATCCCGTTGGTGGAGCCCATGTTGATGATCACGCCGCCACCGGCGTTGACCATCCGCGTCGCCGTCTGTTGCGCCACGTTGAACACGCCGGTGAGGTTGACCGCCAGCACCTGGGACCAATCAGCAGGGGAGAGGTCGAGAAAGCGGTGCCGGATGCTGATGCCGGCGTTATTGATCAGGATGTCGACGCCGCCAAGCTGGCGGTCGACGGTCGCGAAGGCCGCCGCAACCTCCCGTGCATCGGCCACGTCGACGGCGATGGCGTCCACCAGCGACGGAAATTTTAGGGAGAGCTGATGGCAGCCTTTCGCATCGCGGTCGAGGACTAGGACCCGGGACTCTTCATCGAGGAAGCGTTCGACCGTCGCGAGGCCGATCCCACTGGCACCGCCGGTGATGACGACTCGCTTCCCCTTCAGTCCCCGCACGACCGGATGATAGCGGCGACGCCGTTGCTTACGGCAGCAGGTGAACCGGGCCGCCCTTGAGACCGACCGCAACCGTTACGGTGTCGACCGCGACCGTCCCAGCACCGGTGACGTACTGCATGCTCCACCAGTACTGGCCGGGCGGCGGGTTGTAGTTGGAGGGCACCGGCAGCTCCACGTGCACCCAGTGACCGTTGCGGGTGGTGCCATTGCTGGTGTCGGTGGCCACGAACGAGGCCTTGGTGTTGCCGTTTTGGGCACTCGCGATCACCGCATACTGGCCCGTGGTAAGGTTCGACCGCTGGACACCCAGGTCGTAGATGTTGATGCCCTGGGCCGAGCTCGCGACTGCGCCCGATGGATCCAGGATGTTGATCACGACCTTGCCGCTCGAACTCGAGATGTCGCCCACGTCGAAGATGTCGATGGCAACCGTCAGGCCGGCATAGTCAGGGGTCAGCTGGAAGAGGCTCATCGAGAAGTTGCCGCCTGGGCCGGCATCAAAGGGGGTGAAGAAGCAGATCTCGTTCCAGCCCGCGACCTCGCAGGTCGTGCAGGTCGTCCGATTGATGTCACCATTGACGGCCCGGACGGCATAGCCCTTGTGCGCACCCGCGTTGGGGTCGGTGAAGGTTGTGGCGTTGTGATCCATCGTATCGACGCGAAGCCGATACGTTCCCGGCGTGAGCGCGCCGCCGATGAGGTAGTTGGCCAGCGCCGGCGTTGTCTGCAGGTTGACCAGGCCGCCGTCGTTTTGCCCGGAGTAACTCGTCACGTCGACCCAGTTGTGGTAGATCAGCATGTTGGTTGGCAGACCGCCCGCGTACTGCTGGTCGACCGTCTGGCCCTCTTTGGGTCCGCCCATGATCGTGTACTGCTTTGACGCGGTGCTCCAGTTTCGAGCGTCGATCGGGTACACGGTCAGCTGCGAGAGCAGCTCATCGTTGCTGCGAATGAAGTTGTTGTTGACTCGGTAGAGCGTGTAGCGCATGGCCGAGTAGTTCGTATCCGTACCGAAGTTGAATGGCCCCTGGTCGTCTTCGTGGAACCAGTTGTTACCACCCACGGAGCAGGTCCGCAGTGCCGGGTTCTGATTGTTGTTGTCGCAAGTGTTGGCAGACCCACCGGTCCCATCCGGCGAGAAAGCCGCGTTATACACCTGGACGACGCCCGAGCCACCGGACGGGATGATCAGCCGGTAGTCGTAGCCGCCGCGGTCCGCCACGCTCGTGTCCTTGGGCTCGGTGCCGTTTGTGTAGCTCAGCTGATGGACATCCGTGCTACCGGCAGGCGTGGGCGTGTAGGCGTCGCCCTGGGTTCGGCCCGTACCCCATCCTTCGGTCCGGACAAAGTAAAACCTCGTTTTGCCAAGGTCTCCGAGTGACGAGCCCATCTGGCTCCCCGGCTGGCCGAGGGAGATCGGCGGGAGATACGCCGCGACCGCAGTCCGGGCGACGACGTACTGTCTGAAGCCGAAAACCTGCATGAAGAAGACCGGGGCCAGCTTGGCGACGGTGACCCGCAGTTGGTTGGGGTGGCCAGGCACGGCGGCCGGCACGACGACCACGCCGTTGACCGTGTCCGCCGTGTCGAAGCCGTTGCGCCTCGCCTCGTCGAGGGCGCGGTCGGTGGCGTCGTTGCGCGACCCGGTCGGGACCGCCTTGGTGCCATCGAACTGGTTGGGCATGAAGACAACGCCGGAAAGCGCCGCCGCGGCCGCAGCACGTTCGGCCGCAATGCTGTACATGTACCCGACCGCGAGGTCAACGGCAGTCCCGACGCCGCCGATCATCAGGGTGCCGGTAAGCGCGAGCAAGACGATCGCCTGCCCGGCCTTACCGCGCAAACGACGCGATGGCAGCTGGTTGTTCCTCATACCAGCACCGGCGCCGCTTTCATGACAGCGTATTCAACGATTTGCATGTTTTTCGGAAAGATCCCGGCCGGAGGTGAGTAGTTCCAGACCAGGCGAACCCCGATTGACGTCTCCGTCGGCGGAATCTGGAGGCGGTTCTGGATCGGAAAGGTCTGGGTGCCGGGCGAAATGGCACCGCCGCTGCTGATCAGGTATTGATCGACCGGGTCACCCGGCCGGTAGACGCCGTCCGGTTGGGACGGCGCATAGACATCGATCTCTGTGACGCTCGCGGAGGTCAGGCTGCGGGCGACGGCGAGCGCATCGTGGACGATCTGCAGGTCGATTTGCGAGGTCGTCGCGCCGGGGTTCGTCTGCGTTCCACCCAGCTCGGCCGCCAGCCGAGCCGCCTGGCGCACGGCGGAGCCTGCGGTCACGCGATCGGCGATCATGATCGTGGCGTCGAAGCCGCCCATCAAGAGGAAAAAGAGCACGGGGATCACGACCGCCATTTCGGCCAGCGACTGCCCACGTCTCGGATCGTTGCGTTTACAGACCTTCATTTCAGTAGCTCTGCGGCTCCAACCGCACATAGGTATCCGCGGTCGTCTTGATCGGCCCGAGTGGGGCGAAGAATCCGGCCTTCCAGGTGTAGGTGAATTTGATCGTCACGCCGATGAAGTCGCTGGTGCCGTTGCCCACGTTGCGGGCAGCGGAGGGCCAGGGTTCGGGCGAGATGATTGGCGTCCCATCGAGCGCGTACCGGTTGTAGTGGGTGGGATCAGGCGTCAGATTTCCGTTGCCATCCTGGTTGAGCTTGTAGATGTCAACCTCGGTGACGTCGAAGAGGCGCGTGGTGCCGACGTTGTTGCGGATGATCTGCAGGACCTGCGCATCGGCAGTGGCGGCACTGCCAGCTTGCGAAGCAACTCGCGAGCCCTCCGAGTCGGCGTAACGCGCGGTTCCCACGCTGAACAGGAGGAGCGCCCCGTCGAGCACGCCCATGATCAGCACCAGCAGGATCGGCACGACCAACGCAAACTCGGTCATCGTTTGGCCGTGTCCCCGCTTCTTTCCCCGCGAAAACCTTACGGTTTCCATTTCATTCCCCTGCCAGAGCAACGGGGGTCTTACAGGCAGCCATACGGCGCCGTAAGGAACCGAGCGGCATTGTTCCAGGCCGGTCAAAGCCGAATACCGCCGGTTGAAGACACGCTAAAATCGCCGGAGCCTGAACACCATCGGTTCGTTGCACCGCTTTCATCCCATCAGCCTGGTGGTGCTGATGGCGCTCGCCGCCTGTACGCCCGCGCCGACGTCGGGCGCGCCGTCCCCGACACCAGGCGCCTCGTCCTCGGCCGGCGCCACGGCACGGGCTTCCACCTATCGGGTCCTCTTCACCGCCTCGACCACCAGCGGCAATGAGATCTTCCTCTACGATTCGGCGACCAGCACCCCGCAACAGCTGGTATCACTCGGGGCGGGCGTCCCACCCGAGGCGCACTTTGTCTCCGCGCAGAAAATCGCCTACGTCGACGCCACCACGCCGTCGATTCGGATCATGACCTTCGACCTGAGCACGCGAGCGTCAACCGCCGACGTCACGGTGAGCGGCGGCTTCGTCGCCGCCTTCGCCTACAGTCACGATGGATCGATGCTGGCCTACCTGCTGCACGACGCCAGCAACAAGCCGTCACTGCACGTTCGAAGGGGCGGACAGGAAGCCAGTCTCAACCTCAATGCGATTGCCGGTCGCGGCGTCGGTCGTGATGACGAATTGCGGCTCGAGTACTCACCGGACGACAAGTACCTTCTGATGGTCGACACCTTCGTGGGTAACCAGGGCCAGGCGCCGGAAACCGGCCAGTTCCTTGTGCTCCGAACCGCCGACAACACCGTGGCGTTCCTTCCGCCCGCAGGGACGAGCGCCAATGCCACGATGGCGACCTGGGCGCGCCGCAGCGACCGCCTCTACTACCGCGACGCCGTGGGCGTCCGTACCTGGGACGCCGGGGTCGCCAGCGTCGGGACGCTTGCCAGTGGCCTGCACTGGTATGATCCGGCGCCCTCGCCCGACGACCGCTGGCTCGCGTACACGGACATCGGCACCAACTTCGTGCCGCACGTCAAGCTCTACGACGTGCAAGGCAATCAGAGTGTGACGACGTCGCCCGCGCCGCGTTCGCATCCGATTTTCATCACCGGCGACACCCTCTGGTATCTGGAGGAGCAAGCCTGCAGCAGCGAGTGTTTGGGCGGCCCGTCACAGCCCTCCGGGAAGGTCTTCGCCTACAACCTGACGAGCAAGAGCGAGACGGCCCTACCGTTCAGCGACGTGCACAGCCTCTCGCAGCTGTCGGTCTTTCCCGGCTAGCTCCGCGCCATCAGCTGGCGCAGCACGAGCGGCAGCACGCCGCCGTGACGTAGGTACTCGACGTCGGTGCCATTGTCGAGCCGGCTGACCACGGTGAAGCGTCGAGTCGCGCCATCTTCCCCGGTGGCCTCCACCTCCATTCGTTGCCCGGGTTGGAGCGCTGTTCCGAGTCCGCGAATGGTGAAGGCCTCGGTACCGGTTAACCCCAGCGTGCGTAGCGACTCGCCGGGCTGGAACTCGAGCGGCAGGATGCCCATGCCGACCAGGTTGCTGCGATGGATCCGCTCGAAGCTCTCGGCGATCACAGCTCGAACGCCGAGCAGCAGCGGCCCCTTGGCCGCCCAGTCGCGGGAGCTTCCCGAGCCGTACTCCTTGCCGGCAATCGCGATCAGCGGAACACCCTCGGCCCGGTAGCGTTGCGCGGCGTCGAAGATCGTCATCTCCTTGCGGTCGGGGAGGTGCGTCGTCCAGTAGCCTTCGCGCGAGGTCAGCAGGTTGCGCAGCCGAATGTTGGCAAAGGTGCCGCGCACCAGGACCTCGTGGTTGCCGCGCCGGGCCCCGTAGCTGTTGAACTCGGACCGCTCGACGCCGTGTTCGATCAGGTACTGTCCCGCCGGGCTGTCCGCCGGGATACTGCCGGCGGGGGAGATGTGGTCGGTCGTAATCGAGTCGCCGACGATGACCAGCGCCCGGGCGCCCGTGATGTCGGTCAGCGGGGCTGGCACCGCGCTCATGTTTTCGAAGAAGGGAGGTTCCTGGACATAGGTGGAGGCCGGGTCCCATTCGTAGATCGGGCCGGTGGGCGCCAACAGCCGTTGCCAATTCTCGTCGCCGTCGAAGATCCGCGCGTACTCCCGGGTGAACATCTCGACCTTGAGGGATTTGCGAATCGCCTCGTTGACCTCATCCGCCGACGGCCAGAGCTCGTGAAGAAAGACATCCGCGCCGGCCTTGTCCTTTCCGAGCGGCTCTTTCGTTAGATCCCGCCGGATGTCACCGGCCAGTGCGTACGCCACTACCAGCGGCGGTGAGGCGAGATAACTCGCCTTGACCAGTGGATGGATCCGGCCCTCGAAGTTCCGATTGCCACTCAGCACGGCGACCACGTTGAGTTTTTCTTTCTCAACGGCGGCCTCGACCTCAGCGCTCGCCAGCGGACCGCTGTTGCCAATGCAGGTGGTGCAGCCGTAGCCGACCAGGTAGAACCCGAGCTCCTCGAGGTAGGGCATCAGGCCCGCCGCCTTGAGGTAGTCGGTGACGACCCGGGATCCGGGCGCCAGGCTGGTCTTGACCGTCGGCGCCACTCGAAGTCCGCGTTCGACGGCGCGCTTGGCCAGTAGGCCGGCAGCCACCATCACTGAGGGATTCGAGGTATTGGTGCAACTCGTGATCGCGGCGATCACGACCGACCCATTGCGAACATGCGCCGCCGGCCTCGCCATCACCGCCGTCGCATGCTGCTTCTCCCCGTGGACGTCGACCTCCCCACCTTCGGACTCGAAGCGCGCGACATCGTTGTTGGTTGGTTTGTCCTCCATGGCGAAGGCGGTCTTGAAGCTTTCCCAGACCCGGGGCAGCGGGACGCGATCCTGCGGGCGTTTCGGCCCGGCGAGGCTGGGCTCGACGGCGGCGAGGTCGAGCTCGAGCAGCTCGCTGAAGACGGGCGTGGGCGAATCATCGGTGCGGAACATCGCCTGCGCGCGCGTGTACTGCTCGACCAGCTCGATCAGTTGCGCGTCGCGTCCGGTCGTCTCCAGGTAGCGAAGGGTCTGCGCGTCGACCGGGAAGAAGGAGGAGGTGGCGCCGTATTCCGGACACATGTTGGACAGCGTGGCGCGATCGGGCACCGAGAGGCTGGAGAGGCCGGCCCCGCAGAACTCGACGAACTTGTTGACGACACCGTGGCGACGCAGCATCTCGGTGAGCGTCAGCACCAGGTCGGTCGCCGTCGCGCCCGGCCGCAGCGCGCCGGTCATGCGCACGCCGACGACCACGGGCAGCGGCAGGTAGGTCGGCTGACCGAGCAACGCGGCCTCGGCCTCGATCCCCCCGACGCCCCATCCGAGCACGCCCAGCCCGTTCACCATGGTGGTGTGCGAGTCGGTGCCGAGCAACGTATCCGGCAGCGCGTAGCTCCCCTTTGGGTCCGTCCGGACCTGCACGACGCGGCTCAACCGCTCGAGGTTCACCTGGTGACAGATGCCCATGCCCGGGGGCACGACGGTGAAGTTGTGAAACGCCTGCTGCGCCCAACGCAGCAGCGCGTAGCGCTCGCCGTTGCGTTCGTACTCGCGCTCGATGTTGCGCGCATAGGCGCCGAGTGACCCGAAGGCGTCGACCTGCACCGAATGGTCGATGACCAGATCCACCTGGACCAGCGGGTCGATTCGGCCGGCATCTTTGCCGGCTCGCCGCATCGCCGAGCGCATCGCCGCCAGGTCGAGAACCGCAGGCACGCCGGTGAAGTCCTGCAGCAGGATGCGCGCCGGAAGGAATGGCACTTCCGCGTCGGCGGCCGCCGCTGTGGGCCAGCCCGTCAGCCCGCGTATCGAGCTTTCGGCGACGCTGCCCGTCTCCGCCTGGCGCAGCAGGCCTTCGAGCAGGATCTTGATCGTGATCGGCAGCCGCGCGGGATCGCCCAGCCCCATTTCTGGAAGGCGCGCCAGCGGATAGTAGTCAACCTTGGTCGATGGCAGTCGGTCGCGCGCCGAGATCATGTCGAATTGATGCTAGCAGCGTCAGTCGCGATTCCCGCTGTGAAATTTGCGATGCGCGGCGCGCAACTGCGGGTTGGTCACGTGCGTGTAGATCTGCGTGGTGTTGAGGTTGGCGTGCCCGAGTAATTCCTGGACGGCGCGCAGATCGGCGCCGTTGGAGAGCAGGTCGGTGGCGAACGAGTGTCGCAAGGTGTGCGGTGTTGCCTTGACGCCAAGGCCGGCGATGCGAACGTATTTCCCCACGATCCGTTCGATCGATCGCGTCGACATCCGCATCCCGGGGCCGCCTGGCGTGAGGTCGGGTTTGCCCTTCATACGAATGAAGAGCGGTTTCCAGCGATCGTGCCGCGTCTCCAGGTAGCGGGTCAGTGCCTCGGTCGCGGCATCGCTGAGGAAGACGACGCGCGGCTTGCGGCCTTTGCCGATCACGCCGAACTCGCGAGTCTTGAGGTTGATGTGGTCGCGATCCAGGCGTGCCAGCTCGGCGAGCCGCAACCCGGTGCTGAAAAACGTCTCGAGCAGGGCGAGGTCGCGCAAGCCGCGCGGATCGTTGACGTCCGGTGCGGCGAGCAGGCGACGCAGTTGATCCGGGTCGAGGAACTTCAGCGAGCGGGACGCCGCCTTGCCGAGCTCGATACGGTCCGGCGCGAGCACGTCCATCCCCTGGCGCGACCAGTAGCGAAGCATGGAGCGGAGTGCGATCAGGAAGTAGGTCTGGGTGGCCCGTGAGAGCGGCCGTCCGGTGTGCTCATTGCGATGCCGCGTGAGGGCGAGCTTGTAGCGGCGCACGACCTCGCTGGTCAGGTCCGGCAGGTCCTTCACGTCCGGCTGGTCGCGGGCGACCCAGCCGAGTAGGTAGTTGAGGTAGTGCTCGTATTGCCGGATCGTCAGTGGGCTGAGATTTCGGTCGATCTCGCAGGCTTCTAGGAAGGTTCGAACGCGCTCGACGAGGGCGGGCGCAACCGGAGGTGCCTGCGTCGGGGACGTGGGGGAGACGGTGGGCACGCTGCTGGGCCGCATTCTACGCCCACCATGCCGTATTCGAGCTTGACAGGTGCGAGCAGGTTCCCTTAATATCGCGATATATCGTGATACTGCGTCAATCCAAGGAGGATTTCCCCTATGTGGTCACGTCGTGAATTCCGCTTCGACCAGTTCCGCCGCCAGATGTTCGAGCGCGGCGACCTCAAGTACGTCATCCTCGAGCAGCTCAAGGACAAGCCGGCCCACGGGTACGAGCTGATCAAGGCGCTCGAGGAGCGCTTCGGCGGCTTCTACGCGCCCAGCCCGGGCGCCGTTTATCCGACGCTCCAGATGTTGGAGGACATGGGCTACGTCAGCTCCGTTTCGCAGGACGGCCGCAAGGTCTACAGCATCACCGACGCCGGTCGCGCGTTCATGACCGAGCGCCAGCCACAAGTCGATGAGGTCTTCAGCCGGATGAAGGAGCGCTGGGGTGCCGAATGGGGCCCGCAAGCGCACCGCGTCATGCATGAGCTGCGCAACGACCTGCGCGACCTCGGCCGTTCCGTCGCCAGCGAGGCCCGGAACCGTTGGCCCGATCCTGAGCAGCAGCGGCGCATCCGCGACGTCATCGGTCGCGCCAAGGCTGAGATCCAGGCGATTCTCTCCGAGCAACCCGCCGCCAAGGTCTAAGAATCAAATCACCCTCCCCCGCTTTTGCGGGGGAGGGCAGGGTGGGGGCCTAAAGCTCCCCTCGAACCACCCTGCGCTTGATCCACTCCTCGAAGAATCGTTCCTTGATGGTGTAGGCGCCGCTCGGTTCGAGGTCGACCAGCTCGCGGTCGATCAGGGTTTGAATGGCGCGCTGCACCGTGGTCGCCGGACCGAGGTTGGCACGCCGCCGGTAGTCCTCGCGATAGATGTTGCGGCCGCCCCACTCGACCAGCGCGACCAACAGGTTGCGTTGCGCCGGCGCCGAGTCGTGCCAGAGCACGGTCATCTGCGCCGCCTCGGCGTCGAGCACGCGCGCGATCGCGGTAGAGACCAGTTCCTGGCTGGAGAGGGGGAGGAGAGCCACTTCCCAGAGGAAGTGCGCCGCTTCCTGGGTGTCGTTCGGATGGGCACCGGTAAAGTCGATCAAGGCGTACACCACGTCCTTCGGAACCGGCCGGCCGCTGGCCTTGAAGCGGGCGAGCAAGAAGGCCGCGAACTCGTCCCGAGGCAGGGGCCCCAACGGATAGGGCCGCGCGATCTTCAGCAGTGGCGCGCTGCGTTCGTGCACGGCGCGTCGAAGCAGCGCCTGCCGCGAGCCGAGCAAGGCATACGACACGTGTTGCTGGTGCTGGATCACCGCGCGCAGCTGCCGCAGGAGCGTCACGCCCAGCTCCATCAGGTCCTGGAACTCGTCGAGGATGACGACTACCCGTTTCTTCTTGCTCTCACGGGCGATGATCTCCGGCTCCTGAAAGAGTTGCTCCAGCAGCGTGTCGAGGTTGGGCACGCCGGCGCTGCCGGCTTCGAAGGAGAGCGACGCGTGTCCATCGGTGTCGAGCGTGAGCGTAGGCCGTACCCGAAAGGCCTTCAGGTGCTGCACGACCCAGTCTTCGCCGCGCTGCGCCGGACTCTTGAAGGCGTCGAGGTAGGCCGATGCCAGGCGGTCAGCGAGCCGGGCACGCGAGGGGACGAGCATGCAGTCGAGGTAAGCGACCGGGATGCCCGACGTCTGCAAGCGCCGCTTGACCTCCAGGATGAGCGACGTCTTGCCAAATCGGCGCGGCGCCTCCAGCAGGATGTTCTGCCCGTCGCGCAACTCGCGCTCCAGCACGAGCAGGTCGGCCTCGCGATCGGTGAAGGCGTCGCCCGATACGATGCGGCCGAAGCGGAAAGGGTTGGCGACCGGTTTTACGCGAGTTGGCATTACGCAGGTTAGTATAACTGGGTTGCGCGAGTTTGCGTAAACCGGTCGGCAGCGGTCAGGCGGCTGGCTTCAGTCCGCGACGATTCGTCGGGTCGTACCCGGGGAGCACGCTCGTCCAGTCGAGGTTGCGGTTGCGCGCCCGAAAGTGCGCCAGCGCAAACCGATCGCACGCGGTTTCGGCTGCCGCCTTCTTTCCGCGCACCTCTCGCAGGTACCAGTGGTAGAACTCGTGGCAGTAGAGGAAGCGCAGAACCTCCCGGCGGGTACGGAAGCGGACCGTCTCACTGAACCACTGAAAGGCCAGCCGCCGCCCGGGCTTGCGGCGGGCACGGACGTAGACCTTCTCGTTCCAGGCGCGAAACGGTTCCGGCACCTGGAGCTCGATCAGGCGGTCGTCGTACCAGCAAAAGGCCGCCGTGTGCGGAGCCTGGCGGTAGCGAAGTGGCCGGGCGCTGACCGCGTAGCCAGTCGGCGGCGGCAGATCGGCGAGCCAGCGACGGAACTTGTCGGCATCGACCCCGGTGACCCGGGAGCGAACGGGAACGGCGGCCCAGGCTCGGCGAAGAGGGGAGGGAGGCATGCTTTTAGCTTAAGGTTCACCCCGGCCGCCGCAGCGATTCCGATCGTCGTTACACCATTTGTAAGGTTTCGCCGCTCCGTCGCCACAGGTTGTGGCCAGCCCGACGACACGGCCGCAGCGGTTCCGTTTCAGACTGTGTCTCGTGGATGCTGCTCCCCTGAGCGAAATCGAACTCGCGCGCCTCAAAGCCAAGCAGCGGGCTGGTGCAGCCGTGGAGCGGGTCACGAGCGAGTGGCGCCCGTTGTCGTTCAACCCCCATGACGCCATTCGTTGGGCTCGGACCACGCTGGCAGCCGAGCTGCGAACCTGGCAGGCCGCGCTGCCGACCTTGCTCCGCAACGATTTTGCCTTCACCCTGGCGCTTTGGGTCGCCGTGTTCAGCGTCGCCGCGTCGGTGGTCGCCGCGCCCGGGGTTCCGCTCTCCGTTCGCTATGCGGCTGGGCTGGCCGCCATCGCATACCTCTATCTGTATGTCGAGCTCACCCGCAAGGCGCGACCGGTTCACGCTCGAACGGTCCTGCTGGGGATCGCCGACCTGGCCGTAGTCGCGGCGATCGGGGCGCTCTCCGTGCCGTACGTTCCGTACGCCCGCGTGCTCCTGTTCTTCGCCGCCGCCAGCGCCGCCGCCCGCTGGCGCGATGTGCGAATTCTTCCGGCCGGCTTGCTGATGCTGTTGCCGGTCGAGCTCGCCGGTCACGCCGTCCCGCTGATGATCGTGTTCGACGCCTTCCTCGTCCTGATGACGATGGCGCTCGTCGTCCACCTGATGGGCGGGCTCGACTCAGCGCACGAGACGGTGCGGCGACAGGGGGTGCTCGCGTCCCTGATCTCGGCGTTGGCCCGCGTCCGCGACGAAGACGCGCTCTTCGCGCAACTGGCGAGCCAGGCGCCTGCCCTCGCGCCGACCTGTGCCTGGGCCTTCTGGAGCATGGACCCCTCGGGCGATGAGTACCGGGCGGTTCGTTGGGCCGGCCTGCCCGAAGGCGAGATGCCCGGATTCAGCTTTACCCCAACCCTCACCACCGAGCCCGGCCAGCCGGTGCTCATCCAGGGCCCGCTGCCCGGTACGAGCGCCGGCAGCATCACGCTGATCCAGCCAACCATGGGGGACGGCGATTCGAACGGCCTGATCACGGTCGCCGGCCGGGCCAGCGACTTCGACCCGACCGTCCGCACGCTGATCCGCTCCGTCGGTGATGAAATGGGCGCCACCTTACTGCGGCTGCAGACGCTCGATGACCAGCGGCAGCGCACCGAGGCCATGGAACAGGCGAACCGTCTCGCGGGCCTGGCTGCGCAACATGCGCTGGATCAGCCGGCGGCGCTGGCGGCCATCCGGCCGGCGCTGGCCAGCCTGCTGCGCTCGGAGAGCCTGCACCTCGAATGGGTCCAGGGAGACCGACTGACACTCGTTGTCGGCGGCAACGATCCGCTCGAGGCACATGCGCCCCGCTGGTTGTCGCTGGCGGGCACCCGCAGCGCGGAGGCGTTGCTCGAGGGCCGCGCTCTGCGCGAGCCGCTGACTGGTCGCCGGCCCGAGGACCTGTTCGGCGTCCCCGCCGGGCTGCGCCAGATTGCGGTGGCGCCGCTGCACTCCGCCGGCGTGGACGGCACGCTGCAGCTGGGTCGCCGCCTGCCCCGGCCCTATGCCGCCGGCGAGCTGCTCTTGCTTCAGTTGCTGGCCGAGCGCCTCGGCCTGCTATTCGCTGCCGGCCGGACGCCGGTTCCGGTCACGAGTCATAACGACAAGGGGGTTGCGGCATGAGTCAGACGGTGCGGGACGCCAGCGACGCAAACGGCCTCGTCACCGAGATGCGCCAGATGGTCCAGGCGGGCCAGCCGGCGCCGGTGGTTGATGACCCGGAACAGCTCGAGCGCACGGTCAGCGCCAAAGTCGCGACGTTCTTGATGGTGATGCTGGTCGCGATTATCTTCGCGACGTCCGCCGTGCCCGATGTCGGCCCGAGCCTCGCCAAGGTCATCCAGGCGCACCTCTAGGCTGTTTCCGAGTTCAGCCCCCTCGGGTGGTTCGGAGAATGTCGACTTTATGACGTTGATTCGATAGGCGAGGACGGGCCCATCGGGAGGGTTCAGTGCCTCCCCTAATGGGTCTGCGGCCGCCAGGTATCCCCTAACAGCCGGACCGGGCCACCAAAGTTTTCCGCGATGACGGCGCGGACGGCATCGGCAATGGGTGGACGGAAGTCCAGCCGGGGGAGCTGGTCCGCCGACACCCATTGCCAGCCGGCGAGCACGGGATCCGCGCGATCGAGAACCGGCTCGACCTTCTCGCCTATCTCAGCGTGAAACATCAGGTTGACCACGTGCCGGTCCGGCGCCACCATCTCGCTGACGATGACCAGCTGGCCGACCCGGGCGTCTAGACGCAGTTCCTCGGCGAGCTCGCGCCGGAGCGCCGCCTCGAGCGTCTCTGCGCCCTCGAGCCGCCCACCTGGCAGCACCCAGTACCGCTCACCGCGCTTGCGATGCTCGACGAGGAGGATCTGCTGGTCGCGCACGATGACCGCCGCGACGCGCAGCTGCGGCGTGACCGGCTTAAATGCGTTCACCAGGGAGGCGAGACTGACCAGCGATGTGCTCATCGTAGTTTCCTTTCTCGGGGCGCTAGTCGCGCGGGAGTTGGAGCGCCTGGCCCGGCTGCAGGATGGGCGTCGCCAGCCGGTTGGCCGCGAGGATCGCCTCGACGTGCGGCCGCGGATCGCCGGCATAGTGGGTAGTGGCGATGCTCCAGACCGTGTCCCCCGGCGCGACCACAACGGAGTCGCTGTGGACCGGTCCGCTACCGTAGGCCAGCCGTGCGGTGACCAGCAGCAGGCCGGCGGTCAGCACCAGGATGCGGCCCCAACCTCGACGACGCCGGGGTCGCGGATACGCGTTTCGGACGCCGTCCTGCACGAACATGTGTTCGTTCATGAGGCTAGCACGAACAGGTGTTCGCGTCAAGGCCCTCCACGAACAAGTGTTTGCATTGGCCGAACAGATGTGCTAGGATGCCCCCGTTTTGCAGGATGACCAACAACGTCGACGAGTCGACGGGCGTCGATTTTCCACCGATGCTGATGGCCAAATCTCTGTGCTACGATGCTGTGATCGCGGCGACCTGAGAACCCCTCCTCTCCCCTACCTCACCGCGCCACCTGGGATGGCGCTGGGAGCGAGATGATCGGCTCTTGGCCGTCGACAGCGGCGCAAAAGGGAGGGGACGTTATGGCGGAACCGTTGACCAGCAGGCAGCGGGAGATCCTGGAGTACCTCAGGTTTCGACAGAAGATCCGCAGCTACCCGCCAACGGTTCGAGAAATCGGCGAGGCCGTCGGACTCTCTTCAAGCTCGACGGTCCAGAATCACCTCAATACGCTCGAGCGCAAGGGATACATCCGCCGGGATCCGACCAAATCCCGCACCATCGAAGTCGTCGACGTCGATGAGATGCAGGCCAAACTCAATAAGGTGGTCGCGGTTCCCCTGATAGGTCGCGTCGCCGCCGGACAACCGATCCTTGCCGAAGAAAACATCGAAGACCATCTCGTCCTCAGCGAGGAACTGGTGGGCAGCGATAACGCGTTTGCCCTCGAGGTTCACGGCGACAGCATGAAAGATGTCGGCATCCTGTCCGGCGATTTCGTGGTGGTGCGGCCCGGCAAAGATGCGCCTAACGGGAGCATCGTGGTCGCGCGCCTGGAGGACGACCAGACCAACGAGTCGACCGCCACCGTCAAGCGCCTGTTCCGCGAGGCGAACCGGGTGCGGTTGCAGCCGGAGAACGCCGCCTACGAGCCGATCTACAGCACCGCCGCCCAGCTCGAGGGCCAGGTGGTGGCGGTCGTCCGGCTCCTGCGCTAACGCCGCTCGGTCAGGCGCTGCGGTCGATGCCCGTCGTACGAAATTGAACGAACTTCGGCAGTAGCCGCCGCGGGATGGCGCCACGCATCAGCACGCCGTCGCCGCGATAGTCGACGGTCTCGACATTGCCGTGGGCATGGAACTCCGCCTGCCGCGCGTTTTCGGTGTACGGCAGGAGCACCTCGATCGGGACCATCTCACCCGGTAGGGTCGCCGCGACCGCTCGCCCCAGGGCCTCCAGGCCGGTTTTTCGCAGCGCCGATATCGGAACCACCGCCCGATACGGTGACCAATCCTCGGCGAGGAGCAGGTCGACCTGCGCCGGGGTCAGCTGATCCACTTTGTTGAGGGCGAGCAGCTTTGGCTTCTCGAGCACGCCGAGGTCCTGCAACGTCTCGTGCACCGCTTCCATCTGGTCCCGCCCGTCGTAGCGGGTGGCATCGAGGACGTGCAGCAAGAGGTCGGCCTCCTGCACCTCTTCGAGGGTGGCTCTGAAGGCCGCCACCAGGTCGGTCGGCAATTTCTGGATGAAGCCGACGGTGTCGGTAAAGAGGACCTCTCTGCGGTTGGGTAGTCGAACCAGGCGGGTCGTGGGATCGAGGGTGACGAACAGCGCATCCTCCATCTGCACCTGCGCGTGGGTCAGCGCGTGGAGCAGGGTCGATTTGCCGCTGTTCGTGTAGCCGACGATGGCGACCACCGGGTAGGCGATGCGACGCCGTCCCTCTCGACGCAACGCGCGCTGCTTGCGGATTTCTTTGATGTCGCGGTCGAGCTCGCGAATGCGATGGCGGATACGGCGTCGATCGCTTTCCAGTTTCTGCTCGCCCGGGCCCCGGGTGCCGACACCGGCGCCGAGGCCGGAGAGATCGCGACCGCCCTGCAGCCGTGGAAGCAGGTGATGCAGCTGTGCGGCCTCCACCTGAAGGCGACCCTCCTTGGTGCGGGCGCGCTGCGCGAAGATGTCCAGGATCAGCTCGGTGCGATCGATGACCTTCACCTCGAGCTTTTTCTCCAGGTTGCGCTGCTGCCGTGGTGACAGCTCCTCGTTGAAGACCAGCAGATCGAAGTCGACCTCGTGCTTGAGCCCGTGCAGCGCCTCAGCCTTTCCCTTCCCGATGAACAGGGCCGGATCGGGCTTTTCCCGCCGCTGCGTGTCGGTGCCGACCACGAGCACGCCGGCCGTCCGTGCCAGCTCGCTCAACTCGAGCATCTGCTCTTCGATGGCCGCCAGCCCTTGATCCTCGTGATCGAGGGACATCAGGTAGGCGCGTTCCTGCCTGCCGTTGGAATTACGAATCAACTCGCCTCTGCCGTCATCATACCCACGCGCAGGCGCTCGACAATCAGGTCCGGATCATCCGGAAGCCACTGCACACGGCGGTCGGCGCGGAACCAGGTGAGCTGACGGCGGGCGTACTGGCGAACCTGGCGCACGGTCGAATCACGCGCGTCGCTGAGCGTTACCCGGCCCTCGAGATAGTCGACCAGTTCGGGGTAGCCGTGTCCCAGGCGACGTAGGTCGGCCCTTGGAAAGGCTTGACGAACGCGGGCGACCTCGTCCACCCAGCCGTCGTCGAGCATGTGGCTGACGCGCGCCTCGATGCGTCGATCCAGCTCGGCCAGTGGCACGTCGAGCCCGATGATGGTGGTCGACCATCGGGGCGGGTCGGACTCGCGCGCCACGCTCGGCCGACGGCCCGTGACCGCATGGATCTCGAGAGCACGGATCATGCGTCGCGGATTCCGTTGCGCCCGATCCGCGCTCTCAGGATCGATGCGCCGCAGCTCGGCGTCCAACGATTCCGCTCCTTCGAGTTCGAGTCGCTGCTCGAGCGCTGCACGAAGCTCCGGGTTGGGCGGCGCATCGGCGAGGTTCCAGCCGTCGAGCAGCGCCCGCAGGTAGAGACCGCTCCCGCCTTGAAGCACGGGCAACCGACCCTCGCGATCGATGTCGGCTACCGCATCCATTGCGAGCCGCTGATAGTCGGCGACCGTGAACGGGGTGCCGGGGTCGACGACGTCGACCATCCGGCAGCGGAGGCCGCCGAGCTCCTCCGGGGTCGGCTTGTTGGTACCGATATCGCAATGCGTGTAGACCTGACGTGAATCGACGGAGATCAGCTCGCCATTGAGACGGTGCGCCGCGGCAATCGCCATTGCGGTCTTTCCGCTGGA
>Ga0307478_10000238_pt1 | contig 62969 bp, 49 predicted proteins | sample atmos_gasesECM4C_2_FD_203713 | JGI IMG/M metagenome (GOLD analysis project Ga0307478, IMG submission 203713) | Hardwood forest soil microbial communities from Morgan-Monroe State Forest, Indiana, United States - atmos_gasesECM4C_05 | ecosystem: Environmental > Terrestrial > Soil > Temperate...
TGCAGGCAAGTGCCCTCGTTGGCCCCCACGATGATTTCGCCGCGCGGAACGCGCTCCATCTCGGCAATGGCCACCATCATCGCCTTGCGAGCGTCGAGTGTTTCCTCAACGTACTTCAGGAAGGCCTTGCCGGCGGCAGTCAGCGACACTTTGCCCCCGGAGCGGTCGAACAGCTTGGCCCCGACCTCCTCCTCGACCCCGCGAATCTGCGACGAAATGGCCGGCTGGGTGCGGAAACGCTTCTCCGCCGCCCGCGAAAATGAGGCGTGGCGCGCCACTTCGAGAAAGGTTTCGAGCTGGTCAAAGTCCATCGAGCATTGCCAGTTGCCGGTACTCAGTAGCCCGTCTTTGATCGGACTGGTTCCAGAAACCGCTCTGGGAAGGGCACGGCTTTAGCCATGCCACCAAAGGCGCTAAACGAACGGGCTTTAGCCCGTGAGGGTCGCCACTAGATCCATCAAAACCAAACCAAAGACCGCCGGCGGGTCAAGTATAAAGTCCAGTTATCGCCGCTATAAGAACAATCGAATTGCCACTGCCAAAGACAGGCCTTACACTCGTCGGTCCTGCACAACGCGACCGATTGTAGCAGCCTGCCGGGTGCCCCATCTTTGCCGTGTTCTGTGCGGCAAAGGTGGGTGTTTTTGCAGGACCTTCCGCAACCGCTCGCCCGATTTCTGCAAGGGAGATGCTCCCGGCAAGGAGTCCTCATGGCTGACGCCAAGGCCGTTGTTGAGTTCGCTAAACAGCACGACGCGAAGATCCTCGATCTGCGCTTTACCGATCTTCCCGGGCTGTGGCACCACGTTTCCTATCCCATCGACCAGTTAACCGAAGCCGCTTTTGAAGACGGCTTTGGCATCGACGGCTCGTCGATCCGGGGCTGGGCGGCCATCCAGGAAAGCGACATGCTGCTCAAGCCCGATCCCAACTCCCGTCTGCTCGATGCCTTCACCGAAGTGCCGACGCTGGTGCTGATCTGCGACATCGTCGATCCGGTGACCAAGCAATGCTACGACCGCGACCCGCGCTACATCGCCCGCAAAGCCGAGGAGCATCTTACGTCCACCGGCATTGCCGACACCGCGTATTTCGGCGCCGAGGCCGAGTTCTTCATCTTCGACAACGTGCGCTTCGATCAGCGCGAACAATACGGCTTTTACTACATTGACGCCGAGGAGGGCCGCTGGAATTCAGGCAGGGAAGAGAACAATCTGGGCTACCGCCCGCGCTATCGGGAAGGCTACTTTCCCGTCCCGCCCACCGACCACTACCAGGACCTGCGCTCCGAGATGGTGCTGACCATGCAGAGCTGCGGGCTAGAGGTCGAATGCCACCACCACGAAGTCGCCAGCGCTGGCCAGACCGAGATCGACCTTAAGTTCGATTCGCTGGTGCGCTCCGCCGACAAGATGCTGCTGTACAAGTACGTCGTGAAGAACGTGGCTAACCACTACGGCAAGACGGTCACCTTCATGCCCAAGCCCATCTTTGGCGATAACGGCAGCGGCATGCACACGCACCAGTCACTGTGGAAAGGCGGGGAACCTCTATTTGCCGGAGACGGCTATGCCGGTATGTCGCAGTTGGCGCTCTGGTATGTAGGCGGACTGCTCAAGCATGGCCCGGCTCTATCGGCGATCATTGCGCCGACCACGAATTCCTACAAGCGACTCGTGCCGGGATTTGAGGCGCCGGTCAACCTGGCCTATTCGCGGCGCAATCGCTCGGCGGCTTGCCGCATCCCCATGTATTCGATCTCTCCCAAAGGGAAGCGGGTGGAGTTCCGGCCACCGGACCCGAGCTGCAATCCGTACATGGCCTTTGCGGCCATGCTGATGGCCGGCCTCGATGGCATTGAAAACAAAATGGACCCCGGCCCCCCGCTCGATAAAGACATCTACGAACTCGACCCGGAAGAACTAGCGAGCGTGCCGTCGATGCCCGGTTCGCTCGAAGACGCGCTGGACGCATTGCAGCGCGACCACACCTTCTTGCTGAAGGGCGACGTCTTCACCGAAGAAGTACTGCGCACCTACGTCGACTACAAACGCTCAAAGGAGGTGGACGCGATCCGACTGCGCCCGCACCCCTACGAGTTCGCGCTCTACTACGACATCTAGATAACGGGTCTAGCTTAACTAGATCGGGAAGGGCACGACTTCCAGTCCTGCCGATGAGAGTCTCACTGGCCGCGGCTTCAGTCGCTGGGGGCGGCTGGTCTTAGGGGAAAGCTTCCTCACTCCGTCACCGAGCAACTGCAGTCCGCGGGCACGACGTGCGCCAGCAGGAAATCCGCCACGCGCTTGTAGGCGTCAATCTGATTCTCCACCCGCGCGAAGCCGTGCCCTTCGTTCTCATAAATCTTGGAGTCGACCGTCCCGCCACGCTTCTTGATGGCATCCACCACCTGCTGCGTCTCCGATTTCGGGCACCGCGGATCGTGCCCTCCCGCCAGCAGCAGCAGGGGCGCTTTGATCTGGTCAATAAAATTGATCGGCGAGCGCTCCTCGTAGAGCGCTTTGTTCTTGACCGGATCACCCATTGTTGCCAGGTCTGACTGCTGCAGCACCGGATCTTCATTTTCGATTTCCGTAAACCAGTTCACAAAGGGCACGATCGGCACGCCCGCCGCCCACACCTCCGGAGCCTTGGTCACCGCCATCATGCTGAGATAGCCGCCGTAACTTCCTCCCATCACGGCGATCTTTTTCGGATCGAGATGCCCGGTCTGCTTGATCCAGTCGACCCCGGCGAGCACGTCCTGCAAATCGCCGCCACCCATGTCGAAAAGATTTGCCTGTTGAAACTGTTTTCCGTATCCAGTCGACCCGCGGTAGTTCGGGGCGAGCACCATGTATCCCTGATTCACCGCGTACTGAACAAAGCGGTTGAACGAGTTCATGGTCTGCGATGTCGGCCCGCCGTGAATGTAAACCAGCGCGGCGTTCTGCCCGTTGCGCGCCATGTTGAAGGGAACATAAAGAAACGCGGAGATCGTCCATTTGCCGTCGCGGCTGGGATAGTGCACCAGGTGCGGCTCGACCATGTCCTCGGAACGCATTCCGGCGACCAGCGAGTGGGTAAGTTGCTGTGACTTGCCCGTACCGAGGTGATAGACCCACAGATCGCCCGGCGCAGTCGGCCCGTTGTGGTAGTAAAGCAGACGCGAACCGTCTGGCGTGAAGGCGGAATGCCCGCCAGCGGGTTCGTTCACCCCTTTGGCAATAGGCAGTGCCACGGCTTTTCCCGCCGCAAGGTCGTACAGATAGATGTCCTCGTTCCCGTCAACGTTAGCGCTGAAAGTGATGTGCTTGCCGTCCGGCGAGAACTCGTGCCCACGAATTTCCCACTTATCCTTGGTGAGCCAGGAGATTTTCTTGGTCGCAACATCGAGCAGCCCCATATTGTCATACCCGTTCGCGGCGTTCGAGGTCAGCAAAACCTTTTTTCCATCAGGCGAAATGTCATTGGCGGAATATAGTTGCTCGCCCTCATGTGGCGTCAGCAGAGTACTGGCAGCCGTCGCCAGTTCTGCGACAAAGATGTTGGAATCCGTCCCCTTTGCCTGTTCCTGCGAGTAGACAATGTACTTGCCATCTTTCGACCAACTGGGATTGGAATTGCGCTTGTCCTGGGGTGTGTTCGTCGTGAGGTGCTTCACTTCGCGCATCACCATGTCGTAGATATCGATCTCATAGGCCGCGGAAGTTTTTGGCTTCACTTCATACGCCAGGTACCGCCCATCAGGAGACCACGTCGGATTGAGCTCCGCGATCTCTCGCGTCTGCGTCAGGTTTACTACCTTGCCGGTTTTGGGGGAAACCAGGAAAATGTCCCACTGCTCATCGCCGTCGTAGTCCGACTGGTAGGCGATCCACTTGCCATCCGGCGACCACGCTGGCGAAGACTGCCGCTGATCGCTGATCGTGAGTTGCATCGGCCATCCGCTGTCGGCCGGGACCACCCAAAGATTATTCCTCCCGCTCATGTTTGAAATGAAAGCGACGCTCTTGCCATCCGGTGACCACGTTGGCCGCCCGATCTGCCGCGTCATGTACAGCTTTTCGATGGTAAGACTGCGCGCCTCCACCTGCGCGTTCGGCTTGGACGCGATTTGTTTCGGATCGATAACGGCCTGGGGTTCGGGTTCGGGAAGAGTCTGGGCGGATGATTCGATCACAACGGTGTTCATGACTATGACGATAACAAAGAGGGCGAATGTGCGCATCGGAGCAAAGGACCTCGCGTGGGATGAAGAAAAAGTCTAGCAGAGTGCGGGAACGGACACCGCTTGAGTAACTGCTGGGTGCCCCATTTCTCGCGCTTTTTGCGAGAAGTGGCGACTTTGGCAATCACTGATGGAGCGTTGGCGCATCAGCCAAAGACAGGACCATCCTCTATCCCCTTGCGTTTTTGTGAGTCTCGACCGTGCTCCACGTCTTGTCGGCCGCATGGCACAGGTTCTCCAGCGGGCAATCCACGCACTTTGGTTTGCGTGCGTAGCAGAGTTTGCGCCCGTGCCAGATGATCTGGTGGGAGAACAGGATCCAGTTCTCGCGCGGAATAACCTGCATCAGATCCTGCTCGATTTTTTGCGGATCATTCTGCGTAGTGAGCTCCAACCGGCGCGAGATTCGATGCACGTGAGTATCGACTACCACGCCCTCGGCCTTCTTGAACCACGTGCCCAACACGACGTTGGCAGTCTTGCGCGCAACGCCCGGCAGAGTCAGCAACTGCTCCATTTCCTCGGGAACCTGCCCGCCAAAGTCGGCGACGACCTTCTTCGCTGCCCCCACCACGGATTTTGACTTGTTGCGGAAGAACCCGGTCGACCGCACGTCGGGCTCAAGTTGCTCCGGGGTGAGCGCGGCGAAGGCCTCAACCGTCGGATATTTGCGGAAGAGTTCCGGCGTCACCCGGTTCACATTCACGTCGGTCGATTGGGCGGAAAGGATCGTAGCCACCAAAAGTTCCCACGCGCTCGAATGCGTAAGAGCGCAAGTCACGTCAGGATAGAGCTGATCAAGGCGCTTCAAAATTTCCGCGACGCGCTCCGGCGCCACCGGGTTGTAGCCTTTTCCCTTGCTGACCCGGGCTGACGCAGGCTTGGCAGCAGCCTTCTGGCGCGGCTTCGCAGATGCCGGGACCTTTGCGGGCGAAGCACTCGAGACGCGAACCTTCTGAACACGATCTTGGCGCCCGGTTCGGGCGGGCCGACGGGGAACGACTCCGCGTGCCATGACAATCCTTTCCTGTTGCTGGACGGTGCCGCTCATCATAGCAATTGCCCGTTGCCGGTTTCCAATCCCGCCGTTTTCTGATCGAAGATGCCGGACAGCTGGCTGTGCGGTGCTGCCCGCTTCACCTCGAAGAGCGGCGCCTCAAGCACCGCCGTCAAAAGGCGAGACGGTCCCGCCCTTAGCGCCCGTGGCATCGGGCGCGAACATCTTCTAAGGTCGATGACCGACAATCGGCACGCCCGCCGCCTGTCCCTCGGTAACCTATCTGGGAATTGACGCCTCCCCAAACGGCGGGTAGTCTGAAGGTACTCCAGCTAGAATCAGGAAGAGTCCCGTGGCAGTAAATTCCATCCAGCTCGGGCAAGTGTGGCGCAGCGAAGCCGACGGCCAGGACTACCTGGTCACCAAGGTCTATAACGAAGTCTTCAGCCAGTACGCCATGCTGCGTCCGGCCGGCATCACCGCTCCCGACGCGCCCACGGTGCGGGTGAAAGTCTCTAAGAGCCCGCAGGGAGCAACCCTGCCTGGCTACGCGTTTACCCAGGAAGGCTCGTTCTAGCCTCGCACCTCGGCCAGCAGATTTCCGCTACACTGGAATGCAAGTTTTCGCATCTCAGCCCTAAGCTCCCGGTCTTAATTGAACACTGGCGCCTAAGCACTGAGAATTATTTCCCTCATGACCGAAAAAATTCTTGCTGTCATCTTCGTTTTCATCAAGTCCGTGATCGCCGTGACCGGCTACGGCGGTATCACGCTGCTGATGGCGATCGAGTCGGCCTGCATCCCGCTGCCCTCAGAACTGATCATGCCCTTCGCAGGCTATCTCGTCTTTGAGGGCACGTTCAAACTGCTCTGGGTGGCCACGGCGGGCGCGATCGGCTGCAATCTGGGATCACTCGTCGCCTACGAAATCGGCTTCTATGGCGGGCGCCCGCTGGTGGAGCGCTTCGGCCACTGGATTCTGATGAGCCACCGCGAACTGGACTGGGCCGATCGCTTCTTCGCCCGCTGGGGATACCTCGCCGTCTTCATCGCTCGCCTGCTGCCGGTAATCCGCACGTTCGTTGCGTTGCCCGCAGGAGTCGCACGCATGCCCCGCGGCCGCTTCCACATCTACACCTTCCTGGGATCATGGCCGTGGTGCTTCGGCCTGGCCTGGCTCGGCCTGAAGCTCGGCGAAAACTGGCGTGAACTGGGCAAGTACTTCCACAAGTTCGACGCCGTAATTGGAATCGTGCTCGTGGCTGGGGCAGCGTGGTTCGCGTGGAATCATTGGCAGAACAGGATCAGGAGCCCGGAGTCAGCGGTCAGCAGCAGGTAATCGTTCTACATTCGGGTCGGGAGACTCTGATGCCGATGCCGAATACGCCCATTCCGTTTAAGTGTTGCCTCTGTGGCCAAGTCCTCGCTGAAAATGAAGTCGACGGTTACTCGCTTCAGGTGCGCAAGTTTGGCGTTAAATCGCCTGAAATGATATGGGCTCAGGGCCCGTGTCTCGGCCGCGTTATCCCAGTCGTCGGTATGGAAATACCCGGTCGCACCTAGACCCTCGCCAGCTGCGACGCCACGTTTTACCACCTGCCGTTGCGCTTCACAACTACATCCACATACACATAGCGTAACGAAGAACTCCTGCCGCCCTGCTCGACCGCATCGTCCTAGGAGCCGCGAACGATGGCCACATCGTCGCGCAGCAGCCAAATGCGGCGCCCGGTCGAGGTCATCGAAACAAATCGAACCTTGCCCATTGTGAGCCGGTCAATGACATCCTGCCGGGTAGAGGTCGTGCCCGCCTCATCCTGCTGCACATAATCGTCAGGGTAGACGCGCCGCAGTTCCTCAACATCGGCGGCGATCAACGCCCGGTCGCCGTCCTCAAAGAGCTGCAATATCTGTTCGTCGTCTGATTGCATCAGCCACTCTCAACCTAAGCTTTGTCATTGTGAGCGGAGTGACCGATCGTAGAGCGACCGGCCACGCAGTCGAAGAATCCCTATCGCGCGCGCACTGTATCCGGTAGGTCAGGGAGTTCACGATTCACCGAGGGCGCCTATTGATGCGAGCCCGCGCTTGGTGTACAAGCAAAGCACTCGCACTCGAGGAGGAACCCGTGATCGCCATGCGCCGCATTCTCGCCGCTCTGTTATTCATCACCATCGCCGTGCCAATTTCCGTCCACGCTCAAGCCTCCGATCGTCCCTTTGTGGTTGAGTACTACTACAAAACGAAATGGGGACACGCCGACGAATTCCTGAGGCTATTCAAGAAGAACCACTATCCCGTGCTGAAGAAAGAATCCGAGATGGGGCGGATCGTGAAGGTCTGGATGGACCAGCCGCGCTATCACACCACCGAAGACGGCCGCTGGGATTTCCGCGTCACCATCGTCTTCAAGAACGCAACCGTCGCCAACGAGCCCTTCGACGAAGCCGCGCTACAGAAACAGCTCTATCCCGACCAGGATACTTTCCAGCGCGAAGAGCAGCGCCGCTTCGAGATTCTCGACGCACACTGGGATCTGCCGATAAAGACCGTCGACTTGGAGGCGAAGTGAGAGGATTGATCAGTCGATCTTAAGGAAATTGGCGATGACCTTCTCGTGCCACTTCCAGAGTAGAACGCGTTTCATGGCCAGTTGAATCTTCGCGTCGCGGCCGACGACGTATCGCAGATTGGGATTCAGGTTCTGCGCGATTCTCCACGATCTTTTTGGCAACCGTGATCGGATCTGCCTTTGGGAGCTTCCCGATCCGCTCGCGCACGCGCAGGCTGCGCAGGAAGTTCGGTGAACTGTCTTTGGTCGCCGCCTTGCCCATGACCGGCGCCTCGCGTCCAGATGTCGGTCTGGAACGCGCCAGGCTCCACCAGCACGACCTTGATGCCGAGCGCGTTCAACTCCATCCCCAGAGACTCGCTCCACCCTTCGAGCGCGTGCTTGGATGCCGAGTAGCTGCTCACTGTCACCGAACCGTGCATCCCACGATCAACGACACCTGAATAATGCGCCCCGAGCGCTGCTGCCGCATTGTAGGCAGCACGGCTTTGGTCATGGCAACTGGCGCCGAAGAAGTCGGTTTCAAACTGTAGCCGCAGCTCCTCGAGCTGGATGTCTTCGGCGAATCCGACGACGGCAAACCCCGCATTGTTCACCAACACGTCCAGCCGCCCGTACTCTGCGACCACGCCCTCTACAAATCCCGCTAGGCCGTCAAATCGGGTGACGTCGAGCGCGTACGTCGATCCGCTCCGCGACACTGGCCGCCCCAGCCGCCTGATCCAGTCGTTCACGGCGTCCAAGATCCCGCATCTGTCGCGACGACGCGGAAACCCGCCTGCGCCAGTTCAATGGAGCTCAGCAGCCCGAACCCGCTGGAACTGCCGGTGATGAGAGCGATCTTGTCAGGCCTGGCCATGGTGTAACCACAGTCTCTCAGAAAACTACTGCCGGAGCCCTCAATTAGTGCGACAATAGAAGCAGACAGGTCGCCTACTCGCACTCGTTCCCGCGTGCAAAGGAGGGTCTATGCTGGCGATACGTCACCGGTTCAACCGCAACCCCTACTTTCAGTTTCACCCGATGCACACTCTCTTCTCCCTGGTCGGGGCCGTGATCATGTTCGGATTGCTGGTGTGGTTTCTGGCCGTCCCGGCACGATAGAAACCGCCCGTGAGACGCGCGGCGCCGGAGGAGCAGTGCGCCCATCTCAGCCCAGATGCAGCCGCAGCGCAAAAGATGTGAAACGTTAGTAACAATCACGACGGAAATACTTTATCCTCGCCATCGAAATTTGGAATTAGACTCCCGCCTGCGCAATCCGCTAGGGTAGCTCATGACTCATCTAATGTCGGTGGAAGACTCGCATATTGACGTTCTTCATGACATCAGCGTTCGCTTAGGCAGCGGCGACGGATTTCACGAAGTCCTCAACCGGGTCCTTGAATTCGCTTCCGCACTGGTGAAATGCGACTCCTGTCTTATCTACATTCTTGAAGGCGATGAACTGGTGCTGCGGGCTTCCAAAAACCCGCATCCCGAAGTCGTCAACCGTCTAAAACTCCACGTTGGAGAGGGAATTACCGGATGGGTAGCAGAGCATCGCGAACCGGTGTCCATTCCGGAAAAAGCCGCGCAGGATGCCCGCTTTCAGTTCTTTCACGAACTTCCCGAGGATAGCTATGAGGCGTTCCTCTCCGTGCCTCTGATGTGCCGAGGACGCGTTGTCGGCGTCATCAACCTGCAGCATCGCCAGCACCACGTGTATCGCCGTCGCGAGATTCGCATGATCTCGGCCATTGGGTTTCTGGTCGGCTCCGAGATCGAACTGGCGCGGCTGGAGGAAGCCAACTCCACGCTGGCAGAACAGCTCGAGACCCGCAAGGTGGTCGAGCGCGCCAAGGGCATTCTGCAACGCGATCTGGGACTGAACGAAGAGCAGGCCTACCTGACCCTGCAGCGGCAGAGCCGTCAGAAACGCAGACCAATGAAGGAAATCGCCGAGGCCATCATCCTCAGTGATGAAGTGCGCGGTAACTCGCAGGCGTCCCTGTCCTAGCTCCCCTTCCGCTGTCGCCTGAACATTCTCCCAAATCGATGGGGAAGGGCACTAGCCGCCAAGAAGGCCGACAGTAGAAAGCCCACGGCATAGCCGTGGGTGCAGTGGAAAATAAATGCAGTCCAGCGGGCTAAACAGAGGTTCTCAGGCGACTTAAGTTGAGCCGCTCAGAGCCGCCTCCGATAGGGGCTCACAGCTGAGTTGCTCGCCTTGGAACGGGCCGGAGGATCGAACTCAAACAAACCAAAGACTGCGGGCGGACACCTGGTTGGATATCGGCCCTCAGCTTTGGGGTTCGAGAAACTATTGGCCCGGTGCCAGAGCCGCGCTTCCGGCTTTGGCGATCGGTTTCTGCGTCGCCTGCGACGGCACAGGGAAATGGAGGGTCATGCCGAACTCAGGCAACTGCATGGTAGTAACGTAGCTGCCCGCGGGGGTGGTTTCGAGAACCAGTCGGCTGGAGTCAGATGGCTTGGACTCATCCGTGCTGCCGACCAGGAATATGAAGCCGGCACGCGGGCCGGTCATTTTCGCCAATGACAGCATGCTCATCCCGCCATCCGCCTCGAATGAGAAGCGGTACACTCCGGCCGGAACGAGGGCGTTCTGCCAGTGCACGTCATGCGGTAGCTTGAACTCACCCCGCGCCGGCTCCTGCGCGGAAGCCAGCGTCGGCGCGAAGCTCAGAGCGCTGAGCGCCAGCAGAGTGGCGTAAACGAATCTGCGAATGTTAGTCATGGAATCTCCCGTTCTGCCCTCGAAAGGGCAAGTCCGAAGAGCACGCTTCCCGCGCAAAGCCGGGAGGCGTGGGCTCAGATTTTAGTGGAGAACAACGGGGTCAGGAGATTTGCAGCGCCGCCGACAAGGACGACATGCAAACATCAGCTTCGCGGGACCGGCTGCAGAGCTGGTTTGCGAAGTGATTCCACTATGCCCCCACCAGGCGCCAGAGTCCAATCGAAAGAAGTGATCCTCTCAATCGGCGCTGAAGGATGACTGCGGTAACGAACAGCCTTATGGATAGAGAGACAGCCGTTCTTTCTTAGGTCGATCCGTCCGGCGATTCCCCGCTCAATGACACTCCCATGCAGTTGGGAGGAATATTCCGCGCGTTGGGCCGTTCGGATTGGCCAGGCCGCACCCGGGTATGAGAACATTGCTAATGGCGGTGGCGGTGACCAGCCACCGCCACCAAAGAGGGAGCCCATGTATCAAAAACGCCCCGGAGTTTTCATGGCCGATTGGTGGGATGCCGACGGCCGCCGTCACCGTAAACAGTTTGCCAATGCGCAGTCAGCACGCGAGCATGAGCACCGCGAGACTGCGTTAGCCCACGCCGAGCGGGCCAGCCGCGAGCTCAAGATGGCGGCTAAACCAGGGGGCGGAAGGAGGCACCCAAAGGAGGCGAATAACGGCACCATGGAGGCGGCGAAAGGCAAGCTCGGCGTCATGATCCCCGGCATGGGAGCCGTCGCGACTACGTTCGTCGCCGGGGTTGAGGCCATCCGCAAAGGCTTGGCCAAGCCCATCGGATCGCTGACCCAGATGGGCACTGTCCGCCTCGGCAAGCGCACCGAGGGCCGCTCGCCCAAGATCAAGGAATTTGTCCCCCTGGCTGGACTGGACGACCTCGTCTTCACCGGCTGGGACATTTTCGAAGATAACATGTACGAGTCCGCGTCCAATGCCGGCGTGCTCGACCACCGGCTGCTCGAACAGTTGAAACCGTTTCTGTCCTCGATCACACCGCGGGCCGCCGTCTTCGACCACAACTATGTGAAAAAGATCGATGGTCCCAACGTAAAAAAAGGCAAGACCAAGATGGATCTGGCCGAGCAGTTGCGCGCCGACATCCGCGACTTCAAGAAGACGAGCGGCGCCAGCCGCCTCATCACCATGTGGTGCGGTTCCACCGAATCCTATATCGAGCCCACCGCTGCCCATCAGTCGGTGAAGGCGTTCGAGAAGGCGCTCGGCGACAACGACGAGATGATCGCGCCTTCGATGATCTACGCCTACGCGTCACTGATGGAAGGCGTACCCTTCGCCAACGGCGCGCCGAACTTGACCGTCGACCTGCCTGTAATGCTGGAACTCTCACGGCGCAACGAGGCGCCCATCTGCGGCAAAGACTTCAAGACTGGCCAGACGCTGATGAAGACGGTGCTTGCTCCCGCCTTCAAGGCGCGCTTGCTCGGCCTGAGCGGGTGGTACTCGACCAATATCCTGGGCAACCGCGACGGCGAGGTGCTCGACGATCCGGGCTCGTTCAAAACCAAAGAGGAGTCCAAGCTGGGCGTCCTGGAGCACATCCTTCAGCCCGGCTTGTACCCGGAACTCTACGGGAACATCTTCCACAAAGTCCGCATCAATTATTACCCGCCGCGCGGAGACAACAAGGAAGGTTGGGACAACATCGACATCTTCGGCTGGCTGGGATATCCCATGCAGATCAAAGTCGACTTCCTCTGCCGTGACTCAATTCTCGCCGCGCCCATCGTGCTCGATCTCGTGCTATTCCTCGACTTAGCACGACGCTGCTCGCAGTTGAAGGGGCTCGGCATTCAGGAGTGGCTGAGCTTCTACTTTAAGTCACCGATGACGGTGCCTGGCCTCTATCCCGAGCATGACCTGTTCATTCAGTTGATGAAGTTGAAGAACACCCTGCGTCACTTGAAGGATGAGGAACTGATCACGCACTTGGGATTGGAGTATTACGACTAGGCTTGTGTGGGGCGGACACTCCTGTCCGCCTTTCTTCGGGGATGAATCACCTCGAGCAGTAGGCCGCTCACGAGATTTCCTGGGTGATTATCATACGGCTGGAACCCAAATCACCAGTTTTCGTCACCGCGACCACGAATAGGTCATTTTCACCGCAAATTTCTGCGCCCGTACCTCCATGGGATTTCCCGCCGCTAGGCTCTGGAAGCGGTTCCCCACGTTGTAGATCACGTAAAGGTCGCTGTCTGGGCGAAAAGTGTAACGCAGCCGAAAGTTGGCGCTGACGGCCTGGTTCTGCGCGGTATCAGCTTGAACAAAAGTGCTGGCGTTCACAAAGCGGGTAAACGCGTAGCTGAGGTCGACCCCCGTCAGGTCGATGTCGAAATTCCCCTGCGGCAGCCGGAAGGAATTCAGCGTGTCATTGATGGCGACCGCCAAATGCGCGTTCGGCCGATACTGCCCGGTGACCGTTGCGCTGTTGAGATGCCCTGTGTAATAGCCGCCCCACTGTTCCGAACCCGTGAAGGTCCCGCGGTGACTGCCGGCGGAAGTGTAGGCCAAGCTGTGGGAGGTGAAGCGGTACCCCCCGATGGGAATCGCAATATTCTTGTAGAGGCTCAGCGGCTGCCCGAGAAATTGGTAGACAACATCATAGGGAGCCGAGTCGATTTCCGCGCTGCTGTTAAATTGAACGCGAATATTCGGCGTCCACTCCTTGTAAATCAGCGTGCCGGCAGTGTTCGGGTCGTGGCCGAGAAAGGCACCCATGTCCAGTTCCCGAATGTCAAGAACATGCGGCCGCGGTGTGAAGTTGAACTGGAAGATGGTGGGCTGGTCGTCGATGCGGGTCACAAATCCCATTTCCGAGTTGAAGTTCTTCTCGGTGAGCCCATGACCGGCATAAACATTGAACCAATTATTCGCGAAGGTCAGGCGCCCGCCAAGCGCAGTGTTATCTCCGTGCAGGCCGGTGGTCCAGGTCTTGGCGTAGTACCCGCGCAAATTCAGGTTGCGGAAAAGAACAATCTTGGCATCGATTCCGCCCGAGCGATTGTGGGGATCGAGCGGGTTACCAGATTCTTTATCCGTCGCCATGAATCCGATGAACGAGCCCGGAGTGAGCGGTCGCTTGACCCGCACCACGGCATAATTGCCATAGGGATTCACCCCCACCGACCGGGTCCTCACGTCCATGACTCCTAAATCGAATCCGAGAGCGCTTCCCGCAACTTTGCCCCCGGCGTCAATGGGCACCTCCTGACCGCTGACCGGGTCAATTCCGATCTGGCGGGTAAAAAACAGCAAGTCCTGATTCCACAGCAGAAAATTGAACACATCTGAGTCTTCCAGAAAGAAGCGCCGTTTTTCCGGAACGAAGATCGGGTTCGGAGTCAGATTGAACTGTTCCTGATCCACGTCCGCATCCGAAAAATCGGTGTTGATGGTGCCCACTGCGATGAGATTGCTGGCCAGGCCATACTTGATGTCGCCTCCGCCCGTGTGCAGCGCACCCCAAGGCTGCCCCGTGGACGCCTGCGCTCCAAACAGCCCGTACGGCTTTATGACCAGGAGGCGGCCGCTCCCGATCTCCTTCAAGCCGTGAAGTTGTCCGGCCTGGGAGACCCGCCAGAAGCCGAAGATCCTCCGGTAGCCGGACCATGTGTCCTCTTCATTTTTTCGCCGGATGAAGCGACGGAAGTTCAGCCCCCAGGTGACCTCGGTCCCGCCCCGAAAGTTGAGGGTGCTGAACGGTATCTCAATCGTCGCGGTCCACCCGTCGCTGGTCACCTTCGCGGCGGAAATCCAAAGCCCGTCCCAGCTGGGTTCGACAATGGCGTCAATCTGCGGCGCTTGCTCCTCAATGACTTCGCCATCGCGCTGCGTCCCCAGCGGATTCACCTCGAAGATGTAGCCATTCCTGTGGCCGAGCGTGGGATCGATCATGATGGCAAAGTTGTCATCGAGATCCAGGGAGAGGTCGCGGCGCAACTGCGTGGCTACAATGCCCCTCGGATCCTGGTCATAGCAACGAATCCCGAAGTAAACGTGGTGGGAATCAAAGAGGATGCGAACCTCGGTTTTCTCCGTGGCAGGAACGGTCTCCAGCGGTTCGCGCTGCCGGAAATCGGTGATGGCCGGAGCGGTTTGCCAGATCGGATCGTCGAGGGTTCCATCCATCCGCGGCGCATGCTCAGCGCGTCTCGCAGTCGCCATCCGGTCCGCGAAGTTCGAGGGCTGCACCTGTGCGAGTATCGAGCAAGGCCCGGCTGCGATGGCAAGTAGAAAAGACACGAACCCACGGAGTCGGCCCCAAGCCATTCCTGATAGACGCGCCGGCTCAGCTCTGGTCACCTGGTCATGTTCGTCGATCTGCGCCACCTGAAAGGGGAGAATTGATGGCAAACCCGATCCGGTGATACCGGGAACTCCTCCGAAAACGTTGCTTCACTCCTGAACAGGCGAGGCCTCAGGCACGGGCGAGTTTCGTTTTCTTGTACTCGTCGAACTTATCCAGGAAGCGGTCAATGTCCTTCTTCTGCAGGTAGTAGGGAGTCGACAGCCGCAGCTTATGCGGATCGCCGCCGCGAATCCGAATCTGGTAGGTGCTCCACAGCCATTTCTCCAGGTCCATGCGGGGCACGGGGGGCACGTTCACGCTGACGATCCCGCAGCGCAGAGCCGGGTCGGGCGACGTCCACGATTCCGCGCCGCGCTTCTTCATCTCCTCCAGAATGTAGTCCGCCATTTGCCGATGCCGGCGCTCGATGCGCTCCAGGCCGATATCATTGGCCAGTTTGATGGAGGCCCGCAATCCCCACAACGCCGGCACATTCGAACTGCCGATGCGCTGGAACCGTTCGGCGCGAAGTTTGGGATCGTTCCAGCCTTCGGTGGCGATGGTGTTCCACAACCGGTCAATCATTTCGTCACGAAGATACAAGAAGCCCGAGCCTTTGGTGGCGAACAGCCACTTGTGTGGGCTCGAGGTATACATGTCGCAGCCCAGTTCCGACAGATTGAGGCGCATCATGCCCACCACGTGCGCACCGTCGACGGCGGAGAGAACGCCCTTGGTCCGCGCCAATGCCGCCAGTTCCTTCGCCGGTAACACGACCCCGGAAAACGTCGTGATATGGCTGAAAAATAGCACGCGAGTGCGCGGCGTAATGGCGTCGTTGAACAGGTTGAGAACCTGCGCCGCGTCTTTCACGGGGCGGGGAAGCGTGATCTTTTTGACCACGATTCCATAGCGCTTGGCTTTCAGATTCCACGGATGCTCGCCGCCAGGGTGCTCCTGGTCGGTCATCAACACTTCGTCGCCGGCCTGCATGTCCACGCCGTTGGCAATGTAGCTGTTGGCTTCAGTGGCGTTGCGCAGCAGCGCAATCTGGTCGCGTTTGCAGCCCACAAAAGCCGCCAGCGGATCGCGAAATTCGTTCCACGCCGCGTATCCCCAAATCGGGTAGTCCTCAGGATCCTCCGGATCCATCTTTTCGGTGGTGGTATATCCGTCAAAGATGGCGCGCAGCACCGGCGCTGGACTCGAGCCCACGGTGCCGTTATTGAGGTAAATCTTGTCTTCGGGAATCAGGAATTGCTTCCGCATCTCAGCCCAGAAGGCATCTTCATTCTGGTCGAGCAGGGAACGGTCGGGAAGCTGCGGAGTTTTCTCCAACTGCGCCAACAAGTTACCGCGCAGTGCGAGCGACGCCGTCAGTCCCGTAACCGCGGTACTCAAAAAATGACGCCGGTCGAACATAGATCCTCCTCTGGCCGCTGATCAACGGAAGGCGCCATGGTACGACGCAAGCGACCAATCCTCAAGCGGGATGATAGGACCGCCCTCTGTCCGCCCCCACGGCTGTCATTCCGAGCAACGGGAGGAATCTGCTTTCCCAGCCCACTGTAGACGTTTGTATCGAGTCCTTTCGCTTCCAGATAACCCCAACCGGGCTAGCCAGCGTCTAAGTCTTAGGACCCAATATTGGGACTTGGTGTCTCGAAACCGGGCGTATAATCACTGCAAGGAGTACCCTATGAGACTCAGATGGCTGGCAAGCGCGGTGGCATTGGCGGCGTTCGGCGCAGGGCCCTGGACGTTGGCGCAGGTTCAAGATCAGGATAAAGATCAGCCAAAATCCGGCGACGTGCAGAACGCGCCCCAGCAAAAGCCTGCGGCTCTGCCCACGCAGGATGACAGCCAGATCAAGCACGACGGCAGCAAGACCGACGTCGATGCGGTGGGCAACCGCAACGTAGGCTGCGGACGCGGTGTGGGGAACTGGTATTCGGTCGAAGGGCAGGTGGCTCGCGGTCGTGTCTACGCGCAGCAGATCGAGTCTCAAATCAAGCTGGTCAACGATCCCGTGGTCACCGAATACGTGAACCGGATCGGCCAAAACCTGGTACGCAATTCTGACGCGCAGGTGCCCTTCACCATAAAGGTGATCGACTCCGACGTGGTCAACGCCATGGCGTTGCCGGGCGGATTCTTCTATGTCAACTCCGGCCTGATTCTGGCCGCTGACGAAGAAGCGGAGATGGCGGGCGTAATGGCGCACGAAATCGCCCACGTGGCCGCCTGCCACTATGGCCGCGAAATGACCCGCGCCAACCTGCTGCAGATGATGTCCATTCCCTTCATCTTCATGGGCGGGGCGATTGGCTACGCCGGATACGAGGCTATGGGCCTTGGGATTCCCCTAACCTTCCTGCACTTCTCGCGCGGATTCGAGGCTGAGGCCGATTACCTGGGGATCGAATACATGTACCGCGCCGGGTATGATCCGTCAGCATTCGTATCGTTCTTCGAAAAGATCCAGGCCATGGAGAAGAAGAAGCCGGGAACCCTGTCGAAAGCCTTCGATACGCACCCGCAGACTCCAGACCGGATCGAAAAATCACAGGCAGAAATTCGTAAGATTCTTCCCGCCAAACAGCAGTACGTCGTGACCACTTCGGAGTTTGACGAGGTGAAGGCGCGGCTGGCGGCGATCGAGAACAAACACAAGCTGCTCGACGAAAAGGATTCGAACCGGCCGAGCCTGCGTCGTACTTCGAACACGACCGACAAGTCGGGCGACCAGAAGACCGACGACGATCGTCCGACCCTGAAGCGCCGCGACGACTCGAACTAGATGCGGTCGGCAAACGGATTCGGCCGCATCCGCTCTACAGATCGGTAGACCCGACGAAAATGACCGGCGGCTGCGGCCGCCGGTTTTATTTTGTGGGGACCAAAAGCCCTGGGTAGGCTTGCCATTTAGGTCGCAAGAACCTGTGATCCGAATCTACAGCTCCGGTCTGGGTTCAGACATAGGCTCGGCTAGGTTGGAATCATCGCGCGTCTGAGGGAGATCAGTCCCATGCCAGAGAACACGCTCACCATTACGGATAATCGCACCAACAAGACCTACACGGTTCCGGTCGACAGCGGCACGATCCGGGCAATGGATTTGCGTCAAATCAAAACCGGCCCGGACGACTTCGGGCTCATGACCTACGATCCGGCGTTTATGAACACGGCGTCGTGCAAGAGCGCGATCACTTATATCGACGGCGACAAGGGAATCCTTCGCTATCGCGGCTATCCGATCGAGGTTCTCGCCGAGCGCTGCACCTTCCTCGAAGTTGCCTACCTGCTCTTGTTCGGCGAGTTGCCGAGCGAAAAGGAATTGAAGAGCTGGGTTTATGACATTACGCATCACACCATGCTGCACGAATCGACGAAAAAGTTCATGGAGGGCTTCCGTTTCTCCGCGCATCCCATGTCGATGTTCGTGAGCACGATCGCGGCACTGTCGAGTGTATATCCCGATGCCAAGCTGGTTCACAGTCCGACCGATCGCATGCATCAGATCGTCCGTCTCATCGGCAAGGTTCCCTCCATCACGGCCATGTCGTACCGCCACAACGTAGGTTTCCCGTACGTGTATCCGGACAATGATCTGAGCTATACGGAAAATTTCATGAACATGTTGTGGAAGATGGTCGAGCCCAAATATGTGGCGCATCCCGCGATTGCGCGGGCGCTCGACATTCTCTTCATCCTGCACGCCGACCACGAACAGAACTGCAGTGCGAACGCCATGCGGGCGGTGGGCAGTTCCGAGACCGATCCCTACCTCGCGGTCGCCTCGGCGGCATCGGCTCTGGCTGGCCCTCTGCACGGCGGCGCCAACGAAGAAGTTCTCAAAATGCTGGACGAGATCGGTTCCAAAGACAACGTCCCCGCATACATCAAGAAGGTCAAAGAAGGCCATCTGAAATTGATGGGCTTCGGCCATCGCATCTACAAGAATTACGATCCGCGCGCGAAGATCATCCGCTGGAGCGCCGAGCAGGTCTTTGAAGTGACCGGCCGCAGTCCCAAGCTCGACGTCGCCCTCGAACTGGAGCGCATCGCGCTGGAAGACGACTATTTCGTGAAGCGCAAACTGTATCCCAACGTCGACTTCTATTCGGGGATTATGTACCAGGCCATGGGCTTCCGCCCCGAGATGTTCACCGTGCTGTTCGCTATTCCGCGGACGGCGGGCTGGCTGGCGCAGTGGCAGGAACTCATCACCGACCCCGAGCAGAAGATCGCGCGTCCGCGGCAGGTCTACACCGGGAGCGCCGAGCGGGAGTTCCTACCCCTGGATAAGCGCGTTCCAATGCCGATCCCGGCCGAATACCCGGCGCACTAATTTGTAGCGAGCGGTCGGTTGTTCATTAGGAGTGAAGCGAAGGGCTTCCCCTGAGCTTGTCGAAGGGATCTATCGATTCTGCTGGTAACGCAGATACGCATTTCTTCTTGCTTCGCTTGTTTTGTTTCCGGCGTGCATCATCTTGCTTTCCACCTGATATGTGACTAAGCTCTTCCGTCATGACCGAGCGTCTAGCTCCCGGCGTCTACATCGAAGAGGTGCAATTCGCATCCTCCCCAATCCAGGGGGTATCGACGAGCACGGTGGGATTTGTGGCGGTTACCGGGCGAGGTCCAGTCCTCGGTCCACTCTTCAGCTTTTTGGATTTCGAACGAGTCGCGACTCCAAATCTCGGCGCAAATCTCCCGCTGGCGGTGCGCGGTTTTTTCGAGAACAGCGGCCAGCAATGCTTCATCTCTCAAATCGCTGCCACGGATCCCCTTGAAACGGGGCTGGTGGCTTTGGACGCGCGAGCAATTTCAATCATCTGTTGTCCCGACGATCCAACCATTCAGAATTCGGCCGCAGTTATGGCCGCCCATTGCGAGCAGCGCAAGGATCGCATCTGCATTCTTCAATCGGCCCAGCCCATCGTTCCCGTTGCTGCCCATCAACCGCCGGTGCACTCCACTTACGCCACCTATTACTATCCCTGGATCACTGTGATGTCTCTCGACGGATCTTCTACGGTCACGATTCCCCCTTCGGGGCACGTCGCCGGGGTCTACGCGCAGACGGACTCCGCCCGCGGAGTCTGGTCCGCACCCGCCAACGTGCAACTCGTCGGAGTCGCCGCGCTTTCTCAAGACCTCACCGCGTCGGAGTCCGACGCCCTGAATTCTCGTGGCGTTGATGTGATTCGCACTTTTCCCGCCCAAGGAATCAGGGTTTGGGGTTCCCGAACCACCACCAATCAGGACTCGGACTATAAGTACGTTTCGGTTCGCCGCTTCATGATTTTTCTGGAGCAGTCGATCGCGAAAGGCCTGCAGTGGGCCGTCTTTGAGACCAATGGGCCTCGGTTGTGGGCGGTTATTCGCTCGTCCATCGAGAATTTTCTGAGAAGTGTTTGGAAGCAGGGTGCGCTTCAGGGTTTAACCCAGCAGGAAGCTTTCTTTGTCCGCTGTGATCTGACGACCATGACTCAAAACGACCTCGATAACGGGCGTCTGGTATGCATTGTGGGCGTGGCTCCTGTCGCCCCGGCGGAATTCGTTATTATGCAGATCGGCATCTGGACCGAGTGCACACCCAAGCTGTCATCCCACTAGGAATTCTTCTTCGGCGGCGCCACTGCGGCCGAACAAGAGCTAAGCAACGAGAGAAACGCGTGGCTTTTGGGGAAGGGAGATTATTTCACGAAGGGCTTCGCCTTCTGTGCAGGGACGCCTGCGTTACACGGGCAGCCGAAACTACGCCGCGTGTTTCGCAAGTTCGGCCAGATGCTCGCGATGCTGCTCCGGCGACGTAATCACCTTCATTTCCTGCCAGTCGTAAGGAAGTTCTTTACCGCAATCCAGACAAGCGACGTAGGTGCCAGTCAAAGCCGCGGCCTGGGGGCGGCGCGTGAGACGGCGAACAGTTACCGGAAAGCTGTACCGGGAATGCCTGCAGCCAAACAACGCGTCATAGAGTCTTTCCAACATGGTCCCACCTTCCACATTCGGGATCTGCCCGCTTACCTGTCCATTAAAGTGTAAGCGCCCCCTCCTACCACGCTTACTGTACTAGTTAGATTCATTTCGGAGCTAAAGGGTTTCGCTTTTGAGGACGCAACCGTGCCCGGAAACGGGACTGCGGGAGAAATCCTTCTATTGGTGATGGTTACAGGGGGAGGAAAAACGTTTCACACACTCTGCGGTCCGCGCTTTTTCTGTTGCTGGCACTTGGTCATGATGGCGGAACGGAGGCGGCTGCGAAGATCTTCGGGGAGTTCGTAGAGCTGGGAATCGCGGTAAATCTCGATGGTCTTCTTGGTTGTGTCGCACACCACATAGCAGTTGTGGCACCAGGAAAGGTGGTTCTCCAACTCAACCTTGGTCTTCTCGTCGAGGACGCCGTCCAAATAGTTGGTCAGCTCGTGTAAAAATTCAGCGCATTTCACTGGTTGCCATCTCCACTCTCGCGTTTCTGGAAGTACTTGCCCAACCGTTCTCTTAGCTGCAGGCGTGCGCGTAATAACCGCGATTTTACTGCGGGTACGCTCAACTCTAACGCGGCTGCCGTTTCTTCGGTCGACAGTCCCTCCACGTCCCTCAGCACAAACACCGTTCGGAAGCCCGGGGGAAGGCCCTGAATGGTCTTACTTAAAATTTCACGCAACTCCGCTTGCGTGTACTGCTGCTCGGGATTGGGGCTCCAATCCGCAATCTCACGGGGAACGGAATCATCTTCCGTTTTGATCTCTTCGTCGAGCGAAACCGTACGCTCAGGCCGCCGGCGCCGCAACTTCATCAGCGCCTCATTTACGGCAATGCGCACCAGCCAGGTGTAAAACTTCGACTGCTCCTGAAACTGCGCCAGATTGCCATAAGCTTTCAGAAACGCTTCCTGCACCACATCCTCCGCATCTTCCCGGTTCTGCGTGATGTGCTGCGCGATTCTGAAAACGTTGCGGTCGTAGCGCCGAACCAGCTCTTCAAAGGCTGAGTCGTCGCCCCGTTTGGCCGCTTGCACCAGCGCTAGCTCTTCGCTAACAGGTGCTCCCAGTTTGTTTTGGATGGCTCCCATTGTTCAGGCGATGCAGTATTTTGCGAGTGCTCCAGATATCATCTGTGTGCAATGTCGAAACTGTTATTCTACTTGGTAACCCGGCTTTTTGCCCAACTGCTTTGCCGTAGTCGCGTGGAAAAGTTTGCGGTACAGTTCAAACTTAGAGTTCACGGCAAGTGATTCCGCGGCCAGCCCACACCGGACGAGCAGGTACTATAGTACCCTGCCACGTTCCTACAAGTGCCGTATAATCAGCAGTTAAGACGATGTGGTTTCCTGGTGTGCGCCCCCGGTGAGATTGGGTAACACAATGACCGAGGGCGGGGAAAAGGTTCTCTGAGAATGGCGGAAAGCAACGAACTTCGGCAAGTCGTCGCGCGCGCTCTGGCACAGGTTCTTGACCTCCAACTCCCAAAGTTGCAGGCGGAACTGGTGGAGCGCGTACTGGCGGCACTCCCGGCACCCACCGCAACTCCTGCCGCTCCCGCTGCGGTAGCTTCGGTACCGGGAAATCTAGTTCAGTCGGTCGGCAGCATCCACGCCGGGACCACACAGAAAGAAATTCTCCGAGCATTACTCGACGCCGGAAGTTCCTACGCGGCCCGACTCGCCCTATTCGTGGTCAAGGCAGGAGCAGCCAACGGATGGCAATGTCGAGGTCTTGGGAATGATGACGCTATTAAGGATTTCGCCCTCGACTTGAACGCCGGCCCAGTCGCTCATTCGTATCAGAACCGCATCGTCACTCCCGGCAACATCGCCGAAATGGACACTCGCTTTGTCGACCGCTTTGGCGGCCCCGCGAATGAACAGATCCTGGTGCTGCCTCTGGTCCTGAAAGATAAGGTTGCGGCCTTGCTCTACACCGACGGCGGCTCCGAGGGCCTGCTGGATGCCTCGTCTCTGGAATTGCTTGTGATGGCCACCAGTTCCTGGCTCGAAGTGACGTCATTGCGCAAGCAGGCGCAGAAAGAAATTAGTGACGCCGCCCCCAGCATCGACCGCGCCCCTGCGGCCCCTGTCCAGACCATGAATTCGTTCGCCGATCCCTTTGCGGCCCACGTTCCCAAACACATTGCGCCCAAAGTTCCCGAGCCTGAACCTGCGGCCGCGGAGGTGGTCGAAGTTGCCGCGCATGCCGGCGCGAGTGCTGCTTCGGCTCCTGCCGCCGCCGCGGACCCCTTCGCCGGGATGTCGGCCGAAGACGCCGATACCCACCGCAAAGCCCAGCGCTTCGCACGCCTGCTGGTGGACGAGATTAAGCTGTACAACCAGGCCAAAGTGGCGGAAGGTCGTCGCCACAAAGATCTTTACGATCGCCTGAAGGAAGATATCGAGAAGAGCCGCTCTACCTATCAGAAACGTTACGGCAGCACAGTAGCCGCAAGCGGCGACTACTTTCAGAAGGAAGTCGTACGCAGCTTGGCGGAAGAGGACGTCGCGATCATGGGCGCTAACTTCCGCCACTAGGTTCTTCATCTCGGCACAGGTTCTGGCATTGCGTCTCCTTAACGCAGATAGAAGACGCTAAAAGAAATCGTGGTTCGATTCGGTCTCAAGTGGTGGTGGGTACTCGCCCCGGCAGTGCTATGCGGATCGCTGATCAGCGTATCTTCGGCTGCCCGCGCTGTCGTGCAGCAATCCTCAACTCCCGCGACTTCCTCTGAAACTCCCGACAAACCGGCAGCTCCAGCAGCGACGTCAAAGAAGCCGTCCACCGCCGCCACGCCGTCCAGCAAAACCGCCGCCCACAAGACTTCTCCCAAGAAGACCGCCACCAGCAAGATTCACGCGACCAGTGCGAAGCGGCGCAAACGTCCCGTTTCCCCGCGCATCCGCCGCATGCGGAATGCTTTCGTCGCTTCTACGACCTTGCGTCCTATGGCTCAGCAGTTGCTCGAGGACCGCAGTCCCGCCGCCTATGCCGGCGTTGAAGCCTACGCACACGCTCATGCTAAGGAAGATGCGGGCGCGCTGGCATGGCTAGCCGTTGGATATGCGCACATCCAGGATCACGATTACGCCAAGGCCATTGATCCGCTGAACCGTGCCAAGCCGCTGGCAGGTGATCTCGGCGATTATGTTGCCTACCATCTCGGAACCTGCTACCTGCAGACCGGACGCCAGGCGGAAGCCCTGGCCGCTCTGGCGAACTTTGCCACGTCGTATCCGGACTCCCTGCTGGTGCGCGATGCCGACGTCACCTACGCCGGAGCTCTGCTGACCGAAGGCAGGGCCTCGGAGGCGGCTCCTCTCCTGGAAAAAGACCGGCTGCCTGCTCGCTCGGATCTGGAACTTACCCTGGGCCGAGCGTATGCCGCCCTGGGCCAACCAGAGAAGGCAGCAGCGGCACTGCAAAATGTTTACTACAACATGCCGACCTCTCCCGATACTGACTCCGCCTATGCGGAATTGAGGAAGCTCCCGCAGGTGCCGGCCGCTACTCCGGCTCAACACCGCTCACGCGGTGACTTGCTATTGAAGGCACGCCGCTACAACGATGCCGCCGACGAGTACCGCGAACTCGCCACTCTAGCCGGGGCCGAAGGGCTGCCGGCAGCGGAATTGGCGCTGGCCGACGCTTTGCATCGTGCCGGACGCAACCGCGAGGCCAAGGCTGAACTAACGACCCTGCCCGGCGCTACCGCCGAACAGAACGCGCAACGCCTTTACATCCTCGGCGAAGCGGCGTGGTCGTCGGACGAGAACGAAACGTTTTACCGCACCGTCGACGAACTGCGTTCGCTTGCTCCCACCAGCCAGTGGCTGGAAGCCGCCCTGCTCTCGGTGGGAAATCTCCATCTGGTCCATCACGAATACGACCAGGCCCTTGACGCATACCGCGAGTTGCAGCAGCGCTTTCCGAATGGAAATCGGGCCTCCTACGCTCACTGGAAGGCCGCGTGGCTGACGCTGCGCCAGGGACGCAACGAGGAAGCGAAAAAAGAATTCGAAGAACAGATCGCTCTGTACCCAGCCGGCAACGAGACCTCGGCTGCGCTCTACTGGCGTGCGCGGCTGGCCGAGGAAGACAACCAGCCGGAGATGGCGCGCGCTTACTATCAGAAGCTCTCCGACCGTTATCGCAACTACTACTACGCCGAACTAGGCCGGCAGCGGCTGAACAAGTTGCCCTCCAGCACCGTTGCTTTGGGTCAGTATCCACTGCTGGATCGCGTTCCGCCACTCGAGCACGGCGATAAGGTAACGCTGGCTGAGCCGCCTGCCGAAGACCTCCACCTGCAGAAGGCGGAACTGCTGGGCAACGGTGGTTTGGTCGACCTGGCCGTCCGCGAACTGCAGGCCGCCGCCAGCGCCGACGGCGGCAACTGGGGTCCCGCCGAGACCGCTCGCCTCTACACGGAGACCGGACACTATGATCGCGCCATCGAGGTCATGAAGCATTCCGTGCCCAGCTACTTCGCCGTCGATATCCCCACTCTGCCGCGCGAGTACTGGGAAGCGCTGTTTCCGCGGCCGTACTGGATCGACCTGAAAAAATTCTCCGTGGCCAACGGTCTCGATCCCTACCTGGTTGCATCCCTGATTCGCCAGGAATCGGAGTTCAACCCCGTCGCCGTATCGCGCGCCAATGCCGTCGGCCTGATGCAGTTGCTGCCCAAGACCGGCAAGCTCGTCGCCCACCAGGTAAAACTCAATCGCTATAACGCCAGCCAGTTATATACGCCGCCCGTGAACCTGCAGCTTGGAACCCGCTACTTCCGGGGCATGGTCGACCAGTTCGGCGGCTCGTTCGAATACGCCCTCGCCGCCTACAACGCCGGCTCCGATCGTGTCGTGGAATGGCTAGGCCAAGGCAAATATCGCGACGCACCCGAGTTTGTCGAGTCCATCCCCTTCACTGAGACACGCGAGTACGTGCAGGCGATTATACGGAACGCGAGCGTCTACAAGCAGCTCTACGGCGCGCCGTAGAGCGCGCATTGTGCCGCGCCCTTCAAATTTTCCTTATTGACGGCTTACTTCTCAGAAGCTCTGGCCGCCGCCTCTTTCGCCATCCGCCTCATCTCGATGGTCCCCGGGCAGCGGCTTCTTTGGCGGTCTGAGCAGGATTCTCGATCGCTTCCCGCATCATGGCGCATGCGGCCTTGCTGATCTGCACGGTGTCTCTGGTGCTGACCTGCGGTTTCGCCTGAGAGGGCAATCCACTTTAGCTGATAAAACGCTCACATGGTTAGGCTCAACGGCTGGGCCGACAAGTCCATGGAACTCCGACTCCACCCTTTGCGTAACACAATGTGAAGCCAGAGGTCTGCTTGCTGGAGGTGCGCCCATGAGAGTCGTCCCCACGAAAGCTATCCTGTTTTTCATGCTCAGTCTGAGCACCGCTCTGCTCGCTGCCCAGGACACCAGAATCGAAGAAACCGGCAAGAGCCCGGTTGAGGCAAAGTTCGCTCCCAATGGTCAGGTGCGGATGCATCTTTGTCCGAGTGGAGTCTCGCTGATCGGCCGGGACGATGGTGTGCTGCGAGTTTCCTACCACCCGACGATCGAAGATGTGAAAGTTCGCCTCCAATTCTCCGGGAGCGAAGCCGAGTTGCGCGTGACGGGGTGTCCCCACAATAACTTCCAACTCACGGTCGAGGTACCCAAGTCTTCCGGACTTCACGTCCGCATGTTTGCCGGACAACTGGATGTCCGGGGCGTGACCGGCGACAAGGATGTGGAACTGAGCTTCGGCCAGCTGACCATGGAGGTCGGGGAGCCAGACGACTATTCTCATCTGGATGCGTCCGTCAGCTCCGGTGAACTGGATGCGGCCGCCTTCAATGTCAACAAGGGCGGGCTCTTCCGCTCCTTCGACCACAACGGGCCGGGAAAGTATCGCCTGCACGCTCACGTGGGGGCAGGGCAGTTGGATCTCCGCTAGCAGTCCGTGATGAAAATACGATTCGTATCAGGGCACGCCTTGCGGCGTGCCGCAGGGTGCATTAGCTTAGCGTCAACGCGGCTTTCAGGCACAGCGTTTCGCCACTCGAGTTGCACAACGGACTTTTAGGACTCACGCCCGAGGCCGTTGGGCGAGCTGAACAGGATCTCCACCACCAGAAGTCCCGCACCCACAACGATGGCGCTATCCGCCATATTGAAAACGGGCCACTGGTACCGCCCGACATAGAAGAGCAGAAAATCCACAACGCGCCCGCTCAGCACACGGTCCCAGAGATTTCCCGCAGCGCCTCCCAGAATCAATGAGAGCGCGATTCCCGTCATGGTCAGCACCCGTCGCTGCTTCCACAAGAGCACCGAAACGATCACCGTCGCCACCACTGAAAAACCGATCAGCAGCGCCGTCTTCCAGTGCGCCGGCGAGTCGGCAAACAAACTGAAAGCCGCACCCGTATTCTCCGTGTGGGTGAGCCGGAAAAACCCTGGGATGATCTGAATGTGCGCGTAAAGAGCAATCTGGGTCGCTACCAGCCGCTTGGTCCAGCGGTCAATGAGTATGATGAGCAGGGCGAGACAGAAGTGTGCAGCGCGCGCGCGGTTGGCAGACATTCAGGTTTTATTGTAAGCGGCCTTCATTGCGTCCCTCGCGGAACCTTAGCTTTGCGGCTAAAGTCTTTCTGCCGACAGTGGACAAAAGCCTTTAACCGCCAAGGCCGCAAAGAAACGCCGCAAAATACGCTAAGAAATACTCAGCCCTCCAACTCCTCCAGCACCGCGCTGCAGCGCTCGCAAACCGTCGGATACGCCTTGTCCTCCCCAACGTGCGTCGAATAGTTCCAGCACCGGTCGCACTTGGCGCCGTCGGCCTTTTTGACCTCAACGTGCACGCCGCCCGTGCCGTTGCCCGAGCCTTCGGCCAGCGTGACCGCCGAAACGATGAACAGATACCGAAGCTGATCCGCGTACCGCTTCAAAACGGTATAGGCCGGCTCAGCAGCCGTGATGATCAGCTGCGCCTCCAGACTCTTGCCGATCCGCTTGGTAGTTCTTTCTTCCTCGACAGCCTTCATCACCAGTTCCCGCACCGCGAGTAGCGTGGACCAATCCCGCGCCTGCAGTTGGTCATCTTCTGGAACTGAAGCCCTTCCCAGCACCTCTCTACCATCTGGAAACTGCGCCAGATGCACACTATCCGGTCGTCCCGAGGTCCTCGGCAGGTGACCCCACACCTCTTCGCAGGTGAAGGTCAGAATCGGCGCCAGCAGGCGCGTCATGGCCTCCGAGATCCGCCATACCGCGGTCTGCGCCGAGCGCCGCCCAGGAGAATTGGGAGCGTAGGTGTAAAGCCGGTCCTTGATGATATCGAAATAGAACGCGCTCAGATCCACCACGCAGAAATGATTCACCCTGTGATAGATCTTGTGGAACGCAAACTCCTCATACCATTTCCGCACGTCGCCCGTCAGAGACCAGGTCTGGCGCAACATGTACTGGTCGAGCGCTTCCAGCTTCTCATACGGCAGCGCATGGGCCTGCGGATCGAAATCGTACAGATTTCCCAGCGCATTCTTGAAGAGTTTGTTGCGAATCTCCCGATAATTCTCCGCCACGCGTTGCATCAGGGTTTCCGACCCAACCACATCCTCGCGGAAGTCGACCGAGGCCACCCACAAGCGCACCACCTCGCCTCCCAGCCTGCCCGCGATATCGACCGGATCGACGTCATTGCCGCGCGACTTCGACATGGCCTGGCCCTTTTCGTCGAGCGTCCATCCTGGAGTCACCACGCCCTTATACGGCGGCGTTGCATGCGTCCCCATGGCGCACAGCAGGGAAGACTGGAACCACCCGCGGTACTGATCTCCGCCCTCGAGGTAAAGATCCGAAGGCCACCGATAGCTTGACTCGTCGTCCAGCAGCGCGAGATAACTCGCTCCCGATTCGAGCCACACATCGAAGATGTCGGTTTCTTTATCGAACTTCGCGCCTCCGCAATGCGGACACTTCGTTCCCGATGGAAGGATCCCATCCGACTCCGCCGTAAACCAGGCATCGGCGCCGGACTTCCGAAACAGCTCAACTACTTTCCGGTTGATCGCGCGATCGTTCAGCGGCTTGCCGCACGCTTCACAGAGAAACACTGCGATCGGCACTCCCCACACGCGCTGGCGCGAGATGCACCAATCCGGCCGCGTCTGGATCATGTTCGAGAGCCGCTCCTCGCCCCACGCTGGATCCCATTTCACCTTCTTGATTTCTTCCAGCGTGCGCGTGCGCAGCGTGTCGTTCTTCCCATTCCCGCCCGGCATTGGCGTTTCCATCGAGATGAACCACTGCTCGGTCGCGCGGAAAATCACCGGGTTGTGGCAGCGCCAGCAGTGCGGATACGAGTGCTCCATCCTGTCGGAGTGCAGCAGCGCCCCGCGCTTCGATAGCAGATCGATGATGAGCGGATTCGCCTTGAATACGTATTGGCCGTCATATTCCGGCAGTCCGTTGCGCAGGATCCCCTTTTCATCGACGTTGCTGGTGGCGTCAAGACCATATTTCACGCCGGTCGCGAAGTCTTCGGCGCCATGGGATGGCGCAGTGTGGACGACGCCCGTCCCGGTGTCCATGGTGACGTAGTCCGCCAACACGCCAAGAATTTTGCGATCCAGAAATGGATGCTGAAAATTCAGCCGTTCCAGCTTGCGGCCGGGGAAGTGCGCCAGCTCCCGCGGATCCAGCAGTTGGCATTTCGCCGCCACATCCTGCGCCAGTTTCGAGGCGACGACATAAACCTCCCCGCCCGATTCCAGCGCCACATATTCCTCATCTGGGTGGAACGCCACCGCCATCGAAGCGGGCAACGTCCACGGAGTCGTGGTCCAGATGATGGTCGAAACTTTTTTCCCCGCCAGCGCCGCATCGATCTGAGCCGGATCATCCAACAGCCGGTACTTCACCCAAACCGTCGGACTGGTGTGGTTCTCGTATTCGACTTCCGCCTCTGCCAGCGCCGTCTCATCATGCATGCACCAGTAAACCGCGCGCAGACCCTTGTAGACGAACTCGTTTTCATAAAACGAATAAAACGTCGACAATACCACCGCTTCATACTGCGGCGTCATGGTCGCGTAAGGCCGGTTGAACCGCCCGAACACCCCGATCCGCTTGAACTGCGTCCGCTGCAGGTCAAGAAACTTCTGCGCGTACTGGCGGCACGCGGCCCGCACGTCCGTCGGCTTCATCTCGAGTTTCTTGCCGCCCAGTTCCTTGTCGACCTTGATTTCAATGGGCAGTCCGTGGCAATCCCACCCCGGTACATAGGGCGCGTCAAATCCCGCCATGGTTTTCGACTTGACGATGAAATCCTTGAGGCACTTATTCAGCGCCGTGCCCATGTGGATAGGCCCGCTCGTATAGGGAGGCCCATCATGCAGGATGTACCGCGGTGCCCCCTTGCGCGCCTCGCGAATGCGCTCGTAAACGCCCATCTGCTCCCAGCGCTCCAGCATTTTTGGCTCGTTCCGGGGCAGGTTGGCCTTCATGGGGAAGGCGGTCTGGGGCAGATTGATGGTCTTTTTCAGGTCGAGCGGCACTCGGTTGTGTCTCCCAAATGATTGAATCTTTTCATTATAGGGAGCGCTGCCGGGAACGTCCACGACCCCAAGGAGGCCGTGTCTCGCCGGAAAGGTTACCAGCGCGTGGAAATGGACTGTCGAAAATCACGGAGTAGAGTTACAATCTGAAAACAGAGAGGCTAACCAGAGTCGCAGGCTTTGCCTGCGATCGAGGAGCGGACCTAAGTTTTGACAAATCGTGCGGAAATGGAAGCAACTTGGAGCTGACGTCGCTCATCTGTGTAAGCAGGGGATTACACGGACGTTAAACTGAGTCTTTCCAAAACTAGCGAGGGCAATCTAGATCGGAAGTATGGGATCAGCACAAACGAATCCGAACGCCCCTGGTCAACCGCCGGAACTCCACCTGCTGCTGGCCAATGAAAGTTTTGAAGAGCCTCTTTGGAAATCTCTGTTCCAGCAACTGGACGACTTTTTCTTTCCCAAGAAGCTTCCGCCTCTCAAGCTGGAATCCAAGCCCGAGCCCGTCAAACCCATCTGGGGCTTTTACAACAATCGGAAGAACGGCGCGCTGGGCTCGACCGGCGTGCATATTCTGATCGCGGGTGTCATTGTCGCCGGCACGTTGCTAGGTCGCCACGTTGTGACTGCGGCCCCTGCACAACACGTAACCGTCACCCTGGTCGATCCCGATACTCTGCCGGCTCTGAAACCTGCCAAGACGCTAGCTGGCGGAGGTGGTGGCGGGGGCGATCACGATGTGCTGCAGGCGAGCAAGGGCCGCCTTCCGAAGTTCGCGATGGAACAGATCACGCCTCCGGTCGTGGTGGTGCGCAACGAGCATCCTAAACTGGCGGTTGAACCGACAATTGTGATTCCGCCACAGGTACAGTTGGCCACCAACAACATGCCGAACCTTGGCGACCCCATGGCGCACGCGACGCTGCCCTCCAACGGCACTGGCTCTGGCGGCGGCATCGGTTCCGGCAGTGGCGGTGGCGTCGGATCGGGCAAGGGGCCCGGATTTGGCCCCGGTGAGGGTGGCGGCTATGGTGGGGGCATTTTCCACGTGGGCGGTGGAGTCTCACCGCCGCGGGTCATCTACCAAGTCGATCCTGAATTCTCCGAGGAAGCGCGCAAGGCGAAGTACCAGGGAACCTGCACCCTGATGCTTGTGGTGGACAAGGCCGGTCGTCCGACTAACATCCGCGTGGCCAGTTCGCTCGGCATGGGCCTTGACGAAAAAGCCATCGAAGCCGTCAAGAACTGGCGCTTTGAGCCTTCCGTAAAAGACGGCCATCCTGTCAACGTAGAAATCGCTGTCGAAGTCGAATTCCACCTCTACTGAGCCCTTTCAGCCGCGCCGCGGTGGCCGCGAAAGCCCGGCACGGAACTGCCAGGCAAAGCTGGGAAAGGTGTCCCAGTCCCGCAGGACGGACCTTCTCTCGCGGTTGACGCTCGCGACCAGGACGTAAATCCTTCAGTTCATCCGCAGCAGCACATAGTGCAGCAGCACCCGCACCCGAAATCCCAATCTCTCGTAGATCTGTACGGCGCGCACGTTGTCCTGCCGGACGTGAAGGAATGGTGTTTCTTTTCGGCTCCGGATGCGCTGCATCAGTTCCAACATCAGAACCTGCGCATATCCCTGACCCGTATGCTCGGGATGAGTGCACACCGCGCTCACTTCCGTATAGCCGGGAACTTTCAGGCGCTCACCCGCCATCGCCACCAGCTTTCCGTCGCTCCGAATGCCCAGATACGTGCCGAGCTCATGGGTACGGCTGCCGAACGGCCCAGGCTTCGTGAGGGCAGCCAGTTTCCCCATGTCAGGCGAGTCTTGCGACCTGAGCTCGGTGATCTCGGGGAGGGAACGTGCAGGATTCGCGGCCGCGACGCCGTTGTCTGAAACCATCTCCAGCAGCAGAGCCCCTCCGACCGCTTTCCACCCCTCGCGCTCGCGATATGGCTCATCGAGAAACACTGCAGCCGTGCCGCCTGAACCCACCAAACTAGCCAGCGACGCGTAGCCCTCGGCGTTGGGTAGCGAAAAGCCAGTCAACGATGTTACTTCCGGCACAAACCGCCGCGCGTGCCCAGCCACCTCGGCAAACTCCCTCTGCCGCGTGGTAAGCGCCTGCCAGATCACGTTGTCAAGTGGGTGCATCTTTCCTCAGACATGCCCTCAATTTGATGGGATCTAGACCTGGAGGAAACAGTAATTCTCCCATCCGGGCAGAGGCTATCCGAATCTTGCGCGGAAACTAGAGAAGCTCATCTGGAGAGGAAGCTCATGTGGGGACAGCCGCCTTCGGCTGTCCGGCCAGCGCGAAGCGCGGCCGAGCTTGGCGGAAACCCTCAAAAATCTCGAATCTAGTCACTCTTTCAAATCCACATGCTGGGCATCCGCAATGACATGTCCCAGAAATCTCTCTCCCAAGCGACGAAACTTCTCCACCGAATCCGTCGCGAAGAACTTCAACCGTGGCGCAGTCCTCCGTTCGCCCTCATCGCCCGCAGGCACCAGTTGCTCGAGACGAGAAGCCACGGCTCGCGCGGTCGATTCCGCCGAGTCCACGATGTTCACATGCTCCAGCGCCACGCGCCGCAACAGCGGCTTGATCAGGGGATAGTGCGTGCACCCCAACACCAGCGCGTCCGCATCCCGAAAACCGTCAGCGAAAGCTTCACCCAGGTAAATACGCGCCACCTGCTCGGTTACCGGATGCTCCACCCATCCTTCTTCGACCAGCGGCACCAGCAGTGGACACGCCTTTTCCCGCGCCTCGAAACCGCGAACTTCAAGAGCTTTCCGATAAGCGTGGCTGCTCACCGTCGCCTCAGTTCCGATGACCACGATTTTCCGATTCTTGGTAGCGGTGGCAGCCGCCTCCGCCCCCGGTTCGACCACGCCAACCACGGGAACGTGGGCCGCGCCCGTGATGCGGTCCAGAGCCAGCGCGGTCGCAGTGTTGCAGGCGATCACCAACATCTGCGCGCCATGCGATTCGAGGAAATGCGCCGCCTCGACCGCATATCGGGCGACGGTCTCAACGGATTTCGATCCGTAGGGCAGGCGCGCGGTATCGCCAAAATAGGCGTAATCGGCGCCTGGAATGACTCCGAGTAAAGCTTTAAGAACGGTAAGACCACCAAAACCGGAATCGAACACGCCGATGGTAGGACGACGGTTGGTCATTTGGATGGAAACTTAGATCATAGCAGTGTGGCTGGTTGAAGCTGGTGAACAGGCTTGCTCTGCTCGCGGAGGCCCTACGCGGGACGATGAGTCTTCGCGGCTTCTGTTACGACTCGGGAAAACTCCGCAGACCGCCCGCAGCACGGCCCCGGCGGAATCAATGCCCCGTGCGGACACGTTCGCGGATGGCCCAGAAACGTGCAGATCTTATCCGTCGCTTCCGGAGAAAGAATGTGCTCGAACTTGCATGCCTGCTGTTCGATTTCCGACTCGCTGTCCATCGCCAGACTGTCGGTGAACAAGCGCTCCGCCAGCCGGTGCCGCCGAATAATGCTTCCCGCGCGCTCCCGCCCCCGTGGCGTGAATTCGACGATCAGTGTCCCATCGCCGGACGACGATGCCACCGGCTTGAGCGCCTCGTGGCACGGATTCACGAAAGGCTTGTGATCGTGGGCCTGTGGCGGATGCGGTGCCGAAACCACCAGCCCCATCTCGATCATCTTTTCAATCGCCAGGCTGACCGGCAGCGCACCGTGTACTTCCATGCGCTCGACCTCGGCAATCTCGCCATGTTCCTCGAGCACCCAAAGTTCTTCCAGAACTTCATCCAACTGCTCTTCATCGGCCAGGGAAAAGATTTCCTGCGATGCGATCTTGCCGTGATGCAACTCGATGCGCCGGTCGGCCAGCCGCGCCACCACCGGATCGTGCGTCACCATCACAATCGTCCGCCCCTGCTGATGAAACTCGCGCAGCAACCGCAACACGATCTCTTCATTCTGGGCATCGAGATTCCCCGTGGGCTCGTCGGCCAGAATGATGCGCGGATCATTGATCAGGGCCCGCGCGATGCACACCCGCTGCTGCTCGCCGCCCGAAAGCTGTGACGGAAGATGATGCGCGCGGTCGCCCAGTCCAACCCGGGTCAGCGCCTCGACCGCTTCCCTCTGATCGGTCATGCTGTGAAAATACTGCGCCAGCATGACGTTCTCCACCGCCGTAAGGAAGGGAATCAGGTGGAATTGCTGGAAGATGAAACCAATTTTTTCCGCCCGCACGCGGTTCAATTCGCCCGCAGAAATGCCAGCCACGTTCTGTCCATCGAGCCAGATCTCGCCCGACGACGGCCGGTCGAGGCATCCGATCAGATTGACCAGCGTCGATTTACCAGAGCCCGAGGGCCCCATGATCGAGAGCCATTCGCCCTGTGCCACATGCAGCGAGATATGGTCGAGGGCATGAATCGCCCCGTTGTCTGAACCCGATCCGCCCGCGCTGTTCCCCGCTTCCTTGGCGGGATAGAACTTAATCACGTCTTGGATCTGAATCATTTCACTCGCCCCTCAGGATCACCGCCGGCTGCACCCGCCGCAGCAGCGAGATCGGGAGAATCGCCGACACAAGCGTCACCACTATGCTACCAGCCAGAACCACAGGCAGCACGCTGAAACGCGGCACTACCGGAGCATGGAAGTTCACCCGCCCGATCCAGGCAGCGATGCCGATCCCGACCAGGAACCCAATCAACGCCCCCGATGCGCCCAGGGCCGCGGCCTCGGCCGCGAAGAATCCGTTCAGCACTCGCCCGGAGGCGCCCAAAGCCTTCATGATCGCAAAATCGCGGCGCCGGTCGTAGACCCAGCCCATCAGCGTCGACAATACACACAGAGCCGCCGTCATAATAATCAGCGCCGCCGCCGCCAGCAGTGTCGCTCGCGTCTTGCCTAGCACCCGCGCCTCGCCCTCCATGATCTGGCGCACCGGTCGCACCTCGGCTGCTGGAATCGTTTGCGCCATCTGATTCATAATCGCGGCGACTTCTTCCGGAGAGCCGTTGGCTCCCACCTCAATCGTCGACGGCTGCACTCCCGTCCACGCCATGAAGTCCGCGAGCGAAACATAGATGCGGCTATCTTCCGCCGCCCCGGTCTGCACCGTGCCCGCAGGCTCAACATGCAAAGTGTGCCCTTGAAAACTCAAATCAAATGCTTGATTCTTCGGAGCCACAGTGGCCATCGCGCGTACGCCAATCAGCGCCGGGTGCCCCATTTCTCGCGCGTCTGTTGCGCCAGTAAGCTCGCCCTGAGCTTGCCCCAGGGTGGAGATTGGCCAATTACTGACCGACCACCACCGATCCAGTTGCCGCACCCGATTAAAATCCGTGCCCGCCACCACAATCGGCTGCCCATTCCCGGTGCGGGCCACGATCAGCCCGAACGGAGCCGCAATCCCCCGGCCCGCGAGGACAGAATCTACGTGCGCCAACGCATCCGCGGGAAGGGAAGCGCCGTCTTTCCCCACCAGAATGATATTCGCGCCATAGTTGCGGAATTCGCGCCGCAACTTTGCCTGCACATCGACGTACAGATTCAGCATCGCCGTTGCCACCGCCGCCGCCACGACCATGGCAAACAATGCCGAAACCGCCCGTCCCCGCCGCAAGATCGCCGCCCGCACCAGCATGCGCAACAGCATTGAGATATGCGGAGACTTCGCCCGGCTGGCCGCCAGATCCCCTGCAGCATGCGACGTCGGCGCGCTCACAGTTCACCCCGCAACGCAAAAACCGGATCAAGCCCGACCGCCCGCCGGATGGCCGCCGCGCTCCCGGCGAAGGTCACGATGACCGCAATCGCCAGGATCACCGGCAACAGCACCGGCTGAATGGAAATCTGCGAGTTAAAAATTGACCGCCCGATCTGGCGCGCCAGCACTGCTCCCGCACCAAAGCCAACCACACCACCGATCAGCGCCAGCAGCGCGGCCTCGGCGAAGAACACCGACGCCACCGCCAGTCTTCCCGCGCCCAGCGCCTTCATCAGACCGACTTCGCCGCGTCGCTCGAACATCGCCGTAGCCATCGCCGCCGAAACGGCCAGAGCCGACGCCAACAGCGCCGCCAGCGTAATTAGAAAAATCAGGCCCTCAATGCGCGTCAGCACCGCGCCTTCATTCTGCGCAACCTGCCGAATCTGCTCGGCATGCGAACGCGGAATTGCCTCCGCCAATTGATACGCAATCGACTGCGGATAAGGCGAGCAATACCAGCGGTCGTAAATTGGCCCCGACATGCTCTTCGGATCACGCCGGGCCAGCGCATCCTCCGGCTTGGTCAGCGCGCTCACGTAAACCCGCCTCACCGCCCCCGGTTTGCCCAGGATCTCCTGCGCCAGACTCAGAGGCGCAACCACCTGGTCGTCTTCCGCCCCGCCCGCCGAAAGAATCCCGCTCACCCGCAGCTGCCGGCCTGCAAGCGTGACCTCATCTCCGCACTTCTTCCCTAAGCGAAAAGCCAGCCGTTCTCCCAGCAAAACGTCGCGGGAATTGTCCTCAGGCCATGCCCCGGCAACCTTCCACCACGGATGCGTAGAACGCACCCCGGTGGTGAACGCTTCCTTACCGAAAGCCAGCGGCTTGGCGAAATACGTTCCCTCAATGGTCGTCTCCTGCCGTTTCCCGTCCTGCTCAATCGCGACGTTCACCGGCAGCATGGGCGCAAAGCCGGTAATGTTGTTGTGCCAGAAAGTGCCTTTGATTTTGGGCAGGTCAGCTTCGTCGAGGAACGCCCCATCGCTCGGCGGCTTCAGATTCACACCGCCAATTTCGACGTCGAGGGTATCTTCCTGCGGAGTGACGATCAGGTTGGCGCCGATGGTGCGCAGTTCGCGGTTGATTTTGTCGCCGATGTCGGTCGCGACCGCAATCATCGCCGTGGCCACGGTCACGCCCAAGGTAATGGCTGCGCCCGCCAACATCTTGCGTCGCTTCTGCCGCCGGAACGATTCGTAAACCAGGCGCAGGAACATCGGCTATTGTGCCCCGAACATGCGGCTGCCGCCCGCGATGTCCGCCTCCTGAATCACGACCGCGTCGGCGGTCTCGGTGGCCTTGAGCGGAACCGGATTGCAGCCTCCCGCCGTTCCTACCGACTGCGGATTGATCGGCGCCGCGCAGTTCTTGCACACCACGCCGTTTCCGCTCTTGTAGAAGCCGACCGCGCCGCAAATCTCGCACGCGTCGAACACCGTCGCGATCTTGCCGTCCGGCTTCTGATACAGCCAGAAGCGAACTGCCGTGCCGTTCTCCTTCGCCTGGAAGCGGTGCAGATCGCCATCAGAAATCTGCGCCAGAGGAATCGTCACCTGCCCGTTGGAAAAAGTCACTTCGGTCGCCGGCGACAATGCGCTCTGGCTCTTGGCGTAGACAAACTCCGCCGTCACCATCGCGATAAAGACAAACGAAAACGTATAGACCGAAACCATCCACATCCGCTCGCGCCGCGCGCTCCAGGCCGCTTTGCGCCTCTCGGCTGGAGAAGCTGACTCAGGCACCGGTTCGCGCCGCTTGGCCTCGAACAACACCATCAGCGCCGCCAGCGCGAAAATCGTCACAAAGAAGAACCAGTCATTGCTCACGATGGGCCCGATAAGCGCCATCTCCCGCTTCGAAGACGCGATCACGCCGCTCTCGGAAAGCTCGTGCAGCCCGGAGATCACCAACTGCGCCGCCACCAGGAACATAATGGCCGTGGTCACGCGGAAGAATTTCTGCAGGTTGATGCGCACGCTTCCCTTAACGAACATCACCCCGAAAGCAATCGCGGCAAGTACGCCCACCAGAGTGCCCAGAAAGCTCATCAGTGCAGACGAGTTGAGCGACACGCCGGCCAGCATCAGCACGGTCTCGGCGCCCTCGCGCAGCACCATCAGAAAGATGAAAACAAACAGCCCGAACCAGGCGTCGTTGCCCGCCAGCAGCCCGACCTTGCCCTCGATCTCCCCCTTCATCTTGCGCCCCGTCTTCATCATGAAAACAACCATGGTAACGACGAAGAAGGCGGCCACTAGCATGATCCAGCCTTCAAATACGTCTTCGTTTAGATGGGTGCGGGAAATGGCGATGGCTACGCCGATACTGCCCAGAAACGCGGCCACCAGCGCGGCATAGACGGTTTTGCGCAGCTCGGCCCGCCCGATTTTGCTCAGGTAGGCCAACGTGATGCCGACAATCAGAGCGGCCTCGACCCCTTCCCGGAGGGTGATGATGAATGCCTGAAGCATTTAGGAACGCCTTTTGATTTTGAAAATGAATTTCAATTTCAACTTTAAGGATATGCCCGCCCCGTCGGACCCGTCAATCCGCAACCTCACAACCGCGTGTGATTGGGATCACAAAGGTAATTTCCTGGGCTGAACGGTTACGGGATGCAACCGAGCCGTATCGGTTCATGTGATCGCAGATCTGTGCGGCAGGCCAGTAGTCCTCAGAGACCCGAAGGGAATCGAACCTTAAGCTGCCAGAACGTTTTCATGTCCAAACCGTTCAACGAACTGGTAACATTCCCCTCCTATGTTCCAACAACTGGTAATGGTGCTCGCCCTTTTCGCCACAACTTCATGGGCACCTTCTGCGGACGCCCCGCAATTGCCGACCAAGAAATACCTGAACCTCGCCGCCATTAAGACCATGGTAGCGGGCGCCGAAGCCGAAGCCAAGCGCCAGAACGTGTCGGTCACGATCTGCATTGTGGACGAGAACGGCGCCTTGCTCTTTCTGGAGAAAGGGGATGGCGTCTCCATCAACACGGAGGAATGGGCGCAGAAAAAAGCGCGCCACGCCGCTTTGTACGGCAGCCCGTCGAAAGACGCTGCCGATCAAGTGAAATCCGGAAACACAGCCGCACTCTCGTATCCGAATTTCTTCCCGGGGCAGGGCGGGTTGCCCATCAAGATCGACGGCCAGGCGATCGGAGCGATTGCCTGCAGCGGCGCCAAGTCGGAGATCGACGAGCAGATTGCGCAGGCGGGCATCGATGCTCTGTTCAAGAAGTAACCTTCCGCTGATTTAAGGAGGCTGATGCGTCTGCGTCTTGAGAGCCGCGCCGTGGGCGAGGTCCTGATCGTTCAGTGCGTCGGACGCATTGTGACTGGAAACGAGGTCCTGACCCTGCACGCCCACATTGCCGACGCCTTGAACAAATATGGCGACGTCGTACTGCAATTTGACCTGCTGGAGTTCATCGATAGCAGCGGCTTGGGAGCCCTGATGCGCCTGATGCAAGCCGCCCGCTCGAAGGGAGGAGACCTCAAACTTTGTGGAGTGCCGCCCAATATCCGCAAGACCCTTGAGATGACCCACCTGCTCCCGCAATTTGAAACCTACGACTCGGTCGAAGAAGCGATCACGGCCGCCTATCTGGGGTCGCGCTACTCGCGAGGAAAAGCGGGGGATGTCAGGCCGCGTATCCTTTGCGTCTACGAATCGTCCGACGTCTGCACCTTTCTACGCGAAATCCTTTGCGGAGCCGGTTACAACCCACTGACCACAGCCAGCATCGACGACGCCAAGATCCTGCTCAAGGCAACCAAGGCGAAACTGGTGGTGGTTTCCGCGCGTATGCAATCTGTTTACGGCAGGCCGACCCGCAAGGCGTTAGAAGAAATTGATCCCTCCGTCTCGCTCCACATCCTGGACGAGAGCTTCGCCACGCAAGACCCCGGAGAAGCCGCCGAGAAACTCCTCAGCGGCATTGGCAGCTTGGCCAAGGGGAATTCATGATGACCGCAAAAACTCCAGGATGGCTTCCTGGTCCGCCTTCTTTCATGGCTTGCCTCGCCGCGGTGCCGCATGATCGCATCGCGAAGCGTCAGCGATTCGCCGTCATGCATCAGGCGCGGACGCAACCGGACTCCCCATAGCGGTGCAGTGCGTATCCTATTCCGGCTGCTCTCAAAGTCTTGTTTAGAAATGTATTCCGACATCATCTCAAACACCTTTTTCCGGTAATGCTCCCGCGTCGCCTGCAGGATCCCGTCACCCGTCCCGACATCGTGCATAAGGAAATCTCCATAGAGATGAAATGTTACGGACCCGAGTGCGTCCGGAATCGTAAACGTTCCCCCATTGATCCTTGTTCCAGCGGCCGCAGTGGTCAGCGTCGCGACGTGGCAGGTCGCACAACCAAACCGCCATCAGCATGAAAACGCCCAGCACAACATAGAGGCTAAGTCTAAGCATCATGTCATCGGTGTATGTGGAGTGATCTGCATGCAATAGGGAATCCACAATCGGATACACGCCAGCCAGGAAAAGCAATCCCACCAGCGCCAACACAATCTTCAGCGCGCCTTCCCGACGCGTAGCACCCTCCCGTACCCATCGACGAAACTCGGCGGGCCATGTTAGGGATGGAAAGCAGCGTAAGTCAACGTCGGAAGGGGTATATGTGGATGTGATGTCGAAATGTACACACCCCAAGGTGTGGTGGTGGTGGATGTGTTGGATCATGTCGGGATCATCATCTGCCCTGCTCAACCTCAGATCAGCTCAGCCCGTAGGCCAATCGCATTCACCTGCGGGGGCACTCAAATATCGAGACGCTTCCTGCCATAAAGGAGGGCATCGATCGACCAGGTTCCTGGTCCCAGAACTGCGATGGCAGCACCCACCGCCGCCAACAGGATCCTACTTCGCAGGTGGTCAGTACCTGAGAGAGCGATCCAGGCTTGAGTGACCGTTAGAAGCGCGCCGGCAACCGGCGTCCACAAACCGGCGAGTAGAAAGATTCCTGCGCCGGCCGCGATTATTTGCAGCGCAAGCGATTCATGGTAGGGCTCTCCCATCAGTCTGGTGATGACGTCGTAAATCGGGAGGATTCCGGCAACTATCCGTAGAAGGAAAAGTCCCCTCCCAGGCCAGCCACAGGGAAACATCGAAAATAGGCGTTGCAGAGACCCCCCCTGTCTGAAACGTTAAAAGATAAGGCACGTCCAAGAGGATTCGATACTCCAAAACGAGGGAGGTGGGTGCTACTCTTTCGGGTGGTTACAATTCAATGATCCCGCGCTTCAGCGCAATCGTGACGGCGTGCGTACGGTCGTTCGCGCCAAGTTTAGAGAGGATGTTCTTGACGTGGCCCTTGACTGTGTCCTCGGTAACCGAGAGTTGATCAGCGATCAGTTTGTTTGCATTCCCGCCGGCAAGCAGGCGCAGGACATCGATTTCTCGCAAGGTCAGCGTGTCATCGACCGCATGTTCGGCGAGTTGCGAAGCGATCTCAGGCGGTATGCGCTTTTCTCCGGCATGGACGGCGCGAATCGTCTCCAGGAGTTCCTTCCGCAAAAGACCTTTTAGTAAATAAGCCCGTGCACCGGCTTTAAGAGCCCGTAGAACTTGAACGTCCCCCTTATAGGTGGTCAAGACGATGATTCGTGCTTCGGAAAACTCGTTGCGAATCGCGATGATCGCATCGAGGCCGTTCATTTCTGGCATTTGCAGATCCATCAGGGTTACGTCGGGACGGTGTTCACGGAACTGGTGGATAGCCTCGTGCCCATTAGAGGCTTCGGCGACCAACCTCATGTCCGGTTGACTAGCGATATAGGTCGCGATCCCCTCGCGGGCGAGGGAATGATCGTCCACCGCCAGAATCCGAATCGAACCGCCCTCGGCGCTCATGACTGCGTCTTTATCTCTTTCACATCGGTCTCTTTGAAATCCATCCGTTTCCCAGAGAGCTTCTCAAACAGCCAGGAACGGTGGCGAGCGGGATTTGCGTATGCAGTAGAGGCAGGAATGCTCAGCTCCACTTCCGTGCCAGAATCGAGCTTACTCCAGACAGTCAGCCTACCGTCCACAAGTTTGGCGCGCTCGCGCATGCCATGCAAGCCGTAGTGTCCGGCGCGCCCGTCTCCGCTAAGAAGCTTCGGATCAATGCCCTTTCCGTCATCCCGGACCCGCAACCGAAGCCACCGTTCGCCATATAGAATTTCCACTTCGATTCGCTGCGCCCGCGCGTGCCGGAAAGCATTGCGCAACGCTTCGCCCGCAATCCGGTAGACTTCGTCCCGGAGGATCGGATGGAGGTTCCGCGGCGTGCCTTCCACCTCCATCTCAAAGAGGGCAGAATTCGGGTTGATACCTTCAGCCCGGAGTTCTTCTCCGAGAATCCTTACCGCCGAGGCAAGGTCATTGGTCTCGACGGTGGATGCACGCAACCCTTGCACAGCGTCTCGGCCCTCGGCGATCGCTTGATCCGCCCGATCAAGCGCGATCTCAAGTGTTTTCCGGGCCTCCCCCGGACGCACTGAGAGCAAGTCGATGCCAGTTTGAAAATGGAGCATCAGTCCCTGAAAGCTCTGCAGCAGCGTATCGTGCAGGTCTCGCGCGATCCGGGTGCGCTCGCTAACGCGCTCTTCCAGGCGCATGTTGAACTGGTACGCCAGTCGACGAAGGCGGAGTCGATGAAGCACCCAAAGCAAAAGCAGAAAAGCGGCGATGCAGGACACACGAAACCAAATGGTCTGGTAATACGCCGGGGCAAGGGAGAAATCCAGGAACGTGCCGGCCTCGTTCCACACGCCACTGTTATTGCAGGCAAGCACGCGAAACCGATAATGCTTCGGCGGCAGGTTCGTGTACTCCACGTGGCGAACGTTTACCAGTTCTCTCCAGTCCTTGTCCTGGCCTTCGAGCTTGACGCGGAAACGCACCTTCTCCGGTACGACCAGACTCAGCGCTGTGTAATCGATATTGAGGTTGCGAATTTGCGCTGGCAGGTGTACGCCGTTCGATAGAGGATAAGACTTGTCATCGGCAGTGATGTTTTCGATGTGTACGGGAGGTGGAATGTTGTTGAAGGGAATGTGGTGCGGATCGACTACGCTCACGCCTGACAATGGTAGGAACCACAACTTCCCATCGGGAGTCTTGACGACCTGTGGGTGGTCGTGTGTAGGTTCGGAACGGCTCTCTAGGCCATCGGAGCTGTCGAGGACGGTGACCTGGACACTACGCGGTGTATTTGCCCCTTTGTCGACCGCCGCAGCCCAGGCATCCAATTCGGAACGGGCAATGCGGACCAGACCGCAGGCGGTGTAAAGCCAAAACGAATGATTATCGTCTTCAATCGCCCATTGGACCGCATCGCAAGGCAATCCCTGCTTGCTCGACAGCGTTGCTACGTGGTTATTCTTCAGTCGGCTGAGGCCGCCTTCGGTGGACACCCAGAGAGTACCTTTGTCGTCGAAGTAAAAATCGCTGACATGGCCGACACCTAGCCCATCAGAAGTTGTGTATGACGCGCGGGGCTGCCCGTCAAAGAAATAGGATATTCCTCCACCGAAGAATCCGATCCACAATCCGCCATTCGAGCGGTCAGCAGCGAGAACGCTTGCACTGTCGCTTTGTCCGAAGGTCGACCAGGGAATCTGTCGAACATCATTGTGCGGCGATATCCGAATGAGACCGATGCGCTCGTTGATCGCCCAGGTACTGCCAGCGGTATCCTGGATGATGGACAGCACAAATCCGCCCGGAACGCTCCCGACAGGAATGAACTTGCCATTTTCCAAGTAACCTAGCTCGCGAGAAGTGGAAATCCAAATTCGCCCGTGATCGTCTTCGAAAAGAGAACTTGGGGTTGCTTCGTTGAGCCTCCCATCTCGTTTGGCGCTGCCGGTTGGAGGAATAGTGACGTGTCCACGATCCCAGCGCTGCAATCCGTCAAGGGTGGCGAGCCAAACGCTTCCATCCTTATCGGATAAAATTGATGCGATAGGTGCTGGTGACAAGCCCTGTTTGCTGGTAAGCGTGACCACTGCAGGCTCACGAAAACGGTCTAGCCCGTCGGTCGTGGATACCCACACACTTCCTTCGAGATCTTTGAAAAGTGCATGCGCCCGGTCGCCAGAGAGACCATCCGTCTTGGAAAAAACATCCGTTCTTCCTTGATGTACGTGAACGATCCCCAGGTCCACCGTTCCAATCCATAGGGAATCATTTCCGTCGCGGAACATTCTCTCGGCGAGAAAATGATTTGAGATGTCAGGCAGCGGGTACGGTTCCACTTTCCCGTCAGTGAATCGGTAAATTCCGTTCCGCCATCCAATTAACAGCGCTCCGTCAGAATCATCAGCGAACGCCAGTATTCCGTTTGGCGCACCAGGCAGCGAATAGAACTTCGGAGGCCCCGGTTTCCATCGCCACAGCCCGTCTAGGACTCCGGCCCAGAGATTACCATCCCTGTCTTCATGCAATGCTGAGACTCCAGAGCCGAGCTGTCCGTCACCCCCAAAGCAATCTACGCCGTCGTTCCGAATAGCGCAAAGCTTCCCCGCAGTCGGAGCCCCGCCAGCGGCAACCCATATAGTGCCGCTTCGATCTTCCAAAAGATCGAAGATAATTTCTCCGGTGAGCTCCTGGTAGCGAGTCAGCTTGCCAGCCTGCCAACTTGCAAGACCTTTAGTAGTACCGATCCAAAGCGCCCCATTTCGAGAAATGAGCAGGCTGAAAATGCGGTCACCAGGCAGTTGCTGATTTCCAAGGGGTTGCCACGGAACGGCTCGGACGCCATCAAAGCGATACAAACCGAATTCCGTACCTAACCAGAGATACCCGTCAGGTGCCTGGGCCACGGAGATGATCTCGCCTTTTACGAACCCATCGCGAATTTTCCATGCGGTGTGCGAGTACTGGCTGATGTCGAGTGACGGATCAAGTGCCAGCGCGCAGGCACACCACGCCAGCAACATGACTGCCAGCAAGATGCTTAGCTGGACTGCGCGCACAACAGCTACCGCAAGGCGCTGCGCCGCGTACCGTCCTTGCCCGCGGGCTTTTCCCATAGGACCCAAATGTTACTCTCATTTATCTCAGCGGAGGGGCCACTTGCATCCCCCTTTAGAGGTGTAGGGAGGCGACCCCTTTTGTGAGTCCCTGAACGACGCGTTTGGGTGTTGACCCAATTAGCGCGCCGAAGGTACGCTCACGGCTTCCGCGTTTTCTTGGGTGAGATTATGCGTGTCCACGCTCTCCTGCTGCTGTTCCTCGCTTCGTCTTCCTCTGTGCTCCACGCCCAATCCACCGACGCCTCAGTCACCGGTCGCGTAACCGATCCTTCCAAAGCTCGAATCGTCGGTGCCAAAATCACCGCCATCAGTGCAGGCACAAACATCCGCTACGAGGTGACAACCAACTCATCGGGCGAGTACTACCTGCCGAATCCCGTCCCCGGCACATATCGGATTGAGGTGAAAAAGCCTAACTTCAAGAAGCTGATCAAACCGGATGTGATCCTGCACGTACAAGATTCTCTGGATATCGATTTCGAGATGACCGTCGGATCTGCGTCAGAGAGCATCACTGTGGAAGGTGGCGCACCGCTCCTGAATACCGAATCGGCCGCCGTAAGCACTCTTATTGAAAACCAGTTCGTGGAGAACATGCCGCTAAATGGGCGCAGCTTCAGCTCCTTGATTGAGCTCACGCCGGGAGTGGTACTGACGCAGTCCACTTTTTACGACCAGGGTCAGTTCGCCGTAAACGGCCAGCGCCCGGATTCCAACTATTTCACCGTGGATGGAGTGAGTGCGAACCTGGGGACCAGCGATTCCAACCTCGGCCAGGGCGGAGCTGGCCAGCTTCCAGCCACCAGCGCCTTTGGCGGCACGAGTAATCTGGTGTCACTGGATGCTCTGCAGGAATTCCGGATCCAGACTTCCAGCTTTGCGCCGGAATTTGGGCGCACTCCCGGCGCACAGGTGTCAGTTGTCACGAAGTCCGGCACGAATCAGTTTCACGGAACGGCGTTTGAGTATCTCCGTAATGACAAACTTGATGCAAACGACTGGTTCGCCGATAACGCAGGCGTACCAAGGCCGGAACTACGGCAGAATGACTTTGGCGGCGTCTTTGGCGGCCCCATTGTCAGAGACAAAGTGTTCTTCTTTGGTTCCTATGAGGGATTGAGGGTCCGGCAACCTGAAGTTGCGAATACGTATGAGCCCACCTTGGCGACGATCCAGAGCGCGCCCGCAGCCGTCCAGCCGCTGCTCAATGCGTTTCCAAAACCCAATGGGGTGGACCTCGGTAATGGGACGGCTAAATTCACGGAAGGCTACTCAAATCCGTCCTCGCTTAATTCTTATAGCGGCCGGATCGATTATCTGCTCTTGAAGAAGGTGACCATTTTCGGAAGGTATAGCGATGCGCCATCGAATTACGATCTGCGAACGTCCATCCCCTCGGAGCAGCTGAACTACAACACGATCTTGCGCACCGAGTACCGTACCCAAACCCTTACCTTCGGGGCCAGTCAGGCGATCACGCCACGCCTAGCAAACGAGTTCCGCTTCAACTTTAGCCGAAGCCGGGCGCACAGCTCCTATGTGCTCGATGATTTCGGCGGCGGAGTGCCTCCACCTGATTCGGTGCTGTTTCCCGAGGGAGGATCTGCGCAGAACTCCCTGTTCGGCTTTTTTGGCGACTTCAATCCTTTTGGTCTGACGTTCAAGGCAGGGGACGTGGGAACGAACGTCATACACCAGATCAATGTTACCGACGCCTTGTCTTACGCTGTTGGCGCGCACCAACTCAGATTTGGAATGGACTACCGTCGCCTTCATCCCGAAGAGAACTCCTCGCCCTATGCACTAGAGTACGTCTTCGGATCTCTCTCCAACGTTGTAGCAAACAGCGTGCTGGAAGCGGTCGTGATTTCTAGGACCCCATCCACGCTGGTTTTCTCGAACTGGAGCTTGTTCGCGCAAGATACATGGGGTATTCGAGGCAGAATAACCATCACCTATGGCTTGCGTTGGGATTATGATGCAGCGCCTTCGTCATCCAATCGCACTCTTCCGATGACGGTGACGCAGGTGAGCGATCTGGCCACCACGACACTCGCCCCGCTGGGCACCCCGTTGTGGCATGCGCAGAAAAGCGACTTCGCTCCACGACTGGGTATCGTATGGCAGGCACTTCCGACTTTGGTTTTCAGGGCAGGAGCAGGCATCTTTTTTGATCTCGGATACGCCTCTGCGGCGAACGGTTCGAGCGCGTTTCCATACTCTCAAGAAAACCTTTTCTTCAGCACGACTTATCCGCTGGGTTCCAATAATCTCGTGCCGCCGCAATTTAAAACGACTCCGCCTGTTCCGTATCTCGCAGTGGTGGACCCGAATCACGTATTACCTAGAACTTATGAGTGGAATGCAGCGGCGGAGAAGAGTCCGCATAAGTCCGACGTCATCACCTTGACTTATGTCGGCGCGGCCGGGCGGAAGCTCATGCGTCAGGACCTTTACCTCGCGCCCAACCCCAACTTCATCGGTGAGTTCGACTTGATGAGGAACGCCGCAACCTCAAGCTACAATGCTCTCCAGGTCCAGTATCGCCATCGCCTGGCATATGGGTTCCAGACGCTGGTCTCATATACATGGGCGCATTCGATTGACGATGCCTCCTTCGATTCCAATTTCCTGAATACGCCGTTGACCGTGTTTCCCCCATCGGTCGATCGCGGGCCGTCCGACTACGACGTTCGGCACACATTCTCCGGCGCGATCTCCTACAACATCCCTGCCCCCACTGGCGGAGCGATGAAGCACATCTTTGGAGGTTGGTCGACCGATTCGATCATTTACGTTCGAAGCCCTCCCCCGGTCAATGTTGTAACCGGGCAAGATGCATTCAATACTGGCTTCCTAGCAGGAGCGTTCGGCGTAGCGCGTCCAAATCTGGTCCATGGAGTGCCGCTCTACGTTCATCCGTCGGGCGCACCCGGAGGCAAGGTGATCAACGCTGCGGCATTCAGCACACCCGCGAGCGGTCAGGGCGATCTCGGACGCAATGCCCTTCGCGGATTCGGCGCGACCCAGTGGGATTTGACCTTACGCAGACAGTTCCGACTCACAGAACAGGTTTCGCTTCAGGCAAGGGGCGATTTTTTCAACATCCTGAATCACGCAAACTTTGGCAGCCCGATCAACTACCTGAGTTCGCCTCAATTCGGACAAGCGACGCAAATGCTGAACAACTACTTCGGCAGTGGCGGACAGAGCGGCGGCCTCAATCCCTTGTACCAAATCGGCGGTCCGCGCTCGATCCAACTGGCGCTGAAGCTTCAATTTTGAAAGCAGCGTGGACTCCCATCGTGCTAGGGGAGAGGATGTCTTACAGAGAACGCTTCAGTCGTTGTCGCCACCGTGCATACTCCTCGATGCGTCGTTCGTACTCGCGATACGTCGAAGCCTTCACAAGTTCGCGACGGCTGATTTTTTCAATGATGCGTCTCCCGAACCCCTGCCGAATTAGAACCTATCTCATAAATGCGATCTCACCGTTCTTTAGGAGCGAGGCAGCAACAACGGTCTAAGCGTCAGCATTCATCTTCATTGTCCTTTTTAGACACCGTAACCGAGGGCCAGTTACTTGCCCCTGCCATCCCATTTGTTTTCAACACTTCAACTCGCGGCATCATCGAGGTCGTTGCCGAGTGCGATTGCGGCTGAGCGCTGGGCGCCGTGGAGTATCTCCTTCGCCGCCTTGACAGCGTCCTCGATGGAGCCGAAAGGCCCGCCCAGATTCCGGTCGCAGTGGTACAGCTTGCGGCTGAGATCGAGCTTATGCTCGATGAAGTACACGTGGCGGATAAACCAATCCTCCCCTTCGATCACAATCAAGATTTGCTCCGTTGACTCGCGAAAATCAGTTTGTCTTACGGTGGACTTAGCTTCACTCCGTCTAGGCATGCTTTTTGTCTTTCCGTAGAGCCAGTTCGCAGTCCCTCGCGGCGGCGGTCTCTACTGCTCGATGAAAAGTTCGGTGTTCGCTCGCAAGTGTTAGATTCCGGATCAAGAGCGGGGCCTTTTCGCCCGCGACTTCACGGCGCCAGGCCTAGTTTCCAGGTGTCGCATTGGATCCCGCAGCAGGCGCTGAACCTCCGAAAATTATGAGTGCGAATCGAAATGCCTACTCGGACAGTGCCAGCACCCAGGTATCGCTAAGACCGAATCCGCAACCGAAGCCGCCGAACAGAATTGCACTCTGAGCAGCCGGATCAGACGCCATACCCGCCGCAAACCGGCTTGGAGGCCCGGCGGATGGGGATACTAGAGTCCAGTTCGTTCCATTCCAAGCCCACGTGTCGTTGTTAGGGCAGTACTGCCCCGGCGTTACGCCTCCAAACAGAACAACCTTGTGAACGCTAGCGTCAAATGCCATGGAAGCGAGACCACGCTGTGAGGGTGAGGCCGCTGGCGTACGCTGCGCCCAATTCCTTCCGTCCCAGGTCCAGGTGTCGCCAAACGCGTTCCCAGAGGAAGGGTCGTCACCTCCGAAGAGGACTACTTTTCCTCTTATGGCGTCGTAGGCGATTGGAGCTCGCCGAGCCGAAGGACTCGCAGTCGGGTGTTGCTGTGTCCAGGTCTTGGCCTGTCCATTCCAGCTCCAGGTATCGCCAAAAACTTGGCCCGTCGCATTGCTGTATCCGCCAAACAAAAGAACGGTTTGTGTGGCGGCGTCGTAAGCCATTCCCTGTGTGTCAAGGCGGCGTCCGGATGGAGCCACCGACGGAAGGACCTGGGTCCAGGTTTCTCCGTTCCAAATCCAAGTGTCGCCCAGGTCGGTGCCGTCCGCAGCCGTGCCTCCGAAGAGCACGACCGTGTCCGTAGCCGCGTCGTAGGCCATTCCCGGCCCCTGCCGCGCGGCCGGGGAGCTAGCAGGGATGATCTGGATCCACCGGCCTTCCCGGAAGATCCAGGAGTCGGCAAAATACGAAGTGCCATCAAATCCACCAAACAGCAGAGTGCCTGAAACGGGAGAATTGCCCGACACATTTGCAGACATGCCCATGCAGCACCGGATCGCGGGGGAATGCGCGGTCCAACTCACTTGCCCCTCGATCCTGCTGGAGGCAGTCAGCACGGTTACCAGGAATAGAAGAATAAACATGTGAGGTTTCATGAAAAGGCCTCCCTCATTGAATTAAGTTCTGTTCAGTTCGTAGCCGCGGTCTCGTATCCGGCCGTTGCGCCAAAATCGTTGATGCCCAGAACTACCATCCCGTAATTTGCTCGCTTACCCGGGAGCGTAAGGAAGTTTCCATACCGATCGCGGACGAAACCCTGCGGAAATCCGTTTTTGTCAGAGTAGTAGCCTGCGACCGCGCCAAATGCGTTGATGCTCAAAGCGAACGTTCCACTGGTCGCATTCGGGTCATCGAAGGTCGTGATATGACCGAGGGGATCGCGCACGAAGCCGTGACTGACGAAGTTGGAGTCGGTATAGTATCCGGCGATCGCCCCAAAATCGTTGATGCTCTGGGCGAAGGTTCCTTGAGAGGCGCCCGGGGCATCGAACGTTGTGATGGTCCCGTCAACGCGACGTATGACAGCATGGTTTACGGAACCAGCGTCGACGAAGTTGCCTGCGACAGCGCCAAATGCGTTGATGCTCGACACTGCGGTCCCGCTAGTGGGTCCGCACCCGGCGTAGCCGGCGCCGGGCGCATCGAAGGTGGCAAAGGTTCCCAGGCTGTTCCTAATAAAAGCATGGCTTACGCAGTTGGCGTCGTTATAGCGCCCCGCGACGGCCCCCCTGTCGTTTATGGTCGTAACAAAGGTACCGTTAACTGCTCCAGGTGCGTCGATTGTCGAGAAATTCCCATGGGTGTCCCGCAGAAAACAATGACGCACAAAGTTTGTGGTGTCGGTGTACCGGCCGGTGATGGTGCCAAGCGCGTTGCTGGCGAAAGCAACAGTGTTTGTTCCCCCTGGCACATCGATGATCGTGATTTTTCCGAGGCTGCCCCGCACGAAACCATGCCAGGCATCGTTGGCGTCGTTGTAATAACCAGTAGCCACCCCGATGTTGTTAATGCTCTGGGAGAAGATCCCGAGCGCGGCTCCGGGGATATCAAAGGTGTTGATGGAGCTTACAGTTGAAACGACACCTAACACCTGAGCCGGACGGCCATTACCCTGCGCGCAGCCGCCCGCTGCGTTTGACCAGATCTCCTGGATTTTCCATCTGCCGACTGTCAGAGGGACCCAACTCTGGAAGATAAAGTTGCATGGATCCCCGATCTCAACACCAAGCGCCAGGTTGACCCACCCGTCGCTGGCGTCGGGGTCCGTGATCGACTCCATGACCTCATGCGCTGTGCTGTTGGCCATGGCACTGGTCGCTCCGGAGTAGGTATTGGGAGTGAATAGCGGATCTACATTGGGAGCGAACAGAGGCGAAAAGTTCGTACCACAACCTGACACGGCGCTTGTATCGTTGGGCACGTAAATGATGTGGATGGGCGTTCCGTCCGGCGCTGGTGCGACGTCGTGGTATGCGCAGTAGTAGTTCTCGTTCGGAAAGTTAGAGACGTAGACCGTATATAGAGCCGTGGGGTCTGCTTTCATTCCATTTGCGGTCAGAACTTGGTGGACCTCCGCGACTATGTCTGTGCTAGGTACGTCCTGCACCGGCGGGGCCGAGTAGTCGAACAAATTTCCACCGAAACGGGTGCGCGTTTTCTGGCCGAACATATACTGGTCGGCGATTTGAAGGTATTCCGACCCGTCAAGGCTCTCGAGGAAGTTGTCCAGGCCATCACGTGCGTCGGTTGGGAAATCAGAGGGATTCCCCCACCAAATGGCGTATGTCGTGGTATTCGGCAGGAGCAGGCCGCCATAGTAGGTCATATTCTGCGGATTAGTGGCGGCGGCCGGACTCGCGCTAGCGGCTCGATTAAGCACCGCCCCGCGCATGTGCTGGATTCCGCGGTGAACAGGCGCTCCACTGGATTGCGCAGTTGCACTCGACGGAAGCAGAAACGTCGTTGCGGCAAGTACCCCGAGGCAAACGATCCCTCTTCGCTGCGTCATATTCTTTTCCCCCGCCTAGTTCTCTTGTTTCTTCCTGATTGCGTGTCGTTTCCTCCAAACGGCTGAGACGCGCCTCGCTCACGGACTACAGGGATTCGGAATAAGCGCGCCAAAATTCCCGAAAGCGAAGCCGGCTATGAAGGTGTAAGGACCGTATTGCGCGTCCTTGCCGAAGTCGTTCGTAGTCCTGCCCGGGATGTCATTTCCGATGGTCAGAAGACACCCAGTTCGGGTTCCGAGCTGGCTGTAGAAGGGATAGAAGGCGGCACCGTTCGGTGGCACAACACATCCCACCCCATTGGTAAAATTGCAATTCGAGTCTGCGTTGGCAACATTGGTTTTGAACTGCATTGTCGTGTAGGGGGTCGAATAGACGATGCCGCCAGGGCTGGCGCTCATGGGCCCGATTCCCCGCCCAGTGAGGGACCCTATCAGGAGCGGGCTGGGATGCTTCTTCGAGCCGTCGGGCCAGTCGGGTTGGTAGGGAGGTCCGTCGAAATCTAAGTCCCCGCCCGAAAAATAGTCAATGCAGCCAGCGACCGTCGGACCGCTGAAGCAATCGGAGTCATCCGCATCGGAGTCGGCCGTTCCTCCTAGCTCGAAATGACCGATTTCCGTAAAGAAACTGACATTCGAATACAGAGACGCCCATGGAATGCCGTTGCCGGGCGAGGCCGTGCTGAATTCCGGGTGAAAACTAAAGGGGTACGTTTGACAGGTGGCATAGTCAGTATTCTGGAAGCCATTGGCAGCGCTGGCGACCATAAAGCCTTCTCTGCCGGTGGTCAGGTCGATTATCAAGGTGAGGACTCCGTCAGGCGTGTCGCGAATGGCGATCACGAGGTCGTCGCCTGGGTTCATTAAGAGGGTGTGCGCATTGGGCGTGAAAGAGGCGAGGGTCTGAGCTCCGGGCCCAGGGGGGCCCGGCGGGATGCCATCGTCCTGCAATAAAGAACCATTACCCGGCTCCGTGCAGTTGGGATTGCAATTAAAGTAGTAGTCGCACTCAAGGCTGTTTATGCCAAGACCCGCGCACCAGTGCGTCAGGTCGCAACTTAACTGGGTTGTGAGAGGCGGGTAGCCCGGCGGGAAAATGAAGAGTTCCAGCGCAGCTGACCCAGCGTCGGTTGGTAGCACGAGAGAGGCGTTGGTGTCGCTGTTGGGCGTGCATGGGTTGAAGGGGTTGGACCGAGGGTCACAAAGTGCCAGGCCGAACACAAACCCACGCGCTAGTTCGAAGGTCGCCACGGAACTTCCCGATTGAGTGGGAACGGGATCACGCTGAGGCAATCGTATGCGCCAGGCGAGGTTGTTTCCCGAGCCAGGCTTGGTCGAGAAGAACTGTACCGCGGGTTCGTCGTGCCCGACGTACCAGCCGTTGTCCAAAAAGCGACTTCCTAATGCTCCGCGCGGGTCAGCGCACGGCCACGCGCGTGACGCATTCGGTGAGATCGGGCTCCAACCGTTGCAGTCCAGGCCACTCCCGAGGGTGGCCGTCTGTGCTGCGGCGGCTGTGAGAAAACCGCCCGCCGAAGTCAAGAGAGCAATTACGAAAGAAAGAAAAGGGGTAGACAGTTTTAGGCGCATTTCCTTTAGCCTCCAGCTTAGGATTTTGGTTGCATTCGCTCCGCACCCGGATAGACACACCCATCCCCAGACGACGTTGAGAGCATTTCATCGCAACCCCCATCCCCAAAACGTGTGCGGGCCGGCACATTTGACCGGACGCCGGAGCGGACCTTCTCCCTTACTGGTCAGTCCGCATCTACCTATACACACGTGAAATGCGAGCAAGAGTGGCTCATCACATTGAGGAATCTTTTTACGAGGCGCCAGCGGAACGGTTCGGATCGACACAATTTCAGGGTGGAAGTGGTTCGAGCATCAGAACGAACGGCGTTCGAAAGCGCTATCCTTCAATCGTTTGGAAGGACAATCTTGTGCTGAAGCGTTGACTTTCGCGCGCAAACAGGCTAAGTTCTGGGCGCTGTGGGCCCCAGGTTTCTGGGGGGGTGGCAGTGAGTCCTGCCTCAGCCAACAACCAAGTGACTGAACTGCTTCGTCGCTGGAGCAGCGGCGATGCCGCGGCCAGAGACGCTCTTATTCCCCTCGTCTATGACGAACTCCGAAGGGTGGCGCGGCACTTCCTGGCAAGCCAACGCTCGGCTCACACTCTCCAGAGCACAGCGCTGGTTCATGAGGCTTACATCCGCCTGGCCGGCCGCCAGGATGTCCGCTGGGAAAATAGGGCGCATTTTTTCGCGGTGGCGGCCCAGTTGATGCGGCGTATCCTCGTGGATCATGCCCGCAAGCGCAACGCGGCAAAACGTGGATCGCGGAACGTAACCCTCCTGCTCGAGGAGTTCGAGGAAATGCCGGCGCGCCGGGAAGTAGACCTAGTCTCGCTCGATGATGCGCTGACTTCCCTCGCCGCCGTTGACGAACGACAGTCGCGGATTGTGGAGTTGCGTTTCTTTGGGGGCATGTCCATCGAGGACACATCCCGCGTTCTGGCGATTTCGCCGGCTACCGTAAAACGGGAGTGGGCCACGGCACGGGCCTGGCTATTCGCCGAGATGCGCCCCCAGACCGGTTGAGATCATGACTGCTGAGCAATGGGAGCAGGTCAAACAGACATTCGCCCACGCTCTGGAGCTGACATCTCCCCAGCGAGAGTCATACGTGGACGCTGCCTGCGCGAGTGACCCGGTCCTTCTTCACGAGGTCCGGCGCCTGCTGGACGCGGAGAGGCAAGCGGGCTCGGGATTCTTGAATCTTCCAACCAGGTCCGTGACGCTGGAAATCAATGACACCACACATGACAAGATGTCGGGCCGGCGTGTGGGCGCCTATCAGGTGGCAGAACGAATCGGCGCGGGGGGGATGGGCGAAGTCTATCGGGCGTTCCGCGCCGACGATGAGTACAGCAAGCAGGTGGCTCTCAAGGTGGTGCGGTCGGGGCAGGGTTCCCGGTTTGTATTGGAGCGCTTCAAGAACGAGCGGCAAATTCTGGCCAGCCTTGATCATCCCAACATCGCTCGATTACTCGATGGGGGTACCACTGACGATGGCGCTCCTTACTTTGTGATGGAGCTGATCGAAGGCAAATCGCTGTATGACTACTGTGATGAACATAAATTGCAGATTCTGGATCGCCTGAAACTATTCCTGCGGGTTTCTTCCGCGGTGCAATTTGCCCATCAGCATCTGATCGTACATCGCGACATCAAGCCGGGGAACATCCTGGTGACAGCCGACGGCACTCCAAAACTGCTGGACTTCGGCGTGTCGAAGATTCTAGATGCGGATAGCTCCCTAAACACAGCTGACCTTACCGTGACTGCATTTCGGGCGTTCACTCCAGCGTACGCAAGTCCCGAACAGATCAAGGGCGAGCCCATCACCACCGCTACCGACGTTTATTCACTGGGAGTGGTGCTTTACGAACTGCTGACCGGCCGAACTCCCTACTCGATCTCAACCGGCACTCCGCGCGAGATTTCACGCGCGGTCTGTGAAGTGGAGCCGGAGAAACCTAGCGCAGCCGTGCGAAGGAACTTGCCAAGGGAGAGCACTCTCCCTCGACCTGCAGACTACGCGGCGGTCTCCTCTGTAAAACTCAGCAAGCAACTCAGGGGTGATCTGGACAGTATTGTTCTAAAGGCGCTGCGCAAAGAGCCGGGGAGGCGGTACGCCTCGGTGGAACAATTCGCCGGGGACATACGGCGCCACTTGGAGCATCTGCCCGTCGCGGCTCGTAAAGGAACGGCGCGTTATCGAACGGCGAAGTTCGTACTCCGTCACCGCACTGGCCTGGCGGCCACGGCAATTGTAATAGTCGCCTTGCTGGCCGGCATGGCCATGACGCTCGTTCAGAAACGACGCGCCGACCGGCGGTTCAACGATGTTCGAACGCTGGCCAACTCTTTGTTATTTGAGATTCACGACAGCATCCGCGACCTGCCCGGCTCGACTCCAGCGCGGAAGCTCATTGTCGACCGCGCCTTGACCTACCTCGACAGCCTGTCTGCCGAGGGTGGCAACGATCTGTCACTCATGCGCGAACTGGCGACGGCGTACGAGCGAGTCGGTGAGGTGCAAGGCCACTACCTGCAAAATAGTCTCGGGGACACGGCTGGCAGCCTGCGCAGTTATCAAAAGGCCCTCAAGGTCCGCCAGGAGGTGGCGGCGCGATCCCACGATTGGAGCGATCGACTTGCTTTGGCGAAGAGTCACCGTCTCGTGGCAAACCAGCTCTGGGCTACAGGCGATCTTCGGGGAGCCTTCGATAACAACTCCCGAGCGGTTACCGTTGCGGAATCACTGCAGAAACAGAGACCTACTGACTTGAGAGTATTGGACGAACTAGCACGCGACTATGAAAATGCCTCGCAAGTTTGGGGAGGGAGTTATCCAGGCGCCTTCGATAACCATGCAAAGGTTGCGGAAAGCATTCGGAAAGCCGCTGCGGTCGATGCCGCAATGCTGAAGATCGATCCCAACAACGAACAGACTCAACGGTCATACGAGATCTCGATTTCGAACCTGGGCGATCTGCGTCGAGAAAGCGATCCCGCTGGGGCGCTGCAAGACTACCGCCAAGCCTTGGCAATAGCTGAGGTCCTCAATCGCCGATCGCCAACCACTCAACACCTACGCGACGTCGCCCGGGAATACTCTCAGATCGGAATCGTCTATTGGAACCATTTGTTCGAGCCGGAGCCCGCTTTGGAGAATTACCGGAAATGTCTTCAACGGTATCAACAGGCCGCCGCCGCCGACCCGGAGAACGCCTTGCTACAGCAAGGGCTCGCCATTGCCTATGCCAATGTGAGTGACTACGATCGCGGCCTCGAAGTTGGGAAGAAGCTTGTGGCCAAAGATCCACGAAACGTTCAGAAGAGGTTGATTCTGGCTGCTATCTACGTCAATCGTGGGGACGATCTTCTAAAACGACATGAGTCAACCCGGGCAGCCGATGACTTTGCCAGCGCGTGCGCTATTTTCCGTGAACTCCGCACTCCCGATACAGGCGACGAAATCGATCGAGCTGTTGCGGAATGCACGTTCAAGGCCGGGTATGCAGCGCTGCAGTCTGGTCGAACGCAAGCGGCGGATGCGGATTTCCATGAGTCTTTGACTTTGACGGAGCGCTTTCTGCCAAAAGATAGCCTCGATCGCGAAGTTCTGCTTCATGCGGCAGACTGCTATGCAGGCTTGGGCGACCTAGAGGCTCGGCGCGCCGCGACAGAATCGGCCACCGGTCACAACCGCGAGGAACACTGGAGCCGGGCGCGGGATTGGTATGAGAAGAGTCTCGCAACTTCCGGACGAGTCCCTCCACAGCTTCGGAAAAGACCTGCGGACTCTCCCGCCGAACAGGATCCCAAGACGGTTGAGGAGAAATTGCGTCGGAGCGAAGCTGCTGTTGCGATGGGGCGTATCCTGGGTCAGATGCGTTGATCAGTCGCCCAGTTGAAACTTCGTCGAGCCCATGAGTTCATCCCCAAACATTCGCTCGTATGTGGTTAATGATTATCATTCGATCACGCTGAACCATTGTGGCGGAAGTGATCCCGGAATTCCGCGAACGAATCAGTACCGCTAAACACACCTCTTGCAAGCAAAACAAGTCACCCCTGGTGGTCGACAAACCTCAAGTAATTCGAAAAGGGAACGAACGTCATCAATAGATGCATGGACCGGGCATGTGAATTAACAGACCAACAGTGGAATATCCTTGATCCCCTAATCCCTGAGCCCGCCAGCCGCCGTGACGGCCGGGGTCGGCCCTGGAAGGAGCGGCGGGAAGTTCTGAATGGAATCTTATGGGTCCTACGCACGGGTGCTCCTTGGGCCGACATTCCGGATCATTAACCGTCGTACCAGACCTGCCATCGCCGATTCCAGCAATGGGTCCGGTCCGGAGTGATGAGAGGAGTTCTAGCGGCACTTGCCGCGGACCTTAAAACCCGCGGCCTGCTTGACGTACAAGAAGCCTTCATCGATGGGACCTTTGCCCCAGCGAAAAAAGGGGCTCCAAGATCGGCAAGACAAAACGAGGCAAGGGATCAAAAATCATGGCTGTGGCAGACTGTCACGGTCTCCCCGTCGCCGTCTGTGTCGAGAGCGCCACTCCTCGTGAAGTGAAGTTGGCTACCAACACACTCGTTCAGATGATTGTCCCCAGTGCGCCACAGAATCTGATTGGTGACAATGCTTATGACTCCGATAAGCTGGATAGTGAGCTTCGTCAATACGGAATTGAACTTATCGCTCCCCATCGTGCTAATCGAAAAAACACCACCCAGGACCTGCGTCGCCTGCGGCGTTATCGCCGACGTTGGAAGATCGAGAGATTATTTGCATGGTTACAGAACTTCCGCAGGTTGGTTGTTCGCTACGAACGATACGCTGAAAACTTTCTTGGAATGCTTTACTTGGGCTGCTGTTTAATCTTGCTGAGGCATTTATGAGATGGGTTGTAGTCTCCGAATACCAATCTTCCTGACCAATTGGCTGAGAGAAAGACTCGGCTGGATCAGCGGCTCGCGCGCCCGGCTCGCCCTATGTGTGTACTCGATGGGCGTCTGATGCATCGCGTCCAGATCGTCGCCCTCCTCCCAGCGCCGATCAACTTCCTTCCCGATGCGATGGCGCTTGCCTCCAATTACGTGAGGCCTCCGCAGGCGACCGTGTGTCTTCGGCTGGCATGGTTCGCCGTCCGGACCAAGGCTCTTTGACTCCGGGTGATAGAAGTATCGGTGCAGAAGTTCCTCGAATGCCTCGACTATCGGTCGCTCACCAAAGTGGGGCGTCAACAAAAGGGACATCGCCCCTCAATGAGTTGATTTGCAGGATGAGCTGATCTGAGGCTGAGCTGAGGATGATCCCGACCTGATCTGTCACCACAGCTTGGGGTGTGTACATTTCGACATCACATACACATATACCCGTCAACGTCGGAAGGGGGATAAGAGATAGAACCAAGAAAGTCGGTTCCCTGGCTAACGAATCCAGGAGACAGGGATATCGGTGGGCACGAGCCAACTACTGGGCCGGGATACGATACACAGTCACTGAGTATGGGCGCAACAAAACCGCATTAGTTCCGGCTCTCAAATCAAGCGTGGAAGATTCTGGCGCTACCGCCGTTGGGTGATCGAAACTGTTTTCGGCGTTCAGGTCAGTGCTCGCCAAAGTTGTGACTTTGGCTGTACCGGACACATGGATTCCGTTCAATCTGATCTCTGCCGGCCTCGGGGTTGGCGAGTAGTTGATCGCCTTCACGATCAGTTCATGGTTGCGCTCGTCTAGCGATGCGCTCGTGTACAGGCCGGCTTCGGCCTGCGTTGTGACAGGAATGATGCGGGTTCCAACATTGTTGGCAAACACTTTTTGAACGTAGTAATCCGGAGTGCCGTACGAACGCAAATTGTCAAACCAGATCGCGTCCGGTTTCCACTGCCATGCATCGACGTGAGCCATCAATGGGGCATAGGACGCCATCTGCACAACATCTCCGTTCCGCTCCAGGCCGGTCATGAAAGCGGCCTCCGCAATTGCGGCCCTCCAGTTATTACGGTTGTCAGAACTGGTCACTCCGGCTGTCTGGGCGGCATACTCGCCTGCGAACACCTTCGGTCCGAGCCGATCATAGTGGTCATAGCGTCCGGTGTTCGCGAAAAACCACTCCGGGTTCATGTAGTAGTGCTCGTCCACAATGTCGGCCTTGAGCGTCCGCCAGGTCGACCACATGCTGTCGAACGGCTCTCCATTGGGCAAAGGTCCGGCGGCGACGACGAGCTTGATCTCCGGATGCTTAGCCTTCAATGCTGCCGCGAACACCTTGTACCGCTCCACGTAGCGCGTCCCCCACTGCTCGTTGCCGACTCCGATCATTGTCAGATGAAATGGCTCCGGGTGCCCCATCTGCGCCCGCAGCTTGCCCCAAGGTGAAGTGGCCGTGCCGTTTGCGAATTCGATCAGGTCCAGCGCATCGCGTACATATTCGTCGAGTTGGTCTACCGCGGCCGTCTCACTTGAATTGAACTGGCAGGCCATGCCGCAATTCAGGATCGGCAATGGCTCCGCCCCAATATCCTCAGCCAGTTGGAAGTACTCATAGAAGCCCAGGCCGAATGACTGGAAGTAGTCCGGAGCCGGCCGGAAGTCGAATTCATCGTTCCATCGATTGATGATGGTATGCCTTTGCGCAATGTCTCCTACCGTGGTCTTCCAGCGATAGCGCGTCGCCAACTGGCGGCCTTCGACAATACAACCTCCCGGAAAGCGAAGAAATCCAGGGTGCAAGTCGGACAGCAGTTGTACAAGATCATTGCGTAAGCCGTTCTCACGGTGTTTCCAGGTGTCCACGGGGAACAGCGAGACCATGTCGAGATCGAGGTACCCTACTTCGTCAACGAAGAAATTCAATCGTGCATGCTGGACGGTCGTGTTGGTTCGAATGACGGTCGCATATCGTTTCCATTGACCGTCGAATCCTTCCAGTTTTCCGCTCCCGATTTCGTGACCGCTCTCATCCGTGAGGGTGGCGCGGATTGCTCTCGGTCCGCCGCTCCGAACATAAGCGGAGAATCGGTATTCGGCGCCGCTTTCCACCCCCATGCCGCGGAAACCAGAATTCCAAAATGCATAGCCAGGTTCGTAGACGCGGACCCTGAGATAGTGCGGATTGAACTGGTTGAGAGGATCCTCGGTGCGGATGCCGAGTTCACCTTTTGGCCGATCGAGGCCCTTACTGCTGAATCCGAGAACTTCATGCCAGCCGGCCAGCGGTTCCTGAAACTCGAACGATCTGTTCTTGACGAGCTCGGGATAGAGTCCGCCATCTGCGGCGAAGTTGATGTCCTCAAAAAAGATGCCGAACATTGAGGGAGAGATCGTTGCTCCAGCGTGCGCTGCATCGACTGAAACGACTGTCTTTTGCTGGTCTTGACTGAAGAGCCAGATCGTAAGGAGTGCAACGAAGAGCACGACCAGCGAGATTGTTTTGCGCATAAGAAGAGCGTCCGATCCTCGATAAGCTATTGTCCATCTACGACGAAGCCTGTCAACGTCAAATAAGCGCCGCCTGGGTTACCGGCTTCTCGACCATCAACGATCTAGCTTTTTTCTTGCTGGCTCCGCGGTATATAGTGAGCGGAGACCGCCTATGATTGCCCTGCCGTTGCTGAAATCATCTTCGCTGATCTCATTGGCGGTTGCACTCGGCCTTGCCCCAAACTGTTCCGCGCAGGATGACTCAGGAAATAAGTCCTGGTCCCAAAGCAGCCAGCAGGACAATCCGGGCGGTACTTTAAATCCAACCCGCACTCGTGAAACTCACACGGAATCCGACGGTCGAATCGTGGATAAGACTTCGGTTGAAACCCTTGGTCCCGATGGCCGGTACATCCCCTACCAGGACACGGAAAAAGAGTCTGTTCGCGTAGACGCCACTCTGACTCGCAGCATCGAGCGAGTCTTCGGCCGGGGGCCCGACGGCCAGAGGACTCTGATTCAGGAGCGGCAGGAAGAGGCGCGCAGTCTTCCCGGCGCGGAGCAGAAGGTCGTGCGTACCGTCTCGAATCCCGACGCCGATGGCAAGCTGCACGTGGTGCAGCGCGAGTTACAGGATTCGAAGCAGTCGGCTGCGGGAGTGCGCGAGACCAAAACGACGGTCCTTACACCGGACGCTGACGGAAATCTCACTGCGGCCGTCCAGATCGAAGAACGACAGAAGCAGAGTAGCGACGGCACCGTCGAATTCAGAAAATCAACCCTGCTTTTCGACGGCGCCGGGCACTGGCAGCTCAGGGAGGTCCGCGAAGGAACCAGCAAAGAGGGAAGTGGCCAGGGACGAACTCAGGAAGAACGCGTGCTCCGTCCCGACGCGAACGGTAAGCTCGCAGAAGTTGAGCGCACGATCAGCAAGCAGACAGCAGGCACTACAGGCGAAAAGCGAGTCACAATCGAAACCTATTCGACCAACGTTCCCGGTATCGCAGGCACAGATGCCCTCCAGCTTGTTCAGCGCGAGACAACCGTTCGCCGCATCACCGCCGGAGGCGAGCAGAGATCAGTTCGTCAAATCGAGCGCCCCAGCCCGGGGAATCCTCCCGACGATCTGCACGTCACCGAAGAGGCCATCGACATCGTCCGACCGGGCGGAAGCGGCGGCACCGAACAGAAGCGCTCGATCCTCACTCAGGACTCCAATGGCAGCCTTGGCGAAGTTTGGGTCGACGTGGGCAAGACCACCAACCCTTCCGCAATCCAGGTAGACACCCGGACCACCGCCAAGCCGCAGTAGAGTTCGAGCGTCCGTCGTAGAGACATAGCTCGCTACGTCTCTGCCGCCAGCAAAACGAACCCGCCCAAATCCTGCTCCTACAGCCGCTTCAAGAACGCGTTCGCCTCCGCCACCCGCGGAAACAACTTCTCCTCCGCCTGAAACTCCGCCGAATGCACGCACCGCCGGCTCCCGCGTAACTTCACCGGATGCTTCAAGTGCAGCATCTCGTGATACACGATGTACTCCAACACAAATCGCGGCATCGCCGGGTGGTCGAAGATGCAGCTGATGACGATCGCATTATGCGCCGGATCGTAGTGCCCCAGAATGCGGCGCGTCTTGGTCTGGCTCCAACTCATGCGCGGCCGCGCCATCAGCCCGTGAAAAAAGCGAGTGTTCAACTCCTCGAAGATTTC
>Ga0307478_10000241_pt1 | contig 62547 bp, 51 predicted proteins | sample atmos_gasesECM4C_2_FD_203713 | JGI IMG/M metagenome (GOLD analysis project Ga0307478, IMG submission 203713) | Hardwood forest soil microbial communities from Morgan-Monroe State Forest, Indiana, United States - atmos_gasesECM4C_05 | ecosystem: Environmental > Terrestrial > Soil > Temperate...
GGCCGGCAGGCAATCACAAATGCGTTTCAGCACTCCCGTGCCAGGAGAATTCATGTCCTATTAAGCTACGGTGGGGAAGAATTTCGGATTCGCGTTCAGGACAATGGTTGCGGCATGAGCCAGGAAATCCTGAATTCGCGCCGTGAGGGTCACTACGGAATGGCGGGAATGCAAGAGCGAGCCGAACGCCTAGGTGGCACGATTTCTATCACCAGCCGCATCGGCGAAGGTACGGAAGTGGATTTGTGGGTTTCGGCACATCTCGTCTATCAGGGTGATCTGCCACATTCCGGCTCGCCCCTGGCGGCTAAATGGCATTACCTAACCGAGAGACTCGGGATGCGAATTGCGAAGCCCCCTAAACGTTCATTGGACACGCCCACCGAAAACGGTCCCCAAACCGGCAAGGGCGAATCAAATTCATGAACGCCAGCGGAAAGATTCGCGTGTTATGCGTGGACGACCATCCTATCGTCCGAGACGGAATTGCAGCCATTATCAATTTGCAGCCGGACATGAGTTTGGTGGGCGCCACGGCGACCGCGGGGGAAGCTCTCAAACGATTTTCCGAGCTACGCCCAGACGTGGCTCTCGTCGATTTGCGATTGCCCGACATGGACGGCTTCGACCTAATCAAAAGGCTCAGAGACACGCACCCCAACGCTCGCGTCATCGTCCTGAGTTCCCACGAAGGTGACGTCGACATACAACGCGCGCTCGAAGCAGGGGCGCAAGGATATGTTGTGAAGGGTATCGTTCGCGAGGAATTGCTGGAAACCATTCGCAGCGTTCATGCGGGGAAACGGCGCCTTCCTGCCGCGGTAGCTCAAAAGCTGGCCGAGCACATGGGCGAGGAACCGATCAGCACGCGTGAACTCGAGGTATTGGCGCTCATGGCCGCGGGAAAGCGTAACAAAGAAATCGCCAGCCAGCTCTCGATTGCGGACGACACCGTTAAGATGCACGTGCGAAATATTCTTTCCAAGCTTCAAGTCAACGACCGCACCGAGGCAGTTACCGTCGCACTCCGGCGCGGAATCATCCACCTCTGACCTCCGTCCGAGTACCCATTCATACACTCGAAATGGCTATCGACTAGACGCTCGCCTTCGCGTTTTGCCGCTCCCTTGAAGCGAATAACCTTGCCTCAGACGTGAGCTCTTCAAAGGGTTTCGCGTCGCAGGAGAAGAACTTATGCCAAAGGAGAAACCCCGCCTCGTGATGACGGGTGCCAAGGGCGAGCCTATGGCTTACGAATGCTCGCTATGTGGCCAACTCTTCCTCCTTCCGGACGACCGGAGTCCAAAGGAGGCAGCTGCGGAGCTCATGATTGTATTTCAAGAGCATGTTCGAGAAGAACATGCCGAGGAAGCGAAGGATTGAGGTGGACATGCTCGCATCGAAGCCATCCCGGCTTTACTCAAAGTTTCCCGGTGGCAGCGTCGGATTGGCTCTGCTCGTCTTGAGGCTGGTGGCTGGACTTGGACTAGTAGGGGAAGGGATGCGCATCTTCACCCCTACAGCAAACTCACCGGAACCGACGAGCGTCTTGCTTCTCGGCCTGTTGCTCGTCGTTAGCGCAGCCCTCTTGGTTCTCGGCCTGCAAACATTCTTGGCAAGTAGCACTGCGGCTGTCAGCACCGCGGCATCCGCGATGCACGGCCAGCTCAACTTGAGCTTGGCACCGAGCGACCGCTATGTCTGGTCGTTTTTCTTCGCCCTTTTTTCCGTCTCGGGCTCCCTGGCTTTGCTGGGTCCCGGCGGCTATTCGCTGGACGCGCGCCTCTCCGGCTGGCGAATCATCAGACTTTCATGCGGGCCGTCCAACTCCAACAGCCTAAAAGAACGTGAAGGTGCCTATGTGGATCGTTAAAATCGCGCGTAGAAGCTTCTCTACGAAAGGCCTTTGGAGCGAGGTCGTAAATGCGGTGAGTACGGGTCTAGCAATTCGGCACCCACGCCCCAAAATTACGTTAGAATTACAAACGGAGGAGTGGGTGAGCGGTTGAAACCGGCGGTCTTGAAAACCGTTAGACTCGAAAGGGTCTCGGGGGTTCAAATCCCTCCTCCTCCGCCATATTTGAGAAAATCCTGCAGACAGCCGGTCCAACGTCTCGAAGGCACCTCGAGCCTTATGAACTGCTTCGAGGAGCTGCCGCGGTGCTTCCCCGCACAACGAATTCCGGCTCAATCGTTATCGCTTTCGGATATGGCATTTTTGCGGTGGCATTAATCCGCTGCAACAGAGTCTCCGCCGCGATCACTCCCATGTCTCGCAGTGGTTGCCGCACCGTGGTCAACCCGGGATTTTGGAACGCCGCACTCTGGATATCGTCGAAGCCCACCACTGATACGTCCTCTGGCACACGGCGCCCTGCTTCCCGCAACGCCTGGATCGCGCCAATCGCGGAAATATCATTGAACGCGAACAGCGCAGTAAACGCTTGCCCGCTACCCAGAATCTTCCTGGTTACTTCGTAGCCGAGTTGCGGTGACGACGATTCTCCCTCCAATTGCCCGGTCAGGCTCCGGCTGACTTCCAATCCCAATTTCTTCGCAGAACCAAGCACCGCCTCCCACCGTGCTTCCGTATCGGAGCTGAACTCCTGCCCCTTAATAAAAGCGATCCGAGAGTGGCCCAGTTTGGTCAAGTGTTCGAGCGCCAATTTCGCCGCACACGAGTGATTCAAGACGATATTCGTCACACCGGAAATTTCCCGATGGCCGGAAACCGCCACCACCGGTACATCCAGCCCCCACGCGCACGCCGTGTCCACCGCGATCAACCCTTCCACCGCGCGTTGTTGCAGCAGGTGCGGATATTCCTCCAGCAGTTCCTTGCGATGTCGGTGGCTCACCACCAGATAAAAATATCCTGCATCCAGCAGATGATCCTCGATGCCGGAAAGAACCAGCGCCGCGTATCCTTCACTGATCTCGGGGACTACTACTCCGACCGTGAAACTTCGTTGTCGCCGCAACGAGCGAGCCATGAAATTGGGGCGATAGTTGAGCTCGCGCGCAGCTGCGCGGATTCGTTCTTGCGTGTGCCGGGGAATCGACTTCGCCGACGGAGAACGATTGATCACCAGTGACACGGCCGCCTTGGACAGGCCGAGGTGCTCGGCGAGTATTTTCAAACTCACGCCGGGAGCCGCAGACCTGCGGCGCAAGCGCTGATTCCCTGCCGATTTTGGTGTTGGCATGACTTTCTGTGCGAGGTAGTCTCGCACAACAAACCGAGACGAGCAATAAAAAGGCCGCTACCTGGCGGACGAACAAAAGGACGCTACTTTGCCGGCAAAAGGCAAAAACATTATTTCGGCGCGACGGAAATGCCCGACCGCCGGCTTGAAGCTTCCACGCCACCGCATGCAGTCTATTATTTCTTCGGTTTGCGCAATGCCTGGCCTTGCGATTCGGCCCGCCTAGCATCCTCGTGCCGCCCCACGCCCAGATACGCCTGCGCCAATAACGCAAACACATCCGGATCCTTGACCGAAGATCGGGCCAGCGGTTCCAGCAACTCCACCACATCCGCATAGTTTCTCTGGCTGATCAAGACCTTCGCGAGGCTAGTCTTGGCTTGCACGCTTTCCGGCTCCAGCAGCGCCGCGGCCTCCAGTTGGTCCAGAGCGCCGTCGGCATCTCCGGATCGGAAATAAATCTGTCCCAGCAAAAGCAGCGCCGCAAATTGATGTGGACTCGTTTTCAAACTCCCCAGCAAGACGTCGCGCGCGCCGTTAGGGTCACGATTCGCGTCCAGTGCCCGCGCATAATCCAACACTCCGGCCGGGTCTTCCGGGCGCAGTTCATGAGCGCGGCGCAAATATTCAGCGGCCTTCTTGTAATTCCCCGCAGTCAGTTCCAGGCGCCCAAGCTGCATCAAAGCAATCACCGACTTATCATTGATCAGCAGAAGCTTCCCCAGCGCCGCGCGCGCCTCGTCCGGCTCATCACTCTCCGCCGCCATCATCGCGGCGTGCAGCAGATTCTCCTCATCAATCTTGTCTTTTGGGTCTGGCAGCAACGTAGGCTCCGGAACATTCGTAGCGCTGCCCTCATCGGCCGGACCCAAATAACCCAGCGCGTGCAATTCATCGATCGTGCTTGCGGGGACGGTAGCGGGCGAAACGTGCCCTGGCGTCTGCGACGGCGGACGCAACTCCGCCAACATTTTGCGCGCCTTCTGCACCTCGTCGTTCCAAGGCTCATACGTGTTCTGCAGCTCTCCCGCGTCCGACCGCAGATCATAAAGTTCTGGCCTCGGCGCCTCGATAAACTTGAACCCGTCCCGTCGAACCGAGCGCAACGGCGACCAACCAAATCGCAACGGATAGTCGGTCTGTCCGAACACAATGCGAGACGCGGCTTCACCGCCAGTGAAAAACGCTGATAACGACGCGCCATCCAATTTCTCCGGCATCGGCACCCCTACCAATTCCAAAATGGTCGGCACAATGTCGGTCGTTCGTACTTGCGCGTCAATTTCCTTGCCCGCCATCCGGCCATTCGGCAGCTTTATCAGCAGTGGAACATGCGTCGTCGAATCGTAAAGAAAAATGCCGTGCGTATCTTCGTGATGCTCGCCAAGCCCCTCACCATGATCTCCCACTACCACAACCAAAGCTCCGTCATACCAGCCCTGCTTTTTCAGATATGTCAAAAAATGCCCCAACGCTGAATCGGCATACGCGATCTCCCCGTCATAGAGTCGATCCTTATAGATGTTGGAGTAAGGCGCTGGCGGTTCGTAAGGATCGTGCGGATCGTAGAAATGCACCCATACAAAATGCGCACCGCCAGAATGCCTATTTAGCCATGATTCCGCGTGTTGCTCGACTTCCGAACCCCGACGCTCGAGGCGTCCCCATCGCGACTTCGTTGTCGGGTGCTCGGGAAAGTTGTCGTAGAACTCGAAGCCTCGGTCCAGCCCAGGAGCCAGACTCTTGCTGTCCAGAATCACTGCACCGATAAATGCCGCGCTATGATACCCACGCGTCGCCAGCAATTCCGCCAAGGCTGGATGACTCGCGCCCAGTGGGACGCCGAAGTCGCTGACCCCGTGCGAGCTTGGCAAGAGCCCCGTTAAAATGCTGGTGTGTGAGCTATTCGTGATCGGGCTGGGCGTAAATGCCTGCGTGAAACGGATTCCATCCTTCGCAATCAAATCCAGTGCAGGAGTTTGAATTCGTTCGTATCCGTAGCAGTGCACATGGTCGGCGCGCAAAGTGTCAATAGTTATGAGAAAGATGTTCGGGCGCTGCGCCCTATCTTGTGTGGTAGACTGCGGCCCGGCAACCCCACAAACGACACAACAACAAAGCAGGACGGCAAAAACTTTCATCGCAACTGAGGCTACCATAGGCTGATCTCTTGGAAGAATGGCGAACGCTGGCCCGCGAACAGGCTGAAGCCCGTTCCACAAGAATGTCTAGCATGCTCTAAGCGGATTACTTGTTGGCGGCTACTTTATTGTCGGCACCCTCGAAGACTTCGTTGAGGACGCGTCCCCTCATTTGCTTGGGCTGCTCGATCCCGTAGATGTGTAGCAGGGTCGGCGCGATGTCATAGACGCTGGCCGCTAGTCCCATCAGCCGGAAATCGTGCTTGATGTTAGGACCCATGATGAACACCGAGCCAGGCACGTCATCGCCATCGGCGAAATCATGCTTGGCGATCACCGGCGTGGTTTTCTCGTGGTCGGCATGCGCATGCGGATCTTTCTCTTCAAACTCGCGCAACGGCTTGATCCCGTGATCGGAGACGATCACTACATACGTGTTCTCGTCAGCGTGCTTCAAAATCGTGCCTAGCACCTTATCAAACGCAATGTACTGGTCCGGGAAAGCGCCTTGCCGCACGCCGTTGATGCTGGCGTTGTAGCCGACGTTGAACGGCGTGATGGGGTACAGCCAATGTCCGGTGCGGTCTTCGCAAGACTGCGCCAGGAAAGTGAAATCGGTGGGGTGCGTAGCCAGCAAATAGTCGAAAAGTTTGGTCTGCTGGTCGCGAATGGTCTGCACTTTGGCCAACCAATGATCGATCACTTCCGTTTCATGCTCTTTCAGATCGGCAGCTGAGGGCATGCGCTCGCAGTCAATATAGAAATCTCCGACATTCTTCAACAATTCATCGCGCATCTTAGCCGGGTAAACCGCGTCCCCGCCGGTGACTTCGCTCAGCTTGGGAGCGCAGAGCACGCCATCTTCACAATTCTTGCCGCGCGTGAGCATGCCGCTGATCATGTATCCGTTCACCGGCATCACCGGGAAAGTGGCCGGAACATTAGCCATGCCCACCGTGATGTCTCGCTTCGAGAGCATCGACCAAATGGGCTCTTCCTTCAGCATGTGCGTATTGGCCGTGATGCCGCCAACGATAAATCCAGTGACCCCGTGCTCTTCGGGGCTGGTACTCGTAAATAAGGTAGTGTAAACACGCGGGCAATTCGGCCCGGAGACGGTGCGCAGCTTCCCGTAAGCGCCCTTTTCAATCACGTGAGACAAATTGGGCATTTCGCCTTTCAGCAGCAGCGGACGAATAATGTCCAGCTCCATGCCGTTCACGCCGACCATAATGACGCGCGGCTTGGCTTTGGAAGCGCTGTGCTCCTGGGCCAGAAGGCCGACCGGCAGCAGAAACACCGATGCCAACAGCAATGAAATTTTACCTGGGACCATGTGCGACACCCCTTGGCTTGGAAGAGTCGAGTATATCTTTGCCGCCTACGAGTGTCCACGATTTAGGCCGCTACAAAATACGCGTCGTCCTTGATGTCCCAATCGCGCGTTTCAGCCCGAGAGCCGCGCAGCCTGCGCAAGAAGGAAGTTGCGCTCCGGCAAGTTCGCCGTCTTCGCTGCAGCGGACCGGTAATGCCTCGCGGCCGCGTCGATGTCCCCCGCAAGTTCCAACAGATGCGCCCGCGCCGCGTCCAGGCGGTGATGATCTGCGACGCGCGCATCCTCTTGGAGCGCATCCAGCAGCTCCAAGCCCTTCGTCGCGCCGTGTACCATCGACGCCGCAATAGCATGGTTCAACATCACCATCGGGTTGTCGGACATGCGTCGGAGCAGCTCGTATAGCGCCAGGATCTGCGGCCAATCCGTCTCCTCGGCTCGCGCCGCTTCATCGTGAACGGCGGCGATGGCCGCTTGCAATTGGTACGGACCGACCGAGCCCTTCGGCAAGGTCGCCGAGAGCAGCGCGACCCCCTCAGCAATTTGTTCCCGATCCCAAAGCGCCCTGTCTTGCTTCGCCAGCGGAATCAACTCACCGTCAGCGCTCGTTCTCGCTAGACGCCGCGCATCGGTCAACAACATGAGCGCGAGCAATCCAGCAACCTCCGCGTCGTCGGGTTGCAGCTTGCGCATGATTCGCGTCAACCGGATCGCCTCTTGCGACAAGTCGCCCCGGCGTAGCTGGGCTCCGACGCTGCTGGTGTAGCCCTCGTTGAAAATGAGATACAGCACGTGCAGTACCGCGCGGAGCCGTTGCTCTCTTTCCTTGCCCGTCGGCATTTCAAATGCAATTCCGGACTCCTTGATGCTTTGCTTCGACCGGCTGATCCGCTGCGCCATCGTGGCTTCGGGCACAAGAAACGCGTGGGCAATCTCCGCGGTGGTCAAACCTCCCACTGCCCGCAGTGTCAGCGCAATGGCCGAAGCCGGAGTCAACGCCGGATGACAGCACATGAACAGTAAGATGAGCGTATCGTCCTGCTCCGATTCGCGAGCGGCGTCGAGAGGAGCCCCGAATTGCTCCACCTCCATCGCTGCTTCACTTTCTCGCAGGCGCCGGGCGGATTCACTGCGAATTTGGTCGATCATGCGACGGAAAGCGACTTGCGTCAGCCACGCGCGAGGATTTTCCGGCAGTCCATCGCGCGGCCAGCGCATCGCTGCAGCAAGCGATGCCTCCTGGACAGCATCCTCCGCGGCCGCGAAGTCTCGGAATCTCCGTGCAACAATGCCGAGCACCTGCGGCGTCAACTCACGCAACAGGTACTCGATCGTAAAATCGGAAGCCTGTGCTGTCACCGGTCTTTCCTGTTCAATCTCAGAGTCCCAAATCCGAATGGCCACCCAGAACTTGACGCACCTCGATGGGCATACTTCCCGAGGTACCGCCGGGGCCGGGCGCTGCCGAAGCCCGCGCGGCGATCTTGTACGCCTGCTCGGGACTCTCCACGTCAATGATCCAGTATCCGGCGAGAAACTCCTTGGACTCCGGGAACACACCGTCGGTAATCGGCGTGCCATCTTTGCCTGCGCGAACGAGCTTGGCTTGGTCAGGCCAGCCTAGGCCTTCCGCGGCAACGAATACACCTTCCTCCTTGAGTTGCTTGTTGAAAGCGTGCATGAAAGCCACGTTCGCCTCCATGTCCTTCTTTGACCATTTGGCATACTCGGCGAAACCGGCCTTCGTCCCGTTCATCATCAAAATGTATTTCATGTTTCTGCTCCTTTTCGATTCTGCACCGGCTTGGGTGCGTTTTCATGAAATAGTCGGACCAAACCTTGCGTTCTCGACATGCGGATCAATTATTTTTCGGGCTCCGGCCGCTCCCAGCTTCGGTGGCTCGCGGCCATTTTTAAGTGATTTAGTTTCAGCGCGCTACATGGGCTCGATAGGGCTATGGCCGTGGATTGTGATCAGTCCGCAAGCAGGACCAAAGAAACGGTAACTTCCCGATTGCCAACGATAATCCGGGGGTGATTCGGATTACTTGACACGCCCGGTTTTTTTCACTACCTATTTGTGTTGGCGTCAGGCAGATTGTCTCACGCTGTCACCGGGCCAAGCTGCCATGCGTCGCGTACAGTTCATCGAACTACATGAACGATCGTGGTTTCCTTCATCTCTTCGGGATGAAATTACGGATGCGCTTCAGTGCGGGCTAAATCTCTTAAACGCTTACGCCCCAATCGCCCCGCTGCTTCAAAGCATGCTTGACGCTACGCGCAGCACATCAATTGTTGACATGTGTTCGGGCGCCGGAGGACCCTGGTTAAGCCTTTCTCGAAAGCTGCAACCCGATGCACAGGTCTTTCACATTTTGCTCACCGATAAATACCCCAACCGCAGGGCATTTCAACAGACCAGAACGGCTCCTGAGAATCACATTACTTTCTATCCAGACTCGGTCGATGCCACGAAAGTCCCTGGCGCGTTGCAAGGATTCCGAACGATGTTTTCGTCCTTTCATCATTTTCCCCCGGAAGAGGCTCGCGCCATACTCCAAAATGCCATCGATGCCGGCCAAAGTATCGCCATATTTGAAATCACGAGGCGCGCTCCCTTAACGATCTCCCTCATGTTTGCTTGGGCTCTCATGCCGTTCGTATTTACTCTGTTTATCCGCCCTTTCCGCTGGTCACGGCTGTTCTGCACGTATGTGGTTCCGATAATTCCCTTGGTCTTGCTGTTCGATGGAGTGGTGTCTTGTCTCCGTACATATCGGCCTCGGGAGCTGCGCGAAATCGTCGACAAACTTTCTGGAATCGAATACCAATGGGAAGTGGGCGAGCATTCCAAAGCGTCTGGCCGAGCGCCAATTACCTACTTGATCGGTTCTCCGCAGACACGTGGATCACCCACCTGATTCTTAAAGTGTCTGTTATGAGAGCTATCCACCGTTTTGGGTCCACTGGAGCGGCCGGCAACGCCTCATTTCTCTCTCCGCCAGGTCATTTCCACGCGCACCGGTATTTCGTTCTTCACGGCGATCGTTAAGAGCGACGGTGGCTCGATCTTGAAGTCCGAAAGCGTGGCCGGAATGGTGCCTGATATCTTCGTCTCGTTTCCTTGCTTCGCTTGCTCGAAGAGAACCTGCTTATAGTTTGCGGTCTGGCCTGCAAACTGGACCTCCAGATCGGCCCGAATGGTTGCGGATGCAGACGCGTCTTCGGGCAAACTCGTGCGCACAATAACCATCGGAAACTCCCCGCCACGCGTCACTTGCAGCATGTGAAGATCGCGGTTGCTGTCACCGGAATCGAACGATTTAACAGGCACCGCTATTAAGAAATCGCATTGTCCGCCATGGCAAACACCCTTGCCTCGCGCCGCATGGCTCACCCCGTCGGTCTGATGCAGCGGGTGAGACACGTGATATGTAAGAGTGGATTGCGAGAGAATCCATTGGCTATCCGTTTGGGCAATTGCGGGCAGTGCCAAAAATAGAAATGCTATTAGTATTCTTTCTCGCATCACGTTTCCTTACCACTTAATGGATACCGACAAAATGGCCGCTCCGTATGCCGCAGCGGTCACAAAAGCCACCGGTGCGTGCGCACTCGCGATGCCATGAACCTTTTCTCCTTTGCTTTTCTGATCGAACGCAATCGCCCCCAAGATAGGTGTCAAAATCATGCCTGGGCCGTGAATCCAGGCCAGAATCTTGTGCAGCCGGATTGGCCCGCGAGTTTCCGTTCCCGGAATCTTGGGCGCACGGATCGCATAGTAAGCGCTGATACCATACAAGTCTCCGGCCGCCGAGCCGAGCACAAGATGTGTCCAGCGATCAGTCGAACTGGTGCTCTTGCCGCCGGCGAAGGTCCCGGTAATTACAGACGCGACGATAGGAGCCGTCGCTATCAAACCGATCCGCTGATGTATCTTGAGCATGTGGGACCGTTTGTCGAGCCTCGCCTGATCTTGGGCGCTTCCCTGGGTCTGGGTCGGAGAGAAACCGAGGTCCCCCAGAGAAAGCACCCCACCCAAACTCAAATTCATAGTTTGCTTGGCTCCTTGGGTGATCGTCACTCTGGCTATTTTAGTAGGGAATCCTTCGGCTGATACGCTAACCTCGTAATCCCCAGGTGTGAGGTTTGGAACGCTGTAGACGCCGGCCGAATCGGCTTGGCTTTCCGCCGACTGTCCCGTGACGACATTCTTGACGGAAATTTTGGCATTGGGAATGACCGCTCCCGAAGAGTCTGTGACCGTGCCCGATAGCATGGCGCCAGCAGCCTGTGCGCGCAGCGGTTCAGATATCAACAGAGGAATCATTACAATTCCAAACCAAAGAACAAGCTTCGTCGCTATCGCTTTCATTGGGGGCTTCTCCTCTTCGATTGAACTGATCGTTCCGGGAGAGATGCAACTAAGGATGCTGCGACTGAACTCCGAGATGTACTGTGACCATACAAGACTTCCAACCACCCATGCTGAAATAGTGCGGCTTTCGCGCCTTTTGATTTTCATCGGCGCGGCGTCATTCGCGGAGTATCCTCGCCTGTCAGATTGTGCCCGAGACCGCGCATGAAAGCGACGGTCGCATCTAGATCTTTCTTCGACAAGGTATTTCCTGTTTACACTGGCCTTCCGATAGACGTCACCCACTTAGGCAGCGGCTTTTCCCCTTGCCAAACTAGGAGAGCATCCCTAGACTCCTAGTCAGACTAGGAGGCCATTCCAATATGGCGAAAACCGCGGAACTACTCCCGGGCACTCTGGACATGCTGATCCTTAAAGCGGTGTCCTTGAAACCGCTCCACGGATACGGCGTCTTGCTGCGCATCCGGCAGATCTCCAGAGATGCGCTTGAGATTCCGCAAGGCTCGTTGTATCCGGCCCTCTACCGCTTGGAGCATCACGATCTCATCGCCGCGGAATGGGGTCAGAGCGAGAACAACCGTCGCGCGAAGTATTACACCTTGACTGCCGCGGGGCGTCGCCGCCTGCGTGACGAAACCGCCGGCTGGAACCGGTTAGCGTCCGCGATTGCTGTCGCCTTGAGCACGACCTCAGAGGAGGTGTGAATATGCTCAAGCGCTTTCGCTCTTTGTTTCGTGTGCTGACTCGGCGGCGTGAATTTGAAGATGGAATGACCGAGGAGCTGAGCTTTCACATCGAGCAATATACCGACGACTTGGTGCGCTCCGGCATGTCACGCGAAGAGGCGGCCCGCGTCACACGGAGAGAACTCGGCAGCCCGATCAATATCAAAGCGGATTGCCGCCAGGCATTTGGCATTCACCTCTTGGATGAGCTTCGAAGGCAGCTCAGTTACGCCATCCGATTGCTGCGAAAGTCGCCCGGATTCACTGCCACGGCCCTTCTGACCATCGCGGTTTGCTTCGGAGCAAATCTGACGATTTTTGCCGTGATCGATTCGGTCCTTCTCCGTCCGTTGCCGTTTCCCGAGCCCGGCCGGCTCACGACGATATTCAATACGTATCCGAAAGCCGGCGTCGAGCGCGACGGCTCCTCGCTGACCAATTATTACGAACGCCGCGGTAATGTTCCCGCCTTCACTTCGCTCGCGATCTATCGCTACGGCACGGAGATTGTCGGTGAGCCGGGCTCAACCGAACGCGACCAGACCATGCGAGTTTCTCCGGATTTTTTCTCTACTCTTGGGCTCGGCCCTGTAATCGGACGTAGTTTCACCGAAGAAGAAACCACTTCGGAAACCGATCACGTTGCCATTCTTTCCGACACATTTTGGCGGCAACGATACAACGCCGATTCCAACGTGATCGGAAAGCAAATTCGTGTAAACAGTGTTCCCAGAACGGTGATCGGCGTGTTGCCTCCCGCCTTCCGCTTTCTCTCTTCCGATGCCCAGTTGTTCCTCCCCCTTGCATCGCGCCCTGAAGATCGCACACCATCGCAGCGGCACGCCGGCGGAAACGTCATCCAAATGATCGCCCGCCTCCAACCGGGCGCCACTCTCGCACAAGCCCAGTCTGAGATCGACGCGCAGAACGCCTCGTTGGAAGCCGATGACCCCCAGGCCAAGATGATTGCCGATGCAGGCTTCCGTTCCCTGGTGGTGCCCCTGCATGCCGACCACGTCGTAGCAATCCGTCTCACTCTACTGCTGTTGCAAGCCGGCGCGATGGCCCTTCTATTAATCGGCGCAGTCAATCTTGTAAACCTGCTTCTAGTCCGTGCCAGCGGTCGAGTTAAAGAATTAGCCGTTCGCCAAGCGCTGGGCGCAGGTCGGGGATACGTTGTGTCCGAAGTTGTGGTCGAGACCACCTTGCTCACGTTAGTCGGTGGACTACTCGGACTCGTCATAGGCGCTGGCGGAATTCACCTTCTGGGCATGTTGGGTGTCGATCGCCTACCCTTGGGAAGTCGCATCGCCTTCGATGGGCGATTGGCGTTGGTCGCCTTGCTGGCAGCCATTATCATGGGCATCGTATTCGCAGTGCCCATCGCATGGTTCAATCTTCGACGCCATCTCGGTAACGCGCTTCAATCGGAGAGCCGTAGTGGCACGAGTGGGCGCGCCACTCAATTCCTGCGTCACAGCTTCATTGTCTCTCAGATTGCCTTGGCATTCATGCTGTTGGCCGGAGCCGGTCTGCTCGGCCTCAGTCTTCAGCGTGCCATGGCCGTTTCTCCGGGCTTCCAATCCGACCATGTCCTCACTGGGCACATCTTGCTTCCGTGGGCAGACTATCCGGACGGGCCGTCCCGTCTTGCATTTGCTGAAAAGCTGATGGACAAGGTCGGCCCCTTACCGGGAGTCTTGTACGCAGGCGTGGTCAACAATGTGCCCTTCAGTGGCAAAACCGGCAAGAGTGCCGCCACGGTATTGGGTCACATTCTCCGCCCAAGCGAATCAGCGAGAGGGCACTACTCTTACGGAGTCGGCGGCGATTACTTTCACGCCATGGGCTTCTCCCTTCGATCCGGACGTTTCCTCACCGCCGACGATTCAGCTGGCTCTACGCGAGTCTGCGTTGTAGATGAAGACTTCGCTCGATACTACTGGCCCAACGCCAGCGCGATTGGCGGGCGTTTGTGGGACGGCTCCGAAGTGGGGAAGGACAACGAAGCCTTCACTGTCGTCGGCGTCGTCGGCGGCGTGAAACAAGCGGGACTGACCGAAGATTATGCCCAGGGCGCGATTTATTATCCCTATGTCTTCCGCATCGAGGACAGCTTCTTCGTCGCCGTCCACACGACCCTTCCACCGGAGTCGCTCGGGTTGGCTCTGCAAAGGGTGGTTCGGCAAATCGACCCCGACATACCAGTTAATGATCTCCGGTCGATGGAGACCCGTATCGCCGATAGTCTTGTCGCCCGTCGTTCACCCGCCCTGCTCGCTGGACTCTTCTCTGGAATAGCTCTGCTCCTCACAGCCATCGGCACCTATGGTGTGTTGAGTTATGCCGTCGCCCAGCGTCGCCGCGAAATCGGCCTACGCATGGCCCTAGGGGCGCAGCCGGGCCACATCCGTGGCCAGTTTCTTTATCTCTTCTTGCGCCTTCTCGCCGGCGGAGTTCTATTGGGTGTCATCGGAGCTTGGCTAACCAGCCAAGCCATGCAGGCAGTGCTTTTCCACGTGCCTCCTTTTAACCTGGCAATCCTCACTAGCGCTCTTTGCATTATCGCATTGGTATCTCTGGCCGCTTGTCTGCTCCCATCCTCGCGCGCCGCGCGGATATCCCCAATGGACGCTCTCGCCGAGGAGTGATTCTGCTCAATCCCTCGGGCCAATGGACGTTGCTGGGAGCCCTGCGGTGCACAATTCGAAACACCAGGCTCTGAAGTCGAATGCCCTGCCGCGCGTTGATGACATCATAGGACCTGCTCGCACGCGTGGTTCTGCCACCGCATCCTCCAGGCGCGCGCACAGAACTCTTGTCCCATCCTGGCCGCAGCAAGGGACAACCAGACGGGGGTATCGCAAGTGATTCGTTCCTTTCGGAATCTTCTCCTTCTCGCCGCTCTTGGAAGCGCGGTTCTGCCCCCTCTCGCGCTTTTCACTAGCGACACCGGCCCATGGACGCTCGACAAGATTCTGATTTTGGTGATTTTCGTCATCGTGGGCTTGGCTGCACTCGTCGGACTCCACTGGGCGTTCGCCAAATTCGGGCCCCACATACTCAAATCATCACAAAACCAAGCCGCATTCCTCGAAACAATTTCCACACGCTTCCTTCCCCTCGCCATTGTCGGTTCGGCGGCCCTCAGTCTGTTTCTTGAACTTGCGGTGATCCGCTGGCAAGGAACCATCTTTGAATTCTTTGCCTTTTACAAGAATTACGGACTCCTGGCTTGCTTCGCTGGTCTTGGTCTGGGTTACGCTCTGTCGCGAAATGAGGAGGGGATTCCCCTTAGCCTGACCCTCTGCCTCCTTGCCTGGCAGTTCGGTCTCTTAATCTTCCTTCGTTTCGGCTTGCCGCGCTCCTCCGTCAGCCTCGCAACTTCGCCCTTCCTGGAACAACTCAGCATGGGGCTCCGGCTCTCTACGTCGAACCAGTCTCGAGCCGTTTATCTGCTGCTCACCGTTGTCTTTCTTCTGACCGCGCTCGCCTTCATCCCCCTTGGCCAACTCTGCGGGAAGCTGATGGAGAAGACGGGCCAGCTCTCTGCCTATGGTCTGAACCTGGGTGGTAGCCTCCTGGGCGTTTCCCTTATGTTCTTGGCGAGTTGGCTTTGGACTCCGCCCATTGTCTGGTTTGGGGCGTGCTTCTTGGCGCTGCTTTTCTTCTTTGTCAGAACGCGTACAACGCTTCTTGTAAGCGGGAGCCTCGCCCTACTATCCGTCATGATTTTGGCATGGCCCGTAAACCCTCTTTGGAACAAGGTTTACTCGCCGTACCAGATGCTTGAGATCGGTTACAGTGACACGGGCTTGATGCTTCTCCGAGCGGCCGGACACTACTACCAACGGGTGCAGAATCTCTCTATTAACAATCCAGCGTTCCAGCCGATCCGCGATTATTACGATCTTCCGTACCGGGTCCACCCCGGCCCGAACGACGTTGCTGTTGTCGGCGCCGGTACTGGCAATGACGTGGCCGCGGCTTTGCGCTCCGGAGCGCGCCACGTGGACGCCATCGAGATCGACCCCGCAATTCTTCTCGCTGGCAGGATGAACCACCCGGAGCAGCCCTACAGCAACTCTCGCGTTCGCGCTATTGTCAACGATGCGCGCTCCTTCTTCCGCAATACCCCGGACCACTACGACCTGATTGTGTATGGCTTATTGGATTCTCATACCCTGCTCAGCCAAGCTTCCAGCGTCCGTCTCGACTCGTTTGTGTATACCATTGAAGGACTCCGCGAAGCGCGATCTAGGCTGAAAGAGACTGGTGTGCTCTCTCTTTCGTTCTCCGTTCTCGACGGCAAGATGGGGACCAAGATTTCCCAGATGATGCGCGAAGCATTCGATGGCAAAGATCCCCTCTGCATTTACACCGCGTACGACGGTTCTGTAATCTTCCTACAGGCAAAAAATGGAGACGTGTCCGTTCCACCAGCCTTGCTTGCGGAAACACATTTCATCGACGCCTCCAGCATTTTTCGCAATGCGCAGATCAAGGTCGATATCTCAACCGACGACTGGCCTTTTCTCTACATGCCGCGTCGCGTCTATCCCCTCACTTACTTGATTACTTTAGGCTTGGTGTTACTGGTTTTCTTCGTACTTTACGCCAGCTTCCTCCAGCGCAGGCCGCAAACGTCGCATCTCCCCTTTTTCTTTCTAGGAGCGGGTTTCATGCTCGTCGAGACGAAGGCAATCACCGAGATGGGCCTCGCTTTCGGCAACACCTGGCAAGTCATTGCCATTGCCATTGCGGGCGTGTTGATCATGGCATTTCTGGCCAACGCCGTTGTTCACCGGTGGCGTGTCAGCGATCCTTACTTGCCTTATCTGTTTTTGCTCTTGAGCGTGGCCGCTGGATGGTGGATCGCCCGCTCGGGCGGGCTACCTTCGACCGGGCTAGGCAGGATCGCCACCGTCGCCATTCTCACCTGTCCATTGTTTTTTTCGGGTATTGTCTTTTCCGCCCTTCTTTCGGCCGAGTCCAAAATCTCCAGCGTAATGTCCATGAATTTGATGGGTGCGATGTGCGGCGGCGTTCTCGAATATAATTCCATGTACTTCGGTTTTCGGTTCCTGTACGTGCTGGCGCTTGCCTTGTACGCCGCTGCTCTTCTTTCGAGCCTCGCGCTCCGCACCAGGAGTTCCGTCGTGGACGCGAGCACCGCGGCGCTGGTTTCTTCACCCGAATGGAAGTAGCCACCACAATCATTCGCTGCAGTGCAAACGCGCTTACCCTCGTATATCCGACTACAAGCCTATACGTCCACCGACATGCGGGCCAATCGTCTGCACTACACTGAGCTTGAAACTTCAGACCTTGAAAAAAAACGCCTTACTCGTTCTTCTGGTTCCGCTGACGCTGTGTGAGATCTACCTATGCACCTCGTTCCTTCCGGAGCCTTGGCAGCGCGTAATTGACGACCATATACCAAATATCTTTCCGCAATCGAATGACTGGACGCCAATAACCCACCCGCTTCGGCCAAGAGATTGAAGGCGTGCCGCGCGACCACATCGGAATCAGAATCGCCCTCTACACCATAACCGTGGCCTTACTGATCGCGAATGCATTGCTCATCCGCTGGCTTTGGAGACTCTCGCGCAGAACGAACACATCGGCTGAAATTCGATGATCGCAATTCTGGGGCATTTCCGGTAAGCGCCTCGGCCCATAGGCCCGGCACAACCCTTGCGCGTGTCGACCGTCTCAGCGAATATGAGCATCAGGTTTCCAAAGAGCAACGATGAATCATGATTTGAGCTAGGTTGATACAAGAATGACTAAACCATGTTTTTCCGCTCTGCTCGCACTATTGCTTTTACCCTTAGTTTTGGCCGTGGCGGAAACCGTCACATTTCCAAGTGGAAAGATCACTCTGCACGGAGAGCTCTATAAACCCGAAGGAATTGGACCCTTTCCCGCAGTTATTTATAACCACGGAAGCGCGCCGGGCATGATGAGTAAGGAAGCATTCGCCGCGCTGGGCCCAGTGTTCGCAAAGCATGGATGGGTCTTCTTTGGACCTTACCGGCGGGGGCAGGGATTGAGTGCCTCCGCGGGTCCGTATATTGGCGACCAGATCGCGGCTGCCGAGAAAGCCGGAGGTGTCTCTGCCGCGGCCGCAACGATGGTGCGATTATTGGAGACGGATCATCTGAACGACCAGTTGGCAGGCCTGGCATGGTTGCGAAAACAGAGTTTCGTTCAACCGAATCGCATCGCGGTGGCGGGAAATTCCTTTGGTGGCATCGAAACTGTCCTGGGAGTGGAACGAGGAGGATATTGTGCGGGGATCGATTCAGCGGGGGGCGCTCAGAGTTGGGCGCAGGCTCCTGAGTTACGGTCTCTTATGACGCGTGCCGTGCGAAATGCAAAAGCGCCAATCTTCTTTTTTCAGGCCGCTAATGATTTTGACCTGTCGCCCAGCAAGACCCTCTCGGCCGAGATGAGCGAGGCGAGCAAGACGTACAAACTGAAGATTTATCCCGCCTACGGCGACTCCCCTGGAGACGGCCACACCTTTGGCTACTTTGGATCGGACGTCTGGGCCGAAGACGTTTTCGCATTTCTAAACCAGTATTGCACCAAATAAAGACTCCCACGACGTAGGGCGAGTAGGCTGAAAAAGCCAACGCGCCAATGAGACAGTTTGACCGGAATTGGTACGAAGGTATTCCCCTGCTGCCCTCCGCTCAACCTTCCACGCCAGAGTCACTCCAGATACGGATCTCTAATTCAGGGACTTGGCCGTATTCTTCTTTAGGTCGCGGCTCAAGATCGGTTCTCACCAGGCGGCGTGCCGCCGCGTCCTTAGGTCGCAAATAAGCGTTTCGCCAGAACGGCCAGGGCGTGTAAATTATGCGAGAGCGCCCTCCGTAGCCAGGAGTTTGCCATGTCGATGGTGCTGCAAGACCTTCGGTTTTCCCTCCGGCAATTGATCAAAAGTCCAGAATTTACGTGGACGGCTTTGATTTCCCTCGCGCTTGGCATCGGCGCGACTACGGCCATCTTCAGCGTGCTGTACGCGGGTCTTCTGAATCCGTACCCCTACCGGAACGCAGACCGCATCGTGCCCCTGACAATTTACAGCCGGGAAGGCGGAAGGAGTGGCGTGAATCCGAATGCGGCGCAAATCAGGGTCCTACAACAGTTACCGATAGTGGAAAGCGTGCTAACAACGGGATCCCAATCCATGAATTTAACCGGGCACGAATTTCCAGAGAATGTCTCGGTAGCAGGCCTATTCGGCGATACCTTCAGCGATTTGGGAGTTCCACCCCTTTTGGGCCGCGGAATCTTACTGTCGGACGCGAATAAAGACCCGCAATCTGTGGCCGTTCTTTCTTACAAATTTTGGCAGAGGCACTTCTTCGGCGATGTGGGCGTGCTCGGACGCACTCTGCAGCTCGATCGCAAGAATTATCAGATTGTGGGTGTAGCGGCCCCGCGGTTCACCTGGTCAACTGCGGATGTCTATGTGCCGATGACACTGACACAAGATCCGGATACAACTTTCATTGTTTATTTGCGATTGAGGCCAGGCGTGACCTATGAAGCCGCGAATGCTGCCCTGCAGCCCGTCGTCGAGCAGTTCGCCAGCGAGATGCCAAAGCACTTTCCAGATCACTTTAAGGTGAAAGTAGAAGCCCTGAATGCGTGGGCATTCCGGCGCGTCGGGGGCACCGTGTTCGCCATGTTCGCCGCAGTCATGCTTCTCTTGGTGATTGGTTGTGGAAACGTATCCATTTTGCTGCTTGCGCAGGGCACCGCACGGCAGCATGAACTGGCGGTGCGAGCCGCGATGGGCGCAGGTCGCGGACGTATCATGCGACAACTGCTGAGTGAGTCGTTACTGCTCGCCGCGATCGGTGCCACTTTAGGCATTTGGATGTCGTACGCAATGCTCGCGGGCATTCGTTTGCTGCTGCCTCCGTACGCTTTTCCATCGGAGGCCGTGATCCGCATCAATTGGACGGTGCTCTTGTTTGGCGTCGGCGTTGCGCTGGCCATGGGCGTGCTTTTTGGAATATGGCCAGCGCTGCAACTGTCGCGAACACAGCTCGGCCAAATCATGCAATCCAGCGGGCCTCGCATGACTGCGGGCGGGCGCGCGCGCCGAATACACGATGTATTGATCGCGGGCCAGATCGCACTGACGCTGCTGCTTCTGGTCGCCTCGGGCTCCGCTATAAAAGGTTTCGTCCACATGTTGCACCGGCCGCTTGGCTACAACCCGCACAACGTCATGTCGGTGGGAATCCCGCTGCGCAACAACTCGTATACTACGTGGCCGGAGCGCGCCACTTATTTTGAACAAATCCGCGCGAGCGCTGCCGAAACACCCGGTGTAACTATCGCGGCGATTTCGATCTTTTCTAACCCGCCGCGCAGCGGTTGGGACGGACGATTTGAGGTTTTGGGAAAACCCTCGAGCGAACCGCAGATGGCATACGTCCACCTCGTAAGCTCCGAATATTTTGCGGTTTTGCATATACCGGTGCTTCGGGGACGCGTGTGGAGCGCTACGGAAAATCACAATGCTGCTCACGTCGCGATCATCAATCGCACGCTCGCGCAGCGATATTTTCCGGATGGCGATCCCCTCGGGCATTCCGTGAAGCTGGGAATGGTCCAGGACTCTCAAATCCTGTCCGCGCCGAACCTCGCCGACTCGTGGTTACCAATTATAGGAATCGTGGACGATTTCCTCGACGACGGCTTGAGCAATCCGGTGCAACCTGCGATCCTTGTGCCCTATTCACTTAGTTTGCCTCCGGGAATCCAAATTTTGGTTAGGACTGAAGCACCTCCGCTCACTCTGATAAATGCCGTGAAAAAACACCTGGCCCAGGTCAATCCCGATCAGCAAACGCAGAGTCGGATCGAAGAGTTGGTCGCATGGATCTCCAATGGACCAGAGTGGCAGCGCGAACATTTGGCGGCGTGGATTTTTGGGTTTTTTGCTTGGCTGGCTGTGGCGCTTGCGGCCGTTGGTTTGTACAGCGTCGTGTCTTATACCGTGGCGCAGCGGACGAATGAGTTTGGGATTCGCATGGCGCTGGGTGCGCAGCGCGGAAATTTGCTGCGGCTTGTTTTTGCGTCGACTTTCGGAAGTGTAAGTGGCGGCATTGTTGCGGGCATTGGGCTATCGTTGGCGGCCAGCTCATTGATTGCGAAGTGGGCACAAGGGAATGTGCGGGATCTGGTGATGCTTGCGGCCGCCGCAATTGTGCTTGTTGTGGTGGCGGCGATGGCCTGCGTAGTTCCAGCTCAGCATGCCGCGGCGATTGATCCGATGACGGCTTTGCGATGTGAGTAGGGATGAATCGGACGAAGGGCTCCAAAAACTCAGCTAATGCGAGCAATCAGGCAGACCCGATGGCACTACCGGCTTGTTGGGTCTTTGCCGGTGGATATAAAATGGCGCAGGAGAGTCACGCGCAAGCATGGCCCGTCAAGCACCACTGAAATATGTCTTCTACATTGCCGCCACCCCGGAAAGAGTGTGGGAAGGCTTTGTGTCGCGGGAGTCGAACCGCATCATCTTCTCGGGCGCTGAGTTTCAAGCGGAATTTAAGCCCGGTGGCTCGCTCGCATGGGTGGGCACTGGACCCGATGGCAAGCCCATGACCTACGTCCGAGGGAAGGTCCTGCGGGTTGAGCCGCCAAGAGTCTTTCAGTACACCTTCGCAATGGGCCAAAATGATAAGGCGTCACGCGCAACTATCGAACTGGTGCCCGAGACCGAAGCCACCAAAGTAACCGTGACGCATGACGAGTGGGCCGAGGATGACCCCACCTACGCTGCCTGCGCCGATGGATGGCCACGTATTCTTTCCCGCCTGAAGACGCTGCTGGAAACCGGAAAGACATTCAAGCCGCATTGATACGAACCACCATGGTCTGAAATCGTTCGGTATGCCCCAAGTTAGCGGCTGAGACATCCAAACCGGACAAACGAATTGGGCGTAATGAGGCCTGGTCGGATGTCAAGCGATCCGAGGGGGCGGGAGTCGGATCACTATTCAACTCGCGTGCGCACGACCACGTCCGCAGCTTCGCCCGTGGCGAGTGCGAAACATTGGCGCAGAGGGGGCATTGACCTGCGCACAGAACGGCGCGAATGTGCACAGTAAGCCGTTTTGTGTCTATTCCTTGGAATAGGAAGATGGTCACAGCCTCCAAAGCAGGTCGGTATGAAATCCTGGGCGAACTGGGACGCGGCGGCATGGGTGTCGTTTACCGCGCCAAGGATCCGTCGATTGGCCGCACCGTCGCGGTCAAGACTATCCAGCTTTCCGAAGAGGGCACGGGAATGTCCCATGCCCAATTGGTGGAGCGATTCCAAACCGAAGCGCGCGCCGCGGGGCTGTTGACCCATCCCAACATTGTGGTGATCTACGACGTTGGCGAATCCGACGGGATCTACTACATCACCATGGAACTGGTGAACGGCAAGAGCCTGCAATCGATGCTGGATGCGGGTGAGAAATTTTCGCTGCCGCGTCTGCTGGGCATCATGGAGCAAGTTTGTTCCGCGCTGCAGTACGCGCACGATCATCGCGTAGTGCATCGCGATATCAAGCCGGCCAACATCATGCTGGGCGCCGACGACTTTGTGAAGATCACGGATTTCGGCACCGCCCAGATCATGCAATACGGCGCCGCCCAGCAGACCTCTACCATGGGCACCCCCGGCTACATGTCGCCAGAGCAGATCAAAGGCAAAGCCGTGGATGGCCGTACCGATATTTTTTCGCTAGGCGTGATGTTGTACGAAATGACCACGGGGCAAAAGCCGTTTCGCGGCCAGGACATCGCCACGATTCTGTACCACATTCTCAACGAAGAACCGGTGCCGCCACAGCAGCTAAATCCCAGTATTCCACTGGGTGTCAGCAGCACGATCATGAAAGCGATGGCCAAGAGTCCCTACTTGCGCTACGAGAACTGCCGCGAATTGCTGGAGGATTTGAAGAATTATCGGCCGGGCGAGAACCTTGCCAAGGCAAACGCGGCGCCTTCGATCAGCACTGCTCCACCGCCGCCGGGAATTCGCGAAAAGCCTGCTCACGAAAAGCCCATTCACGCAAAGATAGACAAAAACTACTACGTAGAGATGCCGCGAATTCCCGGTGTCGAACCGCGCTCCACTTCTCCGACTGCGTCGCGCCCCAAGACGGCTGCACCTTCGGTGGGTGTTACGCATGGCAATGTTCAGCCTGAAACCGTGCAGCAGGCAGACCCCACTTACCCAGGCACAACGATCAAGCCGGATCTCGGCGCTGCGGTCAAGCGCCTGGCAAAGATCGGCGCCGGCATCGTGCTGGCGGTGATGCTCGGCTCTGCGGGCATCAAAATGATAGGGCGCATGCAGCGACCCGATTCGGACGTGCCGCCTGTGCTCCAGGACAGCGGTAGCTCCAGCGAACCGCAAAGTACGGGGACGGACTCAGCGACGAGGGATTCAGCGGAGAGGCCGGTCTACGTGACCCAGTCCAATCCCGATGTTGCGACCGTCAGCGAGCTAGCGCAGCCGTGGTCTTCCAAGAAATTCTTCTTCCGGAGTTTGACACTTTCCAAGTATGTTCCGGCGCTGATTGTTCGCTTGCCGGGCCCGGCGTCGGACAGCAAATCCTATTGGGCATTTTCTCTGGAAGCGCCGTTCAGTCAGTGTCAGCTTGCGTACCTCGACAATATGGGGAAGCTTTCTTCCGAGTACGGATTCGTGGCTGCGCATCCCATGGTGGTTAATCCTTGCAGCCGTGCGATCCATGATCCGCTTCAACACACGGAACTCCCCGGAAACATCCTGGTGCGCGGAGCGATCGTGCGCGGAAACGATGTGCGGCCGCCTTACGGCATCGAATTGAAAGTCAGCGGCAATCAAATCCGCGCCGTGGCCATGGAGTGATCTGGTCAGTTGCGCGGTGTGGACACGTTGCCGCAACCCGGCTAGAACTGGTGGGAGCGGTTTCGCCGGTTACTTCGACACCGGAGCCAAATATGGGCGCTCGAGGACAGTAGCTCGACGGGGCGGAAGCTCGGATTCATCGATGCGGTCCAGAGCGCGAATGGGAATGCCAATTTCCTTGCAAGCCTCTACCGCGGCGTCATTGAAATACAGAAACACAAGAAACTGACCTTGGTGCTTGTACTTGGTGCGGGCCGCTGAGCCCTGGGTGTCCGTCTCGATCGTTGTATAGACCAGGATTATCTCGGCAAATCGAAAGTTGCTCTTGGTCATCCGATTGTCGAGCGTTTTGGCTAATTGAACATGTGGCAGCGATCCTGACGAGACTTCATCTAAGGTCAAACCAACCACTGTGAACATTTCCATCCTTTACATACACTGCGTTTCGCGCACGGCCCGCATCGCCGAGACGGATATGGACCGCGTGCCAATAATCTTCCACTGCAACAGAGCGTTGAATACGTCGGTTGGCCTCGACTGTTCCGAAAGAGTTACTTATCGCGATTCCGATTACGAGCGTGGTGTTGGCCGTGAGGCGCAGATGTAACGAAGCGATACTTATTTCTAATCGGGTTTTTCTGTGGTTGAGGGTGAGGCGTTCAGCTTCTCGAATTTTGCCAACTGCTCGCGGGCCTGATCCTCGTCTTTCGCATGGGGCACCAAGGCCAAGTACGTTTGCACCTCGCCGATCGCAAGGGCATAGTCGTTTTTACGAGCAAAGAGTTCAGCCATCAGGAGATGCAACTGCGGAAAACGCGTGCGCAGGTCCAGGTGCTCGGCCTTGAGACCGCTTCTTTCCGCGTCTGCGAACTTGTTGAGCTTGTAGTTTGCCAGCGCGTTATAGAAATAGGCGTCGGCGTAATTCAAGGGATCGAGATCGAGGATGTAGCCGGAGACGCGGTTCAAAGGATCGAGATCCAGGATGTGACCGGTAAGATCACGAACCTCGGTCCAGTTTCCTGCCTGAGTGGCCATAGACGCCAGGGACAGATACGGGGGCAGAAACTTGGCATCAACCACGGTGGCTTGGGTAAAGGCTTTGCGAGCCTCATCTTGCTGGTCTTGTTTCTGCAAGACGGTGCCCAACTGAAACCAGGTGTTCGCGGATTTGGGATAGAGCTGCACCGCCGATTCAAAATATTTTTGTGCCTCGGCAAGCTTGTCTTTTTTCTCGGCGTCGAGGCCTTTCTCGTAGGCTTTTCTGGCATCTTTCGGGGCTTTGTAGGGAGTGGCGTCCAGCGTCGTGCCTTTAACCTTGGCAGCTCTGTGAACCACAATGACACCCACGTCAGCGGAGCCGCCGAAACTATCGAGATCCAGTAGGCCGACGATGCCGGGCCGATAGCCAGCGGCCGAGGCACGCAGGTCGCAATTCATCAACAGACGGCGAGAGATTCCCATGTTGGAATCTTTGTTGGGCGTGTCACCTTGCGTAGTCGAGTCGGGGCTGGCTTCGGGAAACGAATCGGTCCGCGATCCGAGTTGCATGCTGAAATCGCCGTGGGAAGATGCATAGACCTCTTGACGGGCGCGGTTGTTGCAAACCCGCTCTACCAACACATCATGTGGAAGGGGCGTGCCGTCGTCGGTGGAGACGCGGCCGCGGAGGAACATTACGAGATCGTCTCTCGGTTGCGTGGGATCCGAGTTGGGGGATATAGGAGCGCTGGAACGGCCAGAGGGCGCGGAGGGCGGAGGCGGCGGGGGAGCCGGGCCCTTCTGGGCGGCGGCGATGGGCGCAAGGGAAGCGATTACGGTGGCCAGCAGGACGAAGGTGCGGGTGCTGTGGCTCATAGGTCGATTCCCTGGGGAAGGAAACGGCAGCTGCGCAAGCGTAGGCCCCATATTAGTTCAAGTCAAGGCTGCTAAATGTAATAACGGTGCAACTTCGGGGTTGGATGCTTGGTTTAACGAAACCTGAACCGAGGTTGCGATGCCGCGACCGGGGTACCCCTCCCCCGGGGTTTCTCGTAAGTGTTCATTCTAAGGGGCTTAGGGCTATTATTTGCTGTAAGTGTTCATTCTAAAAGGGTTAACGACGATCGATTCGGACCCATCCGCTGTCGATTCGTCAAACTGCTGGCTGTCCGGCCCAACCTATCCGTTCCCGAGATTTGATGCCTTGCGAGGATCTGTGTTGGTTCCTCGGTGCAAAAAGCGGCAGAACCGCGACAGTCCGAAAACCTCTAGGCACAGACGCGGAACGGTTATTGGAGCTTGCACGTGGACACGCAACCCAGGAGTAAGAGTCGATTTGGGATTTTTGGGGAATCTCCAGCAAAGGAGGCGCACTTCTTAACGGGGATAGCGTAGCAGTTTAACGATGTCCTGTCCACAAAATTCCGCTGCCGCTTAGTTTTCTGAGCTCGGTTTCTGACTGGTTCGTGGACATCCGCGGAATAGTTGCATCGGTGTCGTCAGGTTATCTCACCGGGAAGCAATCGAGGTCGTTTGCAAACTCTACGGGGCCGGAATATCGCTTTTTGATTTCGGCTTGGGTCTGATTTTCCTTTCCTAAAGTCCGCAGCATGCGATGAGACAAGACCAGTTGCTTGACATGAGAGTCCGCAGCGATCTGCGCAATTACGGAAGGAGGCATGTGCAAGCGTCTCTCAACTCCGGCAGCTCCTTCCGGGACGGCGTTGTGAGCAATGAACAAATCCGCGTTGGCGGCCAATTCCGTAAGACCTCCCTCACCGTTGGTGTCTCCGCTGAAGACGATGAGTTTGCTATCGATTTCTACGCGCCACGCCAAGGCGGGGACTCCTCCGTGAATAACGCGGACTGAATAGGCGGCAAGATCGCCGCTCCGAAATACGCTTAGGGGTTTCGGGCTACCGAGTATGTTGTGAGGCTGCAATTTGTAACTCCCTTGCTCTCCTGGAACCAGGAGCTCGCTTAGGTAGCGATACGCGCCATGCTTGTTTCCGAAAAAGTCGGCCACGAACTCAGTGGTGGCAGGCATGAAGTCGTTCCCTTCCGGCCCATAGACCGGGAGGGGACGCTTACGATCCTCAAACCAAGACGATTTGATCAGGGCCGGGAAGTCGGCGCTGTGATCGACGTGAAAGTGAGTGAACAGAATCAAGTCGAGCTGGGACATTTGCGCGCCACTCTCTCCAAATCGAAGGGCGCTGCCCCCTCCCGCATCCACGAGAATTCGGGGCCGCCCGTCTTGCCAGACGAGATAACTGCTCGACGCGCGCTTGTCTTGCAGTTCAGGGCCGCCGGAGCCGAGGACCTGCACGGCGACGCCCTGCGATCCGCAAGATTGCGCCGCAGCGGATGGCTGGAACGGACAACTCAGGAAAAAAATAAGCAGCTGCAGCGAGCGCATGATGGAGAAAGGTCGGGGCATGAAGACCTCCGCGTAGGCAGTCGGCTGTGAATGATTGTGGGAGTTTAGAACTTCTCGGGACTTGCCTGTGTGAATTTTATCGGCGATTCGGGGAGTTGCTGATTGGCGCGAAAATCGGAGTATGGCATCGCGACTTAGGGAGAGGTGGAGGACTTGAGGCGCTCGGCCTCGGTGTGTTCGCGGGCGGCATCCGCGTCACGGCCAAGCTTCTCATATTCGTCCGCCAGGAAGGAATGTGCCTCGGCGGAATCCGTTTGCACCGCCGCGGCCTTTTCCAGGTAGGACAGGGCTTCGGTGAAAGTGCCATTCAGAAACAGCATGCGCCCCAAAAGCAGGTTTGCGCGGTAATGGTCCGGGTCCGCCTGGAGGACTTCGAGCAGATTTTTGGCTGCTTCCTGAGGCCGTCCCGTACGGGCATAAATGGAGGCTAGAGAATAACGGGCGTCGCTCCAATCTGGGCGGTTTTCCACCAAGATCTCGAAATGGCCGGCGGCGGTCTTCAGATCGCCGGTTTCATAGAGGCAGATGGCCAGCTCGTACTGCGCCATCAGGGCATCCGGCCGTAGCTCGACGGCTTTGCGCAAGGGAGGAATGGCTTTGGCAAAGTTGCCCTTCCGCGAATAGGCGATGCCCAGGTAATACTGCGCCGCCTGGATTTGCGGGTCCTTGGCCACCACGCGCAGCAGTAGCGGAATTACGCTGGCTTCCCTTCCCTCTTCGATAGCCAGGCTGGCATTGTGCATATCGTTGGCCACATCGATGCGGTCCTTGGGGTCAATACTTGTTGGCGGACTGGACTTTCCCGAAGCCACGTAGCCCAACGCGGAGAGCTGTTCCCTGCTCTTTTCGGTGAGCCCGTCCTGCAAGGCCTGAGGTGCGCCGGTGCTGATGCTCTTCACGAAACTGTCCAACTGGGTTGCGAGACGCACCGCGGAGACGCGGTTGACGCGATAGAGGTTTATCTTCGCGTCAGGGTCTGAGGCCAGATTGTAAAGCTCGGGCAATGGCGCGCGCACGAAGAGCTGGTTTCCGACGCGCAGAGACACAAGCGCGCTCCACCCGAACGAACGTTCGGAGTGGTCGCCGGTGGCAAACGAAGGACGATTCTCAGGATGAGGGCTACCAATCAGAGGGAGGAGCGAATGGCCCTGCATGGCCGGAGGCGGCTTCTGCCCCAGGGCTTCGAGAAGAGTTGGCGCCAAATCCACCAGGCTGGCCGAGGCATTGACACGCTGGCCAGAAAGACGACTGCCGGGAAGTTTGAGAAGCAGGGGCACATGGATCGTAGAGTCGTAAAGAAAAATACTGTGGGTCAATTCGCCGTGGTCGCCCAGAGATTCACCGTGATCGGCGGCGACGGCGATCAACGCATTGTCGTATAGCCCTTGGCTCTTCAAATAGTCGAGCAGCTTCCCTACCGTGGCATCCAGATAGGCGATACACCCGTTGTAAGGGGCACCCGGGAACCGGGTGCGGAACGGTTCGGGTGGATTGTAGGGGTCGTGCGCGTCCCACAGATGAAACCACAGGAAGAACGGTTTGCCCTGCTGCTGGGCGAGCCATTCGAGCACGTGTCCCAGGGTCACCTCACCGCGGCGCTGCATGGAAGCCTCGCGGCGCTCCCCGGTTTTCTGCCGGTGAAAGCCGGCGTCGTAGACATCGAAGCCGCGCTCGAATCCGGAGGCAAACCCGTTTTTCGGGTCGAGGATGATGCTGCCGACGAAGGCCCCGGTGTGGTAGCCCTGGGCGTGAAGAATCTCGGGCAGAAAGGGGATGCTTGGAGGCAAGCGGTCGCCGAAGTTGCGGATGCCGTGGAACTGGGGAAAGGTCCCAGTGAGTATGGTCGCGTGAGAGACCGGCGTAATGGGCGCCTGGGAGTAGGCACGCTCGAAGACGACGCTCTGGCTGGCCAGCGCATCCAGTTGCGGCGTCAAACCTTGCTTTGAGCCCAGAAAGTCCATGCGGTCCGCTCGGACCGTGTCCAAGGTGATCAGGATAACGCTGGGCTGGTCAGTGGCTGCCGCGGCGAGCGCAGGCAACAGAAGCAAAAGGAAGGAGATGCAAGCGCGCCGCATAAGAGAAAAGGGAGTCTGCATTGTAGCAGACTCCCTTTTTGGAACAACAGCCTGTAGCCGAAGATCAGAAAATGATCTTGGCACCGATCTGCGCAGCGCGCGGGCCGCCTTGAGAAAGGAACGGGTTGCCGGAGGCGATATCCGGCGTTTGCGAGTAGGTGGAGAAGCCACTGTTCGCGATGTTGTTGCTGGCCGGGGTCGGATTGAAGTTAGGATGGTTCAAGAGGTTGAAGACCTCAAAGCGGATCTGGAGCCCCATCCTCTCGGTGATCTTGGTGGTTTTGAGGATGTTAAAATCCCACTGTCTAAATCGGGGTCCGCGGAAGGCGTTGCGGCCGCAGGACCCGATGGTGTTGGGGGCCGGAACGGAAAATATCGCGGACGCATTCGTGATGGTGGGGCTGTTGGGGTCGCTGAACTGATAAATGGGCTTTACGCCCGAACAATCCGCCCGTTGGTAAACCAAGTCCTGGCCGGACTCGTCGGAGTTGGAGCCCAGCAACGCAGTCCAGGGACGCCCAGTCAGAGCCGTCACCACAGACCCCACTTGCCAGCCCTCTCCCAAGCGTCCGGCGGCGCGCCAGTGAGGAAATTCGTAGACCACGCCGACATTGAAGTTCAGCCGGACATCCGTATCGCACGGCCCTAGATTGCTGCTGGGATTATAGGGATTCTCCTCGATCGGAACGGTAGAGGTACCGCCACGATTCACGGAATTGGTGTCAATGCAGTTCGACCAGGTAAAGTTAACCAGGGTGTTGAACCCATGCCAATCGCGCTGGCGGTAGGTCGCCTGCAAGGCGTTGTAGCGGGAGTATCCATCGTTGGTTAATTGCATGATGTAATTGAAGTTCGGCACGCCATTCACCTGGTACACAGAATCAAACGGGCGGGCGCAATTCCCGGTGGTCAACTGGGCGCCATTGACGGCATCCCAGCAGCCAATGGGGCGGTTATTCAAGCTTCGCTCAAGAAGACTATCAGTTCCGTGCGCTCCAACGTAACTCACCGTGACGGCGTTGTTTCTGAATAGCTGCTGTTGAATCGTGGCGTTGTAATACTGGATTCTTGGCGTCTTCAAATTAGGAACAGTTCCGAAAATGTTAAACGGCGGTGTGCCGGTGGGATTGGCCCCGTAGGTTTGGAACGGCACGGTCGGGTTGGGGCTTCCCGCTTGCGGACCAATGCAAACCCAGTCTGGCGAAGCGGTATTGTTGGCAGGGTCGTAGCATGTATTGGGCCCAAAGGCCTCGAAAAGGTTCTGCAAACCAGACGCGCATTTGCCAGTCGTGGGATCGATCGTGCCAGACGTACAGGCGTTCCCTATCGCGTTGACCGAGAAGACGCCGAGGTTAGAGTTTGTAAAGGCGCCGGCTCGGGCACCTTGGAAAGAGTAAGGCGCGCTGATAGCAGAAAAATTCGCCACATCGTAAGCCATGGCGTATCCGACTCGGAGAGCGGTTTTGCCGTTGCCGAAGATGTCCCAAGCAAGTCCGGCGCGTGGGCCAAAGTCCTTAAGGTCCAGGTTGTAAAGCCGCGGGAACCCCTGCTGTATCTGAACTAGACCGTTCGGAAACCCCTTGGGCGCGCATACCGTAGGCTCCGGCGGAGCGCAGGGGAAGAAATTGGAGGCATTCTTGTCGGCGTCGCCCAGCGCACCGTTAACGTCCCAGCGCAAGCCGTAGCTGACCGTCACGCGCGGGCTGACTTTCCACTCGTCCTGGAAAAACAATCCCATCGAGGGCTGATAGAGGTGGCGTGAAGTATCCCCAAAGGAGCGGCTAGCCTCATCCATGCGGCCGAGGAGCAACTGATCAATTAAGGTTTCAAAATCAGTCTGGAAACTGAACAGGCCAGACCGCGCGCGATTGCGCAGGCTGAACGTGGAAGCATACTGATAGTTGCCGCCAAACTTAAAGGTATGAGTGCCCTTCATCCATGAAATGTGGGTGGACACATCATAAGTCTGCGTGGGGCGGGTGCTCAGCGGATAGCCCTGTATGCCACCAGGATTCGCGAAGGTCACGGAGCTGGCATAGACCGGAGGTACGCCGAAATCGGCGGGGTTCAGGGGACCCGTGTCGATGCCCAGGCTCTTAGGATCAACCTTGTTGTTTGGCGCCAGGATCTGTGCATAACGCGACCAGTTGAAGCGCACGTCGAGAATTTTGTTGGCCGAGATGCTGTAGGTCCAGGTAGCACCGGCCAATTGCACGCGTGTCGGGGCGATGGAGTTAAATGCGTCGGGTCCGAGGCCGCTGCCAGGTGCCGGCGGAAGGGTATATCCACCGAGTGGCGCGGATTGGGTGCTGTCAGCGAACATATAGCGCCCCGACAAATTCATCCTGTCGTTCATTTTATGGTCGACCCTGATGATGTAGCTGCCCATCTTGTCGGTATTGGGGCTGGAAATGGTCTGAGTGAACCCGCCGGTGGCTACTGAGGCGTTCGCGGCGGCGGGCGTGCAGGAGACGATCCCGCCGGCGCCGTTTGAACATGGATAGTACTTCAGCAGGTTCAAGCCTGCCGTATTGAAGGGCAGGTTATTTGTGTTGAGGGCGGGATTGGCGAAGTCCGCGAGGGCCGCGGCCAAGTCGCCCTGCGTGGGGATGTTCAGATTATAAGGCTCCAAGGCTACGTTGCGCTGCCCTTCATACGCGAAGAAGAAGAAGGTGCGATTTTTGACAATCGGGCCGCCAAGAGTGCCTCCGTAATTGTGATTGTGGTAGGCAGTTCTGGTCTTGGAGAAGAAGTTGTTGGCGTTCAGCCAGTCGTAGTCTCCGAAATAGAAGGCCGTACCGTGGAAGTCGTTGGTGCCGCTCTTGAGCGTCACGTTGATGGCCGCGCCCCCCTTGACCCCGTTCTCTGCCGTGGGAAGCTCCTGAACGGTGTACTCCGAGATGGAATCGTTACCCAAAACGGAAGCGGGAATTCCCAGTACGCCGGGCTGCCCGACGACCTCGCTGCCGTAGAAGCGGTCGTTGTTGGGCATGCCATCAATCATGTAATTGTTGGTGGTGGTGCGCTGGCCGCTGATGCTAACGTCTAAGAATCCTCCGCCTGGGCTGCGCTGCACGCCGGGGGTAAGGGCCAAGATGGACTTAAAATCACGGCCCTCGGTCGGTAAATCCACGATCGACTTGGTGTCCACCTCGTTGTTCAGTTCGCCCGAGGAGAACTCCACCAGCGGACTGGCTGCTTCCACCGTGATGGTTTCCGTGTTCTGCCCGACCTCGAGCCGGAAATCCGCCTTGGTCTGCTGGGCGACGGTAACCGTCACATTGCGCACCGTGGTCTTGAAGCCTGACGAGGAGACGGAGACCTTGTAGAGACAACTCGGCAATTCTGTCAGGCGATACTCACCGGCGCTCCCTGTTGTCACCGAGTGCGATTGATCCGTATCCGGACAGATGGCCGTGACCTTGGCGCCAGCAACGGAGGCGCCGCTCTGATCCGTGACGGTGCCAGTGATGTCACCGGTGATGACCTGCGCTGATAGGGAAAGCGCGCTGAGTAGAATCAGTAGGAGAAAACTAAGTAGAGATACACAAATGCGTTTGGACATCGGCCACCCCACCGCAAAATTAAACCACTTGCTATAGACCACCCGATTGGCTGAGATTCTACGGCGCCGCCGATTTTTGTCAACAAGAATTCGGAAATTGGCCGAGGCTAGAATCTTCATGGTACTTACTTAAATTTATATCAACGCGGCGGCGCGACATCGCCGGGAGAGAGATGAGTCGTTTCGCCTCCGGCGAGCAAGTGATACGATGCGGCGCTTCAATTCGGATGGCGGGGAGGTTTTTTGTGAAGAGATTTTGCAAACTTTTTGTCGTGGTGTTGGGCGCTAGCGTCATTTTGGCGGCGATTGCGGCCGATGCGCAGCAGATCGATCCGAAGACATACGGCGGCATGAAATGGAGGTTGATCGGGCCGTTCCGGGGAGGGCGGGTGATTACGGTGGCGGGAGTCGCTTCGCAGCCGAACACTTATTACTTCGGAGCGGTGGGGGGCGGCGTGTGGAAAACATCGGACGGGGGAAATACCTGGGATCCTATGTTTGAGAAGCAGGCGGTGTCTTCGATCGGAGCGATAGCGGTTTCCGACTCGGATCCCAATGTGATCTATGCGGGATCGGGCGAAGCGTGCATTCGGGGCAACATTTCTTATGGCGACGGGGTGTACAAGTCAACCGACGCGGGCAAGACGTGGACGAATGTGGGCTTACGAGACACGCGGCATATCGGAGCGCTGATTGTTCATCCCACGAACCCCGAGGTGGTTTACGTTGCGGCTCTTGGCCACGCGTACGGCCCGAATAGCGAGCGGGGAGTCTTTCGGACTCGCGACGGCGGGAAGAGTTGGGAGAAAGTTTTGTATTTGGACGAACGGACCGGGGCGGTTGAGATTGAGTTTGACCCGCGAAATCCGCACGTGCTGTTTGCAGCGATGTGGGAAGGGTGGCGCACGCCTTGGACGCTGAACAGCGGAGGGGCGAAGGACGGGATTTATCGTTCTTCGGATGACGGCACAACCTGGAAGCGAATTGAGGGTAATGGCATGCCGGAAGGCCCGCTGGGGCGAATCGGCGTTGCGGTATCCGGCGCGGATTCGAATGTGATCTACGCGCTGATCGAAGCGAAGAAGGGCGGACTGTATCGGTCAGACGACGGCGGGGAGCACTGGAGTCTGATTAACGAAGACCATCGATTCCGGCAGCGGGCTTGGTACTTCACCCATGTGTGGGCCGATCCGAAGAGCGCGAATACGTTGTATATAGCGAACACCGGGCTGTTTCGGTCGACGGACGGAGGCAAGAGCTTCCAGAGGCTGCCGGCCCCGCACGGCGATCACCACGCTTTGTGGATCGATCCGAACGATCCATCGCGAATGATAAACGGCAACGATGGCGGAGCCACAGTCAGCGTAGACGGCGGGAAGAATTGGACCACGCAGTACAACCAGCCTACGGCGCAGTTCTATCATGTGGCGGCGGACAATGATTTTTTGTACCGGGTTTACGGTTCGCAGCAGGACAATACGTCGGTGGGGATCGCGACGCGGACCGATCATGGTTACATCGATCGCGGCGATTGGACTCCGGTGGGCGGGGGGGAGAGTGGGTACGTGGTGCCGGACCCGCGGGACTCTAACATTGTATATGCGGACGACGAGGGTCCATTTTTTACGCGCTTCGATCGCCGGACAGGGCAAGCGCAGAGCATCCAACAATGGCCCGAAGATATCAGCGGGCACGCGGCGGTTACGCAAAAATACAGGTATACGTGGACGATGCCGATCGTCATCTCTTCGCACAATCCGGACGTGATCTATCACACGTCGCAGTTCGTTTTTCGTTCTGCGGATGCAGGGCATAGCTGGAAGGAGATCAGCCCGGACCTGACGCGGAATGACAAAGCGAAGCAGCAAGACTCCGGGGGACCGATCACGAAGGATCAGTACAGCGTGGAATATTACGACGTGGTTTTTACGTTGGCGGAATCGCCGAAACAGGCGGGAGTGCTGTGGGCGGGAACGGACGACGGACTCATTCAGGTTACGCGGGATGACGGCAGGAGCTGGTCGAACGTCACGCCCAAGGACGTGCCGGAGTGGTCGGCGATCAGCTTGATCGAGGCGTCGCCGTTCGACGCGGGGACGGCTTATGCGGCGGTGGACGCACACAAGCTGGATAACTTTCGGCCGTACATTTTCAAGACGTCGGATTTTGGAAAAACGTGGAGCAAGATTATCGGCGGGCTGCCGGACAATTGCTATGTGCACGCGGTGCGCGAAGATCCCGGGAAGAAGGGACTGCTGTATGCGGGCACAGAGAGCGGCGTGTGGGTTTCGTTTGACGACGGCGGGCATTGGCAAGCGCTACAGCTCAACCTTCCGACGACTCCAATTCACGATTTGATTGTGCACAACGATGATCTGGTGGTGGCCACGCATGGGCGTTCGTATTGGGTGCTGGACAACATCGTGCCGCTGCGACAACTTACGGCCGGGGTCGCTAACGAGCAAGCGCATCTATTCGCGCCGGGAGTTGCGACGAGGGCGCGCATCGGTCACCGGGAGCCGCGTCGTTTTCCGATCGGCGAAAATCCGCCGGAAGGAGCGTATATCTATTATTGGCTGAAAGAAGCGCCCAAAGAGCCGGCCAAACTGGAGTTCCTGGATGCGCAGGGCAAGGTCATTCGCAAATTCACGAGCGAAGTCAAGAAGAAAGCCGAAGACAGGGAGGAATTTGATGATGATCCCCAAGTCGAACACATCCCTGCGGAGGTTGGACTGAATCGCTTTGTCTGGGATCTTCGCTACGAACCACCGGCCAAGATTCCGGCAGCCATTTACGATAACGGCCAGCCGGCCGGCCCGCTGGGGCTGCCTGGAGCTTTCCGGGTGCGGCTGACCGTGGGCGGGAAGTCCTATGAGTCGCCTATCGAAATCAAAATGGATCCTCGCGTGAAAACATCGAACGATGATTTGCGCAAGCAATTCGATTTGCTGTGGAAACTGCGAGAGCGCGAGGAGGAGATGAACAAGGCCATCCTGGGAATTCGCGATCTGCGCAACCAGCTACAGTCGCTTGAAAAGCGGCTTGGGGGCGCCGAGCAAACCAAGAGCGTTGCAAGCGGAGCCGGAGACCTTCGCAAGAAAATCACAGCGATCGAAGAAGAGTTGATCCAGGTGAATGCTACGGCCCAGGAGGATGAGGCAAACTATCCGACACAGCTCAACAGCAAGCTGGGTTATCTCACCGGAGTGGTGGATAGCGCCGATTCCGCGCCGACGGAATCGGAAGTCGCAGTTTTCGCGCTTCTGGATCAGCAGTTGGAAGCGCAGCTTACAAAATGGCGTGGAGTGCTGGCGCAGGACTTGCCGGCGCTCAACGAATCGATGCGCAAATCAAATGTGCCGTCGGTCGCGCCCGCGGCGATCAGGGCCGAATAGAGTGTGGCGCATTTGTCCCCCAAATCGTGAGCGCGGATTTCGATGCCCACCGTGGCATGAATCGTAGTTGCGGACGGGTGCCGCAGGGAGCCTGCCCTGGGCTAAGATTCTAGTGTCGCGGTTCTACGATTACGATGAGGTGGCGCGCCTGGAGGGGTTCGAACCCCCGACCCTTAGCTCCGGAGGCTAATGCTCTATCCATCTGAGCTACAGGCGCGCGGTTGCGTGGAGAAGCTAACGCTCGCTTCTCTGTTGTGATTCTATCTCTGAATGCTGGCAGGCGCCAGCAGCTGCTAACCCTTGGCGTGATCTTTGATTTGCCTGGCTAACTTTTCGATCTCGTCGGCCTTTTTCAGCATGGAAACAGACAGTACGGTCGTGGAGTCGGTTTTTTCCACTTCGGTCTTTAGTTGCTCCGCAAGGTTGTAAAGCTTCTCGACGTCCTTCTTGATGTTTTTCTGACGCTCTTCGAGTATGGCTTTGCTGGCAGCTGCGGAACTATTGGTAGAGTTGGGGTTGTTCGAGGGGTCCTCGGAACCGTCTGGGCGACGCCGGCCGCCGCGCGTTCTGTCCTGAATCGGAGAGTCCTGGGCATGCGCGATAATCCCCGGTAAGATGACGAAGGACATAAGAAGCAAGCGACGTCTGGTCGATGGCATGGTGCGCTCCGACTCGAGGCTCCCCGTTCTTGCCGCACAACCCCGAGTGATATACTTTCCCTCCCATACAAGATGATGTCCAGCCCTCTTACCCATTTCCTCGACTTCACAATAGCCAACGTGCTGCATCTCGCCGGAATTGTCGTTTTGGCAATGATCTGCGTCAGGTTGCTGCGAGTAGCGGCAAACAAACTGGTGAAGGCGGCCGGTACGCTGGGGAAAGCGACGCAACCAGTTGGGCAACAAACGGCACAACAAAGGGAAGCAGAGAGGCAAGCCCTGGCGGATAGGGTCTACAGTACCGGCCGACAAGTGATTTGGATGGTGGCAACGCTGACGGCGCTTCCCGAATTCGGAATCAGCCCGTGGCCTGCGACGGTGATCGCGGGTTGCTCGATTTTGGCGTTCGGTATCGCCGCGAGAGAGACGCTGCGCGATGTTTTCGCAGGCCTGCAGATCGCACTGGAGGACCAATTTGTGACTGGCGACACAATTCAAGCCGGAGATATTGTGGGCCGCGTGGAGCAACGCACCTTGCGACGCACGCTGGTACGAGACGGGCGAGGCGCGCTGGTATCGTTTTCCAATGGGGAAATGCGGACGGTGAGCAATTTGAGCCGCGACTGGTCGCAGGCATTCGTGGATGTCGGAGTGCCTGCAGGGATGGCGCTGGAAAAGGCGTTGCAGGCGTTGGAGAGCGCGGCGGCAGAGCTGCGTAGCGACGCAGCCTGGTCGCAGGCATTGGTGGATGGGCCACGGGTGCTCGGCGTGCAGGGATACGATCAGACCGGAACCACGCTGCGGCTGCAGGTACGGACCGCGCCGACGCGACAGGACGAGGTGTGCCGCGAACTGAGGCGGCGAATTCAGATGGAGCTGCAGCGGCACGGCATTGCGGCAGCGAGCGGCAGGTAGGGGCGAGAAACTGCGGGAGGCGCCAACCGGGCAACTGGCGCGAGGGGGGTAGCATGGCGCAAGTGAGCTATGAGGAAGTGAACCTGATGTTGCGGTTGTATGACATGAGGCGCGAGCCGAGGCTGCGGCAAGCGCGCGCGTGGTTCGTGGAAAACTTCCATCCCACGTCCGTGGAAGACATGATGGAGAAATACCCGCAGGGGAGCGAAGAGAACACCTATATTCGAATGGTGATCAGCTATTGGGACATGGTGGCGAGCATCGTGAACCGTGGGTTGATAAATGACGAGCTGTTTTTCGAAAGCAACGGGGAAATCTGGGTAGTTTGGGATCGCATGCGGACCATCGTGCCGATCTGGCGAGCCGCGTTCAAGAATCCGCGACTGTTTGCGAACATAGAAGAGACGTATAAGCGGCTGGAAGCGTGGCGAGAGAGGCACGCACCGGGGTCGAGTGCGGCGATGCGGAACATGATGGCGCAAACAATGTCGAAACCCAAGGCGAGTTGAGCTGGCGGGCGATTGAAGATTTGCACGACTAATTATGTTTTGTAGAACGTGGATCAGCGTCGCCGCTCGGCGACGGTTTGCATTCCAATGATTGCTTCATTGTCCTGGCTGGGTTTGGCGACCTTCACGCGATTGCGACCTTCCGTTTTAGCGGCATAAAGCGCCGAATCGACCTCATGAATCAGATCCTCGACGGGCCGGTGTCCCCAGTCGGTGCTCAGAAGCAAACCCGAACTGAAGGTGACTTCCAGAGGGCCGGCGTCGGTCTGTATCGGGCGAATACAGATGGACTTGCGAATCTGCTCGGCACGACCCAGGGCCGCATCGGGACGACAATTGTTGAGCACGATCAGAAATTCCTCGCCGCCGTAACGCCCCACAAAATCGTAGGAACGCACGGACGACAACAAGCGGCGAGCAATTTCGCGCAGCACCTGGTCTCCGACGAGATGACCATAGGTGTCGTTGATTTTTTTGAAGTGGTCAAGATCGCCCAAGACGATGGCAGTGCAAACATTTTCGCGCTGCGAACGAATGAGTTCGCGGCCCAAGAGATCCATGATCACGCCGCGGTTCCAGAGGGAGGTCAGATGATCATGCGTGGCTTTAAAACGCATTTGCTCACGGGCCTCGACGAGGCGATCTTCCAAATGCAAGACGCGCTCACCGGTGCGCAAACGCGCTTTGAGCTCATCGGCGTTAAAGGGTTTGATCAAGTAATCGTCGGCCCCAGATTCGAGCCCTGCGACCACGTCTTCTTTGGCTTCGCGAGAGGTGAGCAGAATCATGTATACGTAATTCTGATCGCGGCGCTTGCGTGTTTCACGGCAAACGCCGGGCCCATCGAGTTCGGGCATCATCCAATCGAGCAGGGCCAAGCGGGGCGCGTCGGGTTTGCTCAAATGTTCGACGGCGTGGCGGCCGTTGGGAACCGGGATGACTTCGTAGCCGGCGCGCATCAGCGTTTTCTCCAGCAGACGCCGAGACAGAGCGTCATCGTCAGCGATCAGTATTTTCATCGGCGAACCTCGGACATGTAGTGCTCCATTTCGGGCAGAAGACCTCGCACCTCTCGTTCGAATTCGGCAAAGGCCGCGGGTAAAGAAGCCAGATCTGCGACGCGCGCGAGTTGCTCAAGTTGCGATGCCGAGGCGGCAGCCCTGGATGCGGCAAGATTGGCGAGCATGCCTTTCAAAGTGTGGCTGACACTGGCGGTCTGCAAAGCATCTTTCCTTGTTACGGCCTCTCCCAGAGACTTGAGGTAGCCGGGAAATTCGTCTTTGAAAATGGCAAGAAGATCGCGCAAGAGATCGCGATCATTGTCGACGCGGGCGAGCAATTCGGAAAAATTGACAGCGGCGGGGTCTGGAGTAGCGTGGTTCATTGTGACGTCCTTTTCCTTTGCGATGTTTGGCTGCAAAAGACGGTCAATTTCAGCGCGCAGGATACCGACGTCGATGGGCTTGGAGACGTAGCCATCCATTCCGGCAGCCATGAACTTCTCAGCGTCACCGGCCATGGCATGCGCGGTCATGGCTATGATTGGCGTGCGCTGACGGCCGCGTTCCCACGCGCGAATCGCGTGGGTGGCATCCAGGCCACTAAGCACCGGCATCTGGATGTCCATCAAGATGAGATCGAATTGCCTGGAGCGAGCAGAATCGACCGCTATAAGGCCGTTGACCGCGAGAGTAACCTCGTGGCCCATTTTCTCGAGCAGGTTGATGCCAAGTTTCTGGTTTACGGCATTGTCTTCTACCAAGAGGATCGACAGCCTGCGTCCACCCGATCGCCAAGACGTGGGCGTTGAATGGACAGGCACAGGGACATGGCACGAGAGTGCCTGACGAATGGCATCGAGAAGCGCCGCGCGGCGGAGGGGCTTGGCGAGTTGGCGAAAAATCACGCCACGCTTGTCGCGTTCGGCATCCGGTGGTCCGGATGAGGACAGTATGAGAATAGCGGGGGGCTGCTTGGCTGGAGAGCGGAGGAGCCTTTCGGCGACTTCGTAGCCGTCCATACCGGGCATGTTGCGATCGAGAAGCACCAAGGGGAACTGCTTGTCTTGCGCGACACTCTCCGCGAATGTTGCGAGGGCCTCGAAGCCGTCGGAAGCGAGCACCGGGAGCAGGCCCCACTTGGAAAGGAGCCCGGCGAGGAGCTCGCGATTAACGTGGTTGTCGTCGGCGACCAGCACGGATTTTCCAGTAAGGTCGGGGTCGACCCGCTCTGGTGCTTGGCATTGATCAGGTGGCGCTGGATCGAAATAGGCGGTAAAGGAAAATTCACTGCCCTTGCCTGGTGTGCTGTTCAAGGTTATGTTGCCGCCCATCAATTTCACTAGCCGCGCGGAGATGGAGAGACCAAGGCCGGTGCCACCGAATTCGCGCGTGGTGGAGGTATCAGCCTGCGAAAAGGCCTCGAAGATCTTTTTGTGCTTTTCCGGCGGAATGCCAATCCCAGTGTCCATTACGGCAAAGCGGATGGCCATTTTCGGATCGTTGTTGGGCTGACGCTCGGCTTTGACGCTGACGTAGCCTTCCTTAGTGAACTTGATGGCATTGCCAGCGAGATTGATGAGGACTTGGCGGACTCGCGTGGAGTCACCAAGGATAAGGTCCGGAATATCACCGTCGATGGACCAAGTCAGCTCGAGACCCTTTTGCTGCGCACGCGCCGCGAGTGGATGAAGAGCATCCTCAATGCAATCGAGCAGAGAGAAGGGCACGCATTCCAGCTCCACGCGGCCGGCCTCGATCTTCGAGAAGTCCAGAATGTCGTTGATGATCCCGAGCAGAGCATCCGCAGAGGACTTAACCATGGCGAGATAGTCGCGCTGCTCGTCGGTAAGCTGGGTGTCCAAGGTGAGCTCGGTCATGCCGATGATCCCGTTCATGGGGGTGCGGATTTCGTGGCTCATGTTGGCAAGAAATTCGCTTTTGGTGTGGTTGGCTGCTTCGGCGGCCTCTTTCGCTTCGCGGAGCCGCTCGGCGGCGTTGTATTTCTCGGTAACGTCTTGGACTATGCCAATGTAGCCGCGTGAGTTATCACCGGTTGGGGAAATTGCCCTGGCGACCACGTCCACGCGAACGATGTTCCCGGCTTTGCCGATGTAGCGAAAATTGTTGCTAAAAAGGTTGCGCGATGCTGCTGCCGCTAACCAATCTTCCAGCACTCGTTTTCGATCGTTCGGATGAGTCGCCGCGAGCCAACCGTTGCCCATGGCCTCGGCGGCAGACATTCCGGTCATCTCGGTCCACCGCTCGTTAACGTAGAGGCAATTGCCGTGGCCATCGTCCATGAAGATGCCAACGGGCGCCGCGGCACAAAGTGTGCGAAAGAGCTCTTCGCTCTCCTTGAGGGCCCTTTCGGCTCTAACCCGTTGGCTGATATCGGTGTAGAGCCCAAACTGGCCGCGCAACACGCCATCAACTAAGAACGGAACACCGAAGGCTTCCACGTCAATCAAATGACCGTCCTTATGCTGGCGCTGCACAATGGCATGGCAGGACTCTCCGGAAATGACTTGGTTGGTGATAGAACGGGCTTGATCGCGCAGGTGTTCGGGGGCGATCAATTCGTCGATCGATTTGCCCGTCATTTCGTGATGGCCATAGCCAAATAGATCGCAGAAAGCGCGGTTGCATAGCTCGATCTGGTTTTGCGCGTTCTCGGCAACAATGGCGATGGGGTTCGCTTCGATGAGCGTATGCAAATAGGTGGATTGCTCGCGAAGTTTCTGCTCGGCTCTGCGACGCTCGGTAACATCCTGATAGAGCACCAGAAAGGCGCAAACGTCTCCCTCTTTGAGAAGGGGGACACCGTGAATCTCGACGTCAACAAGCTGGCCGTCTTTTCGGCGTCGTTGCGCCGTCTTATGTACGGTTTGCTTGCCGCGGACCTCGGAAATATTGGTTTCCACTTCGCGTTCGAAGTCTCCGCCGGAAACCAATTCGCGTGCGAGCCTGCCAATTATTTCGTGTTGCGGATAACCGAAGAGGCGTTCGAAAGCGGGGTTGGCTAGGTGAGCGCGTCCGTCCAGGCCGACGACGATCACCGCGATAGGGCTGCTAGCCACTAGTGTGTTTAGAAAGTTCGTGCGTTCGAGAAGAGAAGCTTCGGCGCGGCGACGTTCATCGATTTCATGCTCCAATTCGCGGGTGCGCGTGGCGACGCGGATCTCGAGTGTGTCGCGAGCCTCCGTGAGCGCCGCGTCACGCTGTCCGATCTCTTCGAGCATGTGGTTAAAATCGGCACCGAGTTGGTTGAGTTCCATGCCGGGCAAGGGAGGAGCGCGCAGAGAGTAGGTCTTTTCAGAGGCGATCCAACGAGCGATTTCCGCCAGCTTTACAATCGGGTTAGTGACCGAGCGTTGCAGCGCCGCAGTCAAGAAATAAACGATTAGCAGGCTGGCTGCCGCGATCACGGCGGTCAACTGCAGAGACCGGCGCGCACGTTCCTGCAGGTCGTCGAGATCATTCTCGAGATATAGGGTGCCCAAATTGCGGCCGTCGAGGTAGACAGGTGAAGTCAGCTTCAATCGACCTTGCGCCCAGCTCTCTCCAATGCGCTCCCTGTTCGGGACCAGCAGTTTCCCGGCCAGGTCGGGCCGAATATAGGAGGCGAAAAAAGCTCCGTCGGGACGGTATAAGACTGCCATGCGAATATGCGGACGCGTTCGCAAGGATTCCAACAGCTTTGCAGCGCCGGAAGCATCATCGAAGGCGAGAGCTGCGGTCGCATTTGTGTCCATCAAATCGGCTAAGGATTTGATTTCTTCCATCTTTTGGCGGCGCTCCTCGCGGTAATCAAAGAGCAAGTAGGCGGCACCGCCGTGGAGGACACCAATGCCACTGGTCAGCATGGTCAAGAGCAGCAACCGTTGCCGGATGGACAGAGAGCGAAGGAAAGAAGGTCGCATGTCAGCTCTTGGCTGCCTCGGTCCTGTTAAGAACCCGCCGGGCCAAGGCCAGCAAACGGGAGCTAATCTTCAAATGCGCGTTTTCTGCCGCCAGGAGATTCACCTCGAACTGCAAAGCATCTCTTTCCATGGTGAAGCTGATGATTCCGCCGGCAGCGAGGAAATCCGGCGTTTCCCCGACCGTTAACATATCGGCGCCTTCCAGAGCCTGCAGGAGTTTTGCGTAACGCTTGGCTTCCGAGCGACTGATGAAAGCGATCTGGCAATCGCGAAGTTCCAAGTCTTTGTGGACCCAGCGGACTACCACACTTCGGCCATGTGGAGAGGAGTTACGAGCCAGTTCGGCGAGCGAAGTGCCGAAGGAGAAATCACCGCGAACACAAATTGCAAAGGGAGACCGCTGGGACGAAAATGCGGCGTCAGGCCAATCGACAAAGCTGGGAAAGGAGGCCAGGAAGTTGGCCTTGCTACGGTATTCAGCGAGGGTCGATTGCTGGGCGCAAAGCGGAAGCGCGGCCCATGCAAACAGACATGCCAACAGCAGGAATGCAAGGGCGACAATACTGCTGTGGCACTCCAGGCTCGGTGCAGTAGCGCGGACGCAATGGGATGTGCGAGACACAATCCAACGTGATGAATGGGGCAAGCGCGAGGCCACAGAGCAAAGCGGACTTGGATGCTAAATAGCTGAAAACAATGCAGTTGCGGCACGCGAGAGGTGGAGAGGGAAGAGTGGCATTTCCAATGTCGAACGGCAGCGTCGCATTTGGTTCATTGTGAAACGCATGTGCGTAGACACACCTCATCAACCACTTTTGAAGAACATCCAAGTACACGCTCACCGCCTTTTGCGTTACAGCCTCCGCTGTATTGTTGAAAAGACAGAGCGGATTTATACCTCAATAGCGGTGGATCTCTCGGCCAGATGTCCTCAAGTCGTGCTCGCACTTTAGGTGGGAATCAACCGGCAGCCCGGGGCACGAATCGCACGCGATTCTAGGTCCAAAGGAGTGTTTCCGCATGGAAACCCAAGCGAGCCTTCCCGAACGAGTACTGGTTGCTAAAGCGCAAGCCGGCAACGAAGAAGCTTTCACGGAGTTGGTGCGGCGGCACTCTGGTCAAATCTACGGATTATCTTTGAACATGCTGCGGAACCGAGAGGATGCCGAAGACAATCTGCAAAACGTCCTGGTCAAGGCATTCCACAATATCAACCGCTTTGAGGGAAACTCGCAATTTTCCACCTGGCTGGTGCGCATTACGATCAACGAAGCTCTTATGAAACTGCGCAAGCGTAATTCGGAGCGCATTTCTGATTACCATGACGCAAACGCTTCCGAGGATGAGCCGCGATCTTTCCCCGAGATCGAAGACAGCCGCCAGGATCCCGAGCGCGAATACATGAGCAAGGAGCTGACCCGCAAGGTATTTCGCGGACTGAATCCCTCTCTGCAGGATACGTTCATACTGCAGAAGGCAGAAGGATGGACCAACCGCGAACTGGCCGAGGCACTGGGGATTACTGTATCAACGGTGAAATCGCGAGTGTTCAGAGCACGGGTAAGATTGCGCCAGCAGCTAGTGGCGCTTACCCATCCAGAACAAATTGCGCTGCAAGGGTGACGCGCGGGACGACATACAAAGCCAAGTAAGTCGATCTCTTATGTCCCTTTTGATTCTGCGTTTATCGGATCTTCGTCTCTAATCTGCCGTCTATCTTATTATTCTCCATGTCGACCTTGCGAGAGAGCGGCGTCTAGACCGCCGTACTCCAAAAATGCTCAATTGACCTTGCTCTCTAGCCTCACTACCCGGCTAAAAAGTAAAAGCCAGTTTGGATGACTCTATCCAAACTGGCTTTTTCTGGCCTAGGCAGTCTCTGGTTTTGGCGCGTCAGCTCGTCGAGCTGGCCTTCTGTCCCTTTACTTCAAGTTCGTTGACCACTTGCTTTACGTTGGGAACGGAGGCGACGAGTTTCTCCACCTGCTCGCGTTTGGTGGCCGACGCCACATCTCCCGTGAGGGTGACTACGCCATTCTTTACGTCGTATTTCACATTTTTCTTCAAGCGATGCTTGATAAGCGTGGCGTCAAGGTTCTTTTCAATGGCCTTGTCGAGATCGGAATCGACGGCCTTGGCCTCAGTTTCATTTCCTGGAGGGAGGACCGAGATTTGATCGGCAACCACAAGACTCGCGGCGTTGGACTTGGCAATGGACTCGGCCTCTTGCTTGTCAGTGTCGGTAGGAAGGTTGCCGGTGAGGGTCACGACTCCTTTGTCGCGGTCTTCACTGACACTGACGTCCTTAAAACCGGCTTGGTCCAGGGACTTGCGGATATTATCTGTCACGTCTGGGGATTTATTGGCGGAACATCCTGACAGCATTCCGGCGACGAGCAGCGGAAACACTAAACGATGCAATTTTCGCGCTTTCATGTCTCTCCTTTACGTCCCCAGGTGCAAACAAACTGGGGCCTGACCATACGAGCCCGGGATATCAGATTGTGCTGACAAAGGGGTTGGCTCAATCAGGGATTGGCTTGAGCCAGATTGGAAGCGTCCGGTAAAGCTGGGTGGTTCATTCGTTGACCGAGGATGAGGTACCGGTGATCCCGCCTCGCGATCCGAACGCACCGAGCTGGAATCCTGATCTACCGGGGAGCCATCGGATACACCGCCGATGCGATTGTAATCGCCCACGTAAAACTCTGCGGCTAAGCTTGGCGTTAGCGCATTGGGACTTTCGCTGCAGTTCTCTTCCCGGCGCGTCTCTTCGTGCGCACTGCGGGTGTTGCGGCCCAATGCCGAGCTGCGGGCCCGCGTTTTCCTGCACTGTTCTTAGCCTGGCGTGAAAGTTCCGCATGCGAAGCGGACCTCTTACTCTCGCGCCGCAGCGCGTTTGAAGCGGCACGGGAACGTGCAGCCGACGTCTTCCTGCTGGCGCTGCGTCCTTTGCTCAGGTCGCGTTGGGCTTGGCGGCGCACTTTTTGAGAGCTGCTGCTCTTTTTCGGCGGCGGCAAGTTAATTCCTGCCCGGCGAGCTTTTGACAAGCCTATAGCGATAGCTTGTTTTGGGGAGCGCGCGCCGTGTTTCCCTTCGTGCACATGTTCAATTTCTTCGCGAACGAACTCACCAGCCTGCGTCGAAGGGGACTTGCCCTCCTCCGCATCACGATGGGCGCGTTCGATAACATCGCTTTCCGGCATGATAATTTCCTTTCAAAAAAGGGGGAGACATGGTCCGGGCGCATACAAACCCCACTGGGAGGTGGAGTGCGTGGCTTAATCGAGGCGGGCAGCGACCGTTTCCAAAGCGTTCTTGCTGGTCCGAAGAACCCTTCTGACGCGATCCTCGCTATTGTCAAGCACATCTTGAGCTTGATATACCCAGCGGCGTCCCTGCCGACGAATTTGCCTCAAGCGGCCTTGTGCGTTGTCCATCAGCCACTCGCGCGTCTCTTCGCCGGAAAGAGGCGCAAAGAGAAGCGCTATGGCCATGCCGATTCCGAGCCCGGCTAGAAATGTCGTGATCGTGCCACGTCCATTGGTCACAAAGATTTACCTCCTGTTGGAATTCTGTTGCTGGGGCAGCCAAGGGGCCATCGGTAATGGGCTGTATCAAGGCTTGCGAGGAGGGGTACCCCCATGCAGACCTAGGTTCAATTTGATGCGCGAGATTCTTCCATGATGGCCTTCTTGGCCAGATGCTGATCGATACCCGGGCTGACATAAGTACCATCGCCGACCAATACGTTGAGCGCGCGCACCAATTCTTGTTCGGCGTCCGACTTCAGGACGTAACCACGAGCCCCAGCGCGGAAGGCACTGCGCACTAACTCCGATGACGAATGTAACGTAAGCAACAGGATTTTGGTGCTGGGTAGGATGTTGTGAATGATGCGGGTGGCTTCTAGCCCATTCAAGCCAGGCATGGAAACATCCATGATGATGATTTCCGGTTTTATCGATTCGGCAAGCTTGATGGCTTCCTGGCCATTTTCTGCTTCGCCGCAAAGTTCCCATTCAGGAAAAGCATGCAGTATTGCCTGAACGCCACGACGAATGACCGCGTGATCATCGACGACAATTAGTCTTGGCATGCACGCTTCCTGGAGAGTCGATGGGAAGGGTGAACGACTTGAGGATATTGCACTAAGGCTGGATCAAAAGGATAGAAACCACTTGCGGGAGGCCCACTCATCAAGCCTCGATTAGGCCTCGATGATCTGATTTCTCACCGCATAACGTACCAATTCGCTGACTGAGTGTAGCTCAAGCTTGCGCATAATGTTGGCGCGATGCGTTTCCGCGGTCTTTACGCTAATCCCGAGAGCCACCGCGACTTCTTTGCTGCTCTTCCCTTCCGCGAGCAGCTGCACGATTTCGCGTTCGCGCGAAGTGAGCCGACTGCGAAGGATAGCCATGTGATCGGGAACCGTATTTTGCTTGCAGAAGCCGTCGAGTAACATGTCCGCCGCCCGCGAAGTGAAGAAGGAGCGGTGATTACCCAGCGCTTCGACCGCCGCCACCAAGTCACGGTCGGCGTCTGATTTCATGATGTATGCGCGCACCCCAGCCTCGACAATGTCGCGAACCAGTTGATCGGAAAAGTGCAGGGTCAAGATCACTATTTCCGTTTTGGGAAGGCTCTTGCGGATGCGCCGGGCAGCTTCCAGTCCGTTTAGCTCCGGCATGCTGATATCCATCACTACGACGTCGGGCTTGAGCTGCTCGGCTATGGTTACAGCTTCCCGCCCGGTCTTAGCCTCGGCTACCACATCCCAGCCATGGTGCGCGGTGAGCAGTTGCTTTAACCCGCGCCTGATAATGTCGTGATCGTCAGCAACTAAGATACGCAGGGTAGTTACCTCATCAGAAGGTTCGCGGAACCCTGTCGGGCCCGCAAGTGCTTGCAAGTAATTGATATTAGGTCACACCTTAGATTGACATACCATTTTCCCTGTATTTTAAATAACGTAAAACCTAAGGTTCGGTCATGAATCTATTGAAGCTGCAAAGGCGCCTATATTCCCGTTCTGCCGGTACACGATTGAACTGATTGCTAGTTGCGGCCCTTAGAGGGCCCAATAGCGTTAGGGACCGACACACTTCGCACAGGGTGCTCTAACTTATGATAACGATCTTGGTGGTTATTCTACTCCTGATAGCACTAGGCGCTTTGCCGACATGGCCATACAGCCGAAGCTGGGGCTACTACCCGAGCGGCGGCCTAGGGCTCGTTTTGCTGATTCTGGTCATTCTGCTGCTGATGGGGCAGATTTAGGCCCGGCTCCGCTTACCCGCAGCCTTCGGCAAGCAAATGAACAACCACAACGGGGATGACGGCTCTCGCGAGCGACTACTGGGCCGTATCACCGCTCTGCTGTGGGTGGTAGTCATCGCCTTGGCGGTGACCTTTTTTTTCTACGCCAGTTCGTTTTGGATCACCCTGCTTTTATCGGGCTTTCTGGCAATTCTGGTGGAACCGCTGGTCGGCCGTCTCGTAAGGCTGCACGTACCCCGTTCCGTAGCGGCCACGCTAGTAATAGTTCTCGGAGTGCTGGTGGCGAGCGCGACGCTGTGGTTGCTTTATAACAAGGCCGAGACGTTCATGGACACTCTGCCGCAATATACCGGTAAGATTCGCCAAGCAGTGGAGCCGCTCACCGAGCGGATACAGAAAATCCAGGAAAATGCGGGAAAGCTGAATCCGGCGCCGGCACCGAAGAAAGTTCCGGAAGTGAGAGTCAGCGATGCACCGAGTTGGCCGTCTTATCTAGCCAGAGGTGTGGGTTCGGTGGGCGGCGCGATTGTAATCGCCGGGGTGGTCCCATTCCTGATGTTCTTCATGCTGATTCGCAAGGATCACATTTATGAGTGGCTGTGCACTACTTTTGCCACTGTTACGGACGTCCCTGCTTTTGTAACACGGGTCTCCCGAATGGTGCGCGGATTTGCGGGCGGCAACCTGATCATTGGCTCTCTTATGGCGGCTGTCATGATAGGAGTCTTGGCGGCGCTGCACATGGATGGTGCGACGGCGTTGGGGGTTGCCAGCGGATTCCTTAACTTGGTACCGTTTTTGGGGGTTGTCCTGGCTGGCGGTGTCCCCCTTCTGGCGGCCACACTGCAATTCGGCAGCGCCGGGCCATTTTTGATCATCGCGCTTACTGTAATCGCGCTGCATCTGTTGTCTGCCAATGTGTTGATACCGAAATTTATCGGTTCGCGCGTGAACATTGGTCCGGTGGCAGCCATAGTGGGGATGCTGTTCTGGAGTTGGCTGTGGGGCGCAATCGGATTGCTGCTAGCTGCGCCGTTGACCGCATTCGTAAAGCTTGTCGCCGACTGCCACCCTGTCCTTTTGCCCATCTCTAATCTACTGGCCGAACGGCCACGCGCCATTCCGCGGTGGGCGCTAGCGAGTGAAGAAACCGTGACGCGGGCAATCCCATTTTTGCGGGGTCGTTTTCGATTGCGCCAGAAACAGTAACGAAAACCTAACATCTATCTGTCGCTACATTCGATTTTCCTTCTTCGTAGCGAACTGCACGCATCGCCGGCAATCCTTACACAACTATTACAAAGCGCCTGGAAAGCCCATGTTACCGTGAGATTTGAGGACACTGGGACCATGGGTATTTTCCAACAAGACCGAACTTTTCAGCAGCCTTTGAATTGGACCACCACGCTTTTTATGCTCGCTTTCCATGTTGGCGCCGTGGCGGCTCTGTTCATGTTTAGTTGGAAAAACCTAGCCATCGCCATTTTCCTATGGTGGCTCACCGGAAGCATGGGAATCGGCATGTGTTATCACCGGCTGCTAACTCACCGCGGCTACAAGACCCCCAGGTGGCTGGAGTATTGGATGGCGATCTGCGGAACCATGGCGCTAGAGGGCGGGCCGATTGCCTGGGTGGCGACTCACAGGATCCATCATCAGAATACGGACAAAGAGGGCGATCCCCATTCTCCCAATGACGGCGGCTTGTGGGCGCACATGGGTTGGATCATTACCGGTAAGGCGATGCACCAGAATACTGCTGAGTTACTGCCGTACGTGCCAGACCTTCGGAAGCAACAATTCTACATGTGGATCAGCAAGTACCATTGGGTGCCGCTGGCGGGACTTGGCGCGATTCTCTTCGCGATTGGCGGCTGGTCCTGCGTGATGTGGGGCGTGTTCTTGCGGACAGTTGTTGGCTTGCACGCCACTTGGTTGGTCAATTCGGCCACGCATATGTGGGGTTCTCGCCGCTTTCTCACGACAGACACTTCCACCAACAGTTTCTGGGTGGCGATTCTGACGTTTGGGGAGGGCTGGCACAATAATCATCACGCCGCGCCGCAGGCAGCCAAACATGGCCTTACCTGGTATGAAATTGACGTAAACTGGTACGGAATCGCGGTCCTCAAAGCGCTTGGCCTGGCGTGGGACATCAAGCTGCCAAAGTTGCAACCAGATTCTGAGCCAGCGAGACCTTTGCGGTCGCCTGTCGTCGCGGCCGACACACTAGTGGAAGAAGAAGCTTTGGTTTCCAGTTCCGTCGGAGATTGACCAAAAAACTCGCCCATCTTTAGTGCAGCGCATCCGGCGATGAATTAAACTAGCGCTAATGCGCATCACCAGCCGTACAAAAGCTATCGCCTTTTTTATAACACTGGGCGTGTGCCTGGTCGCACTCGCGATTTTTCTGAACATTACCTGGATCGTGTTTCACTGGCGGCAGGTGGTGCCGCTGGTCCTGGGCATCATTTTCTTCGGCGTGATCATCGCCGGGTTGGTCGTCAACACCATCTTCATCGTCCGCGAGATCCGCCGAAACGAGCGGCAAGACAGTTTCCTGAACGCAGTCACGCACGAACTAAAGACGCCGATAACATCCATTCGCCTGTATCTCGAGACGCTACAGAGCCGACCGCTCGACGAAGAAAAACGGCGCGATTTTTACCGCATCATGCTCGAGGATTCGGATCGGCTTCTCGGGACCGTCGAGCAAGTGCTGAAAGCCGGCGAGGCGCGCCACTCCAGCCGCAGAAATTGGCAAGAGGTGGATTTTTCCGAGGTGGCGCGCCATACGATGGAACTCGCTCGTCTGCGCCACAATCTAACGCCGGAAAATCTGCGTTTTGGTGCTGAGCCGCCGCAGGATCTGGTGGTGATGGGCAATCAGGAAGAATTACGTACCGCTGTTTTCAATCTGCTGGACAACGCCATCAAGTATTCCGGGGAGCAAAAGAACATCGTCGTGGACGTTCGCACACAGGATATCGACAGCATCCTATTTAGCGTACGTGACCAGGGCATCGGCATCCCGCGGGTTGAATTGAAGCGTATCTTCAACCGCTTCTACCGCATCCAGAATCACGCCACCGGCAAAGTAAAAGGCACGGGCTTAGGACTCTTCATCGTGCGGGCGGTGGTGCGGCGTTACGGGGGAGACGCTTATGCGGAGAGTCAGGGGGAAGGATTAGGCAGCACCTTTACGATTCGGCTGCCCCGGGTATATCGCGCATGAGCCGGGTTTTGGTAGTCGAAGACGAAACGCACCTGGCCCAAGGACTACGCTTTAACCTCGAAGCAGAAGGACACACCGTACACGTCACCGACAAAGGGGAGGAGGCTCTGACGCTTCTCTTGAACGAAAAGGAAGCGTTCGACGCTTTGATACTCGACGTCATGCTGCCGGGGAAGGATGGTTTTACCGTTGCACGGGAGCTACGCCAAGCTCAGAACTATATACCTTTACTTATGTTGACCGCGCGCACTCGCCCGGAAGATGTTCTACAAGGATTCGAATCCGGCGCCGACGATTATCTGCCCAAGCCATTCGACCTGGCGATTCTACTAGCCCGGGTGGAGAGCCTCTTGCGCCGCAAGAACTGGCTGCGCAAGGCCAATGTTGTGAAGACAGAGGCAGCAACGGCTGACGATGAGCGTTCCGACCTTTTCCAGTTTGACGATCGCACGGTTGATTTCGCCAACCTGCAACTGCGTGGCGGCGGGCAAGTGTTTCAACTGACGCTGATGGAAGCGGAGCTGCTGCGGTATTTAATACGAAACAGCGGCAAGCCGGTTTCGCGCAAAGCCATCCTGCAAAATGTGTGGAACCTGCACGAGGATACGGATACCCGCGCGATTGACAATTTCATCGTGCGCCTGCGCCGCTATATCGAACGCGAGCCCTCCAAACCTCGCCATTTGGTGACCGTCCGGGGTCTTGGGTACCAATTTGTGCCGAATCCCAAGACCCCTAAATGAGCTGGCTGCCGTTCGAATTGTGAACCTAACTTACCATTTGCGGACTTACCATTTGCGGCTGAACAGTGCTCGCAGGTCAAATCCAACTGTTATTGTCGCGGCATCCTGATTGAATTTCACGCTGTGGACGTATGCTGGCTCGATGTACATGAAACGGGTGGGGTTGACGCGGAGAAATGCAGAGTATCCGCGGTCGTGAAGCACGTCGGAAGCAGCACTTCCTGAGGTGCCATTCGGTAGCAGAAGAAAGTTCGTGACGCCATTGGCGGAGTAAAGCTTCTGCGACCCGGAAGGTTGCAATGTGTAATAGGATCCGCCCACAATCAACCGATTGGCCACGCGAAGAGTCATTCCGCCTTCGCCGGTGCCCAGAAAGCCTAGCGAGCGGAATGAATCGAAGATCCGGAAAGGCTGCGCTACAAGCCGAGTGTCCAGTAATCCGTTAGAAATGCCGATGTTCACATAAGGCGTGAGCCGGCCGATGGGACGGTCGAAATGATTGAACCAATCAACACCGAAGCGGCCGGTGCTGAAAGAACCCGTCTCTTGAACCGGTACTGCCATCGTTACCACGGTTGCATAGTTTAGAACGCGATTCTCAAAGGTGAGCCGGACGTCAGCGTATGGATCTCCGAGCCGGTCATTCCAGAAGTGCTTTTCTCCGGGAGCGAGATTGGGAGTGGCACGGAAATAATAATAAGGGACGCCGAGGTCAATACCCACATGCTGGTTGAAATCATAGCCGACGCTGGTGTCCAGAATGGCGAATTGTCCTTGATTGCTGGTGCTGCCGCGGAATTCCTCAAAGATCGTGAAGCCGTGACTCTCGGCAGCCGGCGTGGCTTGGGCCTTTAGCCCGGCGGCAAAAACGAGGCATATCCCGACGGCGGCAAGGGCCTTGAAAAAGGGCGATCCGATTATTGGTTTAGAAAGTCGCACGATGTCTCCTCCGAATTGTGATAAGAGCGGGCGTGGGATCTACGCGCTGCTTTAGGGCGGGAGAAGATGCGGGAGGCTGGTGGGCCAGCCTCCCCTTAGCATGCTGTCCGCTTACATCTCACCAAAACGTCAGTGAGGTGTCGCGGTGTGCGTCTGCTCCTTTTCTTCGATCTTGGTCTTGGGTTTTGCCGCGGGCGCATGATTGTTCATGCGGTGCTGCTCCAACCGCTGTTGCTGTTGCATGAACGTTGACGGATTTTCTCGAAGCTCCTCGCCTACCTTCGGGTTCTTGGAGAGGAAGGCCTCGAGCGACTTGTGGTGCTTCAGATAGTCATTGTCGTTGGCAAGCGCAGGATTTTTCTGCAGATCCTTCTCGATCTTCTTATGCTTATCGAGAAAATGATCCATGTCCTGGAGCTCCTTCTTGTTCAGGTCATTGTCCGCGACGCGAGCACCTCGATCGCGGTCCCGGTCGGCAGTCCGATCATCGCGATCGCGAGCCGATCGATCTCGATCCACCGGATCGCGGTCCATGTTGCGCGCTTCAAATTGATTTTCCCGTCGCATGAAGTAGGACGGATTCTCGCGTACTTCCTCGCGCACCGCGGGATGCTCACTCAAAAACTCGCTGAGATCCTTGTGACGTTTGAGGTAGCTTTGATCGTTGATGAGCCCAGGCTTCTTTTCTAACGACTTGGCGACGTCCTGGTGCCGATCAAGAAAGTCGTCCATACTGGCGACTTCTCGGTTGTTCACGTCCGTATCTGAGGTGCGGCGGCGGTCTGTGTCGCGGCCGGTCCGGTCTGTATCGCGGTCCCGATTCACGTCACGGTCCCGGTCGTTTTGAGCATTTGCATCTCGGTCGCGGCTTGCATCACGATCCCGGTCATTTTGAGCATTTGCATCCCGGTCGCGACTTGCGTCACGGTCGCCGTTCGCATCGCGGTCCCGATTCACATCACGGTCCCGGTCATTTTGGGCGTTTGCACCGCGGTCGCGATCGAAATCCCGATCTTGGCGCCCTTGCTCCCGAGCATCAAAACGCTGTTCACGTTGCATTAAGTACTTCGGAGTCTCCGCACTTTCCTCCTTGAGTTCAGGATGTTGATTCAAGAAAGTCTGCAACTCCGGATGCTCCTTCAAATACTGCGCGTTGCGAATGAGCCAAGGATTCTTGTCCAGCGTTTGGTCGATGTCCCGGTGGCTGTCCAGGAATTGATCCAGGGCCGCCACTTGCTGCCGCGTCAGGTCCGGGTTCGGGTTTGTGCCTCGGCGGCTGCTTTCCTGAGCGTCAAAACGCTGTTCGCGCTGCATTAAGTACTTCGGAGTCTCCGCGCTTTCTTCCTTGAGTTCAGGATGCTGATTCAAGAAAGTCTGTAATTCTGGGTGCTCCTTCAAATACTGCGCATTGCGAATGAGCCAAGGATTCTTGTCGAGCGTCCGGTCGACATCCGGGTGGCTGTCCAGAAATTGATCCAGGGCCGCCACTTGCTGTCGCGTCAGGTCCGGGTTCGGGTTTGCGCCTCGGGGGCTGCTTTCCCGAGCGTCAAAACGCTGTTCGCGTTGCATTAGGTATTTCGGAGTCTCCGCGCTTTCTTCCTTGAGTTCAGGATGCTGATTCAAGAAAGTCTGTAATTCTGGGTGCTCCTTCAAATACTGCGCATTGCGAATGAGCCAGGGATTCTTATCCAGCGTTTGGTCGATGTCCCGGTGGCTGTCCAGGAATTGGTCCAGCGCCGCCACCTGCTGCCGGGTCAGGTCGGGGTTTGGATTGGTACCTCGCGAACCCCGTTCCTGAGAGTCAAAGCGGTTCTCTCGCTGCATGAAGTAGCGCGGATTCTCGGAGATCTCTTCCTTCACATTGGGATGTTGGTTCAGGAACGCCTGCAGTTCGGGATGCTGTTGGAGATACTGCGCGTTGTTTACTAAGCCGGGGTTGCGTTGCAGATCCTTGTCAATATTGGGATTTTTATCCAGGAACTGATCCATTGTGCCGACTTGTCGCCTGGTCAAGTCAGGATTTGGAGTTGCGCTTCGCCGAGCCTCATTGGCGTCGAAGCGCTTCTCGCGCTCCATAAGAACCGAGGGATTTTGCCCAACTTGCGTTTGAACTTGCGGATGTTGACTTAAGAACGACTGAAGTTGTGGATGAGCTTCCAGATATTCGGCATTGTTCAACAGCGAAGGGTTTGCTCGAAGTTGTGCATCGATATCCGAATGGGCATCAAGAAACGAGTCGAATTGTGCCATCTCCGCGCGGCCGTTGGTTTGTGCCTGGGCTTCTTGCGCATTCAAATTGCGCGTCATTCCGCCGAAAATGAGCAGCGTGCCGGCAAAAGTAACGGCACGGCACTTTTTTGTAGCGAAGTATCGCATCATAATGTAGTGACCTCCTCGAAGGTTTCTCATGCTGGGATGAACGTTAGGCCGGTTGGCGGGGATTTTTGGTGATCACCGGGAATTCTCTGATCAATCTTCCTTTGCTTGTATCCATTGCCTTGCAAACGCTTGAAGATTGCATAACGCGCGCCAATTTCTGCACGCAGTCATTCGGAGTGTTTTCGAAGCGGTCCTCCCATGGTTTTGAGTTTTACGAACACTTGCCTCGACTGTTGCAAGCGCTCTGCCAGAAAGGCTAACTCGCGGCATTTGAATGGATTAGAAAGTCGACCCGTTGGAAAGGCAAGTACTGGGAAGTAGAAAAATTTCTGCACCGTGAAAACTATCCATGCGGCATCCCGACGGAAAATCTACAGTGATCGCTTGAGCAGAATTTTTGGCTCCAGTTAACCTCAGTTCCGGCGAAGCAGCGATGGCGGCAGTCACACACTTTTAACATTCGCCAGCGGAATAACAGACCTCCTAGCGAGGTCTACCCCTCGTCGGAGCTTTCCCTCTCAGTTCCCTGGGGACGTGAATCGACGAGAAAGTTCAATCCTGTCTTGGAGGTGGTATATCCGATGATGCATAAATGGCTGTCCGCTCTCATCTTTCTTGCAGGTGTAATGGCCATCGCTCTTGCCGGCGTTGCGCAGCAAGCTCCAACTGAGGCGCCCGCCGGCTTTGACACGCCGACGCTCGCGCAAAACCCTGGATCACAAAGCGTTAGCAATGGCATCGTACAGCCGGGCGGTGACCCTTACGCGCTGGATCAAACTCGTTTCGAACAGGACCATGACGCCAGCAGCGGGTTGGGCCCGGTGTTCAATGCCAGGGCTTGTGCGGATTGCCATCAGAATCCCGTTACCGGAGGATCGAGCCAGTTCACCGAGATCCGCGCGGGCCATAAGGACGCCAACGGTAACTTCGTCGCTGCCACGGTGCCCATCAACGATGGCGCGAATACGATCGCCAACCGCTCGATTATCAATGACCGCGCGCTGATTCCCCAAGCGCAGGAACATATCCCCGATGCCGAAAACATTCGAGCCCTGCGCGCCGCTCTCAACACGTTGGGGGATGGATTTGTCGAGGCCATCGACGACAGCACCCTGCAGTCCATCGCCCAACACCAGATCGAAATCAGCGAGGGCCGAATTCATGGTGAAGCCGTGGAGGTTCCCGTTCTGGAATCCCCTGGACAATCGCGCATCGGCCGCTTTGGCTGGAAGGATCAGCACAGCAGCCTGCTCTCGTTCATCGGCGACGCTTATTTGAATGAAATGGGAGTCACCAACCGTCTGCGCCCCAAAGATGTGACAGCGGTCGGCAAGATCACCACGGATCCCGAAGACACTCCGGACAACCTCGGCCTGGCGGACATCGACCACTTCGCGCAGTTCATTCGTGGCACTAAGGCTCCGCCCCGTGATACGGTTCTTGCTGCAACTGCGGCAGCCCAACAAGGCCAGGACCTATTCGAGAAGATCGGCTGCGCCACCTGCCATGTCAGCACCATTGTCACCGCCCCCGCGGGAACTGTTGTCGATGGGGGAGCCTTCACTGTACCGGAGGCTTTAGGGAATAAGATCATTCATCCCTATAGCGACTTTTTGCTCCACGACATCGAGACGGGCGACGGCATCGTCCAGAATCCGCCGCAAGACACGGCCAACAAATTGCGTACCGTGCCGCTGTGGGGTTTGCGTATGCACCCGCGGCACATGCACGACCTCGCGTCCTTGACGTTGGAAAGCGCCATCGAACGTCACGGCGGCGAAGCCGAGCACGTTCGCAATCGATTCCGCGAACTCAGCCCCCAAGATAAGCAAGCGCTTTTTACTTTCTTGAATTCACTCTAGAACAAGCCGAATCAGGCAAAGTTTCGGCCGGGCCAGAAAAGCGGCAAGCATCGCGAATCACGCTTGCCGCTTTTCTGCGTTCCGGTGCGTTTGGTGAAAGCAGATAGAACCTGGCACGAGCGTATCCCAAAAAATAACTGCGTTCAAAGTCTCGACGCCGGGAAAGAAGCGGCTGCAGTCCGCTAATTTGGAGGTTGGAGGCGCGGGTGGGATTCGAACCCACGAATGGAGGTTTTGCAGACCTCTCCCTTGGGCCACTTGGGTACCGCGCCGAGCTTTTTAGTATAACGAAAACGCGCATGAGTGTCAGGGCGCGAGAAATGCTCAGAAGAAAATAATTTCAAGCCTTCGCGGATTCTTCGATTCCCTGCAGCTCTTTCCCGGGCTTGAAGCGCACGGCCTTTCCTGGCGGAATGTTCACTTCTTCACCGGTGCGGGGGTTGCGGCCGATACCCGTCTTGCGCGGCTTGACGCTGAACACACCAAACCGCCGGAGCTCAATGCGCTGGCCGCGGCCGAGTGCATTTTTCAGTGATTCAAAGACGGTTTCGACCGCCTGCTCGGCCTTGGTGCGGCTGATGTTCGTCGTGGTCACGACGGCATTTACGATGTCGAGCTTAATCACGGGTTCCTCCGGCGACTCGGCAGATGCTAGAGGCTGCGTCGTGGGTTGTCAAGACGTGGTGGCTAATCTACACTGACTTGCTTTTTGCATTCGTTGGCTGCAAGAAGCGGCCGCACACACCGAGGAGGCGTGGATGTCTGTTAAGCCAGACCGTTGGATCCGGCGCATGGCGCTGGAGCACAAAATGATCGAGCCCTTCACCGATCGCCAGATGCGCGAAGGAGTGATCAGCTATGGAGTCTCCTCCTATGGCTACGACATTCGCGTGGCCGACGAATTTCGCATCTTCACCAACGTGAATTCCACCATCGTCGACCCAAAGCACTTCGATCCGCGCTCGCTGGTCGACTACAAAGGAGATTCCTGCCTGATCCCGCCCAATTCCTTCGCGTTGGCTCGCTCCGTCGAATATTTTCGAATTCCGCGCAACGTGTTGACCATTTGCCTTGGCAAATCCACCTATGCCCGCTGCGGGATAATCGTGAACGTAACTCCTTTCGAGCCGGAATGGGAAGGTTTCGTCACCCTGGAGATCAGTAACACTACGCCGCTTCCCGCAAAAATCTACGCCAACGAAGGTCTTTGTCAGGTGATTTTCTTCGTTTCCGACGAAGACTGCGAAATCAGCTACAAAGATAAAAAAGGAAAATACCAATCGCAGGGCGGCATCGTGTTGCCGCGGCTGTGATAGGGAGTTCTAACAAAGCTCTTCTTCAGCGGAACAGTTTGCTCGCGATCTCCGCCACGTGCCGCCCTTGATAGCGCGCGATCTTCAGTTCATTGGCGCTCGGCTGACGCGAGCCATCGGGACCCGCGAGCGTTGTGGCGCCGTAAGGCGTCCCGCCGCTGACATCCGTCATATTCGTCAGGCCGGACTCACTGTACGGCACACCCACAATAATCATTCCGTGATGCAGCAGCGTGCTATGAAAGCTGGTGAGTGTTGTCTCCTGGCCTCCATGCTGCGTAGCGGTCGATGCAAAAACGCTTCCGATTTTTCCGACCAGCGCGCCCTTGGCCCACAGCCCACCGGTTTGATCCATTAAATTTCTCATCTGCGCGCACATATTCCCAAATCTGGTCGGCGTCCCAAAAATAATTGCGTGCGGCTCCGCGAGCGAATCCATTGTCGCGATAGGAACATGCGCAAATGCGGCGCGCGCCGCTTTAGCTCCGGATTTCTCCAAAAACGCATCCGGCATGGTCTCAGCAGCCTGGAAAAGGGAGCCTTCCGCCCCGGCAACCTCCTTTACTCCTGCAAGCACTGCTTCGGCCATCCGATAGACGTGTCCATACATGCTGTAAAAAATGACGTGCACCTTGATCCCCATCAAAACCTCCGGAACGCGTTCTTTAGTTCTGGGAATTAAACCAGGGCTGCTGTCACCAGCGGGTAGCCGCGCTCGCGCCACGCATCTAGCCCACCTTGTAGTGGCCGGATACGACGCACGCCTCTATTCCGCAGGAGCAGCGCCACACGGGCGCTGGTAGCTTCGTTTGGTCAAGTACAGTAAAGGATGACGTCGCGGTCGCGCGGCAGGTGATCATCCTTTTCTTCTAATTCTTTTGCGTCCATGCGAAAAGCGCCGGGTATAGTGTGCGGGTCCGCCTCAAAGTCCACTGAATGCCGCAGGTCGACGATGACCAGCTCTTCTCCCGCGTCGATTTTCTGTTTCAGTTCCTCGGCCGTGATGCGGGCAATGCGCAACTCCCTAAGAAATCTTTGGCGCGCGATGAACTTGTACGCGATATATCCCACCAATGCGGTGATGACGAGAACTCCCAAGCCGCTGCCAAGGTGAAACGCATGCTCGGCGATCCTTTCGATCTCGCCGCTAAAAAGATATCCGAGTCCTACATAAGCCCCGGACCACAGAAAGGCGCCTGTCATATCGAAAAGCAAGAACCGCGCCGGCCGCATGTGGAAAATGCCCGCCAATGGGGGAGCCACGGTGCCCAATCCAGGCACAAACTTCGCTAGCACCAGAGATCGCGCACCCTGTTTCGCGAAAACGCCCTGTGTCCGCCGCACACAGGAATCAGGCTCAAGGGAAATCTTGCAGAGAAGCTGCAGGATTTTGATGCCGCGCACGCGGCCTAGTCCGTACCATATGGAGTCGGCAAATAAACAGGCGAGAACACTCAGGAAGATCGACCCGGCGAAACTGAATTTGCCGGCACCCGCAAGCGCGCCGGCAGCCAAAAGAATCGGCAGCGAAGGTACCGGCAATCCAATTTGTTCGACGAATACCCACGCCAGCAAGACCGCATGTCCATGGTGCAGGAGGAATTCCAACGTTCTGTGCATGATTGACCGGAGTACCAGCGCGATCTTACGCCGCCACGAAGGAAGCAGTATGCCCCCAACTGCCGCTCATCACAAATTCGGACAAAGGCTTGCGCACCCTCGGAGCCAGTTCGCGTTCGCGCAGCTTGTCCGGAAGCGAGTCAGGATTGCCCGGGTACCCGATCGCGATGGCTGCCACCGGCTCCCAGTCCGGCGGAATTGCGAACGTCTGCCGCGCCTTGTCCGCATCAAATCCAGCCATTTGGTGCACCAGCAGGCCGTGTGCGTTGGCCTCAAAGGTAAGCTGAGCGGTGGCGCTGCCTACATCATGCAGAGCCACTCGGTTAAGTTTGCCGTCGCGTTGTGTTTTCAGGTGCGCTATCGACAGCGCGAGCACCGGTGCATTCTTTGCCCAGCCGGCATTGAATTCCACCAGCACGCCCAGCATCTTCCCGTAACTATCGGGGTCATCCTTGGTCGCCACCAAATATGCCCACGGCTGCTCGTTGTTGCTGGATGGCGCCCACCGCGCGGCCTCGAACAGCCCCCTCAGCACCTCGGCAGGTACTGGCTTGTCCTCGAAAGCGCGCGGACTCCAGCGATTTCGTATTAGTTCGTGAAGGACGACATCGGTGTTAGCTGGTTTGTTCATTACCTTGACCTTGCTCGATCGTTCATCCGAGGACCAGCGTTAGATGAGCGAAATGTGTCGGGCGGTGCATTCACACCGCCCGTACCAATCGTTGCTACCAGTGAAGAATCAGTTCGCGGGCTTCCCGGCGCCCTTTTGTACGAGTTCGGAATCGATCGTAATAGCAACGTCATCGCCAACCACCAGCCCTCCGCCGTCCATTGTAGCGTTCCATTTCACGCCAAAGTCCTGCCGGTTAATCTTGGTTGTCGCGTTTATCGCAACCCTTTGGTTACCCCATGGATCTTTCACCGGTGCCGTCGGTCCATCGACGTCCAATACGACCGGTTTGGTTACTCCATGAATCGTCAGGTCCCCGGTCACCTTTAGTTTGCCGGGAGCCACCTGCTCGACCTTGGTCGACTTGAAGGTGATGGTTGGATACTTCTCTACCTCAAAAAAATGATCGCTGCGCAAATCTTTGTCGCGATCCGCGACTCGCGTATCCACCGAAGCCGCATCAATCGTAACGTCCACCGAGGACTTGCTGAGGTCCTTATCGTCCAGCTGAACCGTGCCGGTGACTTTAGTGAACGCTCCGCGGACCGTGGATATCGCCAAATGGCGCACCGCGAACTGTGCCGAGGAATGGTTGGGATCGATTTGCCAAGTGCTCGCTGCACCCGCGGGCAGCGAAAGCACCGCTGCAAGCGCTGTTGCGGAAATTACCCTGCTCCGATAGTGGCCCATAGTTTCTCTCCTTTTTACTGCGATTGAGAATTGACACCCGCCCAAACTGCAAATTCTTCATTCCCCGTCTTGCGCGCATATTCTTTCGAGCAAATCCGCTAAAGTCTTCACGCTCGCGGTACCCATATGCGCGAACTGTCGCTTGTGTAGTTCGCGAATCGGCGTATCGAGCCGCTTCAGCACTTCCAGTCCGCTTCGCGTGATCCGAGTCTTTACCACTCGGCGGTCGTCACTCTGGCGCTGTCGCGTAATCAGGTTTCGCTTTTCCATGCGGTCCAGCAAGCGGGTGATGTCCGGATCGTGCGAAATCATGCGCTCGCTGATGCTGCTGCAGGGCAGGCCCTGGGGCTCCGCCCCGCGCAAAATACGCAGCACGTTGTACTGTGCCCCAGTGAGGCCGTTCGGTTTTACTAGTTGTTCGGCCTGCTGCGCGAGTTTGTCGGCCGCCTTTTGCAGGGCTATAAAGGCGCGATCTCCGCTGGGTAAGACGGCGCGCGAGGTTTGCGCTCGACTCATAGTGTAACGATATTTGTTGCAACAGTGATTGTCAAGAGGAAAAGTGCAATGGTTAGGACTTCCGCAGTGGCCTCATCTGTATCTCGCTCAGGAAGCTCCCCGCCCGTTGCGTCACGACAGCCCCGACC
>Ga0307478_10000242_pt1 | contig 62454 bp, 50 predicted proteins | sample atmos_gasesECM4C_2_FD_203713 | JGI IMG/M metagenome (GOLD analysis project Ga0307478, IMG submission 203713) | Hardwood forest soil microbial communities from Morgan-Monroe State Forest, Indiana, United States - atmos_gasesECM4C_05 | ecosystem: Environmental > Terrestrial > Soil > Temperate...
GGCGTCTTCTCCGATATATGGATCGTAGAAAGAACACTTCGCGTGTGCTTCCTCCAGTGATCGCTCGTTGAGCACGTTGTTGAAGATCATCGGGATGCCCAAGGCTCCGATTTGAATCGTGCTTGTTGTTTTGTTCTTCAGGGTGAAACGCAACACTAGCCTGCCACCTTCTAATGCCCACGTCCTCGTGATCTGTAGCGGAACTTCAGAAGGTAGGGTTGGAGTAAGATCGGCGGCAGCCAACTCATTCTCGGAGGTCGCCAACGCTCTTACTGGATTGCGAGCGGCGGCGCTGGAGTAGTTCTTCCAATCGCCTGAGTTCCCTGCTCTCAAGCGCAGGGTGATGTCGCCAAGATGAAAATAACCGTCTTTTGAACGCGCAACCAGAAGATCTCCGGGCGTGAAATCGAAATCGCCAGCTATTTTCGGCTTAAGGGCAGCGACCGTTTGTGAGCTCTGGACCAAACTCAGAGTAAACTCCGGTGTATCAAAGTGGATCGTGCCTTGGGTGAGCATCGGTCCGGAAGTTGGAGGCGGTTTCTTTTCGTTTCCTTGCTGCGCAGCCCAGGCTTGAAAGGTCACGGTCAAGGTCATCGCGAAGCAACAGGCGCGGATCGCATTTGCAATTTGAGATAAGTTGCCTCTGTTTTCCTGACCTCGAATATTCATGGCGGAACCGGACGCTTCCTCTGGAAGAGCGTAATCAGGCACACTGCCGGCTAACTCAAAGCGGTCGAGAATATAACTGCACGGTGAGCAAGAATCTATTTGCGAGAGCCAGGAGTCGACAATGAAGGCACCGCCGCCTCTCTCGTCATCTCCCCATCGACCATGCGCCAAATCCCCAGCGGGTTCTCATCTTTGAGTTCCTCTGGCAGCGCTTGGTTGGGAAACCCCTGGTAACAGACTGGCCGCGCAAAACGGAAGATGGCACGAGTGCCCACCGATGTGGATCGTCCATCCGAGGTCGAGGGATAGGGGCCGCCATGCACCATGGCATGGGATACCTCGACGCCCGTAGGAAATCCGTTAAAGACGAGCCGCCCAACTTTGCTCTCAAGAATCGCGACCAAGTCGCGAAATTCGCGGAGATCCCGCTCCGTGCCTTGAATCGTCGCGGTGAGGTGGCCTTCGAGACCCCGGGCAATGTTAAGGACTTCTTCGCGCGTCGAGTGCTGCACCAGGAGCGTTGTCGGACCGAAGATCTCCTCATCCAGGGTCGAACCGAGGAATGATGCCGCGTCCGTTTCAAATAGCACCGAGCCTACCGAAAAGCCGTCACCACCGTCCTCTTGCCGAGCTTCGGCCACAACGTTTACCTGACCTTCAGTCTTGCGCTCGCCAATGGCCGAGGCGTAAGAAGAATGAATCGTCGAGGTAAGCAGATGGAACGGCGCCGAGTCCGTAACCAGTTGTCGCAACTTCTCCCTGAACGGTGTCGCGTCGGTCCCTTTTGTCAGGAAGACCATTCCTGGCTTAGTGCAAAACTGTCCCGCGCCCATGGTGAAAGAAGCGTGCAATCCTACTGCAATCGTCTCTCCTCGCTCTTGTAGCGCGCCCGGCAGGATGAAGACAGGATTAGTGCTGCTCATTTCTGCATAGAACGGGATCGGCTCCGGGCGCGCCGCGGCGATGTCCATCAACACTCTCCCGGCGCCGCGTGACCCGGTAAAGCCTCCAGCTTTCACCAGAGGATGTTTCATCAGTGCCGTGCCGACCTGTGCACCGTGACCAAATAACAAGGAGAACACGCCCTCGGGCAGACCGCACTCCCGAACGCTGGCCTGAATTGCCCATCCTACGAGTTCGCCCGTACCCGGGTGAGCCGCATGCGCTTTCACAATGACGGGGTTTCCGCCGGCGAGTGCGGAAGCGGTATCGCCTCCCGCGACGGAGAAAGCCAGAGGAAAATTGCTCGCTCCGAAGACAACCACCGGGCCCAGAGGACGCAGCATGGAACGGATATCCGGCTTGGGAACAGGCTTACGGTCCGGATCGGCGTGGTCAATCCGGGCCGACACCCACGAACCTTCTTCCGCTACCTCGGCGAACAGCCGCAGCTGGCCGCAAGTGCGGGCGGTTTCACCTTGCAGCCGCGCCTGGGGCAAAGCAGTCTCTTGCCCGGCGCGATCGACTAACTCGGGGGCGATCGACTCAATCTTCGCCGCGATCCTGCGCAAGAACTCGCCGCGTTCGCGTCCGGAAATGCGGCTGTAGTCAGGGAAGGCTTCCGACGCTAACCGGACCGCAAGCTCGATTTCTTCGGAGCTTGCAGGGACGAATCCAGGCTGCAGGCTTTGTCCATTGCGCGGATTTGTGGCGTAGAGCGGTTCTGCTATCCCTCCGCCTTCCCGAAACCCAATGATCGACTTACCAGAGAGGTTTGCCATAGACCGACTCACTTTCGCTCATGCAGTGCGTAGCTGGTAACAGGCTGCGGGCGGGAACGGAGCGCATTATGGATTATTTTCTTAGTCTGCGCGAGTTCTTCTCCTACCAACTCAAGGCGCGGCGGGCGCACGCGCGTATTTCCCATCCCTAGTTCTGCCTGAACCAGTTTGATCAGTTGCACGAAATTCGACACGGTATCCATGCGCAGTAGTGGCAGGAACCAGCGATACAGTTCGAACGCCTTATCGTTGTCACCGTTCACACCGTAATTAAACAAATCAACGGACTCGCGCGGCAGAGCATTGGCCAGCCCTGCGATCCATCCGGTTGCGCCCACCCCAATGGCCTCGAGTACGGCATCGTCTACACCGACCGAAATTTCCAGTCTGCGGTCCACGAGCGCACGAATCGCGGAGACTCGCCGGGCGTCGGTGCTGGATTCCTTCACGGCCTCGAAGTTCGCGTATTCCTCCGCCAGTTCGCGCATCTGCTCGGGAAGGAAATCGGTTCCGTAAGCGATGGGATTGTTGTAGAGCATGCAAGACAGGGGCGCAGCGGCAAACACGGCGGCGACGTGGGTCTTCATTTCGCGCCAGTCGCCCTGGTAGACATAGGGAGGCAGCACCATCAGACCGTCGCAGCCGATGTCGGCGGCAGCTTTGGCCAGAGCCACAGCCTCGGCAGTGGTCAGAGCGGAGATGGAAGCCACCACCGGCCCACGCCCGCTGACCGCCTCGACGCAGGTGCGCAGTACATCGAGCTTCTCGTCGAATGACAAGGTTGCGCCTTCTCCCAGGGAACCTAGGGCAACGATCCCGGTGCAGCCGTTATCGAGCAACCAGCGGCAGTGCGCCCTAACGAAAGCATGATCGACGTGGAGATCTTCATTGAAGCAAGTTGTTATAGCCGGCATCACGCCCTTCCAGTTCATCAGTGCCCTCCGGTTACTTCGCTACCCACCAGTTCCGAATCGTCCGTAATCGTTGCCAGGCTCTCAACCCGAGCGGGAAAGACTGGCGGCCGAACGGAATCAGGGTTCCATTTCAGAAGAAATTGAGTTGCAGGTCCGCAGATCCGCCCCTGGCAGGGCCCCATGCCACAACGGCTCTGTAGCTTGGCCGCACGCCATGAGCTATGCTGGCGCAGGCGGGAATACGGAACGTCTTCGCATCGGCATACGATGGTTTCGGGTTGCGGCAAGGTTCGGAGTTCGGGACGCAGTTGGAAGGTGTGATCCAGAACCTTCGCGAAGCGCCGCGCGCTCTTTTGCTGACGAAACAATCCCTGTGCCATTGAAGCTTGGTTTGCGGCAGCAAGGCCGGCAATATGTCCTTCGACAAGGGCTAACTCCAGGCCCCCAATGCCTGTGGGCTCGCCGGCGCAAAAAATGTCCGGAAGGTTCGTTCTTTGAAGTTCATCGACCATCACACATCCGTTTCGAACCTGACAACCGAGCAACATCGGTAGTTCGATATTGGGAACCAAATGGAAACCGCACGCGAGGTAGTCGCAGGAAATCGTCTCAGTTCTGCCGGGGAGCGCAATCGTCACCTTCTCTAGCGTCCGCTGACCATAAGCGGCTACCGGCCAACTCTTTGGGAGGAATGGAACCCCGGCTAGTTCCCGTTTCAGCTGAAGAGCCTCGAAAATCTTGCGAGGCTGGCGTGCTAGGGACATCGCGAAAGCCGCGAGACTTCCCCACGATGCCTGTTCGCAAATCACGGGAATTTCGGCGCCATGATTGCGAAGGTATGCCGCAACTGCGAGCAACAAGGGACCGGTCCCTGCAATTACGACGCGCTTGCCGCGAATGGGAAGACCACTCTTCACCATTGCCTGCAAGCCGCCCGCACCCATAACGTTGGGCAACGTCCAGCCCGGGAACGGCAAGAACCGTTCGCGCGCTCCGGTTGCCAGGATTAGTCTCTCGTAGCAGAGTTCTATAAGGTCGCCGCTTCCCTCCGCCGCCAGGATTCCCGGTTGAGGTTGGTGAAAGACTCGCATTCCACAGAGCTTGGTAGCTCCGGACCGACGAAGGCGATCGGCCCACTGCCCCGCCTCGCTCTTCCCCTGCGGTTCCGACTCCCCTCGCCAGATCTGCCCCCCGAGCTTCGGGTTGTCGTCTACGATGCCGACACGAGCTCCGCACTCGGCTGCGCTGGCCGCGGCTGCCATGCCCGCAGGCCCGCCGCCGATTACGAGTATGTCGAAGCGCCGTGTCACTGCCATCGTATTCCTGCTCAAATGTCTTTAATAATCCGTCGAGATTTTCATCTCCGGTGCGCACTCGGTCTGGCAACTCCGGCAGTGCGCTATTCCGTTGATGGTCACCCGGCACTCAAAGCAGATGCCCATTCCGCATAGCGGTCCACGTGGCTCTCCGCTGACAGAGGTTCGGCATGGCGCCCCGGCTATCGCCATGGCCACCGCCACGGTCGCTCCCTGCGGCACCACAACCGGGGCTCCATTTACAGTCAATGTAATGTTGCTAAGCATGGACTTGTTCCTTGTGAGCGCGAGACGGTAAATACGGTTCGATGGGAATCTCCGGGTTCGTACCTGTAATTTGATCGGCGACGAGTCTCGCGGTTCCGAGAGAAGTCGTGATGCCGAGCCCTTCATGACCCGTTGCCAAGAAGATGGACTTGTCTCCCTGCCATGGACCGATGTACGGAAGCTTGTCAGCAGTGGCGGCGCGAAACCCTGTCCATGCACGCACCGTCGATAGTTGCGCCAATCCGGGCATATATTCCTGGGCACGCTGCAGCATGCGCGCCATCACGGCGCTGTCCACTCCTTTGTGTTCTCGACCGTACTGGCGAGAGGAACCAATGAGGATCTGGCCGGTCCGCCTGGGTTGAACGTTGAAAGCGACAGAATCGGTGCTCACTGAGTGGGCGCTCTTTAAATAACCAAGTTCCACCAACTGATGTCGCAGAAATCCTGGATAGCGGTCGGTGATCACGAGATGGCCTTTTCGTTTCCTGATTTCGAGTCCGGGCGTGAGATCGACGGCACCCGCCCCAGTCGCGTTCACAATGAACTCGGCAGACATCTTCATTCCGTCAGTGAATTGAACCGATCCCTCCCCGACCCGGACAACGTGAGATCCCAGGTGGAGTTTCGCGCCGCTTCCCTGCGCTCGTTCGATGAGAAAGCGCGCTGCGCACGGGGGATACAGCACGCCATCGTCGGGAACCAGCAGGCCCCCCATTATTCCTTTGCGCAAGTTAGGTTCCAGGACCTCGAGAGTCGACGCGTCCAGCACTTCGGTCGGAACCTCCCGCTTGCCGTAGTAATCCCGTTTCCGCCAGACTTCCGTCATCTCCTCTTCGTCGGCGGCAACCCAGATCGTTCCGCATTGCTCGTACTCGACATCGTCCGGCAACTCGGGCCGCAATTCCTGCCACAACTTTTGAGAGTATCGAGTCAGGGCGAACTGGGCTTCGGAGTCGTCCATGACAACGATGTGCCCCATGCCGGCCGCAGTCGCACCACCGCCGACCACCTCCCGGTCAACAACAGCCACCCGCAAGCCACGGCGGGCGAGTTCATGGGCACAAGCTGCGCCCACTATCCCGGCCCCTACAACTACGACGTCATAGCCGACTTTGCTCATCCGCGAATGCCCATGCAGAACGGGTCCCGAGGATTCAGCACCAACTCGGCGTCGACGTTCACGAAAGCGGATCCTCGAACGCTGGGATAGACCTTCCCATCCCGCACTTTGATGCTACCTTCAAAGACTGTTCCGACAATGCTTTCCTGCCGCCAGATTTGACCTTCGCGGATCTTCCCATCGGCATACAAACAGGCGAGCTTGGCGCTGGTTCCGGTGCCACAAGGAGACCGATCGTAAGCCTTTCCAGGACATAGCACGAAATTCTTGCTGTCAACACCCGTTAATTGTGATGCGGCAAACAACTCCACATGGTCGACTTCTTTTCCATCGTCACCGGTGATGCCGTTGGCCCGTAGCGCCAAGCGGATCGCCCAGGTGAAATTCGTCAGCTCCTCCACGTTCGCCAGCGTCAGTTGCCGGTTGTGATCACTCACCAGGAAAAACCAGTTCCCGCCCCATGCGACATCGCCCGTGACGGCGCCGTGGCCGGGCACGTCCAAAGTGACGTTCTGCGCCCTGCGATAGCTCGCAACATTGTTGACGCTCACTTCGCCGTTCTCGTGCAGCGTGGCGGTTACTGCTCCTACCGGTGTGTCGATCCGATGCTCCCCGGGTCGGATTCGGCCCATGTACTCGAGGGTGGCGACAAGGCCGATGGTCCCATGACCACACATTCCGAGATAGCCCACGTTGTTAAAGAAGATAACCCCCGCTACTGACGAACGATCTATCGGTTCGCACAACAGCCCGCCCACCATGACATCGGAACCGCGGGGCTCGTTGACTACTGCGGAGCGGAAATCGTCGTGCTCCTTGCGAAAACGCTCCAGTCGCTCGGCAAGCGAGCCATTCCCCAGATCCGGGCCGCCACTGACAATAAGGCGCGTGGGCTCACCGCCCGTGTGCGAGTCAATGACCCGGATCTTGCGGAGTTGCATCACCAGTTTCCTAGGCGGTCCGGACCGGGTAGTTGGCTTATTTTTGCGAAGATGAGCATTGGCGGTATTTTATGGATACAATATGCAATCGTCAATCTAATTGCACCCCGGAGGCGGTCCTTTGAGCGAAACCCCCGACTTGTCACCTGTAGATCGCGAGCATCGCGAATTCTCGCGGGGATTGGGTCTTTTCGACTCCACGATGCTGGTAGTCGGGGCCATGATCGGGTCCGGCATCTTTATTGTACCGGCCGAGATGGCGCGGAATATCGGTAGTGCAGGATGGCTTCTGGTGGCCTGGGGCGTGGCAGGGGCACTAACCATCGCAGGCGCGGTGTGTTACGGCGAGTTGTCCGCCATGATGCCGCGCGCCGGCGGGATGTACGTCTACTTGCGGGAGGCTTACTCGCCCCTGTTCGGTTTCCTCTACGGCTGGACACTTTTTTCCGTGATTGAGACCGGCACCATCGCCGCCGTCGCTGTGGCCTTCGCCCGATTCTCCGGCGTAGTCTGGCCGCTGATTGGGGAAGATCGCTACCTGATCTCGCCGATACATATTTCGTCACGATACGCGCTGTCGCTTTCAACGGCGCAACTGCTCGCTATCGGTGTAATCGCGCTGCTGACCTTCAGCAATACGCTCGGCCTGCGTTACGGGAAACTGGTTCAGAATGTGTTCACGGTCTCGAAGACTGGGGCACTGCTGGGCTTGATTATTCTGGGCATTTCGCTGGGGTGTAACCCCGCGGCCGTGCACGCTAACTTCGCCCATCCTTGGCACTCGCAAGGAGTCGCCACTCAGGGAGCGGCATGGAACTGGACAACCGCGCTGGGCCTGTTCGTTGCCCTCTGCCTGAGTCAAACGGGGTCGCTGTTCTCTGCGGACTCCTGGCATAATATCGCATTTGCGGCTGGCGAGGTACAGAGGCCGGAACGGAATGTCACCCGGGCCATGGTCATTGGGACCGTGGTGGTCATCACACTGTACCTGCTGGCAAACGTTGCGTACCTCGTAACCCTCCCCCTGGAAGCGATCCAGCATGCACCAGCGGACCGCGTCGGAACTGCCACCTTGCGGGCGATCTTCCCAAGCGCGGGGAACGCAGCGATGGCGGTTGCAATCATGGTCTCGACCTTCGGGACCATCAATGCGCTCACACTCACCGGAGCCCGCGTCTACTATGCCATGTCGCGGCAGGGGCTGTTCTTCCCCTTCGCTGGGAGACTCAATCGGGCGAGGGTTCCTGCCTCTTCCCTGCGGCTTCAGGGACTGTGGGCGGGGGTGCTGGTGCTACCCCGGGTCTACGATCCCATAACGCAATCTTGGGGAAACCTCTATAGCAATCTGCTGGAGTATGTGATTTCGGCGGCGCTCATCTTCTATGTGTTGACGGTCGCGGGCGTATTCCGGCTTCGGGTCAAGCACCCGGATGCTCCCCGCCCCTATCGGACGCTTGGATACCCGGTCGTTCCAGCGCTTTACCTTGCTGCCGCGAGTGCGATCCTTCTCGTTTTGTTTGCCTACCGGCCCGCCACAACATGGCCGGGCTTGCTTATTGTGCTTTTGGGAATTCCCATCTACTTGACGATTCAGAAACGGGGCCCCAACCCGGGCCTAGAGGAACCTGGAAAACCCGGTTTTCAGACGGCAGATTGAACGGAGCGGTTTGGTTTTGAGTGCGGAAAGGCAACACTTTTTGCTGTAGAACTGCGAACATAGAGGAATTAGCTGGATAAAACATGCTGTATAGTGGAACCACTTATAGACTTGATTTTGCGTAAGCCAGATCAAACGAGAACACTTAAGATGGACCTGCAAAACGCAACGGACTCGGCAATCCCGCGCCAATCTCTGACGTCGGCCGTGGCTGACAAACTTCGCGATCAGATTATCCGTGGAGAAATCCCGGAAGGCGCTCAACTCCGTCAGGATGCTATCGCGACTCAGTATCAAGTCAGCCGAATTCCGGTTCGCGAAGCTCTCCGTCAACTCGACGCCGAGGGATTGATTGCCATCGTTCCCAATCGCGGCGCGATCGTGCCGGCACTGTCCCCTGACGATGTCGAAGAACTATTTTCCATTCGCGCCCTGCTTGAGCCGGAAGTCCTGAAGCTTTCAATTCCGCATCTGACCGAGCAAGACTTTACTGAAGCAGCCGCCATCTTGCGGAAGTACGTCAGCGAACTCCGGCGAGAGGATCATGTCTCCGCGTGGGGACGCCTGAACTGGCAATTCCACTCCACTCTGTACGCGCGGGCGGTCCTACCGCGGTTTATGGCGGTTATCCGAAACGTCAATAACAGCGGCGAACGGTATACTCGCCTGCAATTGTATTTGACGCACGGAATCAAGCGCGCCAACGAGGAGCATCATAAGATTCTGGAATTGTGCCGCAACCGCGACGTACATGCGGCTTGCACACTCCTGCGAGACCACATTCTCCACGCCGGGCAGTCCTTGAAGGAAGTTCTGCAGCAGAGCCGGACAACTCAAACCGACTCCGAGGATGGCAATCGGTCTTCCTAGTGAATTGATAAGGTCGCAGCTACCCCCGACAGGCGCGGCAACTCCAACTGGAGATCGGATCCGTCGACCCGGATTCCATGCGACCACATCAATTGAATTGACCCACCACTTCGAACATCTTCTGTGTCCCGGTCGCAATAATGACGGTATCGCGGTGAATCCCTCCCACAGTCGCAGGCGTGCCATTTACGCTGAGGCTCTGCAGAGTACTCCCAGCCGGAAGCCGTATCTTGAAGTGCAATTGTTTCGGCGTGCTGGCGCCAGTGAATTCTACGTGCCCTACAACGGCCTTTGATTCAGACTTTGCGGCAAGGCGGAACGAGACTCTGCCCCAACGAGTTGGAGCCTGTTCCATGCCAATCTCCTTACCTGATGCAATCCACTCTCGCGGTACTCCTTTCGCCAGGTACAGTCGATCTTCATCGGAATCTTCGAGCACCAGCATCCAACGCACAAGAAGTGGAATGGTTTGCTGTGCCGGGACGCAATAAAGCGCAGAGTCGCCGGTGATCCCAGTAACCTCGCCCGCAGTCCAACTTCCCCGAGTGTGCGCATGATAGCGGTGAGCATAGAGAAACAGCAGAAACTCCTCAATGCGGTCGAGTCGCAGCAGAGCCTGAGCATACCCGTAAGAAATGAAGCCCAAAATCTCACGACCGACCTCCTGAAACCGCCAGACGTTGGCGACGACACCCAGCGTGGTTGCGCCGTAGGCGCGCATACAGTCGACCACTAGATTAGCCAGGCGCGGCGGCAGGATGTCGGCTTGGAGCAGTTCGGCATATGGCCGGTGGGGCCATTGCTGCGGGCTGGGCTTCTCTTTCTCCAGCGACTCGCGAAATGTTAGCGGCGTCCCGGGAAACAATCCTGTGTAGGGTGGGTTTTTGTCATTCTGGATGTTCTTCTCAATGCTCTCGATGGTTCGGTCAGAAAGAGCTTGGCTGCGCTTGAGCCACTCTTTTGCCATCGACTCCATGCTCGGCGCCTGCTTGATGTGGGCCAAATCCATCCAGGCATGAGCAATGTCCCTGAATCCCCGCGCTGCAAAGGCGCTGTTGGCGTAGTAGGGCTGCCAATAAAGAGAAGGATTCTCGCTCAGGCACGAGTCTGATTCGCTCCACCCGCGGATCATTCCCCAACTCGGATTCTCCTTCGGGAGGCGAAGGCTTTCGTCGTGCATATCGGCCAGCAAATTAGCGGTGGCCTCGATCTTTCCTCGGTGTTTGAGTATCAGGCCGCTATCGCGCGTGTAGTTGAAGTATCGCGCCAGAAGTGAGAGAGTCATGCCAAACTGCGCAGTCTCTGGGCCACGCATGTCCACCATACCCCTGGCATCCACGTACTCACGGAAGTAGTTGTCGATGAAAAGGCGTGCGGTCTCGAAACGTCCCCACTCCATATTGGTGTAAATAGCGCTGGTGAAGACATCCTGGAAACCGTCGTACTCCGAGCCGGCATAGTCACGATCGACAGCGCCGTACTTGGGATAGACTCCTCCCGGCCGAGTCATCAACTCCTTCGCGAATGAATGTTTCGTCATGTCGATCCAGACGTTTTGCGGAAGTGAGGCCGGAGCGAGGTCGTGCAGTTGCTCGTCCCAATACTCAGCAAAGGCCAGCAAGGCTCTGTAAAACTCGGAAGAATCCGGATCCTTGCGGGCAGGCGGGTAAGCAGGATAGCTTTGGCCATAGACAGCCCTGACGATCTTCCCATTCTCGACCCGGACAGTGCGGTGCCAAGTGTGGACAATATATTTGTTCTTGTTTGCTCCGACATCTCCGAAGACGACCAGCTCGAAATGTGCTTGATCCGAAATCGGAGTCACTTTACGGACAGCTGGCATCCATCCGCCTAACAAGCCGTCGTACAACTGCCCTTTGGCAAGGGCGTCCCGCAATTCCGGGAAGTACTGGACAGGATGGTAAGTCCTCGTGCTGCCGCTGCGGTACACGGGCGTAACATCAAAGGCTTCTTTGGTTCCGACGAAAGTCGTCCAGACCCGCGGATTCTTCTCCTGCGAGCCGATTGGGGGCGCCGCTGATTGCACCGTGTCCGGGTCGGGATCGCCGCCTCTGAGTAACTGGTCGGCTAACAGATCCGCCGAAGATAGTCCGATGTCTTTCAGACTGAGCCCCAGAAACGGCTTCCCTTCTGCCATAGAGGCCTCGGCACTTTTGGAGAGGACTCGCGTCTGCCCGGCTGAAGACACGAAGACCAGCGATCCGTCGCGCGTGCGCAAGTCTTCGTAGACTTTCCACGATATGCCTTCGGTATCAAACTCCGCGACGGTGGAGTAGCCTTCGAGCGATACACCCGACGAGGGGTCAGCTCTCCGGACTCGCCTTCGCGCCCCGGGTGGAGCGTCTTGCCGAAGTTCGCTAACTCCGTCCGACAGGATCTCAAACCCTGCAGCGGTGGCTGCTATTCCCTGAAGAAAGTCGCGTCGGTGCATAGGAAAGTTCCAGTTCAAAGGCCGGTCTACGCCGAGTTCTTACCGCCTGCGCCGCCTGGAGTTGCCGGCAAAGCTCCGGTCTTCCTTGATCTCGAAGTTGACGGGAGGCGTCACGCCCAAGAGATATTGAACAAAGTAATCCCACCGCCGCCGCACCAGGTACAGATCGTGCCCGCCGCTTTCTCCATGGATCATGTTGGGGACGAACAACATGTCGAAACTTTTGTTGGCTTTCATAAGAGCATCGGCGAAGCGCATCGTCTCGACGGGGTGAACATTGTCGTCGATGTCTCCGTGTTCCAGCAGAAGGTGTCCCGACAGCCGCTCCGCCATGGTCACGTTGGATTGAGCGGCGTAGTCATCTTCGACGGGGTACCCCTGGTAGGCCTCGTTCCACCATGCTTTGTCCAAGCGGGCGTCATGGTCGCCCGAGATTGCAACTCCAACTTTGTAAAACTCCGGGAACGCCAGCATGGCATGCGCCGCGCCATACGCTCCCGCGGAGGTACCGTAAATCCCTACTCGTGTCGCGTCCATGTAGGGATAGCGGTCGGCCATTTGCTTGATCATGGTGACATGATCTTCGAAGGCTCCACCCAGATTGCGATAAGAGAACTGGTGAAATAATCGAGAACGGCCAACGGTTCCCCGTCCGTCTACCATGACGACAATGAAGCCCAATTCCGCCATCGCCTGCAAACGAAAGGTCCCAGAAAATGTCTTGGGAACAAAGAACCCCTGCGGCCCCGTGTACACCTGCTCGATGATGGGATATTTCTTTGAAGGATCGAAGTTCGAAGGGCGCCAGATCAGGCCATAAAGTGCGGTCGCCCCGTCAGCGGCCTTCCCTTGAAACGGTTCCGGAAATTTCCATCCCGTGTTCAGCAATGCGCTTGCGTCCGCCTTTTCAAGGACGCGCACTTCCGAGCCATCGTTCGTACGCCGCAGCACCGCTTGGCCAGGCAAGTCAGGCCGGGAGTAGTTGTCGACGAAAAACGTTCCGTCCGGCGAGATACTCACCGAGTGATTCGCATTCTCGGGCGTGACCAAACGCAGGCCTTTTCCGTCGAAGCCTACGCTGTACAGATGAGCCTGATAGGGGTCTTCGTTGTTTTCGCGGCCGTTCGCCGTGAAGTAGACTCGCCGATTCTTCTCGTCAATGTGCTCGATCTGCCTTACCGCCCACGACCCCGGAGTAACCAGGTTCTCGAGCTGTCCAGATTTTTGGCTGTAGAGATATAAATGGTTCCAGCCATCGCGCTCCGAAGACCAGAGAACTTCCCCTGTGCCCTTAACGAATCGAAAAAAAGTTTCACCCGGATCCAAGTACGGCTCGGCCTGTTCACGGATTACGACTCGCTGTTCCCCCGACGACGCATTTACGATACGAAGTTCCTTGGCCTTATAGCCGCGTTCGTCGTAGTCGTAGTAGAAGCTCTTGCTGTCCGGAAACCACTCAAAATCAGGACCATCCTGAAAAGGCAACTCAATTGGGGCGGTCTTCAAGTCAATGCGCTCAGCCGACTGAATGTCGAAAATGATTGGCTCCGCCTTTGCCAGGACTTCTCCAGGCAGCGGATACACATAAGTGAAAGCACGCGGTCGCAACTGGTTGGGCGGGACGAATTGCAGGCTCGTGAAACGGCCCGAGTTTCTTGAGTCGATCCGGTAGGTGAGGAGTTTCGAGGAATCCGGGGACCAGAAAACCGCGGCTGGTTGCTTTACGTCTTCTGTCTCCTGCTCGACCATCAAGCGCAGCGACGGAAGTGGAGTCGCATAGTCCCAGCCGGGGACTCCGTCGTGGGTTAGTTGCAGAATTGTCCCGGTGGAAACATCACGAAGATGGAGATTATGGTCGCTGACGTAGGCTGCCCAGCGCTTATTCGGTGACAGAGTCTCATTCGGCTTTTCCGGACCGGGTGGATCTTTCTGGCAGTCGTAAGAGGCGAGTTGGCACGTCCATTGCACGTTGTCAATCGCGAAGCGTATTGCTTTCCCGACATCGGTGAATTCGAAGTCCGAAAAGGGCAAAGTTGAAGCAGAGTACTGCTGCTTTGTCCCCTTGGAGAGTGCTTCAGCCAGCCGTGCAGGATCGAAGGCGGGACCGCTCGTGTTGTGTTCTGGGTCGACCAGAATGAATTCCGTCCCCGTCGGGCTTTCCCTCCGATACCAGAATCGGTTCGTCTTTTCGATCCAGCGCGGCGTGATGTCAGCAGAAGAAACGAGGTGCCTTAGGTTGCCAGGAAGAAAGCGGTCAGCACGCTGATAGTCCTCCAGACGCCCCTGGGCAAGGGCCCGGGGCAGTACGAGTAAGACAATCAGAAGGGAGATGGTCCCCCGGCGATGCTTGAGCCCCATCACGCCGCAAAACCTCCAACCATCGAAGGATGATCAAAAGAAATGCATTCACCAGGTGCGATACTCAAGCACCAGCGAATGCATGCCGATCTCGATCAGACGTCCACGCGAGCCTAGAACTCAATATTCGCCCGCAGTTCGATCACGCGTGCACCCTGATTGGGTGAAGCCGGATTGTAGTTAGGGGAGATCCCCCCGATGGCAAACCCCTGTTGTTGGACATTCGGCGTGAAACCACTGGAATAGCAAGCATAGGTACAGCCATTGGTTGCGCCCGGCTGAAAGTTGGGGTGATTGAAGGCGTTTAGCATCTCAGCCTGGAAACTAAACTTAACGCTTTCGCGAATCGGGAATAGTTTAGTGATCGCCAGGTCGTCGTTGAAATAGTGCGGCGCGTATAGGTATACAAGCTGGCCGATTGTTCCGGGGGTTGTGTTCGGAGTGATGAACTGCGCATTCGCCCCTCCGCCCGTAGGCGAAGCCAGATACTTGGGATTAAGAAAGCTCACGTTTGCCTGTCCGGGGATGCGGTACACTCCCACGGCACTCTGCAGCTGAGATCGTGTCACCCCATTCAGTGTCACGCCGCTGTCTCCGTAGCCATCGTTGTTGGGATTCGCATTGATGGTGTTGTACCCACCTTGCAGCAGGAAAGGCGCACCAGTTTGAAAACCAAGGATCGTCCCGATGGTCCAGCCACCTACAACCTTATCGAGCACGGCGTTCTGGTTCAGGAACTGCTTTCCGCGGCCGAAGGGCAGGTCATAGCTACCGTTGACGTTAATCGCATGGCGAATGTCAAACAAAGTCGGTCCGTAGGACAATCGCATGTTCCGCAGAGTGAACGTATTCGCTTGGCCTTGCCAGTTGTTCGGCGTCGAGACGCCAAGCGTGTGACTCCATGTGTAGTTGGCGTCGAACTGCAAGCCGTGCCACTGGCGCTGGCGGAAATCAACCTGTAGCCCGTTGTAGTTCGAGTACCCTTCGGCGATCAGCAGAGTGTTGACTGCGCCTTGGAAACCCGTACCATTCGAAAACGGATTTGCCTGGAAGAAATTGATCGGGTATCCTGCGCCCGCGCCGGTAAATCCCGCGTTCTTCGCGCATGGCAGAAATGACGCTCCGACGAGATTGCAGAAATACGGGGCCGTGCCTGCAATGCCGGTCAGAGTATTCGCCAAAAGAGGAGCCTGTCCGGTCGTCAGGTCAGTAATGAAACCAGTGTTCGTATAGTCTGCAAGAGCTCCGTCTGCCCCCGCGGCCTCGCCGGCAAATGCGGCATCGAAAATCGGTGTTGCCTGTTGTCCTGCTAGACCGTGATTGGCGAAAGACCCGTGAAAGTTGGTGTTCGGGCTGGAGTTATTCGCCGCCAGGTTTTGTTGTGCGGTCTTGAATTGGGTAAGGAACCCGTTCTCAAAAATATTGACTTCGTTCGGGTCCACCGACATCCACTGTCGCAGTGTGCGGTTTCCGACGTAACGTATTTCCAGCGCTCCAGTCTGACCGATCTGCCGCTGAATCCCCAAGTTCCAAGAATGCGTATATGGTTGCTTGAGGTTGGGATCCATGCCGTTAATGCCGGGACCACCCAAGAACGTGAAATCAGAAGCCGACTCGGTCCGAAGGAAGGTCTGTGGCGCGTACCCATAAGCCGGCAAAGAGTTGCCCAAGGTCAGGCTCCCGGGAGCGAATGTTCCTGGCTGCCCGGTGTTGTTCGCGTTGAGGAAGAAATTCTGGTAATAGAAGGATCCGTAATCGGAGGCTTGGTTCCATACATATTGCTGAGGCTCGGTAACCGTTCTCAGGGAGTAGCCCGCACGGATCACAGTCTTGTCGCCGCCCAACAATTTCCCAAGCGTTCCGTCGCCACCGTGAGGGTTCCAAGCTATACCGAAGGCCGGTTGGGGCGCCACTAGCCAATCGTGGTATGGTTGGCTGTTTTGCACCAATTGCGGGTTCATGGTTCCCTTCAGAGAACCCGGGCTAAATAAATTCCAGACTCCCGACGGACCAAACACCGACTGTATGCTCGCCGAATGATAGAGGTTAGTAAGATCACGGTCTGCATAAGTGAAGTCCCACCGCAGACCATAGTTCAACGTCAACGTGGATCGCAGGCGGAAAGAGTCCTGAGCGAACAAGCCCCACGCTTTGGTCAACTCATCCAGGTTGTACGCTCCCAAGGAGTGGACATATTGGTTTGTTGATGGACTATAGGGATACTGTCCACCAACACCGTTAATCCTCCCGGTCAGAATCGCATACAAGGATTCTCCCTCTAATTGGGCAGTCGTACCGGCGTTCGGCAACGTACCGCTGGGCCCAAACGTGAAGGCATTGGCTGCTGGATCTCCTACGGCAAAACCCGTTGTACCCGAATTGCTGCCCAACTGAATGCCGGGATATCCAAGAACGCCGTTGTAGTAGTGGTTCTGTTCTCGCCACCAGGAGAAACCGAAGTTGAGTGTGTGTGCTCCGCGCTGCCAACTCAGAGTATCGGAGGCGTTGAACAAGGGATAATACGATCCAGTTGGAATTTGAAAATTCGTACCATTCATTCCCTCTGTGGAGGGGTTGCCCGCGCCGGGGAAGGCCGCGAGATTGGGCAGGTTCCAACCGATTTGCGCTTGCCCAGAAGCAGGCACTTTGCCATCGAAACCGAAATCACTGAAGTTGTAGAGAAAGCCTCCCCGGAACGCGTTGACCATGGTAGGGGAGAGCGTCCAATCAAAGGCGAAGGCTGCGGTGTAATTCAGGAACTTGTTGCCAGCACCGGTATTAGCGAAAGCCTTGCCCGGCAAGTTGGGCGCATTCACTCCCGTATCGAGGGTCTTAGTTTCGTTCCAGGCTACGTAGAACCGCTTGTTTTGCGTTGGAATATAGTCAACGCGCACCGTGGGAAAATAGTTGGTCCGTGGCGCAGGTACTTGCCAAGTGAGTTGCCTGACATTAGGGTCGCCCACAGCAGAAAGCGTTCCCAAGTTCAAGACACCATTTACGGCTTGTAAGGTCGCGCTGGTCTGAGCACCCACCGTGGATGGCCCGCATGTCGCCCCGCAACTAGTCCCCACATTTAAGACGTTGATAACTTGGGTTTTTCCGTTTGAATCGACATAGGTGAAGTTGCCCTGCTGCGCTGCCGGAGTGAACACCCATTGGGACGCGCTGAAGCTGCCGGGCTGCTTGGACATCGAAAAGCTGCCGAAAAAGAATAGTTTGCCCTTGAGGATCGGCCCTCCCAAGCTGCCGCCAAAATCATTCAAGATAAGGGGATTCTTCCGCTGCGGAGACGTTGGATTAATCGCCGTCAGGGTGTCGTTCAACCAACTATTTGCATTGAGAGCGGCATTGCGGAAATCCTCGTAGACACGTCCGTGAAACTTGCTAGTCCCGCGGCGGGTAACGAAATTGACTTGCATATTTGACGTGCCATATCCCTGGTTCAGGTCGAGCTGGTCCGTCTGAATCGTCATTTCCGCGATGTCTTCGACTCGGGCCTCCACCACCGGAGCAGCTCCCGGACCATTGCCGCCGAACTTCATGCGGCTGGGACTGCCGATCACGCCGTCGATGTTGCTTCCCTGAGCGATGGTAGGAAGGCCATTCCAAGTTCCGCCGCCATTGTTGAAACTGCCCGTATATCCGGGAACCAAAGTGCTGAGGATGGATAAGTCGCGGCCTTCGAGGGGAAGATCCTCGATTGCCTTCATATCGATCGTGTTCCCAATGGAGTTGGTTGTAGTCTCAACCAGCGGAGCCTGATCGGTCGTCACTTCGACGGTTTCATTAACAGCACCAACCTTCAGCGTGGCCGAAATGTCAGTCGTCTGAGCCGCCTGTACTACCACATCGGTGAATACCTGACTCTGGAAACCGGTCTTGGACACTCTGAGCTTGTACGCTCCAAGGGGAAGGTTCACGAAGGTGTGTGTTCCTAGTCCCTGAGTCTCACCTTTTCGCACTTCGTTCGTAGCCGTATCCTGGAGTTCGAGCTGTGCGCCTTGCACGACGCTGCCGCTGGGGTCCAAAACCTTGACGGTCACGGTTCCTTCGGAACCGTGTTGCGCCCAAGCGCCAGGAGTTGCGGAGGGAGAAGGAAGAACAACAAGGATAGCCGCAACATAGCCGAGCGCACTCAAAGATGATCTGCGAGACATAAACGTCCTCCTTCAGACGAACGGGATCCCTCACCCGTCAATTGCTTCCTCGGGGCACGCACCCACTGCGGAGGGGGTTCGCGTGCATGCTCGCTCCTTCCCTCTGGCAGGGCAGCGAGAGCAGCTCAGCAAACGTTTACCTATTGGTAGGATTTTGTATACTTTATGCGATGCCGTTGTCAACCAAATTTTCTCTTTCACGGTAACGGTGCTGTAAGCTTCGTCCTCTGTTTGGTCGATTCAAATCGTTCCCTTCAGGGGGCTGGGGCGGGGCGGTACAAAACGGTGTTTCGGTAAAAGATCCTTTGACTTACTCGAGACGCGACTGGCTCAAGAACATGGGATGGACGGGCTTGGCGCTCGCGGTGGCGCCATACACTCGGTCCCTCTCGAGAACTCCGAGTCAGGTCACTTTTATCGATGTCGCGCGCACTGCAGGCATCTCCTTCCAGCACGACAACGCCGCATCACCTGACAAATACCTGATTGAGACGATGGGCTCAGGCTGCGCCTGGATTGACTACGACCAGAACGGGCTGCTTGACCTCTATCTCGTGAACGGCGCAGCAACCCGCGTGTACAGCCCGAAGCAGCCGCTGCGGAGCGTGCTCTACCGCAACAACGGAGACGGAACCTTCACCGATATCACTGCCAAAGCAGGTGTCGGAGCCGACGGTTTGTTTGGTATGGGCGCCGCAGTCGGCGATTTCGACAACGACGGGTTTCCCGATCTTCTCGTTCTTGGCTACGGCCGGTGCATCCTTTATCGCAACAATGGCGATGGCACCTTCACCGACGTCACCGCCCGCGCCGGTGTGGAAAATTCAGGAAAGTGGGCATCGAGCGCGGCCTGGTTCGATTACGACAACGATGGCCGGCTGGATCTGGTGATCGCCAACTACGTCGACTGGTCTCCGGAGCGCAATTTCTATTGTGGCGATCTAGGTCCTGGCATGCGCAGCTATTGCCATCCAGACGACTTTCACGCACAGCCGCCGACTCTTTACCACAACAACGGCGACGGCACATTCACCGATGCGAGCAGGTCCTCGAGCGTTGGTATGAAGGGCGGTAATGGCCTGGGGGTCGTCACCTTCGACTACGACAACGATGGCTGGCAGGACATTTTCATCGCCAACGACCACATGCCAAATTTCTTGTTTCACAACAATCGCGACGGGACCTTTCGCGAAGTCGGATATCTGGCGGGCGTCGCCGTGAGCTCCGATGGCCAGTTCGAGGCGGGGATGGGTTGCGATGCGGCTGATATTGCTGGCAACCGCCGCATGGATCTCATCGTCACCCATTTGGACATGCAACTTGCGCGCCTCTACCAGAATCTGGGAGACCAGACCTTTGACGATGCCACTTTCCGCTCCAAGCTCTCATACGCCACGTATCATCGCAGCGGCTTCGGTACTCGCTTCATGGACTACGACAACGACGGGGCACGCGACATCTTCATGGCGAACGGTCACGTGCTCGACAATATCCAGCGCTACCACGTTGAAACCCAGTACGCGGAGCCCAAGCTGATGTTTCGCAACCTGGGACACGGAATATTTGAAAACGTAAGCGACTCGCTTGGTCCAGACTTTCAACTTCCACGAGTAAGCCGCGGCGCAGCCGTCGGAGACTTTGACAATGACGGCGATCTCGACATTCTCGTGAACAACTGTGGCCAACCGCCACAACTTCTGCGCAACGACGGTGGCAATGCGAATCACTGGCTGGAAATTTTGTTGATCGGGACAAAATCAAATCGCGATGCCGTAGGAGCGCGGGTAAAACTGTCTGCGGGCGATCTCGTACTCTACGATCAACGCAAAGGCGGCATGAGTTATCAATCGGCCCAGGATCCTCGTCTTCATTTCGGACTGGGCCTCGAAGCCACCATCGACGGAATCGAGATTGTTTGGCCCAGTGGCGCTACGACGAAGCTGGGGAAGATCAAGGCAGATCAGATCATCGCGATCAAGGAAGGCGTGGGGATGATCGAACGCTCGTTTCCCCGCGTTTTGCCCAAGTGAACTTTGCCGAAGAGAATCGCGGGGTGACTACTCCTTCCGATCTTCCAATTCGCGGATGAGAGTATTTGCTTTGTCGAGCACAGGATCGTTCCCCGTGCGAAGGTCTTGGACAGTCATGTCAACCTCAACCTCCGGCTTGATGCCCACTCCCTCAAATTCCGAACCATCAGGAAACGAAACTCGGCGGGCACCGAGCGACAGAAGCATGCCATTTCCGAACTCGATCGTGACCGGTTGCCCGGTACTGCCACCGGTCGGCGAGCCCAAAATGACCGCGCGATGGTTGTCCTGGAATGGAATGAGAAAATCCTCGCAGGCTGAGAATCATCCGCCATCCACAAGAATGAAAACCGCACCTTGATAAGCGCTCTTGTCCGGCTCTGACGAACCGCCGTAGGAAAACACATCGGAATGTTCGCCGAAAATTCCTTGGAACTTGAGCAGCCCGAAATCAACAGACGTGGACTGCGTCCACCAGCGGTAGCGCCGATTCATTAGCTTGCCGATCAGAGTCTCGGGCGAGCTTCCGCCATGGTTCCCTCTTACATCAACGACAATGGCCTTTGAGTTCGAGAATTCCTGAACTGCCCGAACTGCAGCCTCTTCCAGCTTAGGATCGGCAAATGATGGTATTCGCATGTAGAGTGTTCCATTATTTTCCCGAACGGTTAGCTCAAAATGCTCCTTCTCCGGCCAACCCTTTCTGGTGACTCTCACATCACGGCCGTCCTTCAGGACCAGGGAAAAGGAGGCAGGGAAAAGATACGGGTATTCAAAAAGAAACCGCCGAGCGGAGCGCTCGTTGGAGGCTGAAATGTACTTGCGCACACTGCCGAAGAATTCCTCGGAGCTTTGGTCGTTGATCCTAGAAATGACATCTCCTGGTTTCAGTTCGTCAACCATGCTTTGAGTCACGACCCACGACCCACCGACAGAGTATGCATAGAATCCAAGACTCTGTCCGTAATTGTCCGTCAGCCAGCGGTCTCTGAAACCAGTGTGCCCGTTCATCAGTTTGGCAACGAGTTCCATTGATGCCAAGTCGAATGAGCGACGGTCGTCGGTGGCGATAATCTCGTCCAGATAGCTCTGAAATTCCTGGTCGAGATTGAGCTCCAGGACGCCTCGCCAGTGCCCGAAGTAGACGTTGATCGCGGAATAAATCTGGGCTGCGATCCAAACTCGGTCGTGCAGCGGAAGTTTCGCTTCGGCAGTCTTCTCCTGAGCAGGAGCTTCACCTCCAATCAAAAACAACAGCCCGATGGCACAGATGGCATAGTAGGAGCGCGGTCGCATGGCACCCTCTTGGAGATGTGTCAACCTACGCAAATCCGCGTGCCGAAGTTCCGCTTCTTGCGGGGGTTTTCACCGTTGAGGCGTCGGTTGTAGTAAGGAATCCGCGCTCGTCCCACCGTAGCCTGTCTTGCGCTCTCCGGGCGCGGATCGTATCTGCTCAGCTTGTGCCAAATTCAATCTCTCGAGAGTGGCGAGCGCTTGCTGGGCGGCTTGCTCATCCCCGCGTCGCTGATAGGCCTTTGCCAGATTCGCATAAATCCCCGGTTTACCGGGATCGATGTGCTGAGCTTGCTGCAGTTGAACGATCGCATCCGCGGGTCGACCGGCCAACAGGTAAAGTTCACCCAGCGAGAGATGGGAACTCGCAGCGCCGGGCTGTATCACGACCGCCCTTTCCAGCGCAGCCTCCGCCTGGGCGAACTCAACCTGGCCAGGACTGGCGCCGGAACGGACCAGGGCCTCGCCGAGAATCGTCAGGAGCGTGTGATTTTCAGAGTTTTTTTCCACACCCTGGCGAGCCACCCGCACGGTTTCAGCGACGTTTCCTTCCAGCAACGCCTCCTGCGCGGCAGCGAGATAGCCAATGTCACTGCCTGATGCGAGTTTGCTGGCCAGTGCAAAGTCCGCTTTGGCATGGTCAAGGTCATCGATCTGCGCCAGAAACACAGCGCGTTCATAGTGCAGTCGCGCAGACTGCGGCAGAGAGTGAAGTCCAAGCTCTACAACTTTGATCCCCAGGGTGTAGTCGCGATGGTCCGTGCAGGCGCCTGCCACGAGCAGATACAGCTTTTCGTTCTGCGGCGTAAGCGCCGCCGCTCTCTGGAACTCGGCCAGGGCCTCCTGCGTCTGGCCGTTTCCGATGTAGGCTTGAGCCAGCAGATTCTCCACGTCGGAGGCGTGCGATACGTTGCTCAACGTCTTCAAGAGATCAATCGCTTGCTTGAACTGCCTAGTCCCGACATAGCAAAGAGCAAGATTGAACTCTGCTGCGTATTGGTTGGAGACTTGCCCGCGGGCCGCCAGCAAATGTGGGATCGCCTCGCTGAAGAGTCCGCGGCGCGTGAGTTCCGTACCGCTGCGAAGCTCCTCTTCCGCATGAGGCGAAACCAGTTCATGGCCGGCGTTGTCACTTCCCTGCGGCTGACTGGCTGGCGCTTGCTGCCTTCCACCGACCTGACCCTTATTCTGTTCGCCCACGCACAGCACGAACAAAATTGCTGCTCCGATCACGAGACCGTGCTTCAAAACGCTGCTCTGCGACTTGACCAGGATTGTTCCCAAAGGGTGATCCAACTTCCTCTTGCTACTTCCACTTGCCTTGACCTTCGACGATCGTGATGTAGCGATCGACCGGAAGATCGCCAAACCGTTCCACTCTGCCGCTGGGCTCGGGCCAGCGTATCTCCAGCCAGTCAATCTTGGTTCGCTTTCCGATTCCCAGAACCACCCGCGGATCGTGAGACGATAGATAGCTTCCCCCACCGACTTTCGAACGATGTCGTTTCAGGTCGCCGGCTTGGTACGTAATCTCAGCACCGATTGCATCAATGTTGGCCTTCGTCCCGGCCAGCCGGATGCCAAGCCAGTGATTCTGACGGCCTGCATTATTCCGCAATAGCAGAGGCGCCGCAATGTTCTGAGTAACCAGCACGTCCACCGAGCCATCGTTGTCGAAGTCGCCCAGCGCCAGTCCCCTGCCCGCCAGGCGCTTGGAGAAAATCGGACCACTCTGCTGGCTCACATTCTCGAAGCCCTTGCCGGTATTACGAAACAGCAGCATGGGCTCAAGAAATGTTACGCTCTCGATGCGCTTATCCACCGTGTCATCAGGATGACCGTTGCACACCAGCAAATCTAGGTTTCCGTCGTTGTCGTAGTCGAAGAACTTTAACCCCCAGCCGCTCATCAAGCGGGTGGCCCCGCCAATTCCACTCGGAAGGGCGACATCGCTGAACGCTTCATCCTTATCGTTGTGATAAAGGGAATACATCTCGTGATCGACATTGGCTTCAAAAAGATCGATCCATCCATCCTGATCGTAGTCTGCCGCATCTACTCCCATGCCGGAACGCGGTTTGCCGAAGGCATTGACTCCGACGCCTGCGAGCATCCCGATTTCTTCAAACCTTCCTTTACCCCGATTGGCGAACAGGAAATTGGGAACCGTGTCATTGGTGACGTAGAGATCAATGAGGCCGTCGTTATTGAGGTCGGCAGCAACCACTCCCCACGCTTTCGCCAATGATTGCCCAATGCCAGACTGCTTGCTGACATCTGAAAAGGTCCCATCTCCATTATTGTGAAAGAGAAAGCACGGCATCGGATCATAGATGCTCGGAATGCAATAATGCCGTTCTCCAGTAAGCAGGTCGCCACAAAATTTGAGCTTGTCCTTGCTGTAGTCCACAAACCGGCACACAAACAGGTCCAACCGCCCGTCGTTGTCGTAGTCGAACCAGACTGCGCTCGTCGCCCATCCCGGGGCTGCGACCCCGGCCTTCGCGGTCACATCGGTAAACGTGCCGTCCCCGTTGTTGTGGTACAGAATGCTCTGCGGATACTGCGTCACATAGAGGTCGGGGAAGCCGTCGCCATCGTAGTCCCCAACTGCCGCGCCCATTCCGTATGCATTCCCCGTGACGCCGGCCTTCGATGTCACATCGGTAAAAGTCCCGTCACGATTGTTGCGGTAGAGCGCGTTGCGGAGAGGTTGTGACGGCTCATAGAAATCGCAGCGCCCGCTGTTCACGAGATAGACGTCCATCCAGCCGTCATTGTCGTAATCAAGAAACGCACACCCCGCACCAACCGTCTCAGGCAAATGAGCCATGGGAGACCGGCCATTGACGTGAGTCCAGGAAATGCCACTGGCCGAAGCGGGGATTTCTTCAAAGGCTGGAGATGGATCCTGGGGAGGCGCGAACGCCCACGAACGAAGGTTGGCACAGGCCAGCGCCGCGCCGGTTCCCATCCAAGTTACCATCTCAAGGAATCTGCGCCGAGAAGCCAGATTCCGCCAAGCACTCTGTTTCAGAGGGATCATCTGTGCATCGATTACTGCTGTGGTGCCCCGTTTCGAGGGCTCTTCGCTGCCGCTTCCCGCTGCAGCGTCATCTCCCGCTCCGCGTCAGTCTTACGGCCAGTTCGCGCATAGGCGGTACCAAGCTGGTAGTGGCCCGCCGGATCCCCGGGTTGCATCTTCACGTAGCGCTGGAGCGGAGCAATGGCTTCAGAAAACTTTCCTGAAGAATTCAGTGACATCCCAAGGGCGAGATAGGCCTCGACAAAGCCCTCATCGAGCTTCGAAGCGCGTGAAAAGTCCCCAGCTGCCTCATCCCATTGTCCGGCTTGCCGTGCGATTTCTCCGAGCATGAACTCGGCGGAGGCGTTGTTGGCATCGATCCTGATCTCCTCGTTGAACTCGTTCTTCGCAGCCTCCACATCCGCCGGAGACTTGGCCAGAAATATCCGACCCAGCCGGTAGTGAATCCCGGGCAAGCCAGGATTCTGCTCGAGGATTCTCCTGTACTCCGCCTCTGCCTTGTCCCAACTCCCCTGCGACTCGAATGCTTCGGCCTCAAGCTGCTGGGCCTGAGGCGAAGAGGGCGCGGTCGCACCGAGTTCTTGCGAAGCGCGAGTTGCCAACTCGGAGTAGAAATGAGTGGTTGTGTAGAGCACTTCTGGATCGTGTGGAAAGTCGCGGTTCAACAGCAGCAGCGCCTGGACTGCTGTTTCCGTCTGCTCCAGACTCATGGCGCATCGCGCTATCGCCATCGTAGTCTGATACTTGAGCTGTTTGTCGACAAGGTGGGAAGAAGCTTTTCTCAGGACCGGCATTGCTTCCCGGCATCGCCCGTGCGCCGCGAGGCTGATGCCCTGTTGAGCGGAGGCACCAGCATCGGTTGGAGTTTTTGAAGTGACCTCGGCCACGCCTAAACCGTCGAGAGAACTCATCACAGACAACACCAGCACCGAAGCCGTGAGGACTCTAGTCATGCCAACTTGGGACCGCGGTTTTATGGACTTGCGCAGTATATCGCCCGCCTCGAAAGCACCTGCATTGCGGATTCTCAAAACTGATCGCTGCAGTTTGGCTTGATAAACAACCCAACTCAGACTAGTGTATATAATATCCATTCTGGCAACCTGAGAATTTAATCGATCGAGAGGGGAATTAATAATAAATGACGCGACTCGGACACCTTTCTCGCAGGAATTTCATGACCACGGTCGCGGCGGCTACCGGATCCGCGCTTGTACCCCGCGCCCTCCTGGCACGGGTTCGGCAGGATCCGGTTGTCAATACCATTCAGAAAGATGGCAAAGCCATCAGCCGGGAGAAGGTTTCCTGGAAAGTGCGTCCCTTCCCCATGAAGCAAGTGCGGCTGGGCGAAGGGCCCTCGAAGGTCGCGATGGAGGCCGATCGCCAATATCTGCATTCCCTTCCGCCCGATCGTCTCTTGCATACCTTCCGTATCAATGCTGGTTTCTCCTCCTCGGCTCAGCCGCTTGGAGGATGGGAAGCCCCCGACTGCGAACTGCGCGGACACTACGCCGGAGGCCACTACCTTTCCGCCTGCGCGCTGATGTATGCCAGCACGGGCGACGAGGATCTCAAGAAGAACGCAAACGCCGTTGTGGCCGAACTCGCCCAGTGCCAGGGCGCCTTGAAGGGCGGGTATTTGAGCGCCTTCCCCATCGAATTCTTCGATCGCCTCCGCAATCGCGAGAGAGTATGGGCTCCGTTTTACACCATCCATAAAATCATGGCCGGCAATCTGGATATGTATGTTTACTGCGGCAACGAGCAAGCCCTCGACGTGGTCCAGAAGATGGCTGGATGGGTTGCCGGTTACACCGGCCCGCTCAGCTATGACCACATGCAGCGGATCCTCGGTACTGAGTTTGGCGGCATGGGAGAAGTGCTCTCCAACTTGTACGCCGTAACCGGCAAAGAACACTATCTTGAGGTTGCGCAGCGGTTCGACAAAAAACTATTCTTCGATCCGCTCGCCGCGCACCAGGACGAACTGAAGGGGCTGCACGTCAACACTCATATTCCTCAGGTGATCGCCGCCGCCCGCTACTACGAGCTTACAGGAGACCGCCGCTATCGCAACCTTGCCGAGTATTTCTGGGATGAAGTGGTAAGCGAGCGTTCGTATTGCACCGGCGGCACCAGCAATGGCGAGTCGTGGAATACCGACCCCGGGAAACTCTCGACCGAACTCAGCACCAACACCACCGAATGCTGCTGCGCCTATAACATGATGAAGCTTACGCGGCATCTGTTTGGTTGGTCTCCCGATGCCCGCCTGATGGACTACTACGAGCGCACTCTATTCAATCACCGCTTAGGAACCATAAATCCTGAAGATGGCACGATGATGTACTATCTTCCCCTGGCGTCTGGATACTGGAAGACTTTCGGCAAACCCTTCGATTCCTTGTGGTGCTGCACTGGTACCGGCTCGGAAGAGTACGGAAAGCTGACCGACACCATTTACTTTCACGATGACGACTCGCTCTACGTGAACCTCTACATCGATTCCCAACTGGAATGGCCGGAGAAAGGTTTGCGAGTGAAGCAGGAGACTCGCTTCCCCGAGGAACAAGGAACGACGATAGTAATAGCCGCCAAATCCCCTACCCAACTTGCAATCAACCTCCGTGTCCCCTACTGGGCCGAAGGTGGCGGTGTGAAAATCAACGGGGCCACAGTACCGGCCTTTGCCAGTCCCAGCAGCTATCTAAGTCTCAATCGAGTGTGGAAGAGTGGCGACAAGATCGAGCTAAGCTTGCCGATGGGTTTGCACATCGACAGCATGCCCGACAACGGAACCATTCAGGCTGTAATGTATGGACCGCTGGTGCTCGCGGGGCGATTCGACCCAGTTTCGAAAGAAATGACCTCCGGCGACTTGGAGCCTAAGCCCACAAACATCTACAAGGTGCCCGAGATCGTTGCCGACAATGCCAAGCCCACGGAATGGATCGAGCCGGATGCCAAGCAGCCTCTCGTCTTTCACACCGTTGGACAGTCACAATTCATGACCTTGGTTCCACTCTACAGAGTGATTCACGAACGTTACGCGGTGTACTGGAAGGTCAACAACAAACCTGCTTAGGGACTGTTACAAAGACCATCACTCCCATTCGCCGAGCTAAACTTGGAAAAGCAATCGCAAATTTCCCCGTGGCGTTTTTCACCGTTCTCGCTCCTCCTGCTGTTGCCAATCCCCTCTGGATGCCGGAGCAGTGTCAGAACTGATCCGCTCGGGTATTTCCGGGGTCTTTCACCAACATGATTCTGCTGCGTGGCTCGCACAAGAATCCGCGACGTCCCACCGCCCGGCCGGAACTCGACGAATCATCGAACGCGGGAGGCATTTCCGCAACCGGCCCCTCTTAGGCGCGAAGCACGAAGCGGAAATTCATATCCTCACCGAACCACATGATGTAGTTCGTTCCCCAAGCATTGTTGAACAGGTTGCAATGAACGCCGGCGGAAAGATCAGTTTGGAGCTTTGAAAAACATAAGGGCGACTTTATTCCCAGCGTGACGACTGGCGCATCCAAAGTTTCAATAAGAAAGGTCCCGCCATCATCCTTGTAGCCGAACCCCTTCGAGACCGCGTGCATTTGACGATTGCCGGAGCGGACCACATCCAAGGGAGATATCGGCTCACCTGATTTCTCCAATGTCCATCCCTTTGGGTCGAAAGCAATCGGATGAAAACTCAACCACAGAGCTTCCGGAAGGCGTGTTACCGGCTTTTGGAACCAGGACAAACTCAACTGGATCACCGGCTCTGCATTGGGCAACAAGATTTCCAAATACATTTTCTGTGGGAACGATGCTCGCCCACTTCGCAGAGCCTCAAGATCGCTGATCTCAAGACGCGCGAGCAAGCGATGGCCTTGCTGATTTTCCTCCATCTGCAGGTCGGCGAGAGAGGGCAGCCACTCTCGGCTCTCCGCTCCAAAGCGCTCGATGTTGGGCTTACCGAAATCTTTCTTGGCCCAATCCGCGTCGCTAATGACGTAACTATCAAAGAAGCGCGAATAATCTTGCTGCGACAAGGTTTGATAGGAAAACAGGGCCAGCGGATGTTCGCTGGACGCCCACTCCCGCTTCGACTTCTTGTTACGCAGCCGGTGAATAGCCCCGGTCTGCGGATTAATTCCCATGATGAAGTGCGGTGTCTCGATCTCACTTGCCGCCGGGAAAGGGCCCGGATGCGCCAGGCGCGGCGCAACTGGCGCAAGATTACGAACCGCAGTCTGCGCTTGCTCGCGCAATGGGCTGGGAAGCGTAGCGATGGCGGAGAAGAGGTCTTGCCGCTTCTCCTGCCAGCTGAATTGGACCACCTTGTAGTTCTTGGTGTCGAGCATTGCGGCGAGATCGTTCGGGATGTAATGATCGAAATCGAGCCAGGTCTTGGTGTCGGTGCCCCAGGTGTGCTCAACCTCCAAAAGCAGATGACGGAGCAAAGCGATGTCCGTTGCATCACCGACGGCAAACTTTCCTTGAGCCAGCCAGGCTTGACGCAACCGCGCGACCTCGCGATACCTGGCGAGTTTCAGAGGGTCGCTGGCAACGCCGTGGATCCACGTGTCTCCGATTTCGCCTTCAAGGACTGGCAGGAAGCCGCGATAAGGGTTGACAGCATCCGCAATCTCGCTCAGGCTCGTCGGGACAATGTGAGCGTTGGGGTACCGGGCACTCAGAGTGGAGTAAGTTTGGTTAACTTCTTCCAGGGTGTGCGGCCCGCTGTTGTCGTCGCGCACGACCATGGCGATGGCTAAGTCGGATCCCGGCACACGCGCCATACCGCCGTAGCCGTGGTGATACATAACCACGAGTGCCGATCCATGGGGGTCTTTCCAGAGAAATAACTGGGGAACTTCTGCCGGTGTGCTCGCGTCGTTCACGCCGATATCCAGAAACTTCACGCCTTGCTCGGCCAGTGGAGCGATCAGGCCGCGAGTGTGGCCTGGCACGTCGGTCATTTTGGCGCCGGTCGTGGTCCGGCCAAAACGCCGGTCCAGCGTCTGCGACAGGCCAATGCTTCCGGAAATCATCGACCCATCCATCAACTCGGTCTGCCACGTGAATGGGAGAGCATGCCATGCGATGTCGCCTTCGGAGATCGCCTTCTCCATTCGCGCGCCTTCTGCCGGCTTTGCCTGCTCCAGATACTCGTAAAGCAGCCATGATCCCGTAGTCCAGACATAGCGATGACTGCCCGACTTGCGCAGTTGGCCGGCGAGGTCGATGGCGCGTGGAAAATACTCCGTGAAGTAGCGGTGAACTACGGCGGTCTGTGTGTCAACGAAGCCAGCGTCGAAATGACACTTGAACATCACCAGGACGCGCTTCACTTCAGGATCAAAGGCGAGCGGTTTGGGCGGTATCGGAGAATCTTGCAGCGCGAGCAGAGGTGGCGTCTGCCATAACAAAGCGCTGCCCAATGCGGATTTTATGAATTCACGACGCTGCATGGCCCACCAAGTGTTTTGCGTTCCCTCAACCTTTTAGGATCTCGCTATTGGTAAAGTCTCCCAGGGCTTTCTGACCTCGCACAACTGCGGCGACTCCCGATGGTATTTCGGTTCTTATATATCAAAATGCACATCATCGGCACGAACATTAAGATGTAAAGTCGCTATCTTTTGCCGTTGATCATAGATCTCTAGCCTGCCTCATCCATTCGGTGTACAAAGAAGTCTCAGTCGTTGCTATAGCATTGCCCAGTGTGAGTTCTATCAGCAGTCCGTGGAAATTGATAGCCCACTTCGCCGTGCCCTGCGTGAACCGGGGAATGACGGACCCAAGTACGTTCATCCTTCGGGTGGGAAAGGCCGTCGATATTGAGTTGCATGCTTTGCGCCCGAATCCGTGGGTCGAATCGCGTTAGGGGTCTCTTGGTAATAAGACCAGCAGCCTCGGGGATCCAAAGGGCCGCTGCGAATGAACGGGTCAAAGTTGGGTCTGGGATTGAAAACTTGACGGGAATCGCGGCAGGGTAACCTTTACCAGGCAACCTCGAGGATTGAGGCGATTCTTGATCTCGATGGTTCCGCCATGGGCCTCCGCGATTAGCCGGGAGAGCACCAGGCCCACTCCGCTTCCGCTGGGCTTCGTGGTATAGAACGGGATGAATAGGTTTGCTGGGTTTAGAAGACCGGCTCCATCGTCCTCGATAGCCAAAGTGACCTCGTCGACATCAGCTTGCCAGCGTACGACAACCCCATCAGAGGACGCGGCGGGAGAATGTTGTGAAGTCGCGGCACCACTGGTTTCGAGAACTGCATCGGCTGCATTGCGAACCAGGTTGATGAGCATCTGCTCCAGCTGATCGGGATCGGCCTGAAAAGCCACCTCGGGCCCGGGTTCGACGCACACCGTGACTCTCGTCTCCAGGCCCACGACGCGCGCGACCAGGGGCGCTAATTGGACCTCCCGCAAAACTGGAGGCGGCATTTGTGCCAGACCGCGATAAGCTTCCAAAAAGCGGTGCAGCGACGCGGATCTCGATTCGATAATTTCCAAACCGCGTTGAAGATCGCTACGGAGATCGGCATCCATTGCCGTGGCTGACAGTCGTGAACTAAGACTTCCTGCAATCGACTTGATGGGAGCCAGCGAATTGTTGAGTTCGTGGCCCAGGACCCGGATCAGTCGGCGCCACGCGCGCCGCTCCTCCTCGCGCAATGCACGGCTGACATCCGACAGAACAACCAGCGTGTGCGGCACCCCATGCTGACGAAACGAACTTCGTCGCAACAGCCATCGAGCCTGCGAGTCACTCGGACCGATTTCTACCAGGCTTTCGTTGTCGACCGTCAAACACCTCTGCAATCCGAATTCGGCGGCCCCGCGTCCAAGCATGCAACTTTTGTTCTGGCGGAGCAAATGCTCTCCGGCCGGGTTTACCAGGCGCAGTGAGCCGCCAGCGTCGAACGCAAATATAGGGGCGTCAATTTCATCGACCACGCGCTGCAACAGAGCGGTTGCCTCGATGGCGTGCACCTTTTGATCGGAAAGCATGTCAGCGAGGGCATTGACTTCCAGCGAGAGTTCGCCCAAAGCATCTCCTGCGACGGCGTTGTGCGCCCGGAAGGAAAAATCTTCTACACGAAGCGCCCCGATCACATTGGCGAGAGTTTGCAAAGATCGAACAATGTATTCCTGAAGAGCGAGGGTGAGAAGCCACCAGAGGAACAGTTCGGCGAGGATCAATCCGACGCGTGATCCGGTGCTCCACCGCTCCATCCACACCACGACGCCGCTGACCAGCAGAGCGGGCAGCGAGACCAGAAAGGAGTAGAGGCTGATTCGACGTTCGTACAGGAGCTGGGTTCGTTTTCGCGGACGGTGTGGCTTCGGGGCAGTGAGGCTAGACCCCATATTTCTCCATCCGGCGGTAGAGCGCGCCTCGGCTTAATCCCAGGGCTTCGGCCGCCTGGCTCACATTACCCTGAAAGCGCTGCAAAGCCTTGCGGACGAGTACGGCCTCGACCGCTTCGAGACTCAGATCCTCGAGATTCTGCGTTTGCGGTCGCGGCGAGCTCAACGAGAGGTCAGCGGGCTGAATCTCTTCGGTCCGGCACATCAGGATGGCACGTTCGATCGTGTGTTCCAGTTCACGCACATTGCCGGGCCAGGAGTATTGCTTCAATGCCTGGATCGCGGAGGCATCAAAAGCCTCGACCGGACGCCGGTAACGGCCCGCGTAGCGCGCGAGGAAGTGAGCCGCCAGAACCGGGATGTCTTCGCGGCGCTCACGGAGCGCTGGGAGGTGAATCTCGACCGTATTCAGCCGGAAGAGAAGGTCTTCGCGGAACTGTCCGGCGGCACAGGCAGCCGGCAGATCCGTATTGCTGGCCGATAGTAGGCGTACGTTCACTTTGCGCGAACGCGACGATCCAACGCGCTCAATCTCTCCGGACTCCAGCACACGCAGAAGCTTGGCTTGCTGGTGAAGGGGGAGGTTGCCGATCTCGTCGAGAAAAATTGTGCCGCCGTCGGCTAGTTCGAAGCGGCCGATGCGATCGCTACGCGCATCGGTAAAGGCGCCCTTCACGTGGCCAAACAATTCGCTTTCGAAAACACCGTCGGGAACACCCCCCGTGTTCACTTCTACGAGCGAACGCGAAGCGCGCGCACTGAGTGCGTGGAGCGTCTGTGCCACCACTTCTTTTCCGGTCCCATGTTCACCGGTGATGAGCACATTCGCGTCCGATGGGCCGACGCGCGCTATGGCCTCGAGTACCGGTTGCATCGCAGGCGCGGTGGCCAGGAAAGTGGGTCTACCTTCCGCTCGCAGTAACCGATTCTCCGCCTCGAGGCGGGCGGCATGCTGCAACGCGCGATGCAGTTCGACCTGCGTGCGCAAGATGGAGACAAGCCTTTCGTTTTCCCATGGCTTCTGCACGAAGTCGCGGGCTCCGCGACGCATGGCCTCAACCGCGAGTTCCACGTTCGCCCATGCCGTCATCACAATGACTGGAACGGTGGCATCGACTGCCACGATTTGAGAAAGCAGGTCAAGGCCTTCCTGACCTGAAGTGGTATCGCGAGTGTAATTCAGGTCGATGAGGATTGCGTCGTAGGAATTGGACGCAATCGATTCGCGCACGGAAGCAGGCGAGCGCACTTTGTCGATACGATATCCTTGAGGCCGTAACAGCAAGTCGAGCGCCTCGAGAATATGCTCTTGATCGTCTGCAGCTAAAATGAGGGCCTGCGCAGAAGACTCCCGGTGTTTCCACTCTACTTCTGCGGCTTTGGTTGAGGTCGACACGTTTTGTCTGCGGTCAGTGTTGACTGGCCACCTCGCTGATTGCGTCCTGAATCAGTATGCCATGATGTTCCAGGGTCGTGCCGGTTGCGCGATCTAACTCCACTTTCGCCTTTTTCGTAAATCGTCATGGCACTCACTCGATTACGGAATCAGTCCATACCGTGCTGCGCTCCACTGTCGAGGCCGCCGGCCTCAAGCGATACACAATCACGGTCAAGACTGTTACGACCACCACCGCAAGGGCCGCTACCACGATCTGGCGGCGCCGTTTACGTTCTTTAAATTCAGGCCGGGCGATATCCAGCACCAGGAGCACTGGCAACTACCTGGCCAATCTTATTCGGCGCTCAAGTGATTGAAGGGGAGCGTGATACAGCGACAACCCTGCGATGAGGCAGGGCAGAAAGTGTCCAGCAAAGGATTCCACTGTCCATTGCCGGACAGTGGCCTGCTCCGTCCGGAGCCAGCTGGCCGGAGGAAACCTAGAGTCCTCTTAGGCGATAGTCGGTTCGGTCAGCAAACCACGCACTCGGGATCGCTCTTTGTTTCAACGGGCGACAATCCGTTGATGCGGGGACGCGATTTTATTGTGATGACCTCTTGCTAACCGAGGGGAGCAGGCTCTAGTCTAACTCGGTAACCGAGAGGAGACCTCGTGAGCAAACCTTCTGACCTGGTGCAAGGGACGCTGGACATGCTGATCCTCAAAATCCTGGCGTTCGAACCCTTGAATGGATGGGCGATCAGCCAGCGTCTGAAACAGATTTCCAGCGATGCGCTGGGCGTCAGCGACGGTTCCCTCTACCCTGCGCTGCACAAGCTGGAACATCGCGGTTGGATTCGGGCTCAGTGGAAATCGAGTGAAAATAACCGTCGAGCCAGGTTCTATTCCCTGACGCGGCTCGGACAGAAACAACTCGAAAAAGAGACCGCCAACTGGAACCGCGTCTCAGCCGCGATCTCGGGGATAGTAAAGCTCAAAGAGGCTTGAACATGCATATCGAACGATGGTTCTATTCCCTGCCATTGCGTTGGCGCTCCTTTTTCCATCCCCATCAGGTGGAGGAGGAACTGAAAGAGGAACTTCGCGAGCATCTCGAGCGACAGATCAAAGAGAACGTCGCGAGAGGCATGTCGCCGGAAGAGGCGCGCTACTCTGCCATGCGCACTTTGGGCGGAATCACGCAGATCGAACAGCAGTGCCGAGACGCTCGCGGCGCAAGCATCTTGGAGGGCTTTGTTCAGGATTTGCGTTACGGATTCCGCCAACTGTACCGCAACCCGGGCTTTTCTGCACTGGCAATTCTGTGCTTGACCTTGGGCATCGGTGCCAATGCCGCAGTCTTCAGTTGGGTCGAAGGGCTCTTATTCCGCCCTTATCCTGCAGTCGAGCACCAAGAGCGACTGTTTGCCGTTGCGGGAACAGCGCGGGGCGAAACTGGAGCGACAGAGCTTTCCTGGCAGGACTTCCTTGATTTGAGGCGTAGTTGCACATTGTGTGAGGAGTCCTTCGTCAGCAAAATTACCGGCAGCACGCTGAGTGTCGGAGAACGCGCAGAGACCGCGCGCGGAAGCATCGTCTCCGCCAACTATTTCGACGCAATCGGCGTTCGTCCGATCCTCGGGCGTGGCTTCGAACCGGGCGACGATGCAGGCAGCGACTCCCATCCAATCGTAGTCATCAGCTATCAACTGTGGCGCGATCGTTTCAAGGGTGACCCGGAAATCATTGGCAAGATGCAGCGCTTTAACAATGTGCCGCACACCATCATCGGGGTCGCGCCCGAGGGATTCTACGGGACGTTCGTGGGCTGGGCGATGCAGTTCTGGGTTCCGGCGTCGATGGAGGAAACCTTCGAGAGCGGCGGATACAAACTCGAGGATCGTGGTGCGCGATGGATTGAAGCCTATGTACGACTAAAGCCAGGGGTCAGTCGCAGACAAGCACAGCAAGAAATCTCGGCAATTGCGGCGCGCTTGGAGACGAACTACCCAGCTACAAACCGTGGGTGCGGCATTGGGCTGTGGCCGCTGTGGCAGACGCCGTTCAACAATGCCGGCACTCTACTGCCAACCCTCGAAGTGATGGGGGCTGTCGTGGCTTTTGTTCTGCTCATTGCCTGCGCCAACGTGGGTAATCTTCTGCTGGTCCGCTCATTCGCCCGTCGTCACGAAATGAGCGTTCGTGTCGCCATTGGCGCCAGCCGCGTACGTTTGATGGCGCAACTCCTCACTGAAGGTCTCATTCTTTCAGCGCTGGGCACCGCCGGCGGCCTTCTGACGGCGTACTGGTGCCGCCACGCGCTGGTGATCCTCTTACCAGCGCGCTCGGGAGTAGCAATGTACCTGCCCGGGGAAATCGACGGGCGCGTGATGTCGTGGAGCGCTGGTATTTGCTTGATGGTGACGCTGATTGTCGGATTAATTCCGGCGTTGCAAACGCGCAACCTTGATCCGGCCGGGCCCTTGAAAGCCGAATCCTCAGGTGTGGTCGGCGCCCGGGGAAGAGCGTGGATGCGCTCGGGCCTCGTGGTGTTCCAGGTTTGTTTGAGCTTCGTTTTGCTGGTTGGAGCGGCCTTGTTGCTGGAGAGTCTGGAAAAGATTCGAACCACAAGCCCGGGCTTTAGCACGACCAGCGTGGTGACGACGAGTGTGTCGCTGGTCGCAGCCGGATACGACGTGCCGCGAGCCAAAATCTTTCAGGACGAGCTGATTGACCGGCTGAGTGGGCTTCCGGGCGTGAAGTCTGCTGCTCTTGCCCGGGTGACGCCATTGGGCTACGGTACATACTCTTCCACGCCGATTGCGGTGGACGGCTACCAACCTCCACCTGAGGAACAACCTGCGATTGAGTACAACCAGGTCAGTCCGGGTTATTTCACCACTTTAGGGATACCTCTTCTCTCAGGTCGAGAATTCGCTCGCGCTGACGACGAAATCGCGCCGCTGGTCGCCATCGTAAACCGAACTATGATGACGCGCTACTGGGGCGGTCAGGATCCTATCGGCCGTCGACTCCAAGTAAACGGACGATGGGCACGAGTCGTGGGTGTGGCCGCTGACTCGAAGTACGACAGCATGCGGGAGACCGCAAGACCATTTTTCTACGTGCCCCTCCGCCAGGATTTCGTGCGCGGACCAGTCTTGCATATCCGTACCAGTCAGCCGCTGCCGAGCCTGCTGGCCGCGCTGGTTCGTGAAGTGCATGCTCTGGACGCAAACCTTGCGCTTTACGAGATGATCACACTGCAAGAACAAGTAAACCGCTCGACTTCGCCTCAACTTGTAGCTGTCACCTTAGTTTCGATTTTGGGAGGCCTGGCGCTTGTCCTCGCTGGTCTTGGCCTGTACGGGGTCATGTCTTACGCCGTAGCGCAAAGCACACGCGAACTGGGGTTGCGTATGGCTCTTGGCGCCGGCGCCGCAAATGTGCTTCGTCTGGTCATTTCGCGCGGCCTGAAGCTAACAGCAGCAGGTGTCTTCTTCGGTACGGTTGCAGCGGTAGCTCTGACCAAATTACTCGGAAAACTCCTCTATAACGTGAGCCCTCACGATCCGTGGGTATTCGGATCGGCGGTCGCAGTCATGTCGATGACTGCGATCTCAGCTTGTCTGTTGCCTGCCTGGCGGGCAGCCCGGACCGATCCCGCCCGCGTATTGCGCGATTGATCTTTCCCTACGCGCGATCGCGCATCTCTCTACTGGAAAACGCCTTTACCAACGGGCGGCGGTGCCGGGCGCCATGGTCACCTCAAGCGCAAACGACGTCCGTTTCCCGTGAACGTCTTCCATGCGTTCGCGCATCCGTCTAGCATTCAATTTTTCCCGAGACCTCATTACTTATTCAGGTGGGTACGAGGTTCGGGCTCAAAATCGATGAAACGCTGCGCTCTTCAAGCGAGTCGGATATTGGAAAGTTGGGAGCCCGATCTGACGCACCACCCCTTTTGCTGGAGTTCGGCTAGAACTGTCATTGGTGCCTCGATCGATCCCTCGGCGGGTTCGTGGATGCTAAACATACATCGCAGGTTGACTACATCGAGCCCATCCAGACCGAGATTGCGGAGATTCTCGCGAACCGCCCTCGACCGTGGGGAGCCGTCGACGGGCGGCTGCAATGGCGTCGCCTTCTCTTGTGTGAGCCCTCTCTCGAACCCGCAAAGACTCCAGCTCGGCCTGGAAGGTGCTCCGATCGACTACCTTAGGGGGCTCCAAGTTCATCTCTCGTGAAGTCTGTCATCGTTGTCTCCGTGAGCGCCTGGGGCGCTGTTTTCATTTCCCTGAGGTCGCGCTCGACCTCACCGTCTCCGGCCATATGCTTCATCATCGTCTCTGTTTTCCGCGCGGTGGTGGATCAGAGGTCCGCGAACATCTCCTGGCTAGGCTCGACGCACCCTGCGGAAGCACTCGCGCAGTTCCTGTGTGAAAACAGCCGGCTGCTCGAAGGCGGCGAAGCGGCCGCCCCTCCTTAGCTCGCTTTCGCCTCTTCGGCGCGCCTTCGGGCGGCGGCTTCCTGAGGGTCCGTTAATATATCGACCCACTTCGCGTCAGGCGTGGCCTCGGCGTCGTAGTTGTCGTGCCAGTTCCACCACTTGTACGGCGGGGTCTGGGGATAACCCTCTGGCGAGTCCTCCCAAGTCTCCTGACGACCGAGGGGCGTGATGTCGAGGTAGCTCCAGGTGCTGCCCATAGCCTCGTCGCCGCGGTCGTTGACGAAGTATGTGCGGAACACCCGCTCGCCGTCGCGGAAGAACACGTTGTGGCCGTGCCATTCATCGACGCCGAAGTCCTTGTCGAAGCTATCGGTCATCGTGTACCAGGGCATCTCCCAGCCCATCCGCGCCTTCAGGCGCGCGATGTCCACCTGCGGCGCACGTGAGGCGTAGGCGAGGGTGGTGTCACGAGCGTTCAGATGGGCCAAATGGGAGACCTGATCGGCACCCAGGGAGCAGCCGCGGCAGGCGTGCTCGGGCCAGCCGAACACCCCGGGCTCGAAGAAGGCGCGATAGATGATCAACTGCCTGCGGCCCTCGAACAGGTCGAGCAGGCTAAGCTTTCCCTTGGGCCCGTCGAACTCGTACTTCTTCTCCACCGTCATCCACGGCATCCGTCGACGCTCGGCGGCCAGCGCATCACGGGAGCGGGTTAAGGCCTTCTCCTTCACCAGGAACTGCTGCCGCGCAGCCTCCCACTCCTGCTGTGACACGATCGGGGGGGTGTTCATCGCGAGATGCCCTTTCCCGTGTTCCTTGTCTCTCTGTTTGCTTGTTGCCATCTTATTTCTCCTTTGTTTCTGATTCTACGTTGGTTTTGAGGCCTCTAAACACAAGGCCTTGACGGAAGTGGCGCGCAAGTCCTCAGTTTCCAAATCTTTGATGTCCCTGTAGCAATTCTCCTGTCGCCAACGACTGCTACTCCACCGGCGGTTGCGCCGAGCACAGAAACGCCACCCGTGATTAGCCATGCCAGGCTACTGAAACATACTGGGCACATGGGATCATTCTCCTTTCACTTCTCGGAACAAGCCGCCTCTAATCCCGCACGCTTATGAGTTCTGTCACAGCTCCATTCGGGAACTCCTCTTTCAGGGCATTCTGGTACGTTTTCGGACCGCTCGATTTCTCAACCCGGTAAGCGAACGGCGCACGGCCTGACAAGTTCCCGCCGCGAAGCGAGCCACTCTTCACAGGTCCCAGTCTTGTGAGTCGTCATCGTCTTGCGCTCCTTTCGTCGAGTGTTCTTTATCGTTCTCCTGCCGTTTCTGTCGATGACATTGAGGAGGTCATGCGACTTTCGCCTCGCGCCCTGGCACGAAAGCTCCGAACTGACGTTCAAGCGCTTTGAGTACGCCGGCGCGCCAGCCCTCGGCGATGGATTGAGACGCGGGGTCGGGAAAGATTTCCTCTTCGCCTCTTTCCAAGCCATCGAAGATGCCCTGCGCCGCGGACTCGGGCGAGGCCTTCGGTATCTCGAAACCTCGGTTCATATCTGTGTCGATCGGGCCCAGGACGACGGCATGGACGGTTACGCCTTGGCCGGCTAGCAGCGCCCTCAGCGACTGCGTCAGGTTGAACGCGGCCGCCTTCGAAATACAGTAGGAAGGGATGACCGGCAAGGCTGCGAGTCCCGCCAACGACAGGTTGTTGACGACGGCCCCGTTCGAGCGTCTCAGCAGCGGCAAGAACGCGTGCGTCACCTTCCACAAGCCTAGGAAGTTGACTGCCAGGTGCCGCTCGATCACTTCGAGATTGTTCAGATCGTCGTAGATGGCGATGCCGGCGTTGTTGATAAGCACATCAAGAGTATCGACCTCATGGACTGCCCGTTGGATCTGCGAAACGTTGGTCACATCCAGCGTCAGAGGCGTCACACGTTCGTCGGCGTCTTCGAGCGCGCCGCGTGTTCCCGCATATACCCTCTTCGCCCCTCGTCTGAGCGCTTCATTGACGAGTGCCTTGCCGATACCGCGGCTGGCGCCAGTGATCAAGACTGTCTTATTTGTAATGTTCATACTGTTCTCCTTTATTAGGTCGTCTTTTGCCTTCAAAACCGCAAACCGCCCTCTGACATCCATCTCGCTTATTGCACCTGCGACGGGCTCGGGAGGTGCACGTCAGCGCTCACCTCCCTGCAGTATCGCTTCGCCCAGCGGCACATACCTCGGAGTGGAGCGATGATCGTCTTTCCCAACTGTGTCAAGGAATACTCGACTGCAATGGCCTTCGACCCCATCACGCGTCTCGAGATCAATCCCGTGGATTCGAGACCGCGAAGAGTTCTGGTAAGCATCCGCTGCGACACGCTTCCGAGGTGGCGGCGCAACTCCCCGTGTCGATGAGGCCGCTCTTTCAGCGAAAACAGAATCTTGGGGGTCCATCTGCCGATAAAGATCGGGGAGGGCATTTTCGATTCTTGCAGCGTCTTCATAGTGTCGCCTTCTGAGAAAATTTCTCAGTGAAATAACCTTTTGAATTCGCATCTCACGCTTTCTTCCGCCACTCGGCACGTCCCAGCTTGCCAGTCCGCCCGCGCCAAACGCAATTAGGAACATATGTGTACCTAAGGCGTCGGCGGTTCGATTGCGGCTGCGAAAATGTTTGTAGTCGGCTTCGGCGGCTGGCCTGTCGTTAGATTGGAGACGACAGGCCACAACCGGATTAAGACTTTCTAAGCATCAAGATTTAGCGGCTTCAGCGGGCCAGTACGGCCGGTCCGCATCTTCTAAGCGTCCGTCCTCATAGCGATCATGATGGCGGAGCCATGACATCGTGAAGGGCAACCCATCTTCATCGCGCCCTTTGGGAACAAAATCGAGATAGTTGTACGTGTTGATCGTGTTCTCCGACCCGCGAGCGTAGGCGGAGTACGTGTGGAAGATGTCGCCAGCTTTGTCCTTGTAGAACACGCTGATTCCTGGCGCCTCCGCGCTAGGAAACTCTACGAGATCGAAGTTGTATTCGACCTTGCCTGTGGCAATTTGGTCCGGCGTAAACGACGCTTGGTAGTCGTAGTTGAAATCCGTCCCATAGGACGACACCCAGCTGAACTTCCAACCCATTCGTTTCTTGAACGGCCCAATCTTGGACAATGGCGCTCGGGAAATTGCCGCAAAGGAAACGTCGCGCTGGGCCAGGTGCACCAACGCGCCGTCCGTGTGATCCATATTGAACGAGCAACTGGGGCAGCCTTCTTTCCACTCCGGACCGAACATGAAGTGATACACGATAAGCTGGCTTCTGCCGTCGAAGAGGGAGGCGAGAGTTTTCTTGCCGCTGGGCGAATCGAACACATAGTTCTTTTCGACTTTGACCCAGGGAAGCTGGCGGCGTTCGGCGGCAATCGCGTCACGCTCACGCGTGAGCTGCTTCTCTTTGGCCAGTAGTTTCTTGCGGGCCGCAAGCCATTCATCTCGCGACACTACTTTCGGGTTATCGACTGTGCGTGTTGACATTTTCATTGCTCCTTTCGTTGCCGTCAGGAAGGGTTTCTGCTGCATGGTTCTTCTTGCGAGACACTTTGACGGCGAGCGCCGCCAGTCCGCCAGTAGAGACCGTGCCGGCCACGACTAGTCCCAGGGTTGCAAAACAGAATGGGCACATCTGTCACCTCTCGGCGGCAAAGCTTGATCACTTGGCCGCTTCTATACTGGTGACGGGTAAGGTGGAGGGATTTCTACAGAGCGGATGGAAAAAAATTAACCCCGCTTTTGGATGAGGAACTCTCTCACGGCGGGATCTTCAGCCAGTCCGATCGCTCGGTCGTAAGCCTGCTGGGCTTCGGGGCCTTTTCCAAGACGCTCGAGGAGATGAGCGCGGACCGCCCAGTAGGGTTGATAAGCAGAGACTGTTTCCTTGTCGATTGCATCCAGAACTGCCAGTCCCTGTTCAGCTCGATTCGCCTCCGCCAGCGCGGCGGCGTATCCAGTTCGTCGGCCGAGTGTCGGCGATATGCGGTTCAGCTGCTCGTAGAACCCCACGATCGCTGCCCACTCTATCTGGCCGCCGCGTCCCCGTTCGGCATGTACCGATTGAATCGCAGCCTCCAGTTGAAAACGCCCTGGACGGCCAAATTTGGACGCGTCTGCGAGATGACGTTCCGCATCTTCTATTAAAGGAAGCGACCACAGTTTCGGATCCTGCTCGGAAAGAGGAATGTATCGGCCATCTCGTCCCCTTCGCGCGGCCCGCCGAGCTTCGCAATGGAGCATGAGAGCCAGAAGGCCGCTAACCTCTGCCTCGTTGGGCATTAGCTGTAGGAGCACCCGCGCGAGCCAGATGGCTTCCTCGGCCAGTTCCTGGCTCCGTCCGTCGACTCCTGCCAAGTCGTCCCAGCCGATGCCAAAGGCCGCATAGATCGCCTCAAGCACCGCATCGAGCCGTTGCGGCAAATCGCGCGGCTCAGGAATCTCGAATTGGATACCGCCATCGCGGATCTTCGTCTTGGCACGCACCAGGCGTTGCCCCATCGTCTTGGGTGAAATCAGAAAGATCCCGGCAATACGCGCCGCGTCCAGACCCAAAACAGTCTGCAACATGAGAGGCGTGTGCATGGCCCGATCTATTGCTGGGTGTGCACACACGAACATTAATTTCAGACGTTCATCCGGAAACTCGGTCGAGAAGTTGGTCTCCATGGTGTTTTCCTGCAGAAGTTGAAGTGTCGGCTCGTTCTCCGAAACCACCCGCTGATGACGCACAGCATCGATGACGGAATGGCGCGCCGCCGTGAGTAACCAAGCCTCAGGATTTTGAGGCACGCCGTCTCGCGGCCAGGCAGTCAGAGACTTCAGCAGGGCCTCGCTCAGCGCATCTTCGGCTGCGGCAAGGTCGTGCGTGTGTACGGAAAGATAGGCTACCAGGCGACCGTAGGACTCGCGTGCCACTCGCTCGATTGTCCGATGAACCTTCTCTTCATCACTCCCGCTCATCCCGTGATCCTGCGCTTCGTTTGCGGAGCGATCAGACGAACTTCTACAGCACCCGACGAGGCAGCCGGGCAACGCGCTGCCCACTCCAGGGCCGCGTCAAGCGACGGCAGTTCCAGGATAGTGAATCCTCCCAGCTGTTCTTTGGTGTCAGCATATGGACCGTCCTGTACGCCCCGCTTTCCATCCTGAATTCTTATTGTGGTTCCCGTTTCCGGCACTTCGAGCGGATCGCCTCCGACAAAGACGCCTGCCTCGACGAGAGCCTTGTGGTAGGCGCGCCAAGCGCCCGTGTAGGAGTCGGTCCCATCGCTTCTCCGTGTCGCGAAAGCCTCCGGCGATTCGTAGATCAACAATGCGAATTGCATCACGTCCTCCTTAAGCAACGGCGGTTCTAACTACACCTGAATGTATGACGTGGGAAAGTCGACGGATTCGACATGATTCAAAAGAATTGTTGAATTCTAAACGCACCCATTCTTGCGTGTATGGGCACTAAGGAAGTGCGACTCGGATAAGCGCCGTGCTGACGGGGACGAACGGGCGTTCGTGAACTGCACCACCGTAGGCAAAACCTGGCCTCCGATGAATGGTCAGACCTCATCCCGGCTTAACTTCGCGATACCTCCTTGTTTATGCAGTGGTTACGAGTCTAGAGCGCCAAATCGATGAAAGGCGGCGCTGACAGGCTCTGCGACGAATGGCATCTCAGCAAGTCGATGGGGTTCAAAGAGATGATGGCTTAAGCATCATCGACGCGTTCGCCGTTGCGTCGCGATAGAAGACTTTTCGCGTTGCGAAGTAGGTTTAATAATTTCTCCTAAGCTATTGAAAACACGTTGGCCAGGGACGGAGTTTAACCGCCCATGCCAGCCTTTTCAATCCGATTTCTTCACCGCAGTTCCACACGGCGTCATCTATGACTCCTTAGCGGGGGCATTTTACCGAGAATGGGATTCGAACCGAGAACCATTTAACAAACATCAACAAATTGGGAGGCACGAATGGCACACCAACCTTCGCAATTGTTCGAAAAGAATCAACGAACGTCCAATTCGACGCGTGTTGGACGTTGGTTTCTCGAAGGTCACCAGGTCTTCTCCCCCATCGCATCCAGTCAGGACTTGTGTGAGCAGCTTCATCGATGAGTCAGATGACTTATCCAGTCCGAACACTGCTGGCGACTTGCCCACTTCTCAGTAGATAAATGCGACCAGCAGGAGAAAGTTAGAGCCAGAGCACAAACGGAAAGTCTGCTTTTGATGACAGTCCAATCCAATGCGCCAACCGGCGGACCGAATGGAGGTGGGTAAGTTCCTTGTGCACGTCGTGAGCCGGATCTATCCCCGAGCTCTTCGAGTCGGCTGTTTCGGACACTAGGGCAGTGCTACCGTGGTCCGGGTTCAATCGGCCGTCGAGTTCGCCCCGAATCACGAGCACCGCTGAAGCTGACAGAATTCCCTGCGCAATATGAGATCGTCGACAACCGAGAGGCATAAAGAACCTGCACGCAAACAATGAGAACGATCCAGTTAAGGATGGGCATTACCGCTCACCAGCTTGCCGCAGCATTCAGGCCGGTCTGGCAGACTCGAGCGGTCCCATCCCCCCCCGAGGGCTTGAATGAGAAGCACCGTGCTCGCCATACGACGTCCCAAGATATTGACTGCTGTCACCTCATCTACCAATGCGGCATTCTGTGCGGTGATCACCTCGAGATAACTTGTGACTCCGCCCTTATAGCGAGTGACCGAGAGGTCTAACGAGTGCTCGGCTGCCACAACCGCTTCGTCTTGAACCTTTGCCTCACTCTCTAGAATCCTAACTGCCGCGAGATTGTCTTCGACCTGTTGGAATCCATTCAGGACGCTCTGTCGATAGTTTGCGACTTGAGAGTCATAGACCGCCCGCGCCTGATCGTTCAGAGCGCGGCGTCTCCCGACATCGAAAACTGTACCTACGGCCGACAGCCCAATCGACCATAAGCCGCTCGGTCCATTGAGGAGCGTCGTGATGGCGGAGCTTTCAAATCCTCCCGAGGCGCTCAAGTCGACAATCGGGTAATAGGCCGACTTGGCGACTCCGATCTGGGCGTTGGCGGAGGCCACCAGTCTCTCCGCGGCGGCGATGTCCGGGCGTCTTTCAAGCAATTCTGATGGCAGTGAGATAGGAATGTGCGGAGGGGGCGCGGTGAGAGGCAGAGGAGGGAGGCTGAATTCTGCCGGCGGTTTCCCGATCAGGATAGCGACCGCGTGTTCGTATTGCGCACGCGCCACACCCACATCAATGACCTCAGCGCGAGTAGTCTCCAGTTGAGTCCTCGCCTGCTCGACCTCCACTTCCGACGCGATCCCTCCCTGGAAGCGATTTTCGTTCAGTTCCAGGGCCTGCTCGTACTCTTTCACCGTGGAGTTCAGAAGTTGTTCCTCGGCATCCAGGCTACGAGCTTCAAAATAATCAACGGCGAGGTCTGCGTGCATGCTGAGATTGACGGTCGCCAGGTCTGCCGCACTCGCCTGCGCTTGCTCCCGATAGGACTCTACGTTCTTTCGGACCCGGCCCCAGACGTCAGCCTGATAGGACACGTCGAACGGAACCACATAGTCGTTGTAGGTGATGCCGTTGAAGATTGAATTCGGGGGAGGCCGTCGGGCCGAGATCCGCTCGCGAGTCGCCGACGGCCCGGCGGTCACGGTTGGATAGTAGTCCGCCCGATAGTAGCGCAGCGTCGCCCGAGATTGGCGGAATTGCGCCTCCGCGGCCTTTAGATTCTGATTCGATACGTTGACCTGCTGTTCCAGGGCGTCCAGCTGAGGATCCTGGAATATCTTCCACCATTCACCGCCAAGATTCTGGTCATTCGGCTGGGCGGGTTTCCAGTCTCCTAGCTCTTTATAGGCAGGAGGAGCCTGTACCGCCGGCGGGTGGTACTTGGGGCCAACCACGCATCCAGTCAACTGGAGTGCCGTTATTGCGATCAGGACCCGCCCGGCCGTTTTCCGCGAGTTTCGAAAGATCAGTTTTGCTGGCAGCTTCACTTCACATCTCCCGGCAGCGTTGCCTGAACAATTTGGACTTGCTGTCCGTTAACGATTGAGTCGGCCGGGTTGACAATGACCTGATCGTTCACCTTGAGACCGGAGACGATCTCGATCTCGTTGCCGAAATCGTGCCCGGGAGTAACGGTAGTCAGCACGACCTTGCCCTCCTTCACAACGCCCACACGCAAACCGTCTGTGCGGAATAGGAGAGTATTCACGGGAAGCAGGAAGGTGGAGGATTGCGTCGGGACCGCCAAGTGGACCTCTGCGTAGGAACCGGTGAGCAGCGTGCCGGTCGGATTATCCACATCGACTTCGATCAGCAGGGTGCGGGTTGTCATGTTGATGGCTTCGGCGGTGCGCACCACCTTTCCCTGAAACTTGCGGTCCGGAAATTCGGCAAGACTGAGATCCGCTGTCATTCCGACTTTGATTCCCCGCGAGAATTCCTCGGGGACGTTTACATAGACACGTAGGGTTCCCGGTTGCGCGACGTGAAAGAGATCGGTTTTCACATTGGCATTGCTGCCAGAATTGATGAGATCGCCAATATCGGTGTTACGCGCGGTGATCACGCCATCGAAGGGCGCATAGACTTTTTCGAAAGAGACCAGCGCCGAGTACTGCTGCACCGCCGCCTGGTCGGCTTCAACGATAGCCTTATTGGCATTGTAGGTTCCGACTGCATTGTCCACATCCTGTTGGGATACGGCGTTGCTCTTCAAAAGTCCCTGATACCTCGTCTTGGTAATGGAAGCCAGATCGAGATTTGCCTGCGCGGTTAACAGGTTGCTACGGGCTTGCTGAAGTTGCTGATCGACTTCCGGCGTTTCGATGACAGCAAGGAGCTGTCCCTTCTTGACATGTGCGCCGATATCGAAATACCACTTTTTTAGATAGCCATTCGTGCGCGCGTAAATGGGTGAAGTGATAAATGGTTGGACGTTTCCGGGCAAGATGATTTGGTCGGTGGGCGATGTTCGTTTCGGCGCAACAACCGAGACGGCGGGAAGAGCCGCTTGAGCAGTTTCTTTATCCAACGTGGCTCGGGCTTTGACACGGGACCAGATGCCCGATACCAACAGGGTCGCCACCGCAATCACTGCGATCACGAGCGCGAGCCATGATTTGCGCAAATGCTGTGGCGCTCCGGCATCATTCAACGGGCGTATTTGCCCGCCGATTTGTGGACTATCTTCAGCTTGAGAATGTCCCGTTTGAGGCAACATGAATTTCTCCATACCGCGTGTTTCTAATGTGCTTTCTCCACTTGGGCTGAATGCCGGCGTGAGGCTTGCAGAACGCTGAAAAATGTAGGAACAAAGAACAGCGTCGAGACGGTCGCGAAAAGCAGACCACCGATGACGGCGCGGCCAAGAGGAGCATTTTGTTCACCGCCGTCGCCGAGTCCGAGAGCCATGGGCACCATGCCGATAATCATGGCCAACGCGGTCATCAGCACGGGGCGAAAACGCGTAAATCCAGCTTCCAGCGCAGCCCCAACAGAATCCATTCCTTCCGTCATTTTCTCCGTGGCAAAGCTCACTACCAGGATGCTGTTTGAGGTTGCGACACCCATGCACATGATGGCTCCCATCAGCGCGGGAACGCTCAGAGTTGTGTGCGTTATGAACAAGAACCATGCAATCCCGGCCAGTGCCGCGGGCAGTGCCGAAATCATGATGAAAGGATCAAGCCAGGACTGAAAGTTGACTACGATCAGCAGGTAAACCAGGATGATCGAGAACACCAGTCCACTCAAGAGGCCGATGTAGGAGGCGCGCATGGTCTGAACCTGCCCACGGACAACCACTCGAGAACCGCGCGGTAATTGCTGCCGGGTGGCGTCAATAATCTTGTTCATGTCGACGGCCACACCGCCCAGGTCGCGCCCCGCGACCGAGCCAAAGATATCAATCACCGGAGCGACGTTGTAATCGGAAACCACCGCCATTCCAGTTCCTCGCTGTGTGGATACCAGGCTGGCAATGATGGATGGAGGGGCGTTTGGGTCAGTACCTGTGATCGGAACGTTCTGTAGGTCCTGCAGGGTATCCGTACGATATTGTGGCGTTTGAGTTGCGATCATATAGCTGACACGATTCTTGGGGTCAAGCCAGAACGAGGGCGAAGTCTGGAAGCTGCCACTCAGTGAGACCAGGAGATTCTGCGCAATGTCGTGTGCGGTGAAACCAAGTTGTTCTGCTTTGGTGCGTTCGACCCTCATGCGCAGATAGGGTTCATCGAACAGTTGCTGAATCCGCAAATCGGTGGCTCCGGAAACATACCTGATCTTCGCGAGCAATGCGTCCGCATAGAGCCGGTTTCCCTGCAAGTCGTTTCCGACGATTTGAACGTCAATAGGGGCCGGCAGGCCAAAATTGAGGATTTGGCTGACCATGTCGGCCGGCAAGAAAGCAAAGGTCACCCCTGGGAACTGCTTCGGCAGTGTCAGACGAAGCTGGTGTATGTAGTTGTTCGTGGGATGGTGATGGGCGGACAGGGTCACAAGAATGTCGGCATCCTGTGTACCAACCGGGGCCGAATTGCTGTAAGAAAGATTGATGCCGCTATAGGGCAGGCCTATGTTGTCAATGACGCTCTCGACCTCGCCTGCCGGGATTTGGTTCCGAATCGACCTCTCGACCAGATCACAGAGGTTCGCGCTTTCTTCAATACGCATTCCCGTAGGCGCACGCATGTGAAGCTTGAACGTGCCGCTATCGACACTGGGAAAGAAGTCCCGGCCCAGCCAGGGGATCAGAATTACCAGAGAACCAAGAGAGCACAGAAAGAACACAATCAGGAACAGTCGCCGATGGTGGAGACATAATTCGAGCAGGCCGCGATAGCTGTGACGGAATGTTTCAAAGGCCTCCTCAAAACGTCTTTGAAATCGCACGAGCGGGTTACGGTTGTTGGCACGTTCGGCCTCCGTTTTGTCGCCCCGCAATAAGTACTTGGCCATCGTCGGAACGATGGTCCGCGACAGGAAATACGAGGCCAACATAGCAAGGACAACTGCTTCCGCCAACGGCACAAACAGGTATCGGGCTACGCCGGAGAGTAAGAACATGGGCGCAAACACAATGCAGATCGAGAGCGTGGAGACGAAGGCGGGTGTCGCGATCTGAGATGCGCTGTCCAGGACGACTTGGTCCATGTCCTTCTCGGGCTCTGCCGCGCGATTGCGATTGATGTTCTCAACTTCGACCGTGGCATCGTCGACCAGGATGCCGACTGCCAGAGCGAGTCCCCCGAGCGTCATGATATTGATCGTTTCTCCGATCGCACTCAGCACAATGATTGAGGTCAGGATGGCCAAAGGAATTGAGGTCGCGATGATTACCGTACTTCGCCAACTGCCCAAGAAAGTGAGAATCATGAAAGCGGTCAGGCAAGCGGCAATCAGGGTTTCCCTGACCACCCCGCTGATTGCGCCACGAACGAAAATGGACTGATCGGCCAAGGGGGTCATCTTGAGCTGGGGTGGAACTGTCGACGCAATCTGAGGCAGCAGGGCCTTGACGCCTGAAATCACATCCAGCGTTGACGCATTCCCTGCCTTTTGAATCGTCAGCAATACTGAGCGCTGCCCATTGACCTTCACGATGTTGGTCTGCGGAGGGAAACCGTCGCGTACCCAGGCAACATCTTTCATGTAGATGGTCGTGCCGCCAATGGTCTTGATCGGAATTCGGTTCAGGTCCGCAATGGTTTGTGGCGCTGCGTTAGGAATCGATACGTCGTACTCCTTGGAGCCGATCTTGGATGTTCCGGTGGGTAGGATCAGGTTTTGTACAGTGATCGCATTCACCACATCCAAGGGGGAGAGTCCCTTCGACTGTAAAGCGGTCGTATTCAGATCCACCTGCACCTGGCGTTGTTTGCCGCCGTAGGGATAGGGCACCGACGTTCCAGGTATTGTAATGATCTGCGTCCGGATGAAATTCAGGCCATAATCGTTGAGTTCCTGCTCGGACATATTTTGGCCAGACAGGGCTAACTGAAGGACGGGCACACTCGATGCGCTGTAGGCGATAATGAGCGGTGGTGTCGTACCCGCAGGCAATTGCTTCAATTGGGTCTGAGACACTGCCGCAATTTGTGCAATACCTTGTTGAAGGTTTGCGGTCGGCTGGAGAAATACTTTAACGACTGCAATCCCGTAGAGCGACTGCGACTCGAGGTGCTCGATATTGTCGACGGTGGTGGTGAGATTCCGCTCCGTAATGGTAACGATCCGGTCGGCCATGTCCTGCGGAACCATACCGGTATAGGTCCAGATGATGCTCACCACCGGAATGTTGATGTTGGGGAAAATGTCGGTTGGCGTGCGAACGATCGCGAGTCCCCCCATGATCAGGATGAGGATCGACATCACCACGAATGTGTAGGGCCGCCGTAATGCGAGTCGAACAATCCACATAGCGTTTGTTTTCCGTCGTTCTGTATTCAGATCGCCGTTCCCGACCTCGTTGCCCTTTAAGCCGCGATTTTCTGACGAAACGTGCCTATACTTGCCTAAGGCGGACCTGTGCTGCCCTCAAATTGTGCTGTGTTCGCTGGATGCGACAGGAACCGGTTTCAATTGCTTACTGCCTGTCAGCGCCGGCAAAGAAGCGCGACTCACAACTGAACGACGTTCTGAGCGGAGCGCCCGACGCATCTGCCGAGTCAATGTCGCCCGGGCCCGAGAAAGCTGCGCCTTGACGGTTCCTTCTGCCAGGCCCAGAGTGTGCGCGGCTTCTCTCACAGAACACCCCTCCAGGTCTCGCAACTTGAAGGTCCGGCGCAACGAGGGTGAGAGCCGCATGACAGACTGAATAAGACGTCTCCTAAGTTCCGAGTTTCGACACTGGTCTTCAGGACTGAGTCCGGGATCGGCTAAGCGGTCGGACCAGCAATATTTCTGATCCGCCCCAGCTGTTTCGTCCAGCGACACTTGGAGCTGGCGTGCCCGTCTACGCAATTGCATTCGTGCACAATTGGTAACAATGGCGGTTAGCCATGTCGACATTTGGGCTTGACCTTTGAACTGATCCAAGTGCAGATAGGCTGCCAACATTGCATCCTGAACCGCATCCTCCGCGTCGGCTGCGTTGCCCAGTTGTCGATAGGCGCTTTTGTAGAACCGCGGCAGGTAGAGCGTCAGGGCGTCCTGCAATTCGCTGATCCCTTCTTTGCGAATACTGAAATCCATTAGCGGTTTAGCTCCGACTTCCTCTGTCGCTTGCATGTTCCTTCTCCGAAGTACAACAGCTGAGAAGCACGCCGCCTTCCAGTCGCGCGCGATGACTTACCTGCGTGTTTTCAAAGACATGAATCATCTGAAGTTACCGACTGGCAGTACAGGACTCGAAATGAACGTTGCAGCCGTCCTCGAGTTGACACCTCGTCGGTATGTGGACAGACCCGGACCTCAGAGGCCGTAACTGATTCCCCCAGAACCAGGGGCTTCCTTCTCCGCTGTCTGAGTCGAGTTGCGTTCTTATGGTAACGCCCGATCAGAAACCATACGCGCCGTCACTTTGGAGGAATAAATGCTTCAGCTATGGGCGATTACCTTCGGTGCGGAAACCTGGAGCGCTCACGGCGAGACGGGAGCGGCTCACGGACGGCTGAAGTAATTGTCATTGGGAGGTTCGTATGCGCTTCATGAGATGCACTGTAGTCAGGTCGAGTGCGGATGTGATCTCCGGCATTCTGAATTGTGTGTGTCCAGAGTGCGGCGGAAGGATGGGCGAACGCGGGGAGGAGTTCAGGTGTCAGGGTGAGTGCTTGACGGATTGGCGTCAAACCTGGGAGCGAGCCTCGGCTAATTTCCGGCTCCGACCAAAGCGGGCCGCCAGAAAAATCAGTGTCGTCCAGATTACCGGCGAGAGCGGCGCAGATCCATCCGATACGGTTGGCGCTGGTCCAGAGAGGAGGCCGGCGACGCCAAACCGCATTTTTGCGGGTGAGGTTTTGCCGGACCATGGTTAGAGATCGGCTCTCCAAACTGATTACGAACTCGGTCACGATTCGAACTATTCACACATCACCATTTTAGCTTTTTCTGTTACCTAACAACTCACGAATGTCCCCAAGATCCTCGACCTCTCGGAAGCATGAGGGATCGGACGAGATTCAATTCGCGGGATCGTAGCACCGCCGCACCCAAAGCGACGCTGTCCAGATCTCGACTGGGAGTGTAGGCTGGATGTCATCTGTCCGTCGGATCGGTACTGGAACGGACCTGCAGAGTAGAGCTAGCTGATCTCTCGCGTCTGGACTCCGAGTTGCTACACGTTGGGCGGAGGAAACAACTGTGATGAAGGTTGCGATCGACGGCAGTGTTCAAGAAGCGAAAGCTGACGAGCTTCTCATCGATCTGATCAACCGTACTGGCGGATCGGTTCCGCATGTCTGCTATCACCCACAACTCGGGCCGGTTCAGACGTGTGATACATGCATGGTGGAAGTGAACGGTCGACTGATTCGAGCTTGCGCAACCCCAATCACCGATGGAATGGCGATTTCCACCAAGTCAGCGAAAGCAGCAGCCGCCCAGGTGCAAGCTTTTGATCGTATCCTGAGCAATCACATGCTGTACTGCACTGTCTGCGACAACAACAACGGCAATTGCGTCGTCCATAACACGACGAAGCTGCTGGCCATTGAGCATCAACAAATCCCTTTCCGAACGAAACCTTACCAAGTCGATAGCACGAACCCGTTCTACCGCTACGATCCCGACCAATGCATTTTGTGTGGCCGCTGCGTAGAAGCCTGTCAGAACGTCGAGGTCAACGAAACGCTCTCGATCAACTGGGAAGACCCTAATCCCCGTGTGCTCTGGGACGGCGGGTCCACCATCGGAGAGTCCAGCTGCGTTTCGTGCGGCCACTGCGTCACGGTGTGCCCCTGCAATGCTCTGATGGAAAAAAGTATGCTGGGCCATGCCGGATTCCTGACATCTCTGAAGAAGTCTGCCTTGAGAGGAATGATCGAGGTCGTCAAGGGAGTCGAGCCCGAAACCGGTTACGGCAGTATCCTTCAAATCTCCGAGGCCGAACATGCGATGCGAGAGCACCGGATCCGCAAGACAAAGACAGTTTGCACCTACTGCGGTGTGGGATGCAGCTTCGACGTCTGGACAAAAGATCGCCATATCCTCAAAATCGCCCCCGAGCACGGCCCAGCCAATGGCATTTCGACGTGCGTGAAGGGAAAGTTTGGCTGGGGACACATCAACAGCGAGGATCGGCTAACCACGCCGCTGATTCGCGAGCACGGCAAGTTTCGCCAGGCAAGCTGGGAGGAAGCGATTGGCCTCGTTGCGCGCAGGCTGTTAGAGATCAAGGCAAACGATGGAGCGGACTCCCTGGCCTTCATCTCTTCGTCCAAGTGCACGAACGAAGAGAGCTATCTCCTGCAGAAAGTGGCCCGGGCGCTCATCGGCACGAACAACGTCGACAATTGTTCCCGCTATTGCCAGTCGCTGGCGACCATGGGTTTGTTCCGCACGGTGGGCTACGGCGGCGACTCAGGTTCCATCTCCGACATGGAGAAGGCCGAGCTTGTCCTCATCATCGGCAGCAACACGGCCGAGAGTCACCCGGTGATTGCCACCCGGGTGAAAAGTTCTCACAAACTGAACGGGCAAAAACTTATTGTTTCCGACTTGCGGGAAAACGAGATGGCCCGACGCGCCGACCTGTTTCTACATCCCAACCCCGGAACCGACCTGATCTGGCTCTCCGCCGTCAGCCGCTACCTGCTTGACAACGGGCTTGCGCACACGAAGTTTCTGGATCAATGGGTCAATGGACTGGAAGATTACCGAAAAAGCTTGGAACCTTTCACTCTGGAAGCCGCGGAGCGCCTTACCGGTCTGTCTCAACGGTCGATTAGAACCGTCGCACACATGATTGCGGAGGCAAAGAGTACGTGCATTCTCTGGGCGATGGGAGTCACCCAGCAGTCGCAAGGTTCCGATACTTCAACGGCCATCTCGAATCTGCTTTTGATCACCGGCAATTACATGCGACCAGGAACCGGCGCTTATCCGCTCCGCGGACACAACAATGTGCAGGGCGCCAGCGATCACGGGGCGATGCCCAACATGTTAACCGGCTACCAGTCGGTCGATGATCCCGAAGTGCGTCAGCGATTTGAGACTGGTTGGAACGTAAAACTCCCCTCCACCAAGGGACTAGACAATCACCAGATGGTGGAAGCGATCCACGAGGGCAAGCTTAAGGCAATGTACCTGATCGGCGAGGAGATGAGCATAGTCGATTCAAACGCCAACTATGTTGCTGCGGCGTTCGAGAAGCTTGATTTCTTCGTTGTGCAGGACATCTTTTTCAGCAACACGTGCCGCTATGCCGATGTTGTGCTGCCCGGCGCCCCGAGCCTGGAAAAGGAAGGTACCTTCACCAGCACCGAGCGTCGCGTTCAGCGCATGTACGAGGTGTTCGAACCGCTGGCGGGTTGTCAGCCGGATTGGAAGATTATTCAAGACGTCGCCAACGGGTTGGGCGCCGACTGGCGCTATCGGCATCCCTCCGAGGTCATGGATGAAATTGCCTCTCTGACTCCAATGTTCGCCGGCGTCAACTACGAGCAGCTGGCGGGCTACAAATCCCTGCAATGGCCGGTCGCCGCCGACGGTACCGATGAGCCCCTGCTGTATACGAAACACTTTGCTTTCCCCGATGGAAAAGCGAGGCTGTTTCCGGTTTCCTGGATTGGGCCCATCGATCGGCCGAACACTGAATTTGACTTGCACCTGAACAATGGCAGGCTTCGGGAACATTTTCACGAAGGCAACCTTACCTACCGCACCGAAGGGATTCGAGAGAAAACTCCCGACACGTTTGTAGAAGTTTCCCCGGAATTCGCCGAAGAGCGTGGCATTCAAAGCGGAACCTGGGTGCAACTGATCTCGCGCTACGGGAAGGTTCGAGTGCGCGCCCTGGTCACTGACCGGGTACACGGCAAGGAGCTCTACATGCCGATGAACTCGGTCGAGAGCCCGGTGAACCGGCTGACCAGCAGCCACACCGACCCCGTGACCAACACGCCGGCTTACAAAGAAGCCAGTGTTCGCCTGAAGGTGTTGGCCGAAGTCGGCGAAAGCCCATTGCCGCGCATCAATTCTCGATTCGGTCATCCCACGCCTCAGGGTGGAGTGGAAGTCGAGCGCAAGTGGAAGCGAGCGGACTATGCGCCCCCAGGAAATGGCAACGTGCTGGTGCAACTGCAGACGAACAAGTGATGTGAGGAGAATTGAATGGCTCAACCGATACCTCTAGAAATTGCGCCGCGCAACCCACGGGCTGAATTGCGCGCCCGCTTGGAGCAGGCGCCCGAAGAACATGCTGAAGCGGTATTGGCCGCCTACGAAGTGCTCGAGGAGTTGCACAACCGCGGCGTGCTGGAACTCATGCGCGGTGCCCTGGCAGCGAGCGACGAGATTCTGGAGACCGTCGTGGACAACGTCAAAACACCGGAAGCGATTCGTGCTATCAGGAATCTGCTCTTCTGGCGTCAGATTCTCGGCAGCATCGAGCCGGAGTGGTTCAAGAGCATCTTCCAGGCCATTCCCGAAGGCATTGCTGCAGCTACTGCCGAGAAGGAAAAGCCAATCGGGGTCTTTGGCTTGTTACGCCGACTCCTCAGCAAAGATAGTCTACGCGGTCTGGCTGCAGCCATTGATTTCTTGCAGGCCTTTGGTCGCCACTTGCAAACGGCGGAGAATCCGCTGCCACGCAATCAATAGACTTCGCAAAAAGGGGGTTATGAAAACAAATCGTTGGGGTTTGGACTACTCAACCTCAATGGCGACCGGCAGCCTAGAACTTCTTTGAGGTTTGATTCGGGGCCTCACGCGCTCAGCGATGCAGCATTGGCAACACACTTTGTAACGCCGGTTCGAAGAAAAGAAATGACGATGGGGACATTGGCGGGAACTCACTCTGAAACTCTAACGTCGCTCACTTCGCGATCGTTCTTGCGGCGGGATGTGGCTGCCACCGACGCACCGTGGCTGCCAGCGACGCTGATCCTCGCATCGATTGCTGCGGTTGCGTATGCCGACTTCATCGTCTCTACTGTTTCGTTAGGATATCTCTACATTTTGCCTCTCGGGATAAGCGCCATGTTTCTGCGCACCCGGATTGGTTACGCGCTGATCGTGGTCTGCGTCTTTCTACACGACTTTTTTGGCCCTCCCTATCCAAGCCTCGAGGCGCGCCTTGCACACAATCTCACGGCGGCCGTTGGATTCACCTTCGTCGTCTACGTCATCCAGAGATACGTGAAGCAGAAAGAACAACTTGATAGGACGGTGCGTCACCAACGCGATCAACTTCTACAGGACGTTGAATTAGCGGCACAGGTTCAGAGGATGTTTTTGCCCACCCATCGTCCCTCCATCCGCGGGGTAGAAATCGCGGGCAAGATGCAGCCTGCAAGAGGCGTTAGCGGCGATTACTACAACTACATACCCATCGACGAGCACACCATTCAGATTGTAATTGCCGATGTCGCCGGCAAGGGAGTTCCGGCGGCGCTTCTGATGTCGGCAACGGCGGCTGCCGTACAGTTCGAGGCGAGGGAAAAACGAGACATGCTGGAAATGGTGAATCGCTTGAACAGCGGGCTCTACTCCTTATCCGACAGCAGCCGTTATGTAACGCTCCTGCTGGCGGACATTGATGCGCGCAAGCGGTCCCTTCGCTACGTCAACTGTGGCCACAACCCCGCCCTCCTGTTTCAAGCCAAGACTGACGATGTTGTTCCGATGAACTCCTCCTGCTTTCCGATCGGAATGTTCGACAGCGATGCTTGTGCAACCAGCTCGGCCAGCCTCACTGCCGGCGACGTTCTGGTCCTCTACACCGATGGCGTAATCGAGGCAGAGAATTCGCTGGGAGAAGAATTTGGAATGGAACGTTTATCGACTCTGATTCGGCGCGGTCATACGATGTCAGCGAATGATCTAATGAACCACATCCTTGAAAGCGTTACGGATTTTTCTCGTGACGTCGGGTTCGACGACGACCTTACCATTCTGGTTGTGAAATTTAAATTTGATTCGATGTGACCTCTAAAACGGCCCGTGCCGGATCGGCCTGATCTCGCCTCTGGGCCGTGGGGCTAAAGAAGTCCAGGTTTCCTTGCCACAGGGGATAGGGCCAAAGTAGCTTCTTTCTATCCCTCGCGTTTGTCGCGGATCCAAGTGAAAGCGCGCGTTGCAGCTGGCATCCCCAAAGTACTGACAGCGAGCAGTGCTACGTGATCAATCTCTTCCTCCGTGATTCCGCCATTGAAAGCATTCCGAACGGCAGAGTGGGTAGCACCTTCAAGCCCGGCGCCAATCGAAAGCGCCAGTTTCACCAGTCGTCGAGACTTTTCGTCAAGCGGTCCAGCCTCGTGACAGCGGCTGCCCAACTCATTAAACGCTTTCCAAACGGTCGGATAACCTTTCCAGAGTTCTTCAACAGGTTTTGGTATTTGTCGAGGCATGTGAGCACTCCTTCGGTGGTTTAGCTGACCACGAAAACTATTTCAGAGCACGTTACCAGTCCGAGTGCTCCAGAGCAAGCCGCGGCAACCGCCCCAACGTTGGCTTAGCGGATTATTAGATCCGTATAGAGGAATGAACCACCGCAGCGTCCGCATGCTGACAGCAAGTCAGCACGTCGACGTTGCCAACCTCGCTTCCCTTCCCGAATCTTGAGCAGCATGAATTCACAAACCTTTGCACCAGAAGGTCAAACGCTGTGTCTGAGTTGCAAACCGTCTTTGGAAATTAGAATGCATTTCTGACCTCCGAGAAGGAGGCTCAATGAAGCCCATTGGCCGTACAGCAGGTTGCACCGTACTTTTCCTGTTTGCGTTGGGAACCGCGCTCGCGCAGCAGGTCAAAACCGACTTTGATCAGCGGGCCAACTTTTCCCAGTACAAGACCTACTCCTGGCAGGAAATCAAGCCAGAAAATTCTCTCTGGGACGCCAGAATCAAGGATGCCGTGGATGCCCAACTGGCCGCTAAGGGCTGGACTCAGGTAGACAGTGGTGGCGATGTGGCCATCGTGGCGATTAAGACAACCCAGACCCAGAGATCACTTCAGACTTTCTACGACGGCTTCGGCGGAGGATGGCGTTGGCGAGGATTCGGGGGGATGGGCGAAGCCACCACCACGGAGCAGGACTACAAGGAAGGAACGCTCGTTGTTGACATGTACGACGCAAAAACCAAGCAGTTGATTTGGCGCGGCAGCGCCGAGGACACTCTGTCCAACAACGCCGACAAAAATGAAAAGAATCTGGACAAGGGTGTGGCCAAGATGTTCAAGAAGTTCCCTCCGCCGGCTGCCAAAGGTTAGAGCCTCTGGTCATCAGGACAGTCGATCAACAGAACTCTAGGAGGAGACAGGAAGTGCAAACGCGCAAACTCGGCAACTCGGACCTGCACATCACTCCCGTGGGCTATGGTGCCTGGGCCATTGGCGGCTCAGGATGGCAATTCGCATGGGGATCTCAGAACGACAACGATTCCATTGCAGCCATTCACCGCTCGCTCGAACTCGGTGTCAACTGGATCGACACTGCCGCGGTCTACGGTCTCGGACACTCCGAGGAAGTCGTGGCCCGTGCGCTCAAAACCTGGTCGGGCCCGCGGCCTTACGTCTTCACCAACTGCGGCCTGCGCTGGGACACCAAAGGCAATGTGAAAAGAGTGTTGAGTTCTGATTCGATCCGGCGCGAGGTCGAAGACAGCCTCCGGCGCCTCTCGGTCGAAGTGATTGACCTCTACCAGGTCCACTGGCCTCCTGACCCCGATTCAGGCGAACTGGAACAAGGATGGTCAACGCTCGCCTCCCTGCAGCGGCAAGGCAAGGTACGCTGGATTGGGGTTTCCAACTTTAGTGTCCAGCAACTGCGCCGCGCGCAGGCCGTCGCCAGCGTCACTTCCCTGCAGCCTCGGTATTCGCTCGTGCACCGCGAGGTCGAGGACCAGGATTTGCCTTATTGCAGGCGGGAAAACATTGGAGTCATCGTGTATTCTCCGATGGCTTCCGGTCTGTTAACGGGCGCCATGACCCGCGAGCGAGCTGCCAAACTCCCCAACGACGATTGGCGAAGGACTCATCCCGACTTCACCGAGCCCAATCTGTCTCGCAACCTCGCGCTGGTTGAATGCTTGCGCCAGATTGCGAGACGCCACAACAGATCCGCTGGGGAAGCAGCTATCGCCTGGACGCTACACAATGCCGCCGTCACGGGAGCCATCGTTGGCGCCCGCAATGCAGGCCAGGCCGAAGGAGTGATGCGCGCCGGCGAGCTTCACCTCACGGATGAAGACGTGAGCGAAATCGAAACTTTAGTCGCTGAGACCGCGGCGTAAAGCGATACAGTTGGACCAAACCAGCCATCGGGCCCTTCGAGGCGCAGGTGGAGGAGAACATGGTGAACCAAGACAAGACGAATGTGAATACAGCTCTGGAACACTACCTCAAATCTGGCCGGCAGTTCGGAGACGGCGAGAAATTCTACCTCTTGGGCTTCGAAGCGGCTCTGCACGCCAGAAATCGCTGCAAAGAGTTTGATCAGATCGCGTCCGAGATGGCGAGCGACTTCGAAGAACTGCAGCGGCAATATCCCGGGGAAGCAGTGGAAGAGCCGTTTGCGCACGGATTTCAGCGAGGACGGGAATACTCCCAACGCCTGTGCAATGAATCCAACCCGGCATGACCCTCGTGGCCGAAACAGTACCTTGCAGCTTTCGATCGCTTCTTCTGGCGCCGGCTTTCGAGCGTAAACATTTCTTCCCCCAGCTATTTTAACCTCGGTGATGTCCTTCTGTGGACAAGCTGTCCCGGTGGCCCGGTGGCGGGCGTCATTTCTCTCGTGGCGCGCGACAATTCTTCCCTTCCAGGCAATTTCGCCTCAGTCTCATTCATCACTGATTTGCTTCCACAGACGAGTTTGGAACTCCGCTTGCTACTGCACAAGGTATATGGAACAGCGGGAAGAGTGACGGAGGATGCGGTCGTGAACGAGTTGGTCGATTCTTCGGGCGTGCAGTACGCAGTAATAGCAGGGCTTCGCACCGAAACTGGTCCTGAGCGCCTCGTCATTGCGTACCCGAGCGAGAAATCATTGCGCGACCTCCTAGCCGCACCCTCCATTCTCGCGGTCGGCTTTTCCTCGCGGGAGGATGCACTAGCGGGGAGTAGAGCTCCGAGGCCGGCGGCTATCTCTCACCAGCGAATGCCGGCAGCAAGTGCAGACTTGAGAACTGAAAGACACCAGCAGGGACTCAATTGGGCGGAGCGTCGAGGAGGAGGATTTTCACCCTTACGGAGACTGGCAAGGTTTGTCTTCACCTCCTACAGCGAAGTTGCTACTACGGTCATTGCTCTCTACTTTTCGAGGAATGCCCTCTCGGCGGTAATCAGGATGGCCCTGGGCAGTTCCGTCTGAGTCTTTTCCGTCCCTGGATCGCGGCTCAACGAACCTCTCAGCGCGAGCCCGACCGTCCGGTAAAGGAGTAAAGGTATGAACATCCTTCAAAAGACGCGGCCATCATTTTCTCTTATACAAGTGCTTGTTATCGCCGTCGCGATGACGGGAGGAGTTGCGCGCGGGGCAGGACAGGCGAGAACGGGCAAGACGGTCACCCAGAAACTTACGGAACAGTATGAGAATAGTCCGCTGAAAGTTACGTCCCTGGGTCAGGGTCTATATGTCTTTTCCGGAGACGGAGGCGACGTGACGGCGATCGTCGATGATGGCAGCATCTTGTTGATCGATAGCGGACTGGCTTCGCGGATTTCTGAGCTGAGCGGCGCGATCTTCAAAACGACGATGCGTCCCGTCACACGGCTGGTGAATACACATTGGCACTTTGACCACACGGGTGGAAATACCTACCTCGGCTCTTCCGGTGTCACCATCATCGCCCAAGAGAACGTGAAGAGGCAGCTCTCATCGGTACAAAACGTCCCATTCGTTGGCTTGCGCGACGGTCACTATCCGTCGCAGGCACTGCCAGGAGTCACGTACTCAAGCAGCATGACTTTGCAGCAAGGGTCTCAGAAGCTGACATTGGAGAACTACGGACCCGCACATACGGACGGAGATACGGTTATCTATATCGCTCCGGCAAATGTCGCTGCCGTAGGAGACATTTTTTCGAATCCCTTCTATCCCATCATCGATCTGGGGTCTGGCGGGTCAATTGATGGCATGATCCATTCGGTCGATCGAATTCTGGCGCAAACGGACGCGCAGACCAAGATCGTCCCGGGGCACGGTCCAGTAGCCACGCGCGCAGATCTCGAGAATTACCGTGACATGCTGGTGCAAGTTCGGCAGCGGGTTAAGGACCTAATCGCAGCAGGAAAAACGATGGATGAAGTGGTCACGGCTGCCCCAACCAAAGATTTCGATGTCAAGTGGGGTAGTGGTTACGTGACCGCGGAAGTCTTCACCGAAATGGTATTCAGCAGTCTGGCTGGCACCATCGGGAACCGGTAATTGCATCACGCGAGTACCCGAGTCCGTATCAGCTCACCCGGCGAAGTATCCAAAACACCCTAAAGCATCGTCCCGCGTCCTGGCCTTGTGTCTTACTGGCGGCTCGAATCAGAAACCTGATTCGTGATTTTGTCAGAGGGCTCCTCGTGGTCTTTCATCGCCGACTTGAGACCACGGATACCTTCTCCGATTCCTTTGCCGAGTTCAGGAAGCTTCTTAGGCCCGAACACGAGCAGAGCAATTCCAAAGATTACCAACAAATGCATGGGCTGAAAAATTCCTTCAAGCATAGAAAACCTCCTCGGGGTTTGAAAAGCGGCGTGCACGACTCAGCCGCAGCCAATGCGGCTGAGCCCATTCCCAGGATGCTTCGCGTGAAACTCTGCCCTCCAGGGTTTTGATCTTCTCGTCCTTGTTGTCGCTCATCTCGCTTTATCCTTATTCACAGGTTTCGATCGACTTGCCACAAGAACAGCTAACGCAAGCACAGTTCCACTTCACTCGTGCGTTGGAAATCACTAGCAAGTCAATTGTTTAGGGAGCTTCGACAGGATCCAGATGGGGAGAGGGTATTTATTCTGGAGCGGACGATGTCAATCGTCGGACAGCATGTCCAGCAGTGGCTGACAGGGCCAACGGAAGCCTTCAAAAGATGGCGTCAGCCCGCCAACAATTCTGGGTCTGGCTGGATCGGGGGTCTAGGAGCGCACATTGCTCCATGCAACGCCTAGCGAGTGGAGAATAATGGCGTCTCCGATTGTCAGCTTGTCGGGATACAGGACAATCTCACAGGCATAGTAGACAACTGGATTCAGCGTCAGACACCAGCGCTCGTGGCAGATGATCCCCTCGCAGTGTTGACACGCCGATTG